>Ga0207684_10000268_pt1 | contig 77123 bp, 73 predicted proteins | sample KBSK5501metaG_FD_184342 | JGI IMG/M metagenome (GOLD analysis project Ga0207684, IMG submission 184342) | Corn, switchgrass and miscanthus rhizosphere microbial communities from Kellogg Biological Station, Michigan, USA - KBS K5-50-1 metaG... | ecosystem: Host-associated > Plants > Roots >...
GGCGAAGTTCGGGCTCAATTCGAAGCCGCGGCGGAAATCGCCTTCGGCGGCGGGCCAATCGCGGTGGAAATAGAGCTTGGCTGCCGCCAGCGGGTTGTAAGCCTCACCAAGCGTCGGGTCCAACTCCAACGCTTTCTTTGCCATGTCTTCTTCCATCTTTGCCCATTTCTCTTCGGGTGGAAGTAATCCCCTAGCGAACGCGAAGCCGTAGAAATCGGCCAAGCCCGCGTAGGCCAACGCATAGTTCGGATCCACTTCAATCGCTTGCTGATAATATTGGCGACTCTTGTCGAAATCGGGCCCCAGCCATTTGTTCCAGTAAAAACGGCCTCGCAGGTATAATTGATGTGCCTCGCTATTTTCCGTGGGACGAGAAGCGATCGCGCGCTGCTCCGCGCCGGTGAGCTTTGCCTGCAGGGAGTCTGCGATCTTCGCTGCAATTTCGCTTTCGACCGCAAAAATATCGGTCAACTTGCGATCGAACTTGTCCGCCCAAAGGTGCGAATCGCTTAGCGCATTGATGAGCTGGACGTTGACGCGCACCTGCTCGCCAGCTTTCTGCACCGAGCCTTCCAGAACATGGGCGACGCCTAGTTGGTCCACAATCTCACGCAAATTAGTAGACGCACTTTTATAACGCTGCGTCGAAGTGCGTGAAATCACTTTCAGATCGGCAATCTTCGACAGCCGGGTGAGAATTTCTTCCTGGATTCCATCCGCGAAATACGCGTTGTCGGGGTCATGGCTTAGGTTCTCGAACGGCAAGACAGCGATTGATTTGCTGTTTATCTGCGCCGGCTGGGCTGCTCTTTTCGTTGACGCAGTCGGCGTCGGACGGCGCGAATAAATAAAAACGCTGATAGCGAACACCAGGACCAAAACAATAGCCGCGACGAGAAAGACTGGTCTTCGAAAGAAGGGCGCTCCCGATGCAGTTGCGGGTCTTCGCGGCGGTGTTTTTCCTTCCTGACATTTTCGCGGCGGCTCGGGATTCCCGATTTCTTCGGTGAAAAAATTCACCAGTCCTAGTTTCACGCCGTGTTTCACTTCGCATTCGCCAAGATCATGCAGATACGAATTCCACTTCGGATAAGGCGCCAGATCCTCGGCCACTCTTTTCGACAACAAGATGTGTCCGGCATCGCCGCAGTCCATTACCCGCTGCGCAATGTTGATGCCGGCGCCCGCGATATTGGCTTGTTCGTTAAGATCGACAACTTCATTGACCGGTCCGCTGTGAATGCCCATGCGAACGTGAAGCTCGGGATGATTTTTCAGCGCCTTGCCGATTTCGAGTGCGCATAAGACCGGCGCTTCAGCGCTGTTCCGGAAAACCAAAGCGCCACCGTCACCAGTCGGTAGTCGCAACAATTTGCCTTCTGCTTCCGCCAAACGGACTTGCTCCGTTCTGCGCACGATCTCTTTTAACTTTTGAATTTGCTCGCTCTGCTCGGTGATCAACAATTTGGAGTAACCAACGATGTCGATGAACAAGACGTGGCCGATTTCAAACTGAATCTCCTTTGTGGCGTCGGCGGCCATGATCATTTCGGCGCTAACGAGGCGACGATTTTCAAAGTCTGAAAAGAACACGGATTAAACGGATAGCACGGATAAGCAAGGCCTCAGGCATGAAGATCAGGCGTGTCGTGTTCGCCAGGTTCTCGCGGGCGCAATACGCGTTTCCATTCCAATCGCGCGTTCTTAAAATTAAGCAGCAGGGCCAGATCCAACCCTGTGATATTTAGATAGCCGAGCATTTGAGCTACGTGGGTGTCGGTGAAACAGGCCGCCACTTTGGGATCGACGATCACAGCATCATCAACAATCAGATCAGGAATGAGGTTGCCAATCAATTCGCCGCGATAGAAAACGGGAAATGCTCTTTGGATCGAAAGACTGTGGCCACGGTGCTTCAATTCGATGATCATTGCGCGTTCGTAGTCCCGCAGCCCGCGGGATCATCCAGGCCCGGTCTTAACTCGTTGAGCACATCCATTGCGGCCCCGATGATTTTGCCACTCAACTCCTCCTGAATCGTCTCTTCATCCGTTTTATCCGTGTGATCCTCGCCACGGCGAGCAGGCTGTGGTTTAATTGTCTTTGGGTGCGAGCGAGGCGACGATTTTCTCGAAGCGCGGATCGCCGCGGAGCGGGTCCCAGAAGGGGTGCAGTTTTAAGGCACCGTAGCTCAGGACGACCGATGCGGCGGGAGCACGCAGTCCAGTTTCCAGTTGCTGCAAGGCAAGCTCTTTGTCGCCCGCCCAGGCTGCCGTGATCGCGAAATATTGAAGGACGCGGCTGCCGTTGGCGACATCTTTTTCAAGCGGCATGAGCGCGATCGCCCGACGGCCTTCGTCCAACGCCAGGTCTTTCCGCCCAAGAGCAGCGTCGATTAAGCCAAGGACGCAGAGCGTAGGGCCATAGTCCGGCTGCGCCTGCACGATCTTCTCCTGCTGGGCGCGAGCCGCTTCAAACGCAGTGCGCGCTCGTGCCTCATCTTTGGTCATGCGCGCCAGCAGACCTTCACCAAAGCTGCGGCTCAGAGTAATCGCCGAGTCGTTCCAGCATGGATTGTCGCCCAGCGCGACGAGTGCTCGTTCTGCCGCAGCCGGATCGCGTTCGGCCAGAGCGCAAAGGAACCAGACGTCCGCGGCACTGGCGATCGCGGTCGGCCCTTGGGCGAGGATTGCATCAATCGTCTGGCGCAACGGCCGAGTGTCCGCTTTCCAGCACATGTAATCTAGTCCGCAACCGGCCCGCGTTTCGACGTTGTCGGGCACGATCGCTAACGCGCGATCCAGCGTAGCGATCGCCTCGGCATAGCGCGCCAATTGTTCGTAACTGACCGCGATCTGTTGCAGAGTAAAAAAGTTGCGCGGGTCCAGCTCCACCGCGCGCTCCAGATTGCGCAGACCTTCCTCCTGCTGGCCGCGCCGCCGCAGAATGTAGCCGGTGAGTTCGAACAGACGCGGATCATTGGGTAACGCTCGCCGCGCAATCTCCAATTCGGCTAGGGCGCCGGCATAGTCGCGCAGCCCGTGGTAGAGATATTGTGCGCGCGCCAAATGCGTTTCGGCAGCATCCGGTCGCAGCCGTGTCGCGGCTTGCACGGCAGCTTCAGCCAGCGCCAGCCGGGCGGGAGTGTGATCAGACCCCCTTACTGCATAAACGGTTTCGTGGGCATAGGCGAGTTGGCAGTAAGCGTCGAAAAATGAGGGATCGCGCTTCACCGCTTCATCCAGAAGTTCAATTGCCTTCCGCAGGTCTGGCTCGGCCGTCGCGCTGAAACCTGCCGTGAGGAGAAGTGACTTCGCCCGGCTGTAAAGGTCGAAAGCCGCCAGATCAGTGGTGGGCGGTTGTTCGATGGCTTTCTTCTCGTTAGGCGAAAGCTTCGCTTGCAACTGATCAGCGATCGCTTTGGCGATTTCGCTTTGGATGGCGAAGACATCGGCCAGATCGCGGTCGTAGGTTTGTGCCCAGAGATGCGCATCGTTGCGGGCATCGATCAATTGCGCGTTCACCCGCACTTTGTTGGCGGCGCGTTGGACGCTGCCTTCGACGACATGCGCTACGCCGAGCTGCTGACCGATCTCGCGCAGATTACGCGGTGCGCCGCTCTTGTACTGCATCACGCTCGTGCGGCTGATGACCTTCAGGTCCGCAATCTTGGCCAGGTCGGTGAGGATCTCATCCTGCACGCCATCAGTAAAAAAGGCGTTGTCAGGATCGCGGCTTAGATTTTCAAATGGCAGCACTGCGATGGATTTTGCGGGCAATTCAGCGACTCCGGACTGCTTACTAGGCCAGTGGTAGCGACCGAACAAAAACCACGCAGCGATCAATGCGAGCAGGAGCACAGCGGGCACAAGCCAGCTAACCGGAATTGACCGACGCTGCCTAACGGTGCGGTTTTCGCGGTCCGCCGTCCGCCGAGTATCCCTCTCCCACGGCAGGACGATGCGAAATAAATCCATCGGCACCGAAATGTTCTTTAGCTCGGTCGCCGCGAGCTTCTCAAAGCGCGCCTCCAACGCGTTGCGGATCTGCCGCTCCACGTCCATCGAGACACAGATTCCGCCCGGCCCCGCTACCGGCTCGATCCGGGAAGCGATGTTCACTCCATCGCCGTAAACGTCGCCGCCTCGATGCACCACATCGCCAATGTGAATGCCGATCTTGAGGTCGATGCGCCGCTCGGGCATCACATCGTGATTGCGCTTCGCCAGCGTACGCTGGATTTCGATGGCGCACTGGGCAGCTTCTAACGCGCTGTCGAACTCGATCAGGAAAGCGTCACCGATCGTTTTGATTTCGGTGCCGTTGAAGCGAGGAAAGATTTCGCGAAGAAGCTTCCGATGTTCTTCCAATAATTCCAAGGCGAGCTTGTCGTCGCGTTGCGAAAGGGCGCTGTAGCCCACCATGTCGGTGAACATGATCGCGGCCAGTTTGCGTTGTTCAGACCCGCTATTCATGGCTCAGCTGCCTCGTAAACACTGCGGCCCTTGAGCTCCGAGAAGAAGTTGCGTTGACTCATTTCGCGTTGAAGCGGCTCTCAGTGAATGAAATTCAATCCGTTAGGAATGTATTGTGGCAGAACGTAGGCGTAGATTGTTACGATTATGCCGACGATCGCCGCCAGAGCCACTGAGTGCCAGAACAGAAATCGAAAAATAGAACCTTCGTTCCCGACCTGATTCGTTGCCGCGGTGGCAATGCAAATTGATTGTGCATCAACCATCTTGCCCATCACGCCCCCCGCGCTATTGGTCGCGCACATCAGAATCGGGCTGAGGTTCAGCTGTTGCGCAGTGATTTTCTGCATGCTGCCGAGCAGCGCGTTCGAGGAGGTGTCGCTACCGGTGAGCGCTACGCCAAGCCATCCGATGTAAGTGCTGAAAAACGGAAACAGCCAGCCGGTGCGCGTAAATGCTAGCCCCAGGACCGCGTCCATGCCGGAGTATCGTGTCACGTAACCTATGCCAAGCATGCAGGTCATCGCGATGATTGCGAAGCGTAATCGAACCAGCGTTCGACCGAAAATGCTGAAAATCCGCTTCAATCTGAGTCCAAGTAGAAGTCCGGCCAAGATCGCAGCGAGAAAACAGCCGGTTCCAGTCGCGGTAAGCCAATTGAAGTCGAATCGCGCAGCTTCAGGCATTGGTTTGGCTACGACCGGTGCGGTTCTTGAAACTTTCCCGTGAAGATACGGCCAATCCCACCCGGGCGGACCGGGGCGCGGCTTGCCATCGACCGTGACGACCTTGAAGGAAGGAGTCGTGGCCTGGTTAAGCGCGCTCTTGATTGAGGGAAGTCCCCAGCACAAAACGAATATCGATAGAATCGCGAAGGGCATCCACGCTCTTGCGATTTGTCGAGCTGAATAATGTTTGATCGAACTTCGCGCAGAGGATGCATCGACGGCGGGTTCATCCGCAAATCGCCAAATCGTTTTCGGCCGCCACACCCGCAGGAAAAGCAGCGTTACAATGAGGGAGATGACGCCCGCCAAAATATCCACCAGGTTGCTATCCATATGATTAGCCCAGAACCACTGCGTCGCGGCGAAAGAACCGCCGACGACTAGGATTGCGGGCAGAACTTCGATTGTTTCTTTCCAACTCACCATCGTCCGGACCAACCACATCGGAACAATGAGCGCGGTGATTGGAAGGATGCGGCCGATCATCGCATTCAGATCGCTTTCATTCAGCGAGGTCACAGCCGCCAACGTGTGAACCGGCGTTCCGATCGCGCCCCATGCCACCGGTGACGTATTGGCAATCAAATTCAGGACTGCGGCCTGGAACGGCTTAAAACCAAGCCCGATCATGAATGCGCCCGCGATCGCCACCGGCGCACCGAAGCCGGCGCATCCTTCAATGAACGCGCCAAAACAGAACGCCACGAGCAAGAGTTGCAGACGCCGATCCGGTGTGATGGCCGCGACTGACTGCTTCATGATTTCGAATTGGCCGGTCGCAACCGAAATGTCGTACAAAAAGACGGCCGCAATGACGATCCACACAATCTTGAGCAGACCGAAAGCGGCGCCGTAAAAAAAACTGCTCACCGCGAGCACGGCGGGCATTTTGAAAGCAATGATCGCAACGATGACCGCAGTAGCGGCGCCGGCAACGGCACAGAGATGCGCGCGCACTTTTAATCCGGCAAGGAGGCCCAACAAAACGATGATCGGCAGAGCAGCGATCAGCGTAGACAGCCACCAGCAGCCCGCAGGGTCATAGACTTGCGTCCAAGTCACAGGATAACATTGCAAACATTGCGCCGCTTTAGCTTAGCGAAGAATTTTTTCATACCGGCGTGCCTTCGTGCATGAGAATCCGGTCTCGGCGCAGTTCGCGCAGTTCTTCGATGATTGGGCGCCAATAATTGCGATCAGCGCGTTGATGACGCGCCATCGCGGCGTTCATCCAGCGGGCGGCCTCCTCGATGACGGAGTCTGGTATTTCATCGGCCGGACGCCCAGCTAGCCGGGTAAGGGTAGACGGAACATCCGAAGATTGAACCCACTGCGGATAATGTTCGTTGAAGAAAAGAAAGCTTTCCGCCGTGAAGAGATTAGTGACCGCCCAGCTCAAAGTTTCCGCTGAGACATCAGACGCTTCGACGACGCCCAGAGTGAGCGTACTGATAATCGGATAGTCAGCGAGCCGCTGCGTTTTTTTTAGTTCAATGAGGTCGCGCAGGCCAACGGTCGGCAGTCTTCCCCAATCGGTTTCAAAATGCCTGCTCTCTCCAAGCGCAACGGCAAAGACCCGAGAACGCGGCGGGCACCCGAGGACATCGATAAACATCGCTTCGTTATCTAGCTCTCCGAGAAAGAAATGAAAGCCATGCCCACTCCGAAGATAGGGCGTTTCGAGCGGTGGTGTTAGCTTGTAATAGCGCGCGTTCACTTCGCGCAGTGCAGTTCGAAAACGCTCCACGTTTTCCGGCGAGGGCTCGATCCACAGGTCGATATCTTCGGAAAAAGTGGCGGCGCCATAGAGGACCGTCGCTTGCCCACTAATCAGCAAATACGCGACGGAGTGTGACTCAAGGCTTTGGAAAAAGCTTGCGATCATGCACGACTCGGACATCGGGCAACTGCTTCCGCGCAGTCCAGGAGCGACGGAGCCTTTCAGCAGGGGTCAGCTCTCTCCAGCGCACCGCTTTGAAAGGCGATAACACTTCGGCGGCAGCTTCGATCTCGGCAAGTGTGCTCATTCCTTCTAACCATACAACGGTGACGCGTCACGGTAAAGAAGATCGAAATTTGTGGCACGGCGACTTGCTTGCGACCAATCAGTGACGTGACGGCGCTATTGCGCGATTCATCAACCCAAAATCCCTAACGGCCACGACCGCGTAAGCGACTGCGACTTTGTAAACATTGCGCCGTTTCAGCTCGGAAAGGAAATTGTCGATCTTCATTTCTTTGACTCTGCTTTGGTCCTGTCAACCTTCTGGACCAGCGCTTCGAATCGCGGCTCGTGGCGCACACTGTCGTAAAGCTGATCGCCTGTGATCCACCAGAGAACGGGATCCCTATCCTCGAAGGCCTTGTCTAGCCAATCGAGGGCCTTCTCCTTTTCGCCCAGTCCCAGATAAACTGTCGCCCGGTTTGAGGGTGAGACATAGCGCCGTTTCGACAGCTCTTCGAGATCGCGCGAGATCTGCTCGGCTTTCGCACGGTCACCCGAGACGGCGTAAGCGTAGCCGAGAGAACCGACATACCATGGCAGGTCATCCAGCGTCGTAGCTGTTTGGAACTCCGCTCTTGCCTCAGCCTTGCTCCGTTTCCCGATCAAGCACCAGCCCAACACCAAGTGGGCGAAACCATTATTCGAATCCAATTCCAACGTCTTGCGGATTTGCGTAGTCGCATCCTCGTAACGGCGCGCCCAGTAAAGAAAAAAGGCGAGGTCCGTGTTCAGCAAATTGTTTAGCGGATCGAGTTCCAGCGGCTTCTTTTCTGCAGCGATTGCTTCGTTGAACCGGCCCAGGCACGCGAAAGTGCGCCTCCAGCGCGTTACGAATCTGCCGCTCCACGTCCATCGACACGCAAATCCCGCCCGCGCCGGCCAGTTGTTCGATGCGCGAAGCTATGTTCACTCCGTCGCCATACACATCGCCGCCGCGATGCACCACGTCGCCAATGTGAATACCGATCTTTAGTTCGATGCGTCGGTCGGCAGTCACGTCGTGATTGCGCTTGGCCAGCGCGCGCTGGATTTCGATGGCACATTGAGCTGCTTCTAACGCGCTGTTGAACTCAACCAGAAATGCGTCCCCGATGGTTTTGACTTCGGTACCGTTGAATTTCCTGAAGATGGATCGCAACAACGAGCGATGTTCCTCGAGCAATTCGAGCGCGAGCTTTTCGTCATGTTGCGCCAGCGCGCTGTAGCCCACCATGTCGGTGAACATGATGGCGGCCAGTTTGCGTTGCTCGGTATTGGCGTTCATGTCTCAGTAAATCCGTTGCGTCGCCTTAGCTCGGCGAAGAAGCTGCTCTTCTTCATCGCGGTTCGCCAGAGAAGATGCGCGTGATTAGGTTCTTGAAACGCGGATCGCTGCGGAGCGAGTCGAGGCGGTGGTCAACGAGTATCCAGCCCAAGTCAGCCGAATCGAAGGGCGCGTGATCTTCATAGCTCTTCTCGACCAAGCGGATAGCTTCGTCTTTGTTGCCGAACGTTAATTGAACCACAGCCATCGAATAAGCCGGAACATATTGTCGTTCTGACAAAGATTTTAGCCTATCCCAAAGCCGTTGCGCCTCCGGTTTTTTACCAACAAGAAAGTAAGCGCGCGCGAGGGCAGCAAGGTTATAAGGATCATTTGCCTGCAATGCGTTGGATTTTTCGTACTCTGCAATCGCTTCGTTGAATTGACCTCTGTGCTCCAGCACGTTGCCAAAGTACAAGTGTGCAATCCAAAAGTTCGGATCGATCTCGATCGTTTTGCGCAGTTGTGCGATTGCCTCATCGCTTTTCCCGACGGTATCGAACCCGAACCGCAAGAGCGAGTTAATGATGAGCGATAGGGGATCAAGCTCTTGCGCTTGTTTAAGCTCAGCCAGCCCCTCTTCGACACGTCCCTGACTTTGCAGGCATTCTCCGAACCACTGATGCGCCGTGGCGTAGTTGGGATTGAGTTCGATGGCCCGTTTGAACTCCGACACCGCGGCAGAGAGTTGTAGATTGGAGGCCAATGCTCGGGCGAGGGAACTGTGCGCTTCGGCCAGAGTGTCATCGAGCTGGACGGCTTTCTGCGCTGCGCCTATAGCCTGCGGCAATTCGTCGCGCGGATTGCTCCCGAGGTCCGGATACACCGGCAAGAGCACATGGCAGTCGGCCAGTCCCGAGTAGGCGAGGGCATATTGCGGATCCTTCTCTATCGCCTGCTGAAAATAATCGGCCGCCTTTTTGATGTTCTCGCCTGTGCGCCTGTTCTAAAAGTAGCGGCCTTTTAAGTAAAGCTCATGAGCTTCGGGATTTTCGGTCGGGCGCGACGCGAGGACATGTTCCGCAGAGCGGCTCAACTTCGCCTGCAGCGTATCAGCAATACTTTTCGCAATGTCGCTCTCGACCGCGAAGATGTCGGTCAATTTACGATCGTACGTATCGGCCCAAAGATGCGCATCGGTCAGCGCATTTGATCAGCTGCACATTTACGCGGACCTGGTCGTTGGCCTTCTGGACACTGCCCTCCAAAATATTCATCACGCCGAGTTGCTTCGCGATCTGGGGAAGATTTTCCGGCGAGCTCTTGAAGTGTTGGGTCGATGTGCGCGAGATTACTTTCAAATCGGCGACTTTCGCGAGCCGGGTAAGAATTTCGTCCTGCACGCCTTCGGCAAAGTAAGCGTTATCCGGATCGCGACTGAGATTGTCGAATGGCAAGACGGCAATCGATTTCGACGGAACTGTAGCCGCCTCGCTCTGTCGAGGCGTTGCGTTGATAGCGCTGTAGCGACCTAGAAAAAATAATCCAATCGATACAAGACCACCGATAACGACTACGTAAATCCAAACGTGTTTCTTCTTTTGCGTCACTGTCGGCATCGCATCCGCCGTTTCGGTGCGCTTGATTCCTTCGGGCGTGAGCTCGAACATCCAGGCGAGAACAAGGGCAACCGGCAAACCGATGATGATCAACATGACGATCAAGCGGATGATCCAGTTCGGAACGTCGAAGACGGGAAAGACCTGCGCGATTCCTTGCGAGAGCGCCCAACCCGCGACGATGTAAGCAACCGCCACCTTGTAAACATTGCGCCGCTTCAGCTCGGCGAAGAAGTTACTGGTCTTCACTTAGCAGTTAAGGCGGCGTCTTTCGGCGCGAGCGAGGCGACGATTTGCTCAAAGCGGGGATCGCCGCGGAGGGAATCCCAGTAAAGATGTAGCTTCAGCAACCCATAACTGAGATCACCCGGATGCTCGAGCGTAGTGCGTATCTGTTCGATCGCGAGATCCTTTTCACCACACAGGGCGTAAATCGCGGCAAGGCTTTTCATCACATTAGCGCCGTTGATCGGTTCTTTCGTCACCGGAAGCATTTCGGCTGCACGGCGTCCTTCCGCGATGGCTTCATCTTTGCGGCCAAGCGCGGCGTCGATCATACCGAGAACACAGACCGGCGCCCCGTATTCGGGCTGATCGCGAATAGCTTTCTCCTGCTCTGCACGCGCTTTGAGAAAGGCCGCACGGGCCGACGACGAATTACTCCTGGCCAAATCGGCCATGCCCTGGCAATACGCTCGTGGAAATATCAGCCCCTCATCTCGAACTCCCGCCTCTGAAATAGCGGCTAAAGCAGCCCCAATCTCGCTCGGATCACGCTCACAGAGTGCCAAGTCAAACCACCAATCGGCCAAATTCCCAGCTGCGGAAGGATCGGAAGCTAAAATGGCGTGAATGGTTTTGTGCAATGGCTGTGTATCGGCACGCCAGTGTAACTCAGCCCGCGCGCGGCCGATACGCGAATCTATGTCTGTAGGATCCAGCGCTAAAGCTCGGTCAAGCACAGCGACCATTTCGGCGTAGCGGCGCAGAATTTGGTAGGTCAGGGAAATCTGCCGGAGGACATAAACATTGTGAGGATCCAGTTCGAGCCCCTTCTGTAAGTTGTGGAGCGCTTCGTTCCAGCGGTTTTGCCGCCGATCCAAATAGGCGGTCAGTAAACAGACCTGGGGATCGTCGGGCAATGAACCAGTGGCGATCTGCACTTCGCTTCGCGCGCGATCATAATCGAGATAGCCATGATAAAAGTATAAAGCCCGAGCTAAATGCGTTTCGCCGGCATCGGGCCGCAGTCGCTCGGCGTTGCGCACCGCTTCCTCAATCATGCCGCGTCGTGCCGGCGTATGATCGATGGAGAAGAAATAAACCTCACCTTGCACCCGAGCGAGTTGGCAGTAAGCGAGGAAAAAGGTTGGGTCTCGTGCGACCGCCGCGTTGAGCAGTTCGGTCGCTCGGTTATACATATCAATCCCCTTTTTGTAACCACTAAAGCCCACATCGAGCAGAAGCGTTTTAGCGCGAGTGTAAAGATCGAAGGCGACAACATCAGCAGTGGGCGGCTGTTCGATGGCAGCTTTGATGTTGGGCGAAAGGTTCGCCTGAAGCTCTTGCGCGATCGATGTCGCAATCTCGCTTTGAATGGCAAAGACATCGGCGAGGTTTCGATCGTACGTTTTCGCCCAAAGATGCGCGTCAGTCCGCGCGTCAATCAGCTGCGCGTTCACGCGAATGCGATCGCCCGACCGTTGCACGCTCCCTTCGACTAGATGCGCGACGCCTAATTGCTGGCCGATCTCGCGAAGGTCGCGCGCGGCGCCGGTCCGATAGCGGATGACACTAGTGCGGCTGATCACTTTCAGGTCTGGCACCTTGGCTAGGTCGGTGAGGATCTCATCCTGTACACCGTCGGCGAAGTATTCGTTCTGCTTTTCGTCGCTCAAGTTTTCGAACGGCAGCACGGCGATGGACTTCTGATCGACAGTCTGCGGTGAGCTGGCCCTTGCGGGCGAAGGGAGAATCCGGCGCGATTGAGTGCTCCACCACCAGGCGGCGCCGAGCACGAGCACAAGCGCAGCGACCCACGCGAGACGTGAAGCTGGAAAGCGAGAGCCGTTCGCACTCTTCTTTTCCTTCTTCCTTCCTCCTTCCGCCTTTGATTGCCGCTCCCACGGCAGCACGATGCGAAATAAATCCATCGGCACCGTGATGTTCTTCAATTCAGTCGGCGCCAATTTTTCGAGGCGCGCTTCGAGCGCGTTGCGAATCTGGCGCTCGACATCCATCGAGACACAAATACCGCCGGCACCCGCCAGTGGTTCGATTCGCGAAGCGATGTTCACTCCGTCGCCATAAACGTCGCCGTTTCGATGGACGACATCGCCGATGTGAACGCCGATTCTAACTTGAATCTGTCGCTCCGCACTGACGTCATGATTGCGTTTGGCTAACGTGCGTTGAATCTCAAGCGCACATTGGGCCGCCTCCAAAGCGCTCTGGAACTCAACCAGAAACGCATCACCGATGGTTTTGATCTCGGTGCCGTTGAACCGCGGGAAAATCGATCGCAAGATTCGGCGGTGCTCCTCCAGCAATTCGAGGGCGAGTGCTTCGTTTCCCTGGGCCAACGCAGTGTAGCCCACCATGTCAGTAAACATGATAGCGGCGAGTCGACGCTGTTCAGATGAAACGCTCATGCAATACCACTAGCCGCACTCCCAATTTGGAATTTCCAGGAACGGAAAAACCTGTATCGCGATTTGAACGAGCAGCCAGTCAACAATCGCATATGCGACCGCTACCTTATAAACATTGCGCCGGTTTAACACACCCGAAGAAGTTTCACCTTGGTTTTTCTTCGCAGGGTTTTTGGAAGCGCGGATCTGTGTACGATCTCCTTTAGCTTTTGAAGCTGCTCGCTCTGCTGGTTGATGAGCAACTTCGAATAACCAACGATGTCGATGAACAAGACGTGCCCAATCTCGAACTTCACGTCTGCGGAATGCTCGGACGGCATACGATTTCATCCTACCCGGAAACTAAGGCTCTAACGAGTCGAATTAGTCAAAGACTCTGAATTTCGATCCAGGACATTGCTTTCATTCGACCGCAACCTTGTAAACGGGGTTGTTTGAGCTCACCGAAGAAGCTCTTCGGATTTATAGCTTTGCTTTTTGCCATATGGCCCATTTACGAGCAAGGCTGGCCGCGTTGCATGAACAAACAGTGGCGGCCTCTAGACGACTGTATACTTGTAAATCGGCGGCTCGGAAGCCGCCGCTCCTTGGCAAGCAGCTTGAAAATCCGCAGAGCGCAATCAAGATCATGAATAAAGAGACTATTATGTCACATCAACCAACTGAATCGAAGCGTCTGCTGTCGCACACCATTGCCGAGTGGGCTTGCGCGCTGAAGTACGAGCATCTTTCTCCCGCCGCGATCCAGGCAGCAAAGTTATTTTGGTTCGATTCGATCGGCTGCGCGCTGGGCGGCAGCCAGCAGGATGACGCTAAGATCTTGCTAAGGCATTACCGTGCGATGTCCGCCACGGCGGACTCGTCCGTTGGCGAGGGCGGTGGGAATGGCAAAGCGACGGCGTTTGTTTCTGGTTTTAAAACCAATCCAGTCGATGCCGCATTTCTTAATGGCCACATGATTCGGGCGATGGATTACAACGACATTTATTGGAAAGCGGATCCGTGTCACCCAAGCGATCTCATCGCGGCGCCGCTGGCACTGTGTGAGAGCGAAGGCTTGAGCGGCAAAGATCTGATTCTCGCCACAATCATCGCCTACGAAATTGAGATGCGTCTTTGCGAAATCGGGCGTCCAGGTGTGCGCGAATATGGGTGGCATCACGCGACGTTGAGCGCGTTCGCGGCACCAATCGCGGCCGGTCGAGTTTTGAATCTCACACCAGAGCAAATGGTATCGGCAATCGGCATCAGCGCCGCGCGAACGTTTTGTCCCGGCGCGGTGACGGCGGGCAAGCTGACTAATATGAAGAACACGGTCGATCCATGGGCCGGACGGATGGGCGCCGAAAGCGCGCTCCTTGCTCGCGAAGGATTTTCCGGCCCCGAGCACATCATCGATGGCAAGGAAGGTTTGTTCGCCGTCTTCAAACATGTGCAGTACAAAGGCGAACCAGCCACGTTCGACGGCGAGGCATTAGTGAAAGATCTTCCCGACTCGACCAAGTCTCACTATCGCATTCTTGATTGCGGCATGAAGAGTTTCCCAATCGAGGCGCTCAGTCACTCGCCACTCACCGCCATGATGAAGACGGTCAAGGAACACAACATTCGGGCCGACGATGTTAAGGAAATCAAAGTGGAAGTGATCGCTCGTGCCGCCGACATCCTTGGCGATCCGCACAAGTATCGACCGGACTCGAAAGAAACCGCCGATCATTCGCTGCCTTACTGCATGGCCGTGGGACTCGTGGATGGCATGGTGACGCCGCTGCAATTCCGGGAGAAGCGCGTGCTCGATAAGGCGCTAATTCCAATGATGGACAAGGTGAAAGTGGTCCCTAACGAAGAGTTTGAAGCGCTGTTTCCGAAGATCCAGCCGAGTCGCGTGACCATCACCACCAATGACGGCAAGTCGCATTCCACTCGCGTTGATGTTCCCAAGGGTGATCCGCGTGATCCAATGACTGAAGAAGAAATTGCGGTGAAGTTTACGGCACTTGGCGGCGACATCATCGGCAAGGAGCAATGCAAAAAGTTGCAGCGCTTCATCATGAATCTCGAAACCGCCGAGAAAGTCGGCGGCCTCTTTGAGTTAACCACGGCTCGTTAGAGTGGATGAATTCTGTTCCGAGGAGCACACGCGCCTCGCGTGTATGTTTCGGCGCCCTCGCCGAAACAATCTTGGGAAAAAAGTTCGTTGCGGCGCGACGCCGCAACCAGACACGCTGGACGCGTGCGCTACCCAATCGTTACACTGTCGAACTCCCCTCGCCTGCGCCGAACTCGATTCCCTGTGCGAGCGGCAGTTCTCTTGAAAAATTAATCGTGTTCGTCTGACGGCGCATGTAGCTCTTCCACGAATCGCTTCCACTCTCGCGGCCGCCGCCAGTATCTTTTTCACCCCCGAACGCGCCACCAATCTCGGCGCCGCTCGTGCCGGTGTTGACATTAGCGATGCCGCAATCGCTCCCCACCGCGCTGACAAATTTCTCCGCTTCGCGCATGTCGCTTGTGAAAACCGCGGACGTCAAGCCTTGGGGCACGCCGTTGTTAATCGCAATTGCTTCATCGAAGTCGCGGTAGGTCATCAAATAAAGCAGCGGGCCGAACGTCTCGTGACACACAATTTCAAAACCGGGCTTGGCGTTCGCCAAACACGGCGTCATATAGCATGCACCGGGGTATTGTGGGCCTTCCAGCCGTTCGCCTCCGTAAAGGACTTCGCCGCCTTCGTCTTTTAATCGTTGAATGGAATGCTGGACCATGTCGACCGCATTCTTGTCGATCAGCGGGCCCATTAAAGTTTTCTTTTCAAGCGGATTGCCGATCGGCACGCTCTTGTAAGCCGCTAGGAGTTTCTTCCGCACTTTGTCGGCGATCGATTCGTGTATAATGACTCGCCGTGTTGACGTGCAACGCTGGCCGGCCGTCCCAACCGCGCCGAAGAAAATCGACTGCGTCGCCATATCTAGGTCGGCCGTGGGAGCGACGATCAGGGCGTTGTTACCGCCGAGTTCCATGATGGTTCTGCCGAGTCGGCCATGCACCGCTTTCGCCACTTCATGACCCATGCGAACTGATCCTGTTGCTGAAACCAAGGGAATCCGCCGATCGGCCGCGAGCTTTTTGCCGACTGTCCCACGGTCGCCGATCAGCAGTGAAAAAATCGCCGGATCAGCGCCGGTCTCACGACAAATGCGCTCGGCAATCTTCGTCACGGCAATCGCGGTAAGCGGAGTTTTTTCCGATGGCTTCCAAACGATGGCATCACCACAAACCGCGGCCAGGGCGGCATTCCACGACCAAACCGCGACCGGAAAATTAAACGCACTGATCACGGCGACCACGCCGAGCGGATGCCACTGTTCCATCAGGCGATGATTCGAGCGCTCCGACTGAATCGTCAGGCCATAGAGCATGCGCGATTGGCCGACGGCGAGGTCACAGATGTCGATCATTTCCTGCACTTCGCCTTCGCCTTCGGCCACAATTTTACCCGACTCCAGCGTTACGAGCTGACCAAGCTCATGCTTGAAATCGCGGAGGGCATTGCCCAAACGTCGAACGGTTTCGCCACGCACCGGTCCCGGTGTAACGCGCCATTTCAGAAATGCTTCCTGCGCGCGTGTAATCGTAGCGTCGTAATCTTCATCGGACGCAGTGCGAACGCTGGCGACTTTGCGCCCATCGATTGGCGAGATCTTGTCGATCTTAGCGCCGCTTCCGCGCCATTCGCCAGAGAAGACTCCGGGATTTTCTTCGGCCAACCCGAGTTTCTGGAGGAGCGGCTGCATGATTACTTGCTGCGACTCCGGCAATATTGGTGCATCAACCCGACGGCTTCGTCGACAACATCAGCCGTCATGTCTAGTGCGGGGCGAAAACGAACCGACTGCTCACCCGAACGCAATGTAAGCACGCCGAGATCGAACAAACCCTTCCACATCTCTTCGCGTGTCTTGGCATCGGTTAGATCGAACGCCAGGAACAAACCGCGACCGCGCACTGCCTTGATAAAGCCATAAACGCTTTGCAGTTCGGACAGCTGGTCCAAAAAATATGAGCCGACCTTGGCGGCGTTCGTGACCAGACGTTCTTGCTCGATGATGCGCAGATAATGCGTGGAACGCACCATGTCGGTGAAGTTGCCGCCCCACGTTGAATTGAGACGGCTCGGCAACCGGAAGGCGTTGTCTTTCACTTCATCAATGCGCGGCCCTGCCATCACGCCGCAGACCTGCGCCTTCTTTCCGAAGGCGAGCAGGTCGGGCAGCACATCGAAATGTTCACAACACCAGTTGCGACCGGTCACGCCCATGCCGCATTGGACTTCGTCGAAGATGAGGAGGATGTCGTTTTCGTCGCAAATTTTTCGCAGCATCCTCAACCATTCGCCGCGGAAATGATTATCGCCGCCTTCGCCTTGAATGGGCTCGATGATGATGGCGCAAATGTCGATCTTGCCCTTGTCGATTTTCTCCCGGATTTCGCGCTCGCACTTTTTTTCCCGCGCAATCACATCCGCCTCGCGCTCCGATTCCGGCAGCGAGAAGTCGATATGAGGACACGAGACGCGCGGCCAATCGAATTTGGCGAACAAGTCCGTCTTGCGCGGATCAGTGTTGGTCAGGCTCATGGTGTAGCCGCTGCGTCCGTGAAATGCGTGGCGAAAATGCAAAATTTTCGTGCCCCGCTCGCCGTGACCCGCCGCCATGTTTTTGCGGACTTTCCAATCCATCGCCGCCTTCAAGCAATTTTCGACCGCGAGCGCCCCGCCTTCGATGAAGAGATAGCGGTCGAGGGGTGGCAAACCGACCACGCGCGCAAAGGTTTCCACAAATTCAGCGTACGCTTTCGAGTAAACATCCGAGTTCGCCACCTTTACTTTCGCCGCGCACAAGAGATCCCGCTGAACATCGGAATTGCTAAAGTAGGGATGATTGAACCCGACCGGCATGGAGCCGAAAAATCCGTAGAGATCGATTAACCGATGACCGGTGGCCGCATCATACAAATAGGAACCGCGACTTTTCTCGAGATCGATTACGATCCTGAATCCGTCGAGCAAGATGTGTTGCTCGAGCTGATGCAGGACGCCGGACGCGTCGAGCAATTGTCGATTCTTACTCTTCTGAGCAGGCAGCCGCGAATCTCGAGCCGCCTCCGTAAGCATCGGAGGTATACTCATCCGTTGATCGTAATCCTAGGGTGGAAAACGGTCAACCGGCCTGACGTGCGACTGTTGCGGCAATTTACCTCGTCGATTTAGTTACGGCGGCTTTCTCGGCGTTTGCTTTTTCCAACGCGGCCTCGTATTGCGTCACTTCGGCATTATAAGCGCGATTGCCTTCTATATCGCTGTGGAGAAGGTCGCGTTTCTGCAAACGCAACTTTTCGCTCCACCCGTGTAAACGCTCGAACTCCACCGCATTCGCCGCCTGGCGTTCCGCGATCGTTGGCGAGAGTTCCACTTGTGGCCCTGGCAAATTAGCAACGTGCTTCGTTCCGTGGGCGGTAGTTCCAACGCGTAGCCAGTTGCGGCGGGCGGCGGTTGCGTCCGCTTAATTTTGTGACGGTAATACGCGGTCCGAGTTAAACCCGGATCGCAAATGAGATAGAGCAGCACACAAGGCAAAGTCACCAGCTGGAATATTCTCGATGCATGGGCTAGAGCCGGAAACTTGAGCCGGAAAAAGAAAGGCCCCAAATGGCAAACACACGCCAAGTCCCCATCAAACGCTAACGCCAAACGCCGCGCCGATGAGCAGGATTCGACCAATAATCGCGCACAGCAGCCCAATGCCGAGGAAAATGAGAGCTGCCACGCATGAATTTTGAGCATGACCGGTGCCAGACGATGGAGTCGTCGCGTACTCGCTGCGGCCTCACCAAAATCTCGCGCTTGTTTCGGCAGCGATCCTGAGCATGCTGTCGGGTTTTTCGCCGTTCGCAAATTCTATGGCAACAAAGAGGCGCGTCGTAATCACAGGTCTGGGCTTTATCACAAGCATCGGCAACAATCGCGCCCAGGTTGTCGATAGTTTGTTGAATCAGCGCACCGGCATCGAACCTTACCCGGAACTGAACCTGCCGATATCGCCTGTGCGCCTCGCCGGTACGATCAAAGGATTTTCATTTCCAAGGGAAGACCAGACAACCTGGCAATTCCCCAAAGGCATTTCGATTTCGCGAAAAGAACTACGCTCGATGTCGCCGCATGTTGTTTATGCCTGTGCGGCCATGAAGGAGGCGATCGGCGACGCAGCGTTGCCGGCTGAAACCATTTCCAATCCGCGTACAGGTTTGACGTCCGCTTCTTCAGGCTCGGCCATGATGCTCTATCGGAACATTGGCAAGATGGTTACGAAAGGTCCGTTACGTTGCCATCCATTCAGCCTCGCCGCCAGCGTCGCTGGTACGTTGAATTTCAATTTAGTTTCCATCTTCAAAATCCGCGGCGCGTCGTGCGGATTGATTAGTGCATGTTCTTCATCCGCGCACGCCTTTGGTTATGCCACCGATCTCATTCGACAGGACCGGCAGGATGCGATGTTCGTGGTTGGGGCGGAGGATTGCGATCTATTCACGATTTTGCCATTTGCGGCCGTGCGCGCTTTAACGCGCTCGACCGATCCAACGCGCAGCCCGTGTGCTTTCGACCGGAAGCGCGATGGTTTCGCTGCTAGCGGCGGTGCAGTTGTCCTGTTCCTCGAAGAATTGGAGCACGCGCGCAAACGCGGTGCGCGAATTTATGCGGAAGCGCTTGGCTGGGGGCAGAGCTCAGATGGCTATGACGTCGTGGCGCCGACGCCGAACGGCGAAGGGCTTGCGCGCGCAATGCGTGATGCTTTGAAGGACGCCAACGTCGCGCCAAACGAAGTTGATTACATCAACGCGCACGCCACCGCGACGCCCCTGGGCGATATGGCCGAGGCACGCGCCATTAAGAGCGTTTTCAGAAGTCGCACACCGCTGGTGAGCAGCACGAAGAGTCAGACCGGCCACGCATTGTCATGCGCAGGCGCGCTCGAGGCGGCGATCTGTAGCCTTGCAATCCGGAAAAAATTCACGCCGGTCTCAATGAACATCACCGAGCTCGATCCAGTTTGCGACGGGATGCGCATCGTAACCAAACCGATCGATTTCACACCGCGCACGGTGCTTTCGAACTCGCTCGCCTTCGGCGGCGCGAACGTCGCGCTCGTGTTGCAGGAATTTTCGGAAAATTAGAGAGAGCGATTGACCTCAACCGCCCGCGGACGGGTCGGTGAACCGCCCTACCTCACGATACCGTCGCGCAGCATTGCGTGTTTGCCGCCAAGCAAATCCTGCGTGAGCTGGTAACCGCACTTGTCCACATTGCGCGACACCCCAGCGAAATGATTGTCGATCCGCGACCGCGAAGATCGACAAAAATAATTGGCCAGAGCGAGAATTTCATCGGCAGGTGCGCCGCCGTTGATTTTCCATTGCGCGAAGGAACAGGTCGCGCTGACCGCAAAAAGCTCGGTGGCGATACCGACGAAGCGCGAGAGCAACAATTGTTGGCGATCAAGTTTCGGACCGAAGCGCGCCATGGCGTGAAATAATCCGCGCGCCAATTTTTTGCTCGTTCGTGCAGCGTAGTAGACATGCGCCGCGAGATCGGAATGCAGATTGTCGATCTTATCCGGCCGAGCGGGCAGCCATTGGCGCGGATACCAACCCGCGTAAAATTTCCCGGAAGCAAAAACAGCTTTTGCGCGTTCCGGCATCGGCAACTGCGTATTGAAAATCGCGCCGCCCACTTTCAAGTGCGGGTCGAGCGCTTCGCGCGCGATGAAGAGCCGCATGATTTCGCTCGATCCCTCGAAGATGAGATTGATGCGGCAATCGCGCAGAAAACGTTCGACCGCGATCGGCTCCTCCCCACGGCCGGCGAGGGATTGCGCGGTCTCGTAACCGCGGCCGCCGCGCACCTGCATTGCGTCATCGGCCATCTTCCAGGTCGTTTCCGTCGCCCACATTTTGCACATCGCGGTCTCGATGCGGAGATCGCCTACCTTGCGATCCACCAGAGACGAAGTCAGAAACGTCATCGCCTCCATGGCAAAAACATTGCCTGCCATCTCAGCGATTTTTCCTGCGATGGCAGCGTGTTGCCCGATCGGCACGCCCCATTGCACGCGCTCGCTCGCCCATTTGCGGCAGATTTCGAGTAAGCGTTTGGTTAATCCGACGCACGCCGCTGGGATTGTCAGCCGCCCGGTGTTCAAGGTTGTGAGCGCGACTTTCAATCCTTGGCCTTCCTTCGCGATCATGTTTTCGCGCGGCACACGCACGTTCGTGAATTTCACGATGCCGTTATAGAGCGCGCGCAGCCCCATGAAACGGCAGCGATACGTGATCTCGAGGCCAGGCGAATCGACATCGACGATAAACGCGGTGATTTGTTTGCGTTCCCTGCCGTTGACAGTTTTCGCCGGCGTCCGCGCCATCACCACGAGCACGCCAGCCTTGATCAAGTTCGTGCACCAAAGTTTTTCGCCATTCATAATGAAGGCGGAGCCGTCTTCCGTGGGATCGGCGCGCAGACTCATGTTCGCGGGATCGGAGCCGGCGTTCCTTTCAGTGAGCGCGAATGCAGAAATTTCGCTACGCGCGACCCGTGGCAGATATTTTTTCTTTTGCTCTTCTGTGCCGAAGAGCAGCAATGGTTGCGGAACGCCGATCGATTGATGCGCAGAAACGAGCGCAGTGAGATTTGCGTCCCAGCTGCCGAGCAACATCGCCGCCCGCCCGTAATTCACTTGCGACAAACCGAGCCCGCCGTATTGCTTCGGAATTTTGATGCCGAATGCACCGATCTCGGCCAGACCGCGAAAATTCTCCGGCGGAATTTCACCGGTACGATCGATTTCGTCCGGATCGACATGTTGGCGCAAATAGTGCTTGAGCTTTTGCAAAAACTCCGCACCCGCCGCGCGGTCTTCTTCGCTCTGCGCAGGGTACGGGTAAATCCGACCGAAATCGTAGCGGCCAATGAAAAGATTGCTCGCGAAGCTGCCGCGATCATCAAGCGGGTCGCGTGAGGCTTCGGCCAACTCCAGCGCCTCGCGCTGCCCCTTCGACATTTTCGAGGTATCAATGACCGACGAAGGCGCACGTTTTTCAGGCTTTGCGCTAGTCTCCTCCGCGATTTGCTTCTCAGGGGCTTCAAGCGGTGATTTCATGCGGGGAACGCGGGCATGTTGCCGGCGTAACCAGGTATTCGCAATGCAATGAGGGTTTCGGCAAAATGCCGAAACGAGCGGGCAACATGCCCGCGCTCCCCACTGAACTGCTATTCATAGAATTTCGTTCCGTCGCGCGCGTGTTTCTTTAAAATCTCGCACGGTTCGAACTTGTCGTCGGTTTGCGTAAGCCGATTCATTTCATCGACAATCTTCTTTAAACCAAAATGTTCTGCGAACCGCAGTGGTCCACCGCGGGACGGCGCGAAGCCGGTGCCGAGAATCATTCCGTAATCAGCGTCCTCCGGCGAATCGACGATTTGTTCTTCCACACAGCGCGCCGCTTCATTTACCATCAAGAAAACCAATCGCTGCGCCAATTTCTCCCCATTCAATCGTAATCGCGGGTCGCGATGCGAATCCGGGGGAATGTTCGGCCCTTCGGCCCCTTCGGGTTCACCATGCAATCCGCGTCGCCATTCGGCAATGGACTCGTTAGGCGTTTGCGTTTTGCCTTCGTATGCGTAAACTCCACTACCCGATTTGCGGCCGAGCATTCCGCCCTCCCGCAGCCAAACCAGTACGGCTGCCGCATGATCGCGGCGTCCGAACGCTTTCTCCAGCGTCGCGGCGATATCGACAGTGACATCGACGCCGATCTCATCGATCAAACGCAGCGGCCCCATCGGCATACCCCATTCGAGCAGTGCATTGTCGATCTTTTGTGCGTCAAGGCCGGCTTCGAAAAGCTCAGCGGCATCGAGCAAATATGGGAACAAGACGCGATTGACAAGAAACCCGGGGCTATCCCGCACAACGATGGGAAGCTTCCCAACTTGCCTAACGAACGCGAGCGTGCGCTCTTTCGCGTCCTCTGATGTTTCTTTGCCGATGACAACTTCAACGAGTTTCATTCGGCTGACCGGATTGAAGAAATGCAGACCAATCACGTGATCCGGCGACACGGTGCACGCGGCCAGTTGGCTGACCGAAAGGGCGGACGTATTTGTCGCCATAATTGTTTTGGGACCCGCCTGCATGGAAAGCTCGCGGAAAATTTCCCTCTTAACCTCCATCTTTTCTGAAACGGCTTCGATAACGAATTGGACATCGCGCAATTCCATCGGCGCGGTTGAAGCCACGATCCGCGCGCGGCCTTGCCTTGCTTTTTCTTCCGTCATCAAGCCGCGCCGGACCGCGTCGGCGTAGGTCCTTTCGATGTTTGCAAGGCCGCGATCGACCTGGTCCCGGCTCACGTCACGCAAAATCACAGTCACGCCATGTGAACTGAGCCATTGCGCGATGCCCGAGCCCATGACGCCAGCACCAATCACAGCCGCGTGCGCAACTTTTTCCGTCGGCGCTTTCGACATTCCTTTCCGGTATTTTTCCGCCAGGAAAAAATTGCGGATCAAGTTTTGCGTCGATTCGGTTTTGCCAAGATCGACGATCGCATCGAGCTCAAAGGCCAGCGATTGCTCCGTGGAAGCAAAAAGACCTTTCTGAATTACTTCGAGAGAGCGCGCAGGCGCCGGATTGTGATCGCGCGGCACGGGAATTGTCTGGTCGATCTTCGGCGTGGGAGAAATTTTGCGTTTACCTTTGCGCAATTTTTTCCGCGCAAGATCGATAAGTTGATCAGACGGTGCGATCTCATCGACCAAGCCGAGCTTCAACGCTTCCTGCGCAGAATGAAGTTTCCCATTCAAGATCACTTCCGTGGCGCGTTCGGCGCCAATCAATCGCGGCAGGCGGGTGCAACCGCCCCATGCGGGAACCAAACCGAGTGTTGTTTCCGGCAATCCGATGCGCGTTGCTGGGTCACCCGATGCCACGCGCCAGTCACAGGCCAACGCGATCTCGTATCCCCCCCCAGCGCATGCGCCGTGAATCGCGGCGACAGTCGGAATTTTCAGCGCAGCGATGCGATTGAAAACGCGCTGCCCCTCGGCAATAAATGCACGCAGCTCACCGCTTTGCGCTTGTTGCAAAAGTGTTTTCAGATCGGCACCGGCGACAAAGATCGATTTCTTGGCGGACTGGATGATCAAGCCGCGCAATGACTGATCACGCTTGATAAGATCGACATGTTCGTTCAGCTCGTTGAGCATGGCGGCGTCGAAAATGTTCGCGCCCGACTCCGGGCGATCGAACGTGAGGAGGCAAACGCGATCGTCACCGACCTCGCGCTGAATCATGGAACCTGTTGCAACCGTGGGCATCAGATTCATTTTGGATCGTTTCCGGCAAATTCCAAGCGCCGAGAAGATGCAGATTGGAGTGTTAGAGTAATGGAGTGATGAGACGCGAGAATCTACTATTCCACCACTCCATCACTCCATTATTCCATTATTCCAATAAGCCGGCCCCCGGCTGAGCGAGCCGTTGCTTTGATCGGGCGCGAATGTTACAACTCGGCGGCGCTTCGCGCACTGCGGTATGGTCGGCAAAATTCTCGTACCTGAAATCAAGAGCCTGATTGAGGCACGCAATTTTGCCGCCTTGCGCGAGATGTTTCGCGAATGGCCGCCGGCCGATGTCGCGGAAGTGATTCTCGACATGGAGGAAGACGATCAGGTGATCATCTTCCGAGTACTGCCCTCCGCGCTAGCAGCGGACGTTTTTGAATATCTCGACGTCGAAGCGCAGCAAAAGTTGCTGCGGGGAATGGCGCACGAGCAGGTCGTCGCGATTTTAAACGAGATGTCACCGGACGATCGGACCGCGCTGCTGGAGGAATTGCCCAGCGCGGCGGCGCGGCAGCTGATTAAACTGCTCACGCCGGAGGAACGGCATGTCGCGCAATCGTTGCTCGGTTATCCGGAAGGCAGCGTGGGTCGATTAATGACGCCGGATTTCATCGCCGTGCACGAGGATTGGACGGTGAAGGACGTGCTCGATCACGTACGTGAATTCGGTCAAGACAGCGAAACGCTCAACGTGATTTATGTTGTCGATGACCGCGGCAAGTTGATTGACGACTTGCGCATTCGTGAATTCTTGCTCAAGCCGCTCGAGGTGAAAGTGAGCGATATTCGCGATCGCAATTTCGTCGCGCTAGGCGTGACCGATTCCCAAGAGCAGGCGTTGAACGCGTTCCGTAAGTACGACCGCGCTGCCCTGCCCGTGCTCGATTCCAACGGCGTGCTGGTTGGCATCGTTACCAGTGACGACATGCTCGACGTCGCCGAAGAAGAAGCGACTGAAGACATCCAGAAGATAGGCGGTATGGAAGCATTAGATGAGCCTTATATGCGCATCTCGCTTTTACGGATGGTGCGTAAACGCGCCGGTTGGCTCATCATTTTGTTTCTCGGCGAAATGCTGACCGCGACCGCGATGGCCAGCTATCAGGATGAAATCGCGAAAGCGGTTGTGCTGGCGTTGTTTTTGCCGCTGATCATCTCCAGCGGCGGCAACTCCGGATCGCAAGCATCAACATTGATCATTCGCGCGATGGCACTCGGCGAAGTGACACTTCGAGATTGGTGGCGCGTAGCGAGCCGCGAGATTCGTGCCGGGTTCTCGTTAGGCGCCATTCTGGGCATGATCGGCGCCGCGCGCGTGGCCCTCTGGTCGATCCTGGGCGAGCGCTACATGCATCGACAATTGTATGGGCCGCATTGGCCGCTGGTCGCCATGACGGTGGGGGTAGCGCTTGTTGGCGTCGTTCTATGGGGATCCTTCTCCGGATCGATGCTGCCATTTGTTTTGCGACGGCTGGGGGCCGATCCCGCAACCTCGTCTGCCCCATTCGTCGCGACACTTGTCGATGTTACCGGGCTAATTATTTACTTTAGTATTGCGCTGTTAATCATGCGCGGTGCGATGCTTTAACTCTAGCTACGATGCCGACTGCGGCTGACGCCCACCGGAGAATTGCACTGGCCGTACTTAACGGCACCGGCTACAACTGGAGAGGTTTATGTTGTCGATCCAAAAAAATTTAGGACACGACGAAAGATTTTTCGATTTGCTGGAGGCGAGCGCGCAGCGGGCGGACACGAGCGTGCATCATTTGATCGCGCTACTGGAGCGGCTCGAGTAGAACGATTCGCCGCGGAACCTGGAGGAATTTGTGCGCAGCCGGCGCAAATACCTCCAGGAAAACGTCGCCGGCCTCGATGCGCGGCGCACTCGCTCGAGCCAAAGAACTATGTTTTGACCTCAACCCATTCGTTGCGCGCGCGGGAATCGGCTACCGCCTGAACGACGCGCATATAACGCACGCCATCTTCGAAATCGGGACACGGACGGATCCGTCCTTTCGATTTCACCGCTGCGATGAAATCGTCTTCCACCCGCCACTCCGTCACTAAATCGGGCGTCAGATCGATAACGCGCAAATCCTGCTCGCCAACTTTCCCGACCTGAACAATATCAGTGGCAAAATCGTAAACGAGTGTCCCCTTGTCACCGTAAATTTCGAGCCGATCGCCCGGCGCATGCGCGCTCACGCCGCTGAATTCGAGCACGCCTTCCGCCTCATTATGGAACACGCAGAGTACCGTGAGCAGATCGGGGATGATGACTTCGTAACCTTGTCGGATTGGCATCAGAATTTTCCCGCGCGCAAAAACGCCGCCGATGTCGCCCAACCAGCGGTGCAATACCTCAACATAAATTCCGAGCGTGAGCACATTCAGGCCACTAATTTCGATCCTTTGCCGCCAATGCGCCGGCGCGTCGGGATCGAGATACGCGCTGGTGAAACTTTGCAAGCGCACGTGGTGCGGCCGGCCAATATAATTTTCCGCCAGCAACTTCTTCACAAGTAGATCGGCTCGCATTCCGTATGGCGGCGGGCAGAGCATCGTGACCAACTCCGGATAACGTTTTGAAGCAGCGAGCATTTCCTTCGCTTCCGCCAGATCCATGGACATGCGCGCCTGGCAAAAAACATGTTTGCCCGCCTCCAGCCCAGAAATGGTCACGGCCGAATGCATGTACGGCGGTGTGCCAATCCAGATAATGTCGAGATCGGGAAGCGCCAGCAGATCGGCCCAGTTCCGCATCGGCGTCGCATGCGGACACTCCTCGGCGCAAAATTTTTCACTGCTCGCGTAGGTCGAGTTTGACACTGCAACAATTTCCACATCCGGGTGGCGTTTGAGTGCGGGCAAATGTCGCGTGCGCACAATTCCGCCCGCCCCAACAATTCCAATCCGCAATTTGTGATTATTTTTTTGCGTCATGCCTTAAGATGTAATTGTCGATCTTGGGTTACGGCCCGGCAAGGCGCGAGTTAAGTTTGACTATTTCTTCCGCGCACCGTTCAACTCAAACCACGGATCGACACGAATGCACACCACTAGAAACGGAATCGTTCGAATCACGCATTCGTGTGGTGAGGCGCCCTTCAATCCCGAAGGCGTTCGCCCAGCGAAGATTTCCTTGACCGTGACGGCTGCTCACAGCACGTTACGCGGCTCTTCTTGAGGTTATGGCAAAAATTTGTGTGATCACACGCTCAAGGGCCACGCGAGGCAGCGTGATTCATCGGCGTGGTATGGCCAAGAAAAAAGGCGGCGTCGGCCGGCACGTCACGAAAAATGTGCCGCGCTTCTTCGCGCCCAACTTGCACGACCATCGCATTTGGGTGCCGGAGCTGAAAAAATTCGTGCGGGTGCGGGTGACGGCTCGCGGGTTGAAGACAATCAATAAAAACGGCGCCTACGCTGCGCTCAAAAAAGCCGGCGCGATCTAGTCGTTGCTGCCGATCTCCGCTTCGGCGGGTGTAGAAGCGGTCGCCGCGGTCAGCGCCGACCCTGTGTCGGTAGCGCGAGATTCTATCGAGCCGACTTCGGCGGCGGGCGCAACTTCGGGCGTTAACTCTGCGGCATCGGCAGCCGCAGCTACAGCAGATTTCGCCTTTACTCGCGGCAGATCGAGCGAGCCATCATTGAATTCTATCACGTGGCCTTCGCGGATGAGCCAATGCAGGTCGGAGGCGAGCGCCAGCTTGGCGCGTTCCTGTTCTTCGCCGGCTGGATCGACAATCAGTTTGTCGGCAAGTTCCTTGCGGCTTGTTCGAGGCGCCGCGCCTAATGTTTCGATAATGGCGTTCACAGACGGAGACACCGCCGCGCCATGCCGGGCGAGCGGCCGCGCGCGAATCGGCGAAACGAAGAGCATCCCGCGCCGATGCCGGAAAATGTGCAAACCAGCCTGACGAAACTGTCCCGCTAATTCCTGCATCATGTGTGAGGGCGAGCGCATCGCGTGCGACCACTCATCCTCGATCAACCGATGCAGGGCGCGGTCGGGCAAGCGGCGGCTGGTTGGGCCATCAATCGTCAATTCGACGGTTGCGCGGATCAAACCCGGCAAATAGTTCTGGCGAAAATGGCGCTCCGCGTCCGTTGCAGACGCAAATGTCTCCACTGCCTCTGCATTCAGGGTCGAATAGGTTGTGATTTTGCGGGCCTCTTCTTTCCATTGCTCGACCAGCACCGGATCACTCACAATCTCGATCTCACGCTGATAATCCGCGAACCTCATCCGCCGACTGAACCGCTGTTCGAACAAATTGCGCAGGCGCTTTTGATAATCGTGATGATTGGTCGGGCCGAGCAGCGTCCCATTTAATTTGCAACGCGCGACGTTGGTGAAATTTCCTTTGATTGGCTCGCTTTGGGTGATGTCAACCCTGTAAAAACTCGACTGCGCGAAGCGAAAAGCGTTGCGCTCGAGGAATTGGCGATCCACCGAAACAGCCCCGCTATCGCCCAGCTGAAAGAGTGGCGATTCGGCACCCGCGGTGAGGCAAACATCATAGCGTTCAGGTTTGGTCAAAAACAGGCGCGCCAGAGCGAAGATCGAATAGGCAACGGCGTTCTCTTTGATTTGGGCGACGATGCTTTCCAGCGTGGGTGGATGCGGCGAAAAACTGACGCTGATTCGCGAGGCGAGCTCCTGCGGAGGTTTGTATTGATCTTCGGGATGCCGATCTTGCAGGGGCGGGCGGTCGCGCGGTCGTCCTTTCTTCTCTGAACGTGTTCGATCTCTGTTTGCCCTGGGCGTTGGACGCTTGCGTTGGCGGAGCCCGTTCACGGCGGAGTCGGGTTGAACGTTGGGCGTTGCCCATTTTCCGCCCCCTGGCGCGGGCTCGTTCACCCACGCGGGCAGCATTTTCAGATCGAGCAGCTCGTCCAGAACAATGGAAGAATCGGCCACGCTCCCTTTCTACGCCAACCCGCGGGGAAGTAAACTCGCTGCTATGCCACTGGCGTGGAGCCGGCCACTCTAACGACGCGCAGCGCCGTGGCTACATCCCGAAATTGATTGACAAGCCGTCTAATTAATTTACTTGCACATGCTGCGCTCGCGATTTAAGCCTTGCGCGCGAACGAACCAAAATTTATGGGCGAAAAATCAGTCGAGGAGAAGGTCAAAGACATCATCGTCGAGCAACTGGGAGTGAATCCCGAACAGGTCACGCCCCAGGCGTCGTTCATCGAAGATTTGGGCGCCGATTCGCTGGACATCGTGGAACTGGTGATGGCCTTCGAGGAGGAATTTTCCGTCGAAGTGCCTGATGAGGATGCTGAAAAATTGCAAACCGTTGGCGACGTCGTCAATTACATCAAAGAGCGCGCTAAACAGCTAGGCGGCGAGGCCGGCGGCGGTTGATTCCTCATTGAAAAATTGCAGGCAACCGCTGTGGTTGCCATTCCTTGAAATTGGCAAGGTCGCCGCGGCGACCGCTTGCCCCACAAGCTTTTGGTTTCACGGTTGCGAATGACGGCAACACGCTCAGACTAGAGGCGATGGACTGGGGACTTCTTCAAAAACCGCTCCTCCACATTTTCGGACGTGACGTGTCGTTTCTCGGCCTGATCGCGTTCGTCGCGCTGTTCTCCATTGGCTTGCTGATTGCCAGAATACTGCAGAGCGATGCTATCCGGCGTCTGCTCAGTCGCTTCAAGATCGACAGCAACTTAATCGCGATCCTTACCACGATGTTGAGTCTCGCGGCACTCGTGTTTTTTGCCATGGCGGCCATAAACGCCGCCGGGCTCCCGCTTTCCTGGAACGCCCCTCTACCGGCCATAAAGATCAGCTTATTTCAAATTTTCCTCCTGCTTGGACTACTCATCGCCGTTTTCTGGTTTTCGTCACAAACCAAGCGCTTCCTCTTCCATCGGTTCCTCGCCAAAAGCGGACTGGACCGCGGATTACAGTACGCGATTGCGCAAATCGTCAGCAACATCGTGCTGATCGTTGGCATTCTCCTCGTCCTGGACAACGCGGGCATTCATTTGGGGACGCTGACGGTTTTTGCCGGCGCGGTGGGCGTAGGCGTTGGCTTCGGACTGCAAAATATCGCGAGCAATTTCATCAGCGGTTTGGTGATTTTGGCCGAACGACCGATTGCAATTGGGGACCGGATCGAAGTTGCGGGCGTTGCCGGGCAGGTCCAACAGATTCGCGCGCGCAGCACAGTGATTCTGACCAACGACAACATCGCCATGATCGTGCCCAACACCAAGTTCATCGATTCGACAGTCACGAACTGGACCTACGGTGATCCACGGGTGCGCTTTCGCCTTCCGGTAGGAGTGGCTTACGGCAGTAATGTAAACAAGGTGCGCGACGCCCTGATCGCCGCTGCCAGCGAGCATCCGGCCACGCTAAAAGAGCCGGCGCCAAATGCGTATCTTGATAAATTTGGCGACAGCAGCATCGATTTTGAACTTATCGTGTGGAGCCAGGAAATGAGCTATAAACCGCGCCGTTTCAAAAGCGATTTGAATTACTTGATCGAGAAACATCTGCGCGAAGCGGGGATTGAAATTCCATATCCGCAGCGCGATGTGCGTGTTCGTAGCGGCGTGCTTGAGGTACGCAATGTCGATGCGGAAGGACGGCTTGTAGGGCAAGAACCTACATGACTCTCTTAAGCCAAAGCTTGAGAAGATCGTCAGGTTCCGTCTATTTCATTATCCTCTGTGCCGAGGCCCAATCAGCCTAGTCTCATGCAAACTATTGGAAAAATATCATTGCCGGATGGCGTGACCGCGAAAATCGTCAGCCGCGCCGAGTTGGACAGCTCAGCGGAGTGGAGACGCGCATTCGGAGACAAGTGCAAGGACCACCGGTTCTACGAGATCGTTGAGAACACGTTAGCCAACGATTTTGAGTATCGTTATTGGCTGCTACAAGATTCCGGCGGAAACATCCGGGCGATCCAGCCGATGTTTTTCGTTCGACAAAATCTGGTTGAAGGCGTGCCGGGACGGATGCGTGCGATCGTCGATCTTATCCGCAAGAGGTTTCCCCGTTTTTTGACCATGCGCGTGCTAATGGTGGGCTGCGCGGCGGGCGAGGGCCATTTGGGTGCATGTAATTCAAAAGACGAACCATGGGTGGCCGAGGCGTTGCACGCCAGTCTGAGAACTTATGCTCGAGAAAATAAAGCCGCCTTAGTCGTCCTGAAGGATTTCCCGGCGAAATATCGGCCGACTCTTGGTGGTTTTTCATCGAATGGATATGCGCGCATCCCGAGCATGCCAATGACGAAGCTATCGCTCGACCACGCGAGTTTTGACGATTATCTCGCGACGCTCGGTTACGTTACGCGAAAGGGCTTGCGGCGAAAATTCCGCAAGACGGAACGCGCGGGCAAGATCGACATGGAGGTTGTGAGCGACATTGCACCTTATGTCGATGAAATCTATCCTCTCTACCTGCAAGTGCACGAACGCTCGCCCATGAAGTTCGAGCAATTGACAAAAGATTATTTTCGCGCGCTCGGAAAAATGATGTCCGAACGTGTGTGCTTTTTCATCTGGCGCCAGAAAGGCAAGGCTGTCGCCTTCAGTTGTTGTCTGATCCACGACGGCAAGATTTACGATGAATGCCTTGGCTTGGATTACACGGTCGCGCTCGACCTGCATCTTTACTTCTACACGCTACGCGACGTGCTCATCTGGGCGATGCGGCACGGCCTCAAAGAATATCGCAGTGGGCCTCTCAACTACGATCCAAAGCTTCACCTCGGTTGCAAGCTGATGCCGCTCGACCTTTACGTAATGCATACGCGAGCATTTTTGAATCCGATTTTCTGCCGCGTGTTAAAATATTTGGAACCAACCCGGCATGATCCTGTTCTGCGGCGGTTTCCAAACGCGAACGAGCTCTGAGCAATTCCCTCGCAAGCGAAGAGCATACCGCGCGGCTTCTCGATCTTATGTTAAAATCGGTCGCGCCCGTATCTGCGCCGACAAAAGCCGATCCGGCTTTGCGAAAATTTTTCCGTGCCGATAATAGCGCGTGATGGATCGCGCGCCGCGCCTTTTCCCGAATCCCTGGTTACTCCTCGCGCTCGAAGCACTCTTCGTGACCACTTCGGAGACGCTTTTGAAAGTGGGAGCGTCCAGAACCGAACGTGTCGCGGGTTGGGAATGGACCGGACTGCTGTCGCTCACTTCAATCTGGATTTGGTGCGCGATTGCGCTGGTGATCATGAGCTTTCTCTGTTGGATCAACGTTCTGAAATACATTCCGCTCTCGATCGCCTTCCCACTTTCCAATGTGGTACACGTACTCGTGCCGCTCAGCTGCTGGATTTTTCTCGCTGAGCACATTTCGCTGCGGCGCTGGTGCGGGATCGCAGTTGTCATCCTTGGCTTGGCCGTGGTCGCAAAGCCGGTTGCGAAAATCGAGGAAAAGCTATGACACGTGAGCAAACAATCATCGCCATCTTTGTTTTCGCGACCGAAGTGACCACGACCGTGGTGGGACAGCTTCTTCTTAAACATGCCATGGAAGGTTCGACGACTTTCGGTTTCACTCATCCGCGCATTCTGAAGCTGTTCGGGACTGGCGTGCTGGCCTTGGCCATTTCGTTTTTTCTAACCATCGGCCTCCTGCAGCATTTCGATCTCAGTTTTTTTTATCCCATTCAAGGGTCGACCGTCGTGATCATCACGACCGCAGCCGCTATTTTTCTGCGAGAGAAATTGTCGTTTCCATTAATGATCGGCTCGTTGCTGATCAGCGCCGGGATCGTGCTCGTCTCACTGAGTTAAGGCCGGCCAAAGCGTCTCGATGGCGACTTGATTGATCTTTTGCGCTGCCGCAAGATCGGGCCAAGCGACCTTCGGATGATCCATTTCCGAGGCAAACCGTTGCTTCCAGCGCGCGTAGGCTGGCTTGGAGAACGCACCGCAAATGTCACCGGCGATGATCCGGCATGCATTCCGCAACTTCGCTAAGGCCCATTCGAGGTCGAGAATCGAGAAGCGGCCGTTCTCCCAATTTGTCGACGCCTCGTCGGCACGAAGGCAATCGAGATCAATCGTGACGTAAACATCAATCTCGTGAAGATTCGTTACAAACATCTCGAAATGTTCACGCCAATTCTCGCGCAAAATTGCCCCTCGACGTCGTCGATCTTTCAGCGGGCGCTCATCCGCCCACGGATGCACTTCGAGGTTTCCGGCACGCTCGGCAAGAAAATTCCCGAAAAGGAGGTGCGGCCACCAGCATTCGAAATTTCCGCAGCCCCAAATGCTGACGCGCTGCACATGCGGCAATTCCAGCGCCCGATTTATCCAACCGCCGCAACCCCATTTCGGCGGACGCACATCCCAATCCGGATGATTGTCGAACGAAACAACGACGACTGGCCGCGCGAGGCGCCGAACCCAAAGTGCGCTCAGATAATGAAAGTCGCCCGAGCCGTACAGCAAAAACGGCGCGAGATGTTGTTCGTATTCCCGGTAGAACTTCTCGACCAAATGCGGTGGCGCCGAAAACCGCAGCAGCGGTCCCCACTTTGTTGCATCGAGAGTTTGGAATGGAAGCTGATCCCTCCGCCAGGCGCTATCCAGATCAAGATGCAACGCGGCCGGCGGCAAACGAGTTAGCGCGGGGTCACGTCGCCCCGTGCGTCTCTGCTCAGAGCGTAGCGAAGATTTTCCGCCGCGTCGGCGTCATTCGGACGCAAACGCAATGCCTCATTAAATTCGGCGATGGCCTCCGGGGTTTGTCCCAACTTCATGTAAACGACGCCAAGACTATTATGGACCGGCGCTTTCGGATCGAGTCGCGCCGCTTCCAAGTAATGCTTTTTCGCACCTTCAAGGTCGCCTTTCAAGAACAGGGTGTGGCCGAGATGGTAATGCGCCTCGGGATGCTTCGGTCTCCGCTGTAGCGCAATCTCAAACTCCGCGATTGCTTGATCGAGTCGTCTATTAATCGCCAGAAACATCGCATAATTGTAGTGCACCTTCCCGGACTTCGGGCTCAACTCTAAGCCTTTCTCATACTCGGCACGAGCTTCGTCTTTCCGGCCGAAAACCTCGAGCAGGTAACCATAATCAGAATGAATCTCGCCATTGCGCGGATCGTCGCGCATAGCCTGTTCCATTTCGCGAGCGGCTTGATCTAATTTCGATTCCATAAGGAAAAGATGAGCCTGTCTGTAGTGCGACTGCTCCGCCGCAGGATTGAGGCGCAACGCAACTCGGTATTCCGCCGCAGCTTCGTCAAAATGATTTTCATCTTCCAAAGCCAACCCGTACCGCAAATGCGCGCGTTCGCTAGCGGGCACGTCCCGAACTACAGAAGCGGCGCGTTCCACTTCGGGCAGAGTGTTTCGGGTTTGTCCGATCCAGAGGGCAGCGAGCGGAGTGACAAAAACCACTACCCATTTCAATCCATGCAGGAGCCAGGTAGGCAAAAGTTGGTTGGGCTGCGCGACCGCGCTGCCACCGGTTAGCCCAAGGTGCTCGCGAGTCGAGCGTTCGCGCACTTTCCAAATGAACCCGTCATAATAAAAATGAAGCAGCCCGGATGCAGCTACGACACCGGTGAGCACACGCCTAACTATCTCGATCTCCGTTTCCTTAAAATATCCGAGCGAGCCGTAAGCGAAGACAAGGCCAACGTAGAGCCCAACCAACGAGCCGCTGCGGCGAAACACGAAACGCATGAAACCGCCGATGGAGCTGTCCTTTTCCACGCGGTTGCGATTGTAGATCCAGACCAGCGACAGATATTGGACATCGTGAAATACCTCGAACAACGCGATCCCGGCGAGAATATTGGTTACTCCATTGTTGCAATACCACCAGAAGGCAATGCTGGTGCTGAGTAGCGCCAGTTTCACCGGATTCGGTCGCTTCCCGATCGCCCACATTCGCGCGAAATTTGCCAAGAATAGGACTGAAGTCGCGATGGCGGCCGCGAACAGGATTTGTTGGGCGCCGCGCAAGAGCGCTGGGGCAATAAACGGACCTCCGCTCGCATAATAGGTTTCGAGCGTATCAGCCATGCGTTGCGGAGAAAGCAGCACCGCGGTCGCAAACCAGATCGCGCAGGTGGCAAAATCGAACCGGCGCGTCAGCGCAGCGAAGGACCCCGTCTTTGCATCATAAATTCGGCAAAACCCATACGTCTGCATCATTCCGTGCCAAACACCCCAAAAGAAGACCACCAAAACGAGTCCTTTCAGATCCCACCATGTAAAAGCGACGCAGACCGCGACCAAAAAAACCGGGGCAAAAATAAAGCGCCAGCGAAATCGTTCGAACAGCGCGCGGTCGCCGTAAGCGCGGATCATTCCCGGCAAATGGTGTCCAGTCGCGCCAAACGCCGCCACAAAAAGGTAAATGTCCTGCGCGCGCCAACGCGCTTGGGCCAACGCAAACATTGGCACAAGCAACAGAGGTGTCCCGACGTAGAACAGCAGGTCGCGCCAGCTATCGAGAATCCACAAATTCTTTTTCGGGACGGTAGTTGGGACGGCCGGAACAGTTTGCGGGCGTGAAAATGCGCTTATCTGCTGCATGGGGCTGCGGGCTCTATTTTCGTCAGATCGACGGAAAAATCAATCCCCTCCTACGCACGCCCTGCAGCGATATTGACATCTTCCATGCACGCAGTTTATGCGCCTCGTCCGAAATTAGGGTGGAGCAGTGAATAATCATCAAACTGAAGAACTGAAAGGTCGCAAACAAAGGCGCGACTTTTATTGTGTCGTAGCCGATGCATTCCATTTTTTCGCCCGCCGGGCCGCGGTCATTCTGGGCAGCGCCTGGGCCTTTGTGGGCGCCCTGCTCGTCATAGTCGTTTGGTTGCTTACCGGACCAACCTTTCACTTTTCGGATACCTGGCAGCTGATCATCAACACCGCCACGACCATCGTCACATTTCTGATGGTGTTTTTAATTCAAAACACTCAGAACCGTGACGCGAAAGCGGTGCACTTAAAATTGGATGAGCTCATTCGCGCTCTCAAAGGTGCCCGCAATAAACTCGTCGACCTCGAAGACCTTTCCGAAGAAGAACTCAGGAAACTTGAAGATCAATTCCAACGGCTGCGCAAAAAAGCCGAACTTGACGGAACGCGCCACCATGACGCGGCAGCGCGGCAGTCCATCTGAACCCTTACCCACCGGTCTTTTCAGATTTTTCGCGCAACGCCCGTCCGCAAAAAACCTTTGCCGCTCGGACACAACTTGAAGACCTCGCAGTTCGAGCAGTCGGGCATGCGCGCGTGACAGCGCCGGCGTCCATGCCAGATGAGCCAATGACTCCAATTCGTCCAGTGCTCGCGCGGCACCAGCTTCATCAAATCGCGCTCGATTTTCTCTGCGTCTTTCTGTTTTGTCAGGCCAAGCCGCTGCGACAGCCGGATCACGTGCGTGTCCACCACGATTCCTTCGTTCCTTCCAAACGCATTGCCGAGCACGACATTTGCCGTTTTGCGCCCCACACCAGGCAACCCGCGTAATTCTTCCATCGTCGATGGAACTTTCCCGCCGAATTTTTCGTGAATTGTCGATGTTGCCGCACGAATGCTCTTCGCTTTGTTCCGATAAAACCCGGTTGATTTAATCGCGTTCTCCAGCTCTGCTTGCGGCGTTTTCGCATAATCTTTGGCCGTCCGATATTTCTTGAACAACGCCGGTGTCACCATGTTCACGCGCTTGTCCGTGCACTGCGCCGAAAGAATCGTCGCAATCAGCAACTCAAGCGGGTTCTTGAAATCCAATTCACAATGGGCACCCGGATAAACTTGCGGCCAAATCTCAATCAACTGTTTCACTCGTTCCCGAGCTGTCATCTAGGCAGTATTCGCGAAGCCTGCTATGGATTCAACGCAACGAATTATGCAGGAGACGACCGCCGCCGAAATCGATCGCCGCCCAATTGCCACGCGAAATCGTAAATGGGCGCAGCTAACGACCGCCTGGCTTGCTTCGCGAAACGTTTCGCCGAACGCCATCTCAATCGCCGGCATGTTCGCCTGCATCGTCGCAGGATGCGCGCTTGCCGCCACTTCGGTTGCCCATCATCGAATCGAGTGGCTCGTGGCCGCGCTGGGTGTGCAATTGCGTCTCACGGCAAACATGCTCGATGGAATGGTTGCTCTCGCGTCCGGTCGCGCCTCCAAAGTCGGTGAGCTTTACAATGAAATTCCGGATCGCGTCTCGGATGCCGCAGTGTTTGTTGGTGCTGGCTTCGCCTGGGGCGGAAACGTTGCTCTGGGTTACATCGCGACCATCTTGTCGATTTTCACAGCTTACATTCGCGCTGCCGGAAAAATCGCCGGCGCCCCGAACGAATTCTGCGGACCGATGGCGAAACAACATCGGATGTTTGTCATCACATTGGTCTCCCTCTACTCAGCAATTGTTCCTCAGAGCTGGCAGATTTTTCATCTCCGGAGGATTGGAGTTGGCACTGTCAGTGTCGGACTCATAGTCATCGTGGCGAGTTGCTTAATCACAGTTGTGCGGAGGCTTGGTCGAATTACGCGGGCGCTGCGATGAACGAGATTACGCGCGAGCGGCTGCTCGGATTTCATCATGCGTTTGATCATCCCGTTACAGTCGCGTTAACGACTGCGACCGTGGCGCTGCTTTTCCTTGCGCCAGCGGTCATTTTTCTCACCGGACGCGGTGAAAAAATAAGTCCAGAGCACACAAAGGAGCTGTGGGATCGCTATCTCTCCTGGATCTGGCTTGCCATATCGATCCTGATTCCAATTCTGGCCGGGGCTTTCTGGACGATCCTTGCGGTCGCCACATTGAGTTTTCTTTGTTACCGCGAATACGCACGCATCACAGGTCTGTTCCGAGAGCGAACGGTCAGCTTCATTGTTGTGATTGGAATTCTCTTCATCACCTTTTCTGTGCTGGATAATTGGTATCGATTCTTTCTCGCGCTATTTCCTTTGACGATCGGCTTAATCGCAAGCGGCGCCTTAATCGCCGATCAACCGAAGGGTTACATCCAACGCGTTGGCCTGGGCGTGCTCGGCTTCGCCCTTTTTGGATGCGCACTCGGCCATCTCGGCTACATCGCAAACGATTGGAATTATCGGCCGATCCTTTTGCTGATAATCTGCGGAGTCGAATTGAACGACATCTTTGCCTACATTTGCGGCCACCTCTTTGGTCATCGCAAGTTCGTGCCGAACACCAGCCCGAATAAAACAGTCGGGGGTGCGCTTGGCGCGATCGCGTTGACGACGCCACTCGTCGCCGTTCTCGGTCACTTCGTCTGGACCGACACGGTTCTCGACACCCGAATCCGCTTGATCGGGCTTGGCATCATCGTGAGCGTCGTCGGACAGTTCGGCGATCTGATGCTTTCCTCCGTCAAACGCGATCTCAACCTCAAGGACACCGCCAAATTGATTCCGGGGCATGGCGGTTTGCTCGATCGCTTCGATAGTCTGATTCTCGTCGCGCCAGCCGTGTTTCATTACGTCGGCTACTTTGTCGGCTTCAGTGCCGGTCAGCCGCAGCGAATTTTCAGCGGATAGGAAATCTATTGTTAGCCCGTCGTGGTTAGTCACTTGCCTAGCTCCAACGCGAACGACCTTGGTTCCAAAGCGCAGGCCTGCGCTGCGGTTAACGACTCGGTCGACTGGCGTAGACGCCGAATGGAATGTGCGATGGAAACCAGCGCAGTGAAAATCTCCCCGTTGCGCACTCGCATCGCCTCCTCAGGTTGTATATACTGACTACTGGCGCGAACCACGACCCCAATGCCCGCTAGCCAAAAGTCACAACTCCATCTCGAGACTGCCCACATTTTGTTTCTGGACGTGGTAGGCTACTCGAAATTGCTCGTGAACGAGCAGCGCGAGGTATTGCAACAACTCAATGAAGTGGTGCGAGCGGCCCCGCAGTTCCGCCAGAGCAATGCCGCCGGCAAATTGATCCGCATCGCCACCGGTGACGGGATGGCACTGGTCTTTTTTCAAAGTCCCGAGGAACCGGTGCATTGTGCGATGGAAATTGCCAAGGCACTCAAGAACTACCCGCACATTCGCCTCCGCATGGGCGCGCATAGCGGCCCTGTCGATCAAGTCACCGATGTGAACGATCAGACAAACGTGGCGGGTGTCGGAATTAACTTTGCCCAGCGGGTGATGGCTTGTGGCGATGCCGGTCACATTCTTATCTCAAAACGTGTGGCTGATGACCTCTCACAGGACAGACTCTGGCAGCCGCTCTTGCACGAACTGGGCGAGATCGAGGTCAAGCATGGAGTGAAACTCGGGATCGTGAATCTTTACACTGCGGAACTCGGAAATCCGCATTCGCCTCAGAAATTATCTCCTCAGGCTGGGACAGCGAAACAGCCAATCACTTCATTCGAGACCGAGTCGGTTGTTCCCGAAAAAAGCATCGCCGTATTGCCTTTCGAAAATCTCAGCGCGGAGCAGGAAAACGCCTTTTTTACTGACGGCGTGCAAGATGAAATTCTCACTAACCTGGCAAAGATCGCCGACTTGAAAGTGATCAGCCGCACGTCGGTGATGCAGTATAAGACAGCGGCAAAGCGCAATCTGCGCGAGATCGCGAATGCGCTTGGCGTCGCGCATGTCGTCGAGGGCACCGTGCAACGTGCAGGGAATCGCGTCCGCGTCAGTGCGCAATTAATCGACGCCAGGAGCGATACCCACCTTTGGGCAGAGCACTACCATCGTCCGCTGGATGATGTTTTCGCCATACAAAGCGAGATTGCAAAAGCAGTCGCAGATGAACTTCAGGCCAAGCTGTCGCCGGCGGAGAAAGCTGCCATTGAGCAGAAGCCGACGGATGATCTTGCTGCCTACGACCGCTACATCCGCGCAAAGGCGCTTCTCACTGGCACCTCTAACCTCGATGCGCGGATGGGAGACAATTTATCCCAAGCGGTGCGTCTGCTGAATCAGGCGATCGCACGCGACCCGAATTTCCTTCTAGCCTATTGTCAACTTGCCTGGGCACACGCCAAGCTCCATTTTTCTGGCTTTGATCATACCGCAGCGCGCCTCGCGCTGGCCAATGAAGCCCTTGAGAGAGCTATGCTGCTGGGCCCCGACCGGGGAGAAGCACATCTCGGCGCCGCATGGGTCTACTATCAATGTTATCTCGACTATGATCGCGCGCGCGCGGAGGTCGATCTCGCGCGGCGCACGCTGCCGAACGAGCCACTTGTCTTTTTGTTGGCTGGATACATCGATCGGCGTCAAGGGCGCTGGAAAGAGCTTATCAGCAATTTCGAACGCGCCTTGGAAATAGATCCGCGAAACGTCTACATCCTCGAGTCATTAACTAGCGCCTATGAGAACCTGCGGCGCTTTACGGAGATGGGTGATGTCGTGGATCGGACGCTGGCCATCATACCCGCAGATGCGATGATGCGCGTAGTGCGAGCTTTTCTTGATCTCGAGTCGCGGGCGGAAACAGCCCCGTTACGTGCAACTATTAATGATGTGGTGACGGAAGATCCGAATGCGGGGGAAGCGATTGCCGATCATTGGTTCCATTTTGCTCTTTGTGAACGCGACGCGGCCGAGGTCACGCGCGCTCTCGCTTTCATATCGCCGGAGGGCGACACACTTTACAACGTTCGCATGCCCCGAAATGTTTTTGAAGGGATAGCAGCGCGCGCTCGAGGCGATGCGGTCACCGCACGCACGGCGTTCACCGCCGCACGCGCTGAGATCGAAAAAATCGTTATTGAGCAGCCCAACTACGCTCAAGCGCTGTGCATGCTGGGAGTGATTGATGCCGGGCTTGGCCGCAAGGAAGAGGCCCTGACTGAGGGCCGGCGCGCCGTCGAACTCCTGCCCTTGACAAGGGACGCGCTCACCGGTGCGGAGCTGATGACGTTTCTTGCCATCATTTATGCGTGGACCGGCGAGAAGGATCTTGCACTTAAGGAATTGACGAGTCTGCTGGAAATCCCGGGTCATCTCAGCTATGGACAATTGCGTTTGCATCCTTACTGGGACCCGCTTCGCGGCGACCCGCGTTTTGACAAAATCGTAGAGGAGTCTAAGAAACCGGTCGCACTTAAGTAAGACGTTCGTCCTTCGGTCACAACGACCGCGGCTGCAATCCGTTTCGATATAAGTTTTACAGAATAAATAGCTTGCCGATGTGGCGAAATGGCAGATGCAACGGACTTAAAATTCGATGGAGCCGTGGAACCTCCAGCCCGCTCGCGACACCGGCCTGACTCCCAGCGAGCGGCTCCGCAGCGTTCGGCGCGAAAGCGGATTGCTCGAAAGCCTCACGCATCACCTCTCGTTTTCAATTCTTCGAATTTATTTACAGGCCGCACACCGCCTTCAAATCATCGGCCGACAATACTTGCCGGCCCAAGCCCCCTTCGTTCTAGCGGCGAATCATTGCAGTCATCTCGACGCGGTTAGTCTGGTTGCAGCATTTCAACCACGCCATCGCGAACGCGCCTTCCCCATAGCTGCCGGCGACGTCTTCTTTCAAACGACTGCGTTCAGCATCTTCTCAGCTATTGTTCTAAACGCGCTGCCGATGTGGCGAAAAAATTGCGGGCCCCATGCGCTTGCCGAACTGCGGCGCAAATTGTGCGAAGAAGAATGTATTTACGTCATTTTCCCAGAGGGCTCGCGTAGTCGCGACGGCCACATGGCACCTTTCAAGCATGGCCTCGGTATGCTCGTTGCCGAAACGCCAGTGCCCGTCGTTCCCTGCTTTATTGGCGGAACGTTCCACGCTTTACCGTCACACAGAAAAATTCCACGACCCGTGCGAATCAAAATCGCGATTGGAGCCCGGCTTCATTTCGAAAGCGTTGTGAATGATCGCCAAGGCTGGTCACAAATCGCGCAGAGCGTCGAATCAGCCGTCCGCTACCTAGGTGATCAATCTTGCACCGCGTAGCGCTCAAGCTTTTGCGCAAGATTCGGGGGGACGTGCGCGACAATGCGCGCTTGGTCGCCTTCGTAATGCAATTCGAGCACGTGGCCGACCCGATGAATCTCAGCGATGAGGGATGACTCGTTTGCTGGAATTCGAAATCGCGACCGCAGACGCCAGGAGCTGAGCGCCAGCTGCAGGGCCTGGACCAACTTATCGACGCCCTCGCCGGTGCACGCGGAAATGGCCACGCTCCCTGGAAAACGTTTCACATAGGTTTCGGCTAAGTCGCGATCCGTGAGGTTGTCGATCTTGTTGAAAACAATCAGCGTTTGTTTGCCAAATGCATCGAGCTGCTTGGTCACGGCATCGACTGCTTCCATCTGCCCGTCCACGCGCGGATGGCTCAGATCGACAATGTGAATGAGCAGATCCGCTTCGCTCACTTCCTCGAGAGTTGCTTTAAACGATTCGATCAATGTGTGCGGGAGTTTGCGCAAAAACCCAACCGTATCGGTGAGCAGGACGCGCTGTTTGTTAGGCAAAACAAAACTGCGCGTGGTTGGGTCGAGCGTAGCGAAAAGTCTGTTTTCGGCGACAAGGTCCGCGCCAGTCAGCAAATTCAGCAGCGTTGATTTACCCGCGTTCGTGTAACCAACCACCGCTGCGACTGGCCACTGATGACGTTTGCGCCCTTGCCGCTGCACCGCGCGCGTTTTCCGCACGGCCTCGAGTTCGCGCTCCAGCCGCGCGATCTGCTCCTGCACGCGACGCCGATCAACTTCCAATTGTGTTTCGCCAGGACCGCGCGTTCCGATTCCGCCCGTCTGTCGTGAAAGGTGGTGCCACATTCGCGTTAAACGCGGCAGTAAATATTGCAGCTGCGCGAGCTCGATCTGCAATCGGCCTTCCCGGCTGCGCGCACGCTGCGCAAAAATGTCGAGTATCAATTGCGTACGATCGAGGACTTTCCGCGCGAGCAAATTTTCCAGATTGCGCCCCTGCGCTGGAGAAAGTTCGTCATCGAAAATCACGGAGGTCACCTGTCGCTCTTGCAGTGAATCCTTAATTGCTTCGGCCTTACCTTTTCCAATGTAATATGGCGCCGTCGGCTTCTGCAGCTTTTGCGTAACAGTGTCGACTACTTCGGCGCCCGCGGAATTTGCCAGTTCGGCCAGTTCCTCCAGTGAGTCCTGCAAGTCCCACTTCGAGACGCCTTCCTTTTCCAGGCCAATTAAGAGCGCGCGCTCGTGCGTGTTTTTGGGTCGGGTTTCAATCATTCCCTTGCGCAACCCCGAACGCTTTCAGGCGTTGCGAAATCCATTTCACAGCTTCGTTGTAAGTAAGAAGCGATAAATTCAGCGGTTCAAAATTAGTTTGCCGCCGAAACCAGGTCAACTGCCTTTTGGCGTACCGACGCGTGCTTTGTTGGATGGCGGCGACGCATTGCAAGATCGACATCCTGCCCCCGAGCAGCTCGCCAATCTCACGCAATCCGATCATTTGCGACGCAGTCGTGCTCATTGCACCCGCCGCGCGCACTTCTTCGATTACGCCTTTTTTAAACATCGCGTCCACTCGGCGATTGATTCGCTCGTAAAGCTCCTCGCGATCGCGAAAAACGAAGATGCCTGCAGCCGCGGTCGCTGATCCCGCCCCCCGGTCAGCGACCGCGGTTACAACATTAGCTCGTCGCACCGAGAGCAGTTTTCCTGTGATTACACAAATCTCGATCGCGCGCACTAACCGCCGCCGATTTTTCATGTCGATCTTGCGAGCTGTTTCGGGATCGAGCTCGGCAATTTTGACGCGCAATTGATCGAGACTGGTCTCGTTCAATTGCGCGCGCAGTTTCGGATCAATCGCGGGCAGCGGCGTCAATCCGTGCGTTAACGCTTTGATGTAAAGTCCGCTCCCGCCCACCATGATCGCTAATTTCCCGCGCAAATGAATTTCGTCGATGGCGCGACGCGAGAGCTGGCGAAATTTTTCCGCATTCATTTCTGCCAAAATCGACATTGTGCCGATGAGATGATGCGGCACTTTAACGAGCGTTTGGGCGGACGGTTTCGCCGTCAGCAAATTGAGGCCTCGATAGATTTGAAATGCATCCGCGCTGACAATTTCGGCGTCGAGTTCCTGCGCGACGTCGGCGGCGATTTCAGATTTTCCAATGGCCGTGGGCCCGACAATGAAAAAAACGTCTTTCACAAAGGAATATGTCGGGCGTCTGTGTCAGACGCCGGTTAAATGCAAATGCATCCCACGCAGACGCCCTGCAACCTTTGTTCCGAAAACAAAACCAGGAGACGCGCTTTCGCTTCGTCTCTGGTTGGAATTTCGTCAGACTAACTTCTCGGCTGATGCTCGCTGGTTTTCGCGCCGCTGACCACGAGTTTGCGGCCGAGGAATTCTTTGTCGTGCAATTCCTGCACCGCTCGTTTCGCTTCTTCGATGGTCTGCATTTGCACAAAGGCGAAACCCTTGGAGCGCTGGTTGTGCCGGTAACTTACGACCTCGGCGTTTTGCACGTGGCCGACGCCATTGAATAGATCGAAGAGATCGCTCTCCGTCGCGTCGAAGGACAAATTGCCGACGTAGAGCCGCGGCGAAGTGACTTCGACCGCTTCAGGTTTGCGCGTGGGCCGCGGCTGCTGTTGCGAACCGTTGCGCGACGCAGTCGTCCGTTGCTTTGTGCTTTTGCCATTTCCAAAAAGTGCAGCGAGCCGCTGCCAGAACGTTTTCTTGGGCGCTTTCGCGGTCTCGCGCGAATGTCGCACGCGGCGGTCGCCGCTCTGTCGAGAACCGCCCCGCGAACGGCGCGGGCGTCTCCCGGATGAATGAGAGTTCATATTGATCTTGAATGTTTAATCGATTGTTAGGTGGACGGAGCGCATCTGATGGTGCACTGTCCTCGGCGCGCGAACCTCGCTCGGTTCGTCCCAGCAAATTGCAAGCAGTCTGCGGCGCCGCCGGAAACTCCGCCTCGTCATGCCGGAAAAACATCGAACCGTAAGCCGTCACAGTCAGCCAACGAAGCAGCGAAGGTGCAAAACAGCGGATCATAACCTCGAAAAAATCTGGTTCGTGGAAAGCGGACGTCCGAAGGATCGACTTAGATTCCCGACATCTTTGAGCTGATTATCGCTTGAATGGCGGTCATTGCAAGCGAAAGGAGCAACCCGGGGCACCTGGGTAAAGATTTCGATCTTATTTGTTATCGCCCGATCGCAAGAACCAGTCGATAAAGCGCGGGAGGCCCTCCTGGATTTTCGTTTTGGGATCGTAACCCAGCAGCTTTTTCGCTTTCGAAATGTCGGCACAAGTCAGCGGCATATCGCCCGGTTGTTCGGCCAACTGATTGATCTTCGCCTTTTTACCAAGCGCGCTTTCAATCGCCGAGATCAAATCTTTGAGCGGAATAGTTTCGCTCTCGCCGAGATTGAAGATGTCGAACAATGGCCCTTCGTATTGAAGGCCGGCCAGCGTTCCCTGAATGATGTCGTCAATGTAAGTGTAATCGCGGCGCGTCGTGCCATCGCCGAATTGGTTAATCGCTTCGCCGCCGTAAATTTTTCTCGTGAATTGATGGATCGCCAGGTCTGGACGCTGGCGGGGCCCGTAAACTGTGAAGTAACGCAGTACGACCACGCGCATCTGATAGAGGTGAGAAAAAGTGGAACAAAGAAATTCGCCTGCAATTTTGGTGGCGGCATACGGGCTGAGGGTCTGTGTAAGATGTTGATCTTCCGAAAAGGGGACTTTCTCTAACGCGCCATAAACTGACGAGCTCGATGCGAAAATAAATCGCTCGACCCCGGTGACGCGCGCCGCGTCGAGCAAATGCAACGTGCCGCCAACGTTTGTATCGTAGTAAAGCTGCGGATTTTGAATCGATGGCCGAACCCCTGCGCGTGCAGCCAGATGCGCGATGGTTTCAAATTTTTCGCGGTGGAATAAATTCCGCATGGCGGTGTCATCGCGAAGATCGACACGATGGATTTCGACGTCGTTAGAAATGCGCGCGATGTTCTCACGTTTAATTTGGGGATCGTAAAAATCGTTGAAATCGTCGAGAATGGCCATGTCGTGACCGACGGAAAGCAACTTCTCGACAAGATGCGACCCGATAAATCCAGCGCCACCGGTTACGAGAATTCTCATGGCGTTTAGATTAGCCGCAGATAAACACAGATCGACACAGATTTCGGAGTTACGCTGCTCACATTCCTATCGGTGTTTCATCCGTGTTAATCTGTGGCGAAAATGAAAGTGGTCTGCTCGGTAGCCGGGGGTATTTGCGCTGGCGTTCGTCGCGACACTTGCGATTAAGGTTTGGCCGGAACTGACGCGACCTAATCATGTCGGCCTTTTGCGGATTCCATCGCCGCTCGAATTAGCATCGCTTCCGACGGCGGCACGTTTTGACTTTCCCTTCGGCAGCGAAAATGCTGCGATGAGCTGCAACGCGCAACACTTCACGGAAAATCACCATCTCGGGGATGATTTAAACGGGATCGACGGCGAGAACAGCGATTTGGGCGACCCTATTTATGCAATCGCCGATGGGCGCGTCTTGCTCGAGCGTGATGGCGGAACCGTTAGGCAATAGAAAACTCTCAACCCCCAACATCCGAAGTTCAATTACAGAATAGTGTCAGGAGAATCTCCGCCAGTGCGCCAACAAATAAATCCAATGAATCGCCAGCAAAGTAGCCACGAGACCGCGAACGAGGGTTTTTTCTTGGGAAGTAAAATGCGCAATTCGCAAGCGAGGTGATCGCGTTACTATCACCGCGACCGCATAAGCGTCAAAGATCGATAGCGCGCATAGGAACGTGAAGACGAGCGGATTCCAGCGCAGCGCCGCGAGGAAATGTCCGTGAAAAAATTGAATGGCCGATCGGGTCATACCGCAGGTCAGGCAGGGGAGACCGGTGACCGCGTGGAAGGCGCACCACGGCCACGGCAGGCCGAGCGCGAACCAAGCTGCCGCCAGGCCTAACGAGCCAAGCGAGACACTCAGCCAGATTAGCTCGTGATCGACTTCGTTCGGCGCAAGATGGCGGCGCGTCATCTGCATGAGTGTGAATCACCGAGTTGCGCCGTGAAGTCCAAAAGTGAGCGCCGGGATGAGCACTGCCAAAAAAATCAGACCGCCGCAACAAACAATCACCGGCAGCAACACAGCCAGAGTCGCGCGTCCCGTCTCCGTTTCGTGGGCTTGCGCTAATCCGATGCAGTAGAGGACGATTTTCCAAATTCCAACGATGAGTCCGCCACAAAACGGAATGACAAGAAGCGGATTAATCGATCCGCCCGCGAAACAAACCACTCGAAAGGTCGCCTCGAACGATTGCTTCGCGCCGCCCATGATCATCAAGCAGAGGTGAAAAATCGCCGAGCCGATGAACGCTTCGATGGCGACGAGAACGGGCGCCAAAATCAACAGCGCGATCCAGCCGAGACCGCTGATGAGATGGCCGAGGCCAGCTTGTCTATCTGCCAACAACGGGAACGATCGAAGGACAAAGTTGTAAATCACGGCGAAAATCATACCGAACGTTCCGCCGATGATGGCGTAGATGAGCGGCTCACCCAGCCCGCCTTCGCGTTTCATCGCGTTGAACGCGACTGTTGGTTTGCTTAGGACCATCTGCAAGGTTTCAATGAAAGCGTTGAACAATCCTTTTTGCCGCCGTTGGTCCCATGGCAATCCGCTGCGCGGTGGAGGAGTTTCCAACGTCGCTCCAGCGGGCGGAGGCGTGCTTGTTGATGTTGTCCCGATCTGCGGAGGCGGCGCGGCGGCAGCAGCAGCGATATCCGCGACAAACTCGGGAAACTGCGAGAGTGGCTGCCAGTTCGCCATACCTTCGCGCCAACCGAGGTCGCTCGGCCTGAACCTGCCGCTTCGAAGGCCTTCGCGAACTTGTTCCTCAGGAAATGCGCCCAGACTCGTTGCGCCCCGACTAACGTGGATTGTGGCCATAGGCTTGGCGTTTTAGTTAGGCACGAACAGAAAGTCAACGCGCTTTGCGCACGTGTGCGTTGAAGCGTTAAAGGGATGAAGCGTTGAAGCGGAGGCTTTCCGTCGCTTTATCGCTTCAACTCTTCAACGCTTCATCGTTCTGATCATCCAGAGCACGCCAAAAATACCACGCTGCGACCGAGCGATAAGGCCGCCATTTTTCGCCAAGCTTCATCAGGTACTTGGGCGTTGGTAGTTTGCGCCGGCCGAAAGTTTTCGCGAAACCTTTGCGCACGCCATAATCGTGCACTGGCCATACATCGGGCCGGCCGAGATCGAAGAGCAAAAGCATTTCCACCGTCCAGCGGCCAATGCCCCGCACCGCGACCAGGCGTTCGATAATTTCCTCATCGGACATTTTCGCAAGCGCGCCCGCCCGCGGCACCGTGCCGTCGATTGTTTTGGCCGCGAGATCCTTGAGCGCGGCGACTTTGCTGCGGGAGAGTCCCGCCGCGCGCAAAGTTTCGTCAGGCGTTTCCAGAATCAGCTTTGGATCCAGATATCTCTTTCGCGGATAAAGTGCGCGCACCCGGCCCCAAATAGCCGCGGCCGCTTTGCCACTGAGTTGCTGGTAGGCGATCGATTCAGCCAGCGCGTCAAACGGCCGGACCGCGAGCGACGGCATGATTCCATAGCGACGAGATCGCGCGATCAATTCTGCCATGCGCGGATGAGTGGCGCTCAGATGCCGGTGCGCTTCTTCGTGAGCCACAGGCCAATCTTAGCGATCGTCATAAATATTGCCACCGAGTTTGCTCCTGAATGCGTTTTTGCTTTGGTAACAAGCATGCCTCAAACGCACCTGACTTGGTACGGACAATCCGGCTTCAAAATCGTAACCCCGGCCGAAAGTGTCCTGTTAATCGATCCCTGGCTGACGAATCCGGTTTACCAGAAAGGTGACGAAGAACTCGCCAGCTTGAAACGCGTTGACTTAATTTTGCTTTCCCACGGACACTCCGACCACGTCGGCAATGCCGTGGAGATCGGAAAACGAACTCGCGCGAAACTGGTGGCCACGTTCGATCTCTCGGCGGCAATGAAAAGCGTACTCGGTTATCCAGGCGAGCTGGCTGAAACTGATACGAGCGGCCACTTCGGCGGCACGCTGAATCTGCTCGAAGGCGAAGTGGCAGTCACGTTTGTGCCGGCGTGGCACGGCACCGCAGTTGAGAAGGACGAAACGTCGCCACCGTTTTACGGCGGAAATCCGAGCGGCTTGATTATCGCGATTCGGGACGCGCCGACTTTTTATCACACGGGCGACACAGATTTGTTTTCAGACATGGCGCTGGTATCTCGGTATAACAAGATCGACATCATGCTGGTTTGCATCGGCGGCCATTTCACCATGGATCCGAGACGCGCCGCCGACGCGGTAACGTTTGTTAATCCGCGCACGGTGATTCCGATGCACTATGGCACGTTTCCTGTTCTGACAGGGACGCCGGAAGCGTTTGAAAACGAGTTGAAGAAGCGCGGGGCCAAAGCGGAGCTGCGCGTCATGAAACCCGGCGAGACGCTCGCACTTTCGTGATTCGCGAATTGAAATCGAAACCTAAACAGGCGCGAGAGGGTTTGAAGTTAGTGAAGCCACAAACGTCGAACCATGGATTGAAAATGTTTCTGGAGAACGGAACCAGGCTGGCGGAGCGCCTCGTGCCGCGAAGTTTGTCCAACGCGGCCACCGCGCTGGTCGAAGCCTTGAATCTGAATTCCATCACAGAGAAGCGGCGCGGTCGGAGGCCGGTTTTGGTGAAGCGACGCAACCTCGCCGGTGAACCGCTGGCCAATTTGGCGAACGCTTATTTCCGCAAATTGCGAATACCGATTCACTTTTTGAGCGACGTGAAGGAGTGGCGGCGCCGGGAGATGACTTCTTTCAACATGCTGAACGGCGATCGTTTCCGTGCTCGTGCTTCGGGTGCAGGCACCGTCATTGAGGACAAGCTGCCGGGTGAGAGTATTTGGGATCACATGAAGCGCGGAACGCTCAGCCAGAGAATGTTGCAAGCTGCGGCCCGGGAGTTTCACCGCGCGCATCAATTTTGGAGCGATGATTTTGATGGCCCCTGGTCGCACGCGGACGCGACCACTACCAACGCCATTTACGATGAGAAGACTGGCCGCGTGCGCCTGATCGATTTCGAGATCGAGCACGACAAATCGCTGCCGGCCAGGGCGCGCCACGCCGATGATCTTCTTGTTTTTTTGCTCGACATGGTCGGATTGGTTTCGAGGCGCCAGTGGTTGCCGTTCGCGCTCTGTTTTCTCAGTGCTTACAAAGAAGCCGATGTAATCGCGGAGTTGAGGAAGCGCCTGCTTCTGCCGGGCGGCCTTGCTTGGGTTTGGTGGGAAGTGCGCACGAACTTCACGGCGCCCGCTAAGGTCAAACAAAGGCTCGCCAGCCTTCGCGCGGCGATTGCGAAACTCGAGATCTATCGAGTTGCGGCCGTGCGCGCGCGCCACAAACGGCGGCCTTCAATCATTTGCCACGCGATTAAGCCGAGAACGCCAAGAGCGAGTTCGCGCACTCTCGCGATCAAAGAAAGAGCAAAAGCCGCGTCGCCAGGAAAGCCGAGAAGATTGCCTACGACCAGATAACCGCCCTCCTGCACGCCAAGACCTCCTGGGACGGCAAACGCTGCCGACCGGATGGTCAGGACCATGCTTTGCAGGATGAGCGCATTTACAAATGTTGCGTGCAAACCGAGTGCGTGCAGCGCGATCCAAATTTCGCCGGAGCCGCCGACCAACGAGACGATTGTCACCCCGCAGCATAATGCAATCCCACGAGGCCGGGCGTAGAGCTCTCGCACGGTTCGATCCAGAACCTCACCGCTTTGCACGAGTGATTGCCATTCCGCCGAGTTGGCTAGGCGCGCAACGATCAGCCCAAGAAAACGGAACATGCCTAACCGTTGCACGAAATAAAATCCCGCCACGCCCAGAACACCGGCCAACGTTCCGAGTAACGTCGGGCCAACGAAATTTCTTTGGCCGCTTACCTCGACGAGCAAAATGAGACCCAGCAAGGTAAAGCCCGCCTGCGTAAAAACGCCGAGGGTAAGATCGACAAGCACGGTTCCAGCGGCAATCGGCAGGGCAGCACCTTTAATTGCGGCGAGGCGGGCCCGAACAATATCTCCGCCAACTGCCGCGGACGGCACCAGTGTGCTGACCGATTCACCAATCCAACGCATCCAGAAAATTCTTCGTAGCGGGAGACGATCGGACTTTGGAAAGAGCACCCACCAGGCAACGGCGTCGAGGAAAATCGGCACCGCGAAATGAAAAGCAACCACCGCCAGAATACTCCAACCTGCAGTGGCAAACGCCGCCCCCACTTGCGAAGCGCCTTGACGAATCAGGAGCACGGTAAAAAGCGCCGCCCCCGCCAGACCTAGCAGGTAAACGATGAGTTGGACTTTGCCCGGTCCTTTCATTCTCTTTCCGAAACAATTCGCGCCCGCGAAAGACAACGCGCTCATGAGCCTATCACGAAAACGCAAACGCGCGCTTCAGTTATCTCCGCGCAACCTTGCTGGTCACAGGACCTCGGAATCGGTCCATTCCTTTCTAAAGTTCAAGATTGAATATCGTGTCGGCCGTGGATTAAATACAGCGCCGATGCGTAAGGTTAATAGAAACGACATTGCGGAAGATTCGTGGGTTTCGCCAAAGGGCAAATTCGCGGGATTCGGCAAAAGCGTTTCCATTGCGCTGGGACGGAAAGAAAATTCGACCGACCTGCAAGCTCGACATCCATTCGACCTGGAGATTCTGCGGCTTGCTCCGGGGCAAACCCCTTACCCGTATCATTTGCACAGTGCTCAATGGGAGTTGTATCACGTGGTTTCCGGCCGGAGCATCGTCCGACACGAGGACGGCACGACGCTCATAGAAACGGGCGACGCGTTCATCTTCGGGCCTAACGAGCCGCATCAGCTCACGAATAACGGCGGGGAGGATCTCGTTGTTCTGGTGATTGCTGATAATCCGATCGGCGAATCAGCGTATTTTCCGGACAGTAAGAAATGGCTCGTGCGTTCGCCGGAGCGGAGAGTGGTTCGTTCGGAATCATTGGATTACTTTGACGGTGAAGAATGAGCCGCGGATTCCGTGATTGACTCTCATTTATCTGGAAGGCTTCGGTTCATCAATCCACGCACATTACACGGATCGACGGCGGATTTGAGGAGGCGGACCAATCGACGCGTACGCAAAACGCGCCTCTCTGCTCTGCCGTCAATTGCGACGCAAGCAGAAAAGGCGCGAATGCAGTTATCGAATTATCAACCTTAGCTCTTAATCCTCGTCGAGGATCACGCGATCAACCAGCATGTCGTTACCCTCGGTCACGTAATGCACGCGGACCGGGGTGCCTACTGTGATTTTCGTTCTCACCGTGGGCTCGTCCAACACCTTGCCGCTCCTGGTCACATAGGTGACGGTTTTGCCGAAGCGATAATGTCTCGGCCCGGCGCTTTCCTTAAGCACAATGCTGCTGCCGGGAGCGAACTCGGTGATTGTCCCATTACCCTCAGTCGTGGTCGTTGTGGTGGTGGTCTCGGAGACCTGTGCCCACGCAAACGGGGCCGCGACCGCCAATGCGATACTTAATATTAGCTTCTTCATTCTCGTTTAGACGACCTGGCTGCCCATCTATTCGGAGGAGATGCGTCCCAGTCAGCAAGACTTATCCGCTAAATACGCGGAATGATGCGAAAAAGGTGCCGCACAATGATCTGAATCTTCGCGGACGACTTGCCGGTGAAGGCCTTGGAGTTGGGGGTTTCCTGGCCCATTCAATCTTCTGCCCAGGGCAGCGCTGACCTCCGTTGCACATTGAGCGTCGGTCATGGTTTCAGAGAAACAGCCGAAAAGCTACACAGTGAGAGATTCCTCGACTTCGCTCGGAATGACAAGAGTCGGAACATCAATTGGAAAAGGCAGTAATCCGTGCTTATCCGCGTAATCCGCGGTTAGAAATCAGAATTCCGCGCTGCCAGGCGTGCGCGCGAATGGAGTCACGTCGCGAATGTTCGAGACGCCGGTAAGGAACATGAGCATGCGCTCGAAGCCAAGCCCGAAACCGGAGTGCGGCACCGTCCCGTAGCGGCGAAGATCGAGGTACCATTTGTAATCAGCCGGATTCATATTGTGCCGGCGCATGCTCGACTCGAGCATTTCAAGCCGTTCCTCGCGTTGACTGCCGCCCACGATCTCGCCAATGCCTGGAACGAGCAGATCCATCGCGGTGACGGTCTTATTATCATCATTCAACCGCATGTAAAATGGCTTGATCTCCTTCGGATAATTGAAAACCGTAACCGGGCATTTGAAGTGCTTCTCGGTGAGCCAGCGCTCGTGCTCCGATTGCAAATTCAACCCGTACTCGACCGGGAATTCGAATTTCTCGCCGCTTTTCTTCAAAAGATTGACAGCATCGGCGTACGTAATCCGCTGAAATTTTCTCTCGACCACAAAGTCGAGTCGCGCGAGCAGCTCCTTGTCCACGAACTTTGCGAACAAGCCCATTTCTTCCGGGCAATTCTTTCGGACATCAACGACAAGATATTTCACCATCTCTTCGGCGAGATCCATGTTGCCGTTCAAATCGCAGAACGCCATTTCCGGCTCGATCATCCAAAACTCGCTGGCGTGGCGCGACGTATTGGAGTTTTCCGCGCGGAAGGTCGGCCCAAAGGTATAGACCTTCGTTAGGGCGCAGGCGAACGCTTCCGCTTCAAGCTGGCCGCTCACTGTGAGATACGTGGGTCGCGCGAAGAAATCTTTCGCGTAATCAATTTCCCCCTCTTTGGTTCGCGGAGCATTTCCGCAATCGATCGTGGTAACCCGGAATAATTCGCCGGCGCCTTCGCAATCGCTGCCGGTGATGATCGGCGTATGGACGTAAACAAACCCGCGGTCCTGAAAAAATTGGTGGATGACGAATGCAAGCCGGCTGCGCACACGAAAGACGCAGCCGAAGAGATTCGAGCGCGGCCGCAAGTGGGCGATTTCCCGCAGAAACTCCGGTGTGTGTCCCTTCTTTTGCAGCGGATAGGAATCATCCGCCAGACCAACGATGTCGATCCTGTTCGCCGCCAGTTCCCATTTTTGGCCCTTTCCTTGCGATTCAATTAACTCCCCTTGAACACTAATGGAAGAGCCGGTCGTTAGACGCTGCACTTCTGCGTAATTCGGCAGCGAATTCTTCGCGATGATCTGTAAATTGCGCAGAGATGACCCATCGTTCAGTTCGATGAATGAAAAATCCTTAGAGTTCCGCCGCGTCCGCACCCAGCCTTGTACCTGGATGCGCGCGATGGGCGCCGAGCTTTGCAACGCATCCTTTACCGAAGTCGGAGAAACCAGCATGCCATGAAGTTGCCGGAGGATCGCAATCCGACAAGCAAAACAGAAAATCGGATTGAACCACGTCTAGTGATGAGTGCACCCCAGACATAACGGCAGATCGAGTGTGTTTCACTGCTATGGAAACCCCGTTGAGCCCGCTGGAGTTCGCCCGTCGCACGCGCAAGCTCTATCCCGAGCGGGACGCCGTGGTGGATGGCGAGTTGCGGCTGAGCTACGAGGAATTCTTCGACCGATGCGATGGATGGTCTTCCGCTTTACAAGCGCTCGGAATCAAAGAGGGCGACCGCGTCGGTTACATCGCGCCCAACACTCACGCTCAGTTGGAATCGTTCTATGCGGTTCCGCAAATCGGTGCCGCCCTCGTGCCGATAAACTACCGGCTAATCGCGGATGATTTTGCCTATTTGATTCAGCACAGTGGCGCTCGAATGGTGTGCGCGCACTCCGATTATCTCGATGTGATCGACCGCATTCGTTCGCAGATACCGAACGTTGCGTTCTTCGTCGCACTGGAGGGAGACAAGGCTGGCTGGTTGGATTACGAAACGCTGGTGGCCAAAACGCCGAGAAATTTTCGCCGGCCCGCCATTCACGAGACGGATCTGCTCACAATTAATTATACCAGCGGCACTACTTCAAGGCCGAAGGGCGTGATGATCACTCATCGGAACGCTTACATCAACGTAATTGGGACGCTTCTTCATCATCCGATGACACTGACGGATCGTTACCTCTGGACCTTGCCGATGTTTCATGCCAATGGATGGACCTTTGTCTGGACAGTTACGGCCGCGGCTGCGGCTCACATCTGCCTCCGAAAGGTCGAGCCGACCGCCGTTTTCCAAAAAATCAAGCGAGAGTCGGTGAGTATGCTTTGCGCCGCGCCAACGGTGTTGATCAGCATTGCTCATGCGCCGGAGGAACTCAGGCGCGAAGCGCGCGGTGGCCTGCGAATTTTGACAGCTGGCGCGCCTCCGGCTGCGGCAACCATCGAGCGCATCGAGGGCAAACTCGGATGGGTCGTTACTCAAGCCTACGGCCTGACCGAGACATCGCCCTTTATTACAATTTGTGAATCGCGGCCCGAACACGAACAGCTTTCCTGCGCGGACCGCTCGGTCATCAAGGCGTGTCAGGGAGTGGAGCTGCTCACGTCGGGCGAATTGCGCGTCGTAGATGAAGAAGGAAAGGATGTTCCGCACGACGGTGAGACGATCGGTGAAATCATTGTTCGCGGCAACGCAGTCATGAAAGGCTACTATGACGATCCCGAGGCAACGGCCGAAGCAATGCGAGGCGGCTGGTTTCATACCGGAGATGCAGCCGTCATCCACCCCGATGGCTACACTGAAATTCGGGATCGTTTAAAAGATGTAATTATTAGCGGCGGCGAAAACATTTCCTCCGTAGAAGTGGAAGGCGTGCTGCTACGGCATCCCGCGGTAGAAGAGGTGGCTATTGTCGGCCTTCCACACGAGCGCTGGGGAGAAGCGCCCCACGCGTTTGTCGTTTTGAAAACGGGCGCAATCGCCACCGAGGCCGAGCTGCGTGACTACGCACGCGACCATCTTGCCCACTTCAAAGCTCCACATGGAATCAAATTTCTGCCCGAGCTTCCGAAGACTGCGACCGGTAAAGTGCAGAAATACATACTCCGCGGGAGACCGGCGATCACGAAGGTGTAACTCACCGCAGAAAAGCAGCCGGCATCGCTTCACTCGGCTCTTAGATACGCGAATTTCTATTTCCGCACAGGACAGAATAATCCGATCGATGTGCAACCTTCGATCTCCGCAAAATTAGCTCAGCGGCAGCCAATTTCCCGGTTGCGGTTGGGATTTGGTGCCGTTGAGAGAGAGATACGTGTACTCCTGCAGGAGACGTTCGTAGTCGGAGAGAAGTTTCATGGCGTCGTTGGGTTTCAAGCGGTCGGTCTTGATGGCATCGTCGACCTGCGACTTCAACAGGCGCATTAGTTCAACTTTGTCCCACTGCGTCATGGCAAGAACTTCACCGATCGTGCTGCCTTCGATGACCTCTTCGATGTACCAACCCGATTCTTCGTCGGGATCGAGAAAGATGTGCACTTCGGTAACGCGCCCAAACAAGTTATGCAAATCGCCCATGATGTCTTGATAAGCGCCTACCATGAAGACACCGAGGTAATAAATTTCGCCGGACGTGATTCGATGAAGCGGGAGAGTTTCGCGCACATCTTGCAGATCGGTGAATTTCGAAACTTTGCCGTCGGAATCGCAGGTGATGTCCACAATCATACCGTTGCGATCGGGCGGAGTCGTTAGGCGATGGATCGGCATGATCGGAAACAATTGGCCGAGCGCCCAATGATCGAGCAGCGATTGGAATACAGAAAAATTGCATATGTATTGATCGCCTAACGAGGTCTCGAGCTGTTTCACCTCCTCGGGCACGTAACGCAAGCCGCGGTGCATGTTCACGATTTGTTGGGCGAGCTGCCAATACACGGTATCGATCTTCGCTTTCGATTCCAGATCGAGCAGGCCAAGATCGAACGTTTGCTGCGATTCCTCCTTGATCTGCTGGATGTCGTGCAAACTCTCGAGACGATTGCCGCGCTTGAGCCGCTGTTTCGCGTCGAGAATGTCGCGCACGAGTCTGTGATCTTTCTCGCCCGCTTCAACTTTGATTTTCGGCGTCGTCTTCTCAATCGAACTGAATGCCTCGACCACGAGCACAGAATGATGTGCCACGATTGCGCGTCCTCCTTCATTTACGATGGTCGGATGAGGCACGCCTTCGGAATCGCAAACATCGCCGATATTCCAGACGACGTCGTTCGCGTATTCTTGCAGTGAATAATTAGCCGAACTATCGAAGTCGCTGCGCGAGCCGTCATAATCAACGCCCAGTCCGCCGCCGACATCGAGATAGCCCAGCTCGTGGCCGAACTTGGCCAGCTTCGCGTAATAGCGGGCCCCTTCGCGCACCGCGCGTTTGATGGTCGAGATATCCGGCACCTGCGAGCCGACATGAAAATGAACGAGCCTGAGACAATGGGCGAGACCTGCCGCTTTCAACATCTCGCTGGCCGCGATCAACCCGGCAGTGTCGAGGCCGAACTTCGCGTTCTCGCCTCCGCTCGGCGCCCATTTGCCCGCCCCTTTACTGTAAAGGCGAACGCGGATCCCGATGTGTGGCTCAACCCCGACTTCCTTGGCGGCGCGAATCGTTTGTTCCAGTTCTTCCAACTTCTCGACCACAATGACGACCGACTTGCCAAGCTTGCGGCCGAGCAGCGCGATTCGAACGTAAGCGGGATCCTTGTAGCCATTGCAAACGATGAGACTTTCCGGGTCCTTGTGCATGGCAAGCGCGGCGACAAGTTCCGGTTTGCTGCCCGCCTCGAGACCAAAATGAAACTCCTGGCCGGCATCGACAATCTCTTCGATCACTTCGCGCAACTGATTGACTTTGATTGGAAATACGCCGCGATACTGACTCTTGTAGCCGAACTCAGCGATGGCCGATTGGAATGCGCGATTGACTGATTGAACACGGTGCCGGAGCAGATCCTGAAAGCGGATGACTAAGGGGAAACCGAGCCCGCGCGAGCGCGCTTCATTCACCACTTCCAAGATGTCGATGTTCCCGCCGGATTCCTGTAATGGTTTGGCGATGACGTTCCCATTCTGATTGATGGTGAAGTAACCGCCGCCCCAGCCATCGACGTTGTAAGTGGCAATGGCCGACTCGAGATCCCACTCGGTTTTCATTTCGCTTCCTGGCGCACCTGCCGGTCGCAAATCGCACTCTCAATCAGCGCGTTAAACATGCAAGCCCGCTTCAAAAAATTTTCGCGTTTTGGCGCACCCGCGGTAGGTCGCTTGTTTTTCCTGCGTCTCCGGATAACGTTCGCCGGAATGAACAAGACGGTGATCGAAGTGCAGGTGCGCGCGGTTTTGCCGACCAGCGGTGGGTGCGCGGTTTTTATCGGGAATAGCGATAAAGTTTTCATCATCTATGTCGACCAAACAGTTGGGAGCGCGATCACGATGTTCATGCGTGAGATTACGAAAGAACGTCCGCTTACTCACGATCTAATGGGACACTTGATGACGGCTTTGGGTGCGAAAGTCGAACGCGTTATTATCAATGATTTGAAAAATGCGACCTACTACGCGCGCGCCATCATTCGTGCAGAAAACGAATTGCAGCAAAAGAAAATCATCGAGCTGGATGCGCGACCGAGCGACTGCATTGCCCTGGCTACGCAACAGAAGGCGCCCATCTACGTGAGCCAGGAAGTCTGGGATGAAGTGGACGACATGACCGATGTCCTGCGCAAAATGGAGGAGGAAGGGCTTAAGCCCGATCCGGGGGCGGAAACGAGCGAAGAAGAGTAGCGCGATCGCTGATCGCGCACCTTAAAAGTTAAATTGTTACAACGTTAAAAGGGTTAAAAGAATTGCATCGTTGCAACGGAGTTGCTCTTACCCTTTAACCTTGTAACGCTTTTAACTTTTTAACTTTCCGCTGGCTTTAGCCTAACAAATCGCCGTAGCGTGCAGTTGCCAGTTCCAGACAACGCTCCAAAATTTCCGACGCGGTCGAGAGTTTAAGCGCTTCATCGACGAGTTGGCGGCATTCCGGCATGGCCAAATTCTGCACAGCGAGTTTCACTTGCGGCACCAAGGTTGCGCCAACACTCAATTCGTCCACGCCGAGACCGAGCAGGAGCGGAGCAAGCGCGACATCCCCCGCCATTTCGCCGCAAACGCCCACCCAAATGTCGTTCGCGTGCGCCGCATCGGCTGTCAATTTGAGCAAGCGCAACACCGAAGGATGAGTCGGCTCGTAGAGATAGGCGATGCGTTCGTTCACGCGATCAACCGCAATCGTGTACTGGATCAAATCATTCGTCCCGATGCTGAAAAAATCGACTTCGCGCGCGAGCATGTCCGAAGCAATCGCCGCGCTCGGGATTTCGATCATGGCGCCGGCTTCCATTTCTTTTCCGATGTCGATTTTGGCGGCACGCAATTCTTCCTTGCATTCGTTCAAGACCGACATTGCGTGGCGCAATTCTTCCAGCCCGGAAATCATTGGGAACATAATTTTGACGTTGCCGAGAACGCCGGCGCGGAGAATGGCGCGCAATTGCGTTTTAAAGATGTCGATGTTCTCGAGACAAAAACGGATGGCGCGCCAGCCAAGAAACGGATTCAACTCGTCGCCAATATCGACCGAGCCGGCTGCCAGCTTATCGCCGCCGAGGTCGAATGTGCGAATGATCAGTGGATGAGGCAGGACCTGCTCCGCGACCTTGCGATACGTTTCGCACTGTTCTTCCTCGCTCGGGAGCGTGTCGCGATTGACGAAAAGAAATTCGGTACGGTAAAGACCGATGCCCTCGGCGCCATTCGCCAAGACCGCTTCGACCTCGGTCGGTAATTCGATGTTCGCCGAAAGCACAACATGGCGTCCATCGCGCGTTGTCGATTTCGTCTCGCGCAGTTCGCGAAGCCTCTGCACGACGCGGCCTTTGCTCGCCTCAATCTCGCCGTAATAAGAGAGCGTTTCGGGTTTCGGATCGATAATCAACACACCGTCGTAGCCGTCGAGCAAGACCTCTTGTCCGGTTTCCAGTTTGTCAGTCGCATCGTGTAAACCGACGATGGCTGGAATATTGAGCGAACGCGCCAAAATAGCGGTGTGCGATGTGCGGCTGCCCAGGTCCGTCGCGATGCCGAGCACTTGTTGGTGGCTCATGGTGGCCGTGTCCGAAGGGGTCAGATTGTGCGCGACCAAAATGTGCGCCTCAGTCAACCCGCGCAGCGGTTTCGGCGCTTTGCCTTGCAGATTCCGAACGATCCGGCGGGTCACATCTTGGATATCGAGGGCCCGCTCGCGCAAATAGGGATCGGCGATCTTGCCGAGCGTTTCCGCATATTTTGTCGCCACCTCCTGAAAGACCCACTCGACGTTGCACAAGTCGGTCTCGAGTTTGCGCAACACCTCGTCGATTAATGTGCGATCTTCCACGACGAGCAGGTGCGCGTCAAAAATGGCGGCGTCTTTCGCGCCAATCGCTTCGGCAATTTCCTGCTGCATCTCGAGGATCTGTATCCGGGTTTGCACAAGCGCCGCTTCGAACCGCCCGATCTCGCCGGCTATTTGCGATGGTTTAATCGGATAACGCATCACGTCGTCGAGATCGTCCCGCACGACATGGATGGGCCCGCGAGCAATGCCCGGCGAGACACCGGCTCCGTGAAATCGCAGTTCCTGTTTATCGCCGCTCATCCGCGCACCAGACTAACCGGAAGTTAGTCCTCCTGGAAGCGTGCATTAATTAATTCCTCGAGGTCGGCCATCGCCTTCTCGGCATCAGGTCCTTCGCAACGAAGGTGCAGTCTCGACCCCTGGCCGGCCGCCAGCATCATCAAACCCATGATGCTCTTGCCATTGACCTCTTCACCTTCTTTCGCAACCCAGACGTCACAGCGATAACGGGAGGCGATTCGCACGAACATGGCGGCCGGACGCGCGTGCAGGCCCAATCGATTAATAACGGCGATATCTTTTTCAACTTTCTGCGTGCGCTCGGCGCCGCGTGTTCTCCGATTCAGTAGACCCATTATGTCGATTTTGGCTGCATCAAATTGAGTAATTTCGTGTTGAACTCCACCGCGCTGTTTTGACCGAGCCCTTTTAATTTTTGATCCATCGCCGCCACTTCGATCAACCGCGCGATGTCGCGCCCCGGCTTCACCGGAATCGTAACATGCGGCACTTGGATCCCGAGGATTTCGTAAAATTCCTGATCGAGTCCGATCCGTTCTACTTCCTCCAGTTCATGCCAATCTTTTAGCGTGACCACCAGGTCCAGGCGCTTTTCAACCCGAATGCTGCCGATGCCAAAAATATTCGCAACATTGATAATGCCGATGCCGCGCACTTCCATATGATTGCGCGTAAGTTCCGGGGCCGTCGCCATCAGCTCGCGGCCCTCTAGCGACGTGATGCGCGTCACGTCGTCCGATACCAGACTGTAGCCGCGCTCAATCAACCCAAGCACGCACTCGCTCTTGCCAATTCCGCTTGCGCCGCGAATCAAAACACCCACACCCAGGATGTCCACCATGCTGCCGAATTCGGTCACTGTCGGCGAAAAATCCATCTCCAGGGCGATGGTTGCCGCGTTAATGAATTTCATTGTGATCATCGGCGTGCGAAAAACCGCGATCTTCGCTGCCTGGGTAACAGCGAGGAGTTCCGGCGCGAGATGGAAGCCGCGTGACATCACCAGGCACGGAATTTTGCACTCGCAGAGATCGCCAACTCGCTGCACGCGTGTTTTCTCGGGCAAACTCTTCAAGTAGGAATGCTCGGCGGCGCCGAGCACCTGCACCCGTTTCTCGGCGAAATAGGTGTAGAATCCCGAAAGCGCGAGACCGGGACGATTGATGGTTGGCTCGCGAATCTTGCGGTGAAATCCAACCCGCGGGCCTTCCAATTTCATATGCAATTCTTCCGCGTGCGAGGTGTAGAAACTTTCCACCGTCACAACCGGAACGCTTTTACGCTGATCGCATGTTGATGTAATTGTTTGCGTCGCCGGTCGCGCTGCCATAAGCGCCTAACCTCTACCGCGGAAGCACCGCCATTTCCAATCGCATCGACAAGTACCGCCTTTCAGTCGCAAGCGATGCGCTTGCCCTGCAACGCGATAATTATGATTGGCAAAAACGGTTGCAGGGTAGGCGCTCCGCGTGCCAAATGCGCGCAAGATTAGCGTCTATGTTTCGAAATGCGTGTCTCTTTGTCATGTCGAGCGGAGTCGCCTGCCACGCCGTAGCTTAATGCGAAGATTGGGAGACATTTGCTCACTGTTGCGAGCGAAGCGAGAATCAAAGACAATGCGAAGAGATTTCACCATTTCGGTCCAAAGGGCAGAATTACATCTTGAAGCGCTCACCGAGGTATAATTGCCGGCTGATCGGGTCGTTGATGAGAAAATCTTTCGTGCCTTCGCTTTCGACGCGGCCGTCGTAGATCAAATACGCGCGGTCCACGATCGACAAGGTTTCACGGACGTTGTGGTCGGTAATCAAGATGGCCAGCCCGGACTTGCGCAGGTTTACAATAATCTGCTGCACGTCGTAAACCGCGATCGGATCGACGCCACTAAACGGCTCATCGAGCATGAGCAACTTCGGATGCGTCACCAGTGACCGTGCAATCGTGAGCCGGCGCTTCTCGCCGCCGCTCAACGTCAGGGCTTGATTCTTTGCAATTCGTTCAATGCCAAATTGATGCAGCAATTGTCCGCAACGATTTTTCCGCTCGGCTTTGCTCAACGGGAGCGTTTACAAAATAGCGAGAATGTTCTGCTCGACCGTCATCTTGCGGAAGATCGATTCCTCCTGCGGCAAATAGCCCATGCCGAGTCGCGCTCGTTTGTACATGGGATAATTTGTCACGTTGCTCCCGCAAAAAATCACACGCCCGCTGTTTGGCCTAACGAGTCCGACAATCATGTAAAAGGTCGTCGTCTTGCCGGCCCCATTCGGGCCAAGCAAACCGACAATTTCCCCGGCCGCTGCTGTGATATTCACGCCATCCACGACTGCACGACCGCCGTAAATTTTCACCAGCTGCTCTATCGAAAGTACCTTGCCGATCTTGGCCGCGGGTGGCGCAGCTTTTTGCGAAATGGCGGCAGGTGCGGTTTCGCTAATCATGGTTTGCCGGATGCTTTCGGTGAAGCCGCTGGTTTCGTTTCCGGTGGTTGTTCGTTCTTTGGTTGTTGTCGAATTTCGGTGCGGCTTGGCCCGTGCGTGGTCAATTCTCCTTTTTGATTTACAACCATGACGGTTTCCGGGCTCGTGGCAATGTGTGTGTTAAACCCCTCCTGCACCCGCGGAGTTCCGGCTAATTCCACATCACCAGTTGCGGCAATGTAAGTCGCCTTATCGGAGCGTCCGACGGAACGTGTCGGCGGTCCGCCGTTCGGGTCTGGCCGGTCACGCACAACTGCGACATCGCCTTCAGCGATCGCTCGTTCCAGACCTTGATTTTGTCCTTTGGTAATGAACACAGTCAGTTTCTCAGACTGCAATGTAAATCGCGGATCGGCCACTTTCACGTGGCCGCTGAAGATGCCCATGTTCTTGTTTGAATCAAAGAAGGCATTGTCGGCGTAAATCTCAGTCGTGATCGGCTCGTTATTGGGAGCGCTGTTCGTGCTCGCGAGCAACGGATTCGAGCTACTCTTCTCCCCAACCGTTTTTTCCTTTTTGCCCGCCTTTTTTGCACTTGGAACGGAGGAACCGGCGGCCGAGGCCGCTGGTTGGCCCGGCAATCGAGCGACTGCGATACACCAAACAACCATGACACATATCGACCATGCCTTCACTTAGTTTGGTTCCCCAATAATTGCGATTGACTCGTGATCACCATTTTTACGTTGCCCATCATCTTACCTGTCCGCGCGTTGGTATCGAACTGCACCGAGTCGCCTACGATGTTAAAATCCGATCGTGTCACGGTGCTGCGTTCCTTCGAACTCAGAATGCGGGTTTTCAAGTCCAGCACCGAGTCGCTCATCTCGACGGTAAGATCGATTTTATTTTCCGGCGTGTAAGTGGTAATTTTTAATCCCCGGAAAGCGACGTGCTCTTCATCCAGGCGGCGGGCACGTTCCGCTTCAAATCGACCGCGCAGGCGGCCCTCCGAATCGAAATCGGGCAAGACCAGGCCTTTTGCTTCATGCCCGATCGGCAGCGGGATGTTCGTCAGGCTCTGCTCGCCTGCCGATGCACTGGGGGTCGCTCTTGCCGCCGCTTGCTTCTTTTTCTCCTTGCCCTGCGCCTTTTCCGCACACGCGTCGTTCGCCGAAGGCAAGACCGACAACAAGCAGATCGACAACAACAAAGGAACTAATCTCCAGTTGCCGGAACGGCCGTTACCAAACGGCAGCATGGATAGCTTTTAACATGCGCAACTGCTTCGGCAAATTCTTTAGCGAAACCTGCACCGCTGCGTCGGATAAAGCGCGCGCCGGATTCTCATGCACTTCCATGAAAATTCCATCGCAACCGGCCGCCATGGCCGCGCGCGCCAGCACTGGCGCAAGGACGGCGTCCCCGGAGGATACGTCCCCTGCGCCGCCTGGCCGTTGCGCCGAATGCGTCGCGTCGAAAATGACTCGGTAACCTTGCTCGCGAACCCAATAAAGCGAACGCATGTCGGCCACGAGATTGTTGTAGCCGAAGGTGGTGCCCCGTTCGGTGAAACAGAATTTATCGTTTTCGAACGCGATCAGTTTTTCAGCAATGTTTTTCACGTCCCACGGCGCAAGAAACTGACCTTTTTTCACATTGATTGCACGTCCGGTTTGCGCCGCCGCGCGCAGCAAATCTGTTTGGCGGCACAAAAATGCCGGGATTTGCAACAGATCGATCTTTTCCCCGGCAATTTCCGCCTCGGCTGGCGAATGCACGTCGGTCGTCACTGCAATTCTTAATTCGCGCCCGATCGCTGAAAGAATCTCACAGCCTTCGCGTGCGCCGATTCCGCGAAACGAGCGCACCGACGTGCGGTTCGCCTTGTCGTAAGATGCTTTGAAAATGAGATCAACATTTTCGGACGCGCAGATCTCCGAAATTTTTGTGGCCATTCGCCAGACGAACTTTTCGGACTCAATCACGCATGGCCCGAGAATGAACGCCGGCCGTTTTCCGCCAATTGTGACTTTGCCGACGCGTAACGGTTTTGCCTTCACAATGAATGACTGTAGGGGCGGTCTACGACCGTCGCACTATTCTTGCGCCAAGGATGTCTTCCGCACAAGATCGGCAATTGCAAATGGGGCGTACAGCACGAGAAAAAAAATCAGGGCGACGCCGTGCATTTGCAGCAGGTAAAGCGGACGCGAATCGGAAAGAAAACTCAAAATAGAAAACGCTTCGGGTTTGTGCAGCAGGAATCCGTAATTAAAACCGGTATACCAGTCGGCGACCATGGTAATGACAAAATAAAGTTCCGACCAGAGGAAGACCCGTACAATCGACATCGGATAGGGCCGATATCGTCGGACGAGCATTAGGAACACAACGCCGACGATGATTCCGCAATGGGAGACGAAAAAACTGAAGAAGCGAAAATCAGGAAAACCGAAGTGCAGATCGGGCGTGAGCACGGCCTGCAATGTTCCGCCGATTCCCCAGAAATATGCCACTTCGAACCACCGCTGCTTTTCCGTCAGCATCGCCACGATCACCACAACCATTCCCCAATCGCACAGCTGAAGGGGCAATATCTGTTGCCAGCTCACGATGCCGCCGCGATAACGTACAAAGATCAAATACGCCGCGTAATTCAAAACGAGCACAACAGACAGTGCGACGATAATGACATGCTCAGTGCGCTGCCATTTGCTGCGGCGCACAAGTGCTGCAAACACGAACGGCAGCGTTATTGTTAGGAAAATGACTGTGAGGTGCGGGGCACCGTAAGGGTGAAATTCAGGAGTCATCGGAAATATTGTAGCGGCGTTTGTGTCAAAGGCCGAGTGGAGTAGACAGGCGCTCGCCGCGGCGAGCGCCTCTACAACTCACGCCTAAGCTCGCATCGGCTAGATCGATGATGATCTAACGAATCAGCCAGAGATTGCATGGAATCACGTCCGTGATCCAGGCAACATTGCTCGGCAGCGTAAAACCGCCATTGCTCGATGGCGCCACCGGGACGACGAGCAAATCCGCCTCGACCGATTTCACAAAATCGGCGGCCGCAAATCCGGTATTGCCGCGAATGTAGCGCGCCTCAATCGGCACCTCGGTGGCGCCAGCCGATAAAACGAAGTTCTCGAGCTCGATTTCTTCATCATCCTGCGTCTTGGGCTTCTCGCCATTCCCCTCCGCCTTTGCCCGCGCTTCGTCGAAGGTGGTGATGACACGGATAACGTAGAGGCGCTCAGAAGACTCCCCCAGTGCCAGGTGAAAAGTTCGTTTAAGGGCCTCGCGAGCATGCTCGGAATAATCGGCTACAAACACGATTCGCCGCAACGGCTTCGGCTCTCGCTCGGGTTTTATAAAAAGCATGATGGAGCACTCCGCTTCGCGAACAAGCCGCCGCGCGACGTTGCCGAGAAAGGGATGCAGCACGACTTCTTTCTCCAGCGCCCCGGCCATCACCATGTCGATCTTGTTTTCCTTCAAGGCCCGCAAAATTCCTTCCGCGGGATTGCCCCGCTCATAATAGATCGTGGAATCGGCCGGCAACTGCAGGGTGGCGAAAACCGCACCGAACTTCTTCGCCGTTTCGGGATTGCGTTCGCCTACGTGAATCAAACTTAGCACCGCCCCGAAGCGCTCGCTCATCCGTTTCGCCTCCGAAAGCACTTGCTCAAAGCGCGGCGAAAAGGTGCTGGCTACGGCAATTGTTTTGTAAGGCGAGCGGCTAGTCATGAACGGAAGCGCAATCTCGCGCGTCGAGAAAATTCGGCAAGATGGATCGCGATCTCCGGGCACAATGGCAGGCAAGGGCCCGCCGAAAGCTTTCGGGGCCATATTTAAAATCGAGCTCGGAGAACTCGATCCACCCTGAGGCTTTCCATTTGCGATTTCCTGCGCGACTTTTCGTGGCATGCGACGCGCAATTTATCCAGGCAGTTTCGACCCGGTAACCAATGGGCATCTTGATGTCGCCGAACGGGCACGCAAACTTTTCGATGAGGTCATCGTTTCGGTAGCGCATAACGATGAGAAGCAACCGCTCTTTTCGTTGGAGGAGCGGCTCGATTTATTGCGCCAAATCTTCGGCGGAATCGACAACGTGCGCATCGCCCATTTCGATGGGTTGCTGGTGGAATTTGCGGCCGCGCAAAAAGCGCAGGCGGTGATTCGCGGGCTACGCGCCGTTTCAGATTTCGAATTTGAATTTCAAATGGCGTTGATGAACCGAAAACTGGAAGGAAGCGTGGAAACGATCTTTCTTATGCCAAAGGAGGAATACACTTATTTGAGTTCACGACTGGTGAAGGAGATCGCCCGACTTGGCGGCGATGTGTCGAAGTTCGTGCCCGCGGCCGTGGCAAAGGCGCTCGGAAAAAAATTGTCGAAATGAACGCCGAAAGGTCTCGCGAGTGAAAATTCATCTCAAACAAATTCCGCCCGAAGGATTGCATCTCGAGGGCGAAGAAGACTTTCCGATGCCGGAATTGGAGGCGGAAGAGATCCGTTGTGTCGGCCCGCTTCATTACAAGATTAACATCGGTGTTTCTAATGGCGCGCTTTGGGCAAACGGCTTGCTCAAGCAGCCAGTAGAGTTGCGTTGCGTAGCTTGTCTGGAAAAATTCGTGCAGGAAGTCCAGGTGCCGACGTTTGCGTTGCACACAGAGCTGCACGGACCGGAACTCGTCGATCTTACGCCGTTCATACGGGAAGATATTTTGTTGAATTTGCCGGCCCATCCGCACTGCGATCGCGATGGTGGACGAGTTTGTAAAGCGGTCCGCGCTGAAATCGCAGGGCAAGCAGCCAAGCGCAAATCAGATTGGAGTGCGCTGGACAAGCTAAAGTTAAAACGTTAAAAGCTTACAAGTTACAACGGCGCAAACCGTTTTGGCTTTGAACGCTTTTAACGAAATCACGCAGGCGGCAGATTGTTTTTCACAAGAACTGTGCTTTCCTAGCCGCCTGCCATGGGAGTTCCAAAACGTAAAACGTCGAAGATGCGCTTGCGCACCCGCAAGGCAGCTAACCGCTGGCACGCGCCGCAATTCAACAGATGTCCACAATGCGGCAGTACGGTGGCGCCGCATACTGCTTGTCCATCGTGTGGTTATTATAAGGGTCGCCAGGTCTTGACGGTAAGCGGAAGTTAATCCATTTGCGGTTGGCGGCTCCGAATTGATTCGCGAGCCTTCTCGATTGCTTCGGGGTTGCCAATCTCGTCGGGTTTCAATTTTGATTTTGCAATTACCCGGCTAAATCCGCAAAGTTTCCTCCCATGAGGATCGCCTTGGATGCGATGGGCGGCGATATCGGGCCGCCCAGCTTAGTCGCCGGCGCAGTGATGGCATTGCGCGAGTATCACCAAATCCAAAAGCTGTATTTGGTTGGCGATCAGCCGCGCATCGAGGCCGAATTAGAGAAGCACCGTTGCAGCGATTTCCGTATCCAGATTGTCCATTCGACGCAGGTTGTGGAGATGAGCGACACGGCGTGGTCGGCGGTACGCCGGAAAAAAGATTCATCGATCAGCCGCGCGGTCGATCTGGTGAAACACGACCGAGCGGACGCGATCGTGAGCGCAGGCCATACTGGCGCGGCCGTAGCCGCGAGCATTGTCAAGTTGCGAACGCTGGAAGGAATCGACCGGCCGGGAATCGCGGCAATGCTTCCCACCCAGTTTAACGTCTTTGTTTTGATTGACGCGGGAGCGAACATCGACGCGCGACCCGAGCATCTTCTGCAATACGCGATTATGGGCTCGGTCTATTCGCGCCACGTGCTGGGCTATAAGAACCCGACGGTTGGTTTGGTTTCTCTCGGCGAGGAGGACGTAAAAGGCACCGAGTTAACGAAAGAAGTTTTCAAAATGCTCAAGAAAAGCGCCCTGAACTTCGTCGGCAACATCGAGGGTCGGCACCTGTTCGAAGATCCGGTGGAAGTGGTGGTGTGCGATGGTTTTGTAGGCAACGTGATTTTGAAAACGTCCGAATCCATCGCGGTCGCGATCTTCAAATGGCTCAAGCAAGAACTCACGCGCACGCCTCTCCGCAAAGCGGGCGCTTTTCTCGCGCGCGACGCTTTTCTCGCGATCAAGGACAAAACGAACTACGAAGAATACGGCGGCAGCCCGCTCCTTGGCGTCAACGGCATTTGCATCATCGCGCACGGTGCCAGCACTCCGCTCGCGATTAAAAACGCCCTCCGCGTCGCGGCCGAATCGATTGAACATCGCGTCAACCCACATATCGTCGAGGAAGTTCGCCGTTATCATGAAGCAACAGCCTCGCTCGAGCCCGCGCTCGGGTAAAACCAGTCGCAGCGTCTCGATCATTGGCACCGGCAGTTACGTGCCGGAGAAGCGCCTAACGAATGAGGATTTGTCGAAAATAGTGGAGACCAGCGACGATTGGATCACCACCCGCACGGGCATAAAGGAACGCCGCATCGCCGCCAAAGATGAAAACACCAGCGACATGGCTGCTAAGGCCGCGCTCAAGGCGATCGAACAGGCAGAAATTTCACCGGCGGAGATCGATCTCATTCTCGTCGCCACGGCGACGCCGGACATGCTCTTCCCCGCTACGGCGTGCTTTGTCCAAAAAAAAATCGGTGCGAACAACGCAGCATGTCTCGATATCTCGGCAGCTTGCGCTGGGTTTCTTTTCGGTATCGAGATCGCGCAGCAATTCATCACTTCACATACACACGACACCGTGTTGGTCATCGGCGCGGAAAAATTGACGTCGATCACCAATTGGACCGATCGCAACACCTGCGTCCTTTTTGGCGATGGCGCCGGTGCGGCCGTGTTGCGTCACCGCGGCAGCCCACACGGCGTGATCAGCACGCACATTGGTAGCGACGGTCAGTATACCGACATTTTGTTCATGCCCGGCGGCGGCTCGCGGTGTCCGATCACACGGGACAACGTCGACCTTAACCTGGCCACCATCCACATGACCGGCAAAGAAGTTTACAAGCAAGCCGTCACCGCCATGGTGAGCGCCGCCCAAAAAGCGCTCGAACAAGCCGGCTTGTCGGTCCATGACATCGCCTGCGTCATTCCGCATCAAGCCAACTTACGCATCATCGAAGCAATTGCGGATCGTCTCGACATTCCGCTCGAGAAATTCTACGTGAACCTCGATCGCTACGGGAACACATCCGCCGCGGCGGTGGCGATCGCACTCGATGAAGCGAACCGCAGCGGCCGTGTCAAAGCTGGCGACTATGTTTTGATGGTGGTCTTCGGCGGCGGCCTGACCTGGGCAAGCACAATCATCGAATGGTAGATTGGAACGTTGAAGCGTTGAAGAGTTAACGCGTTGAAGCGCTCGATTATTTATCCAACTTTCCGGATGCTCTTCTGCTTCAACCCTTTATCGCTGTAACGCTTTAACGTGCGATGCTAATCGAAACCCACGCCCATCTCGATTATCCCGATTTCGCGAATGACCTCGATGATGTGCTGCGTCGCGCGAGCGAAGCCGGCGTCACGCGGATCATCACGATCGGAACCTCAGTCGAGAGCAGCCGGCGGGCTGTTGATCTTGCTGAAAAATATTCGAACGTGTTCGCCGTGATTGGCATTCATCCCACATACGCAGCGGAGGCACCCGATGACGTAATCGCGTCGTTGCGTGAGCTGGCGAAAAGCCCGCGCGTGGTCGCATTCGGGGAGACCGGACTCGATTATCACCACCTGCCCAGTGTTGAAGCTCGTAAACAGAAGAACGTGCAAGTTTTCAACGCACTGCAGACTGAAACCCAGGAGCAGCTCGAGGCAACGATCGAAGACGGCCCTTATAAATCGAAACAGGCGGAGCTGTTCGAGGAACAGCTGGATCTCGCAGTAGAATTCGGACTGAACGCGGTCATCCATCAACGCGACGCTTGGGACGATGCGTTTGAACTGATGCGGCCGTACGCAGGAAAAATGCACGGCGTTTTTCATTGTTTCGGCGGCACGCTCGATCAAGCCAATGAGGTGTTTGATCTTGGCCATCTTGTTTCCTTCACCGGAATCGTGACGTTCAAAAATGGGAAACAGGTGCGCGAAGTCGCCGTACAAGTGCCGCTGGACAAATTCATGGTGGAAACGGATTGCCCTTATCTCGCGCCGGTCCCATTCCGCGGAAAACGTTGCGAACCTGCCCACACTCGATTGGTCGCGGAGGAAATTGCCCGAGCCCGCGGCGTTTCGCTCGAAGAAATCGCTCGCGCTACGACCGCAACCGCGGAACAATTCTTCCAATTTAATCGATGAGAAGCAAAGATGCATTGGGACCTCGGGGCGCGATGTTAATGAATTTAGGGCTTCGCCGCCCGATTTTAACATTGCGCTCGGAGATCTCGATTCACCTTATCTGTTTCATCGTGGCAATTTTTCTCGCTTCCTGCGTCGCGCCCGACACCCAGCATCAGATCGTCATTAGCGCGCACGATCAAAAACTGGCTTTGCTCCAGCAGGGCAAGTTAATGGCGGTGTATCCGATCTCGACTTCCAAGTTCGGGGTCGGCGATTGGCGCGGCAGCTGTTGCACACCGCTCGGTGAATTGGAAGTTGCAGACAAAATCGGCGATGGCGCGCCGCTCGGTACCGTGTTCAAAGATCGCCGGCGCACCGGCGAGGTCGTTGGCGTGAACGCGCCCGGTCGCGATCCAATTGTGACGCGAATCATTTGGCTGCGCGGCCGGGAACCGCAAAACGCGAATGCGTTCGTCCGGGACATCTACATTCACGGCACGCCGGAAGAGAGGAACCTCGGGCGTCCTGCAAGTTACGGCTGTATCCGGATGCGTTCGACAGATATTATCAATCTTTACGACATGGTCGGGCTCGGCGCGCACGTGATGATTGTCGATCTTCCGCTGGAAGCGCTCGTGCCGGAGCTGCACCCGAAACAAACCCTGGTCATTCGCTAGGTTGTAGCCGAGGGCTCCGATCCTCGACAAACTCGGAGCACGTTCCCGAAAAGCCGCAGCCGGCGACCGCCAACTACAATTACGGCAACTTTCCGAGATGCTCTCGCGGCGTTTCCCGGGAGAACAATTCCATGTCCGCATCGACCATGATGCCAACCAGTTCCTTGAATCGCACTTTCGGTTCCCAACCGAGGATCTTTTTCGCCTTCGCGCAATTGCCGATGAGCAAGTCCACCTCCGCTGGACGTTCGTAACGCGGATCGTGCTTGACGTATTTTTTCCAATCAAGATCGACATGCGCGAACGCCGCTTCGGCGAATTCGCGCACGGTGTGCGTTTCGCCGGTCGCGATGACGAAATCGTCGCCTTGAGCCTGCTGCAGTATTTGCCACATGGCCTCGACATATTCCGGCGCGTAACCCCAGTCGCGTTTCGCTTCGAGGTTGCCGAGAAATAATTCGTGCTGCAGACCGTGCTTAATCGCTGCGACCGCGCGCGAAATCTTTCGTGTGACAAAAGTTTCGCCGCGACGAGGGCTCTCGTGATTAAATAGAATACCGTTGTTCGCGTGCAGGCCGTAGCTCTCGCGATAATTTACGGTCGCCCAATACGAAAAAACTTTTGCCACGCCATACGGGCTGCGGGGCCAGAATGGCGTCTTCTCGTTTTGCGGAACAGTTTGCGCTTTGCCGAACATCTCGCTACTCGAAGCCTGATAAAAACGCGAGCGCAATCCAACTTCGCGGATCGCCTCGAGGATCCGAATCGTCCCCACACCGGTCACGTCGGAGGTGTATTCGGGAATATCGAAGCTTACGCGGACGTGGCTCTGCGCGCCGAGATGATAGATTTCCTCCGGCTTTAAATCGTAGAGCAATTTCACGAGATTGACCGAATCGCTGAGGTCGCCGTAATGCAGAAACATCTTCACACCGTTGATGTGCGGGTCGGCGTAGAGGTGGTCGATGCGCGAGGTGTTAAAGGTGCTGGCGCGCCGGATGATGCCGTGCACCTCATAGCCTTTTTCGAGCAGCAAATCGGCGAGATAACTTCCGTCCTGCCCGGTGATTCCTGTGATGAGCGCTTTCTTCATCAGCGGCGTCTCGCTTTAACGCTAATGCGCGAACTACGCAAACGTATTACTACCACTAGCGCCGATTACTCCCCCACTCCATTACTCCATTTTCCTTACTCCGGCGGCGATACCATGATACGCGCTAAAACAGCGCGTTGCGCGGCGATCAATTCGGCGATGCCTTTGCGAGCGAGCCCGAGCATTTGGTCGAGGTGTGATTGCACAAAGGTGGCTTCTTCGCCAGAACCTTGCACTTCGACGAACTCGCCATCTTCCGTTGCGACCAGATTGAAATCGACTGAGACCGCTTTGTCCTCTTCGTAATTAAGATCGACAATCGCAGTTCCATCGAGCATGCCCGCGCTGACAGCAGCCACGAGTTTTTTAATCGGTGGTGTATCAACCTTTTTTTCCCTGGCCAGTTTTCGGCAAGCAATTGCGACCGCGAGACTCGCGCCGGTGATTGCCGCCGTGCGCGTGCCGCCATCGGCTTGGAGCACATCGCAATCCACCCACATCGTGCGCGGCCCCAGTTTCTCAAGATCGACAACTGCGCGCAAGGAACGTCCAATTAGTCTCTGAATTTCGGTGCTGCGTCCATCGAGCCTTCCCTTCGAAATGTCTCTCGGTTTCCGGGGCGCAGTTGAGTACGGCAACATTGAATATTCCGCCGTCAGCCAGCCGCCGCTCACACTTTGGTCTTTCATCCAGCGCGGGACGGCTTCTTCAACCGTGACTCCGCAAATCACGCGCGTGTTTCCCATTGAAACGAGCACCGAGCCGCTCGCGTGTGGCGCAATGTTCAATTCGAAATTAACTGGGCGGACTTGATCGCCGGCGCGGCCGTCACTGCGTTGAAACGGTGCATTCAATCGAACCGCAGATTATGCGGCAAGAAATGTAGCGCAAGCGTCTCGCTTGCGATGCCAAATAATTCGCAAGCTCGCTCCGGGGGCAAGTCCGTCGCACAGTTTTCCACTGGCACCAGGATTTCGCATCCTCGGCTTTGGGCCGCGGCTTCATTTGTGCTCCCGGTTCGATTGCCCGCGTTGATGCTGAAGCGGCTGACGCTTTTTCTCTTTCGGCATAGGGGGGCAGCGACAGCGGTTTGCCTCTCAAATGCAGGGGTAAATACCTGCGGATGCGTGGAATACACCGCCATCGAAATCGGCGGAAAATCTGTCGGAGCCAGCTTGACATCCGGCCAATCCGCGCTAATCTATACGTTCCGCGGAAAGCGGGACTCCTCTAATCAAGGAGTGCGTTCTACGTACATTTGGGACTGCAAATTGGGGCTCAATTTTGTCCCGGCATGATTATCGGAAACGAAAATTATCGTCGGCGTCGAGATTGAGTTTTTTTGTCGCCTAAACGCGCGTGAATGGTTTACCCCGAAGAAATTTCGGGGCTGGTTCTTTGACATCTACATACAGGGTAGTAAGAAAGTACAACTTTAAGAGCTGAGTCTGAAATCAAGATGCCCCGATTTTCGATCGGGGCCGAGAGTTTCAGTTATCAAAGAATCTGTGTCATTCGCGGGAGCAATCCCACGATGGCACAACAGATTGATCAAGCTACAAAGAGCGCATCATGGATGCCTTGGTGCCAATAGGCGATGAAGGACGTGGTAAGCTGCGATAAGTCACGGATAGCGGCAAACGCGCTTTGACCCGTGAATGTCCGAATGGGGTAACCTGAGCGAGGTAATACTTGCTCGAGCTTGTGTGAATCCATAGCACAAGCATCGCGACACCCGGCGAAGTGAAACATCTCAGTAACCGGAGGAAAAGAAATCGAAAGAGATTCCGTAAGTAGTGGCGAGCGAAAGCGGAAGAGGCTAAACCCAGCTACTTCGAGCTATTTGTACAGACTGCTATGTATTACGTTTACATTGTCTAACATCCAACCGAAGACCGCATTTACATCGGTTTCACCACCGATCTCCGGTCTCGGTTCAAGGAGCACCGGACGCTCCATCCAAAATGGCGTTTGGCTTATTACGAAGCGTACGCTTCTGAAGCGGATGCAAGAGCGAGAGAACGGCGATTGAAACATTACGGAAAGGTGAAGCAATTGTTGAAGAAACGGATCATGCGCAGTCTGCGGATGGTTTGAAGTAGCTGGGGGTTGTAGGAGCCCGACGTGGTAGTGCAAAGGTTAGGTGAAGCTTCTGGAAAGCTGCGCCCTAGAGGGTGAAAGGCCCGTAACCGAAAACCCGAGCACGCCTAGGGATTTCCTAAGTAATACGATGCACGTGAAACTTCGTATGAATCTGCGCCGACCACGGCGTAAGCCTAAATACTCATTGGCGACCGATAGTGAACCAGTACCGCGAGGGAAAGGTGAAAAGAACCGCTGCGAGCGGAGTGAAATAGTACCTGAAATGATGTGCTTACAAGGTGTGGGAGCCCAGCCACTTCAATTAATTCAAAAATGGAATGTGTTTGTGGATTAAACAAAAGGTCCGCAGCGCTGCGAGATAATCGAGTTGGTGGAAGTGGCTGGGTGACCGCGTGCCTTTTGCTTAATGAGTCTGCGAGTTACTATCAGTGGCGAGCCTAAGGCGTTCTGCGCTGGAGGCGAAGCGAAAGCGAGTCCGAAATGGGCGACCCTAGTCGCTGGTAGTAGACCCGAAGCGGAGGTGATCTACCCATGAGCAGGATGAAAGTTGCTTAACCGCAACTGAAGGTCCGAACCCGTGAAGGTTGAAAACTTCTGGGATGACTTGTGGGTAGGAGCGAAAGACTAATCAAACCCCGTGATAGCTGGTTCTCCCCGAAATAGCTTGAGGGCTAGCCTCGTGTGCTGACTTGCGGAGGTAGAGCACTGGATGAACTAGGGCCCACACCAGGGTACCGAACTCAATCAAACTCCGAATACCGCAAGGCGTAACACGGGAGTCAGTGCGTGAGGGATAAGCTTCACGCGCGAGAGGCAAACATGCCAGACCAGCAGCTAAGGTGCCCAAATACCGTTCAGTGGAAAGGATGTGAGGTTGCACAGACAGTGAGGATGTTGGCTTAGAGGCAGCCATCATTTAAACAGTGCGTAATAGCTGACTCATCGAGCGATCTCGCGCCGATAATGATTGGCGATAAACGGTATACCGAAGCTCTGGAAGACAATGGGATTCGTCCCGTTGGATTGGTAGGGGAGCGTTCTTAATGCATCGAAGCCACGATGGAAATCGGGGTGGAGCGTTAAGAAGTGAGGATGCAGACATGAGTAGCGATAAGACAGGTTAAATTCCTGTCCGCCGTAAACCCAAGGTTTCCTGGGGAAGGTTCGTCCTCCCAGGGTTAGTCGGGACCTAAGTCGAGGCCGAAGGGCGTAGACGATGGAAAGCAGGTTTAATATTCCTGCACCGGCTGTGGTTAAGCTCGGAAGTGACGTTTCTGTAGAAATGGGCCGCCGATTGAAAGTGGCGGTCCCCAGCTACTTCAAGTGCTGAATAATTTCGAGAAAGATCGACATCGTCGTCGTGTTATCGAATTTTCCGGAATTGGGACAGCATTAGAAGTAGCTGGGGGACGTGGAGGCCTCGGCTGAAGCGGATCCATTAAAACAGGAACCAAGAAAAACTTCCGGGTGTTCCCGCGGTTGCCCGTACCGGAATCCGACACAGGTGGGTGGGCATAATTGTGCCAAGGCGCGTGAGTGAAACCTCGTTAAGGAACTCGGCAATCTAGCCCCGTAACTTCGGAAGAAGGGGTGCCCAGCTACTTCAAGTGCTGAGCAGTCTCAGTTGAACATCGAGAGCGCGAGCTGCTTTTGAGTCTCCTGGAATTGTGACAGCGTTAGAAGTAGCTGGGTCGCAGTGAAATGGGTCAACCGACTGTTTAACAAAAACACAGCACTCTGCCAAGTCGTGAAGACGACGTATAGGGTGTGACACGTGACCAATGCGGAAAGATTAT
>Ga0207684_10000269_pt1 | contig 77057 bp, 78 predicted proteins | sample KBSK5501metaG_FD_184342 | JGI IMG/M metagenome (GOLD analysis project Ga0207684, IMG submission 184342) | Corn, switchgrass and miscanthus rhizosphere microbial communities from Kellogg Biological Station, Michigan, USA - KBS K5-50-1 metaG... | ecosystem: Host-associated > Plants > Roots >...
GTACCCTTCGATCTGGACAGTCCTTACCAGATATCCAAAGTAGTCGGTGAATTTTACTCAGTGTATTATCATCGTCGACACGCTCTCCCCACTGTTCGGGCCCGTTTTCAGAATGTCTATGGGCCCGGAGAGATTCTCGGAGCGGGCCGGTGGCGCGGTACGCCGGCGACGGTATGGCGGAACGTGACCCCTACTTTTATTTATCGCGCTCTTAAGCATCTGCCGTTACAGATAGAAAACAACGGCGAAGCGACTCGGGATTTCATTTATGTGGAGGATATCGTCCACGGCCTGGTGCTGTGCGCGGTAACAGGGCAACCCGGCGATGTGTATAACTTAGCGAGTGGGGTTGAAACCTCAATCTTGGAATTGGCGACCATGATCAACGGGATGACCGGCAATCCTGCCCCCCTGGAGTTTCTTTCAAGACGCGCATGGGATCATTCTATAAAACGCTTTGGAAGCACGGAAAAGGCTCTGCGATGCATGGGCTTTAACGCGCGCACTTGCTTGGAGGAAGGTATTCGCCGAACCACAGATTGGACGCGTCAGAACATACATATGCTCGAGGCCTGTATCCTCAAACATGCTTCGCATATGAATGTCGCCTGTTCGGCTTCGGTGGTCTTAAAAGAGAATTGATTAGTTCGGGTCTGCTCTCGCGGTGAGTGTTGACTGTCTTCAGGTGATGGTAACCGATTATTTCTTTGATCGTAAGCAACCCAGACGCCAAGATCTAGGGCGTCTGCTTCTTGTAGGAAACTCCGTGTCGCAGTCTCCTATGCAAGGTGTGGCGGCATACCCCGAACTGCTGGAGGGGCGGCTGCGGCACTGGGAAATCTTCAAAATTATAAGAGGCGGGCAAACGGTCGATCAGTTCGAGGAAGACATTCTGACCGCACTGGATGAGATTGTACCGCGTGCCGTGATATTGCAGGTGGGTGTGAATGAATGCGGGCCGCGGCCCTTGAAGCGTCGGGAGAGGGAGAGGCTTGGACGAGTGCGGCCCGCGTGGCTTCGTTCCTTCTTAATTCGTGCCATCCACGAATTTCGCCCACAGATTATTCGTGCCCGTGGACCTAACCAATTCACGTCGTTACCGGTGTTTACTGAAAGTGTTCGGAGAATTATCAAAAAAGCAGTGTCCCTTCATTGCCCCGTCTTGATCCTGCCGATTACGCATGTGAGTCGGATTGCGGAAGTCCGGCAGCCATTTTTTAACCGTGAGATCGATCGATATAACGAAATCCTCAGGTCAATGAAAGACAGGGCGGTCGTGTATGTTGAAGAACCTGAATTGTTCATGAACAAGAAGGCCGAGGATCTTTGTGTCTCACCCGAGAGCGTGCATTTGAATGCCTGGGCGCATGAAAGACTGACAGAGTTTGTGGCCGACTGGGTGGACGCTCGTTTCGCCAACCGGAGAGTTACCCCAGAGGGGCGATGAAGCTATGAAGCCCGTGTCTGTCTTGTTGCTATACACGCACAGCCCTGTCAATAAGACCTTCTCATATCAATATGGCTGGCCGAGGAAATTCCTGGTACATCCTCGTTTCCAATGTACGCCAGTGAATGTCTTAGATCGGAGTTGGCGGGCCTTGTGCGAACGCTATCGGGCCTTGTGGCACGGTAAGTTTGATGCAATCGTGATCTTGCATTCTGTCTTTTCAAATGGATGCTATTTACGGCCTCGCCATCCGTTGTTTCATGCCGTGAAAGTATCGAAAGTTCCAAAAGCCTACTTTATCGGCAATGAATACAAGTTGATGCCCGAGAAAATGGCATTTTGCGATGCGCTGGGTATCAAGCTCCTGATCTCGCAAAGCAATAGTCCGGCTGTCCACCGGTTATATCGTGAACGGCTGAAATGTGCCGTGGCCGGTATTCCGAGTGCCGGATTGGATACGACCGTATTTTATCCGCAGATACCGCGGGGTGAACGTCCAATAGACATAGGATATCGATCGGATGAATCGCCTATTTACTTGGGCCATACCGAGCGGCGTCAGATTGCGGACTATTTTTTAGAGCACGGCCCGAGTTACAGGTTAACGTTGGATATTTCTCTCAAACAAGCCGATCGCTTTGGGGAACACGAGTGGGCCGTGTTTCTCAATCGATGCAAGGCGCAGTTGGGGACAGAAGCGGGAGGCGATTTTTTCGAACTCACCGATGCGACCAGAAAAGGCTATAGGCAATATGTGAAGCACCACGCTCGTGCGACACCGGAGGAAATCATTGACCGGTTTTTCAAGAGTTATACGAATCCAACCGCCATGCGAGTCATCAGCGGCCGGATTGTGGAAGCTGCAGGGACGAAGACCGTGCAGATCCTCTTTGAAGGACGCTACAACGGCTATTTCCAACCCGACGTTCACTACATCGCGCTTAAGAAGGATTTTAGCAATTTTGCCGGCGTGATGGAGAAGCTCCGAGATGAGAGCTACTGCCGCGCCCTTACCGATAACGCGTATGAGGTGGCAATCAAAGAGCTGACCTATGAAAAACTGATCGATCAGTTTTACGATGCCTTGGTACCGGTGCTATGACCCGACTTGACCGTCCTCGCACCGCAGCTGGATTCTTGAAGTCGTCTCTTCAAAGAATTGCCAAGACCCAATGGGGCTTTCATCTGTTTCTGCAGGCTCTGCAGCTACGCGACCTTGGATTGCTCGGATACGCTAAATGGCAGGCGGCCGTGCTTGACGCCTGGATCCGCGAGCGGAAGAATCGGAGTGCGTATCGCTTCCTTAACGAAGCTGAGTTAAGAGCCTCACGGAAGTCAGACACGGTGTTTATTTTCGGGTCCGGCTATTCCCTGAACGACATCCCAGCAGAAGAATGGCGGCACTTCGAGGAACATGACACCTTGGGGCTCAGCGGCTTCGTGTACCAGAAGTGGATTCGGGTCGATTACCATCTCATACGGGGGTGGGTGGAGGCCAAGGAAGGGGCCCTCAATTGGCAGGTGCATACGCAGGACTTCGCCAACGTTTTGAATGCGAATGAATATTTCAAGGACACGATTCTGATCCTGCAGGGGGAATATCTGGCGCAGTTCACTAACAGTCTCATCGGGTGTGGCCATATCAGACCTGGCACCAGGATTTTTCGATACCGCACGGCAAGGGGCGCAAAAACGCCCACCCGTCGCTTCAAAGACGGCCTGGCCCACGCCGTCGGGACCCTGAGTGACGCGGTAAATTTCGCGTACTGTATGGGATGGAAGAAGCTCGTGCTCGTGGGCGTGGACCTCTATGATTCGCGCTACTTTTGGCTACGAAACAATGAAACGCTGGCGGTGGACGCGAAAACGGGAATGCTGGTGGTGGCTGAGATGAATACCCGCGGCATTCGGTTTGATGGAAAGCATAACGCCGTGAACAACGGCATTGTCGAGGCAGTGGCAGGGTGGCGCGAATTTTTAGAACGGGACAAGGTCATCATGTCGCTTTATAATCCCCGCTCCCTTCTTCGTGATGTTCTCCCTCTCTATTCTAAAAGGTAACAGTTGGGCGCGGCCATCGTCGAGGGCCTGCGCGTGAGACCTCCTACGCGCGTCTACCTGGCCGGCGGCGACAGCGCCGGCTGGGCATTGGACGAAGAATTGAAAATGGTGCGGGATAGTTTGACGACCCTCAGCCGTGTTGAATTTTCACGCCTCGACAATTGCGAGGTCGTACACTGCCTGAACCCACTGATGCTAAGAGAATTGAACACGGCCGCTCTCGCCGGCAAACGCATTGTGTGCCATGTTCCCGGCGATCCCTTGTGGTTCGTCCAGCAACCAGAGTTCATTCAGATTTCTTCAATCGTCGGTCTCTGGATTGCGCAATCCACGAAAGCGCAGGGTGCGCTGGCGGCCTTGGGCTTTCCCGCCGAACTGATCCCGTACGCGCTGGACACTCGGGTTTTCGATGGACGACTCCCTGCGGGACAGAGCGTCACGTCTCTTCGCGAGCGGTGGAATATTCCGGCGGACAGGTATGTAATCGGCAATTTTATGCGGGACAGCTTAGGAGAGGACCTGTCGCAGCGGAAGCCGCAGAAGGGCCCCGATCTCTTTCTTGCAGTTATGCAGGTCCTAAAAATAAGAGAGTTGCCCTTCCATGTTCTCCTGGCAGGCCCACGCCGTCATTGGCTGCGCGCGCAACTCAGGGCCTCACAGATCCCGTTCAGCTTTGTGGGTAAAGAAAGTCAGGTAGATGATTATCCCGCCAATATTCTCGACCGTTCAACGCTCAATCTTCTGTATCACGCGGCGGATTTGCATCTTGTATCGAGCCGATCGGAAGGGGGCCCTTTCGCGATTTTGGAGGCAGCCGGCGCCCGCAGCAAAGTTCTCAGCACACCTGTCGGTTTGGCTCCTGATGTCCTTGAACCCTATTGCCTCTACCGAACATTCGACGAAGCGGCTCTTGTGATCGAGCGCGATATACAGGATGGATTCTTGTCCGCAGCCGTGGACGTCCATTACGAACGAGTGCACCGGAACCACACCACGACTGCCAATGCCATTCGTTTCAAACAGTTGTATGAAAGAATCAAACAAATACCGGTTTTTGAGCTCCCTGCCATCGCGGTGCCCTCCGCCTCTCAGAAGCCGCTGCTTGAGCAGATCAGGCCGAAGGTCATCCGCGTCATCCGACGTTCTCCCCGGCTGGTCAACCTCCTCAAGCGGGCGACTAGGAGGATGTCACGGCCTGATCCTCCGAGGCGGGAAAACCTTGGCATCAGCGTCAGCCTCTGGCATGAATTCCGTGATCCTCCTTATGGAGGTGGGAATCAATTCATGCTCGCTCTTCGAGGAGCCTTTGAGAGGATGGGCGTGACCGTCTACGACAATCGCATGGCGGATGATGTGGACGTTCATATCTGCAATGCGGTGTGGTTCAATTCAAAACGATTTCTCGCGGTCGCTCGCAGAGGCGGCTTGCGCATGCTGCACCGTATCGACGGACCAATCTCCCTGATCCGTGGCTCCAATCGAGATCTGGACGATCAAGTCTTCGAGCTGAATGCCCGGCTTGCGACCGCCACGGTTATTCAATCCGAGTGGTGCTTTCAGCGCCTGCTCGAGATGGGGCTGAAGCCGCTGCGGCCGATCATCATCACCAACAGTGTAGACGGGAACATTTTCCATTCTCGGGGACGCATGCCGTTTGAGCAGAGCCGGAAGCTAAGATTGATCAGTGCGTCGTGGTCGGATAATCCGCGGAAAGGCGGCCCTGTCTATAAATGGTTGGACGAACACTTGGACTGGAACCGCTTCGAATACACGTTTGTCGGCCGGACTCAGGAACGCTTCCACCATATCAAGCATCTGCCGGCCGTGCCTTCGGAAGAGCTCGCGGCCCTCCTCCGCCAGCAGGACATTTACATTACCGCAAGCGAGCGAGATCCCTGCTCAAACTCCTTGGTGGAGGCGCTGGCGTGCGGTCTCCCGGCCGTGTATCTCAATGACGGAGGCCATCCGGAAATCGTCGGATTGGGAGGGCTGCCGTTTGAAAAGCGCGAAGACATTCCGGGACAGTTGGAGCGGCTCGCCACCCACTACCCGCAGTTCCAGAGGTTAATCTGTATTCCGACGATCGAAGAAATCGCCAAAACCTATCTGCATGTGATGAAGCAGATGTTGGAGATCATCCCAAACACGACGCGCATGGAAGACGATTCGGCAACTGCCGAATCACTTGTGCCGCCGTCGACGGCTTAAGACAACCCGCGTCATAAGACAATCCGATGTCCCTTCGCGATCGATTAAAAAAACGTGTTCCGCCTGCCCTGAGACTGCCGCTCGACCGGGTCTTGCGGCCCCTGTCGGGCTTGCGCCGCAGTCTCCATATTCTCCTCATGAAGCCCGTGACGGATCGAGAGCCGCACGTGTTTTATGGCTATGCTCATATTCCCGACGGCACGGAACAGGCTCATGGTGGAATCGTCAAGGCGCAGCTGATGCAAAGAGCCTTTCCCAATTCTTCCCGCAAGTTCAATATTCTCTACTTCGTCAGCAGCCGGATTCCCTATGGTGCGGTCCAGATAGCGGCGGCTGCTAAAATAAAGGGCGCGCGCCTGGTGTGGAACCAAAATGGCGTCGCGTATCGCGCATGGCATGGCCCGGGCTGGGAAGCGGTGAATGCTCCGTTAACGAAGCTTGTCCATGCGGCGGACCATGTCTTCTATCAAAGTGAATTTTGCCGGCTGAGCGCCGATCGTTACCTCGGGGTCCGTAAGGGTCCGTGGGAGATCTTATATAACCCCGTGGATACCCAAGCCTTCGTGCCGGGATCTTCAGATCCTAGCGCTCACTGTCTGGTGATGCTTCTGGCAGGGAACCAATATCAATACTATCGTCTTTCCACCGCCATAGAGGTGTTGGCTGGGGTGGTGCGCCTTGGGACCAATGCGAAGCTGCTCATCACGGGAAAATTGTGTTGGATTCCGGACGAGGCGGAGGCCGCCAGGATCGCTCGCCATTACGCGGTCCAACAGGGCGTCCTGGACCGCGTCGCGTTTCTTGGGCCGTATACGCAGAAGGCAGCGCCAGCCATCTTTCGCCAGGCGCATGTGTTGCTCCATACCAAATTCAATGATCCGTGCCCGGGCGTTGTGATCGAAGCCATGGCCTGCGGCCTTCCCGTTGTGTATTCCGAGAGCGGGGGTGTACCGGAGTTAGTGGGAAAGGATGCGGGGATCGGAATTCCGGTGGAAAGAAGCTGGGAAAGTGACATCCCACCAGATCCGAAGGCAATGGCGGCCGCCGTCTGCAAGGTGGCGGAACGCCGCCAAGACTTTTCGAATGCGGCGCGCCAGCGGGCAGAAGAGAAGTTTGACCTCCGTCCTTGGTTGCAGCGTCACCACGAGGTGTTTGAGAGTCTCCTGCGATGAAAGCCGTCGCTCGATCTGCCATGCGGGTTCTGCTAAGGGCCGACGATTTTCTTACGAAGTGTATCAACCGTTTGGCAATCGAATACGACGGTGGCGTGCACGTCAAGCACCGGCTGATGAAGTATCACGACTTTTTCGTGGAGCGCATCTCGCCGGGAGAGCGTGTACTGGATGTCGGCTGCGGCTACGGTGCGGTGGCCTACTCGGTGGCCTCACGGGCCGGGGCTGTGGTCGTCGGGATCGACCTTCGGGCGGAAAATATTGTCAAGGCGCGGCAGCTCTTCCAGCATCCGAATCTGTCGTTCCTTCAGGGAGACGTCCTCCAGGGCCTGCCGAAGGAATCCTTCGATGTCATCATGTTGTCCAACATCCTGGAACATATTGAACAGCGTGTGGAATTCCTGACGATCGTGCACGAGCGTCTCTCGCCACAACGCTGCTTGATCCGGGTGCCGATGTTCAATCGGGATTGGCGGGTGCCATTACGAGAAGAGCTGGCCATGTCGTATTTCAGCGATCCCACGCATTACACGGAATACACTCAAGAGAGTTTTGAAAAGGAGATTCGCGCTGCGGGCCTGACCATCACCCATCTGCAAATTAACTGGGGCGAGATCTGGGCCGAAGTCCGCCCAGGGCGTTCCTGATTCTAACGCACGATGCTGCTGCCTATGGCGACGGTTACCGTTCTCATGCCGGTCTACAACGCGGACCGCTATCTCGGCCCCGCCATCGAAAGCATTCTCCGGCAGACCTTCAAGGAGTTTGAATTCTTAATTATCAACGACGCGTCCACCGACAGGTCCGGGAAGATCATGGGATCGTTCTCGGACAAGCGTATACGTGTTGTTGAGAATGAGACAAATCTTGGATTGGCTCAGACGCTGAACCGCGGCATCCAACTGGCGAAAGGGGAATTCATCGCCCGCCAGGATGCTGATGACCTGTCACATCCGGAGCGGTTGGAGCGTCAGGTGGCGTTTCTGAGAGCTCATCCGGGAACGGGGTTAGTAGGCACCCAGGCGCTCATTATTGATGAATCCGGACGCTACAAGAGGATTCTTCGCCATCGGCCGCACGACCACCTTGCCATCAAGTGGGACCTTCTTTTCGATAATAGTTTTGTTCATACGTCGGTGATGTTCAGAAACAAGATCGTGAGAGACACATTAGGTGGCTACGATCCCTCCTATGTCGCGTGCGAGGATTACGAGTTGTGGTCCCGCGTAGCTGAAGTCTGCCACGTCGCGAACTTGCCGTCCAGCTTAGTATTGCATCGCATGCATTCGGCCTCTAAGCGGGAAGGCACGGAAGAGTCCGTGAAAATACAAGACCTCGCGAGGGTCATCAAAAGAAATGCGGAGGCGATGTTCGGCAAGGAGTTCTTGTCCGAGAGTGAGAGTACTCTGCTTGCCCAGTTCAGCTTTGGATATCGAGAGCGGTCGTCCGCTGCCCAATTTGTGGAGTTATTTGATCGTTTGGTAGCCGAATACCTGCGAACTTGTCCTGAGGCTGTGGTCTCCCGAGATTTTAAGCAAGCTGTGAGTGGAATCTACTTCCGGCTCTTTTACAACGCGTGGAAGATGAAAGTCTTCCCCCCGGCCTGGTGCTTTTTGCGGCAGCCTGGATGGATACGGATCGCGTCCATGCTGCTCTTCTCTCATTGCATGCGCAGGATTTCCCGGAAGACGACATAGGCGTGCAGAGTCGGGCCTGCATATCCGCAGGGACAGGAACGTGGTGAACCGCGTCAGATCCTGGGTTAAACCTGTTCTCCTCCTTCTCGTCATGTTATTCGCGCTGGACGCCGTCCTCGTCGTCTGCTGTCGAGGGTTCAGGCTGGAAATTGCTGATCACGTCATCCGCTCAGCGACGATTGAATTTCCTGTGGTGGGCTTCCTGATCGCCCTGGGGTCGCTGCTTCTGGTGCAAGGGAAGTGGAAGGAAACCTGCGTTTTGCTGGCCTCGCTCGGTGTTGCAGCGGTCTTGGGGGAGGCCATGCTTCACGTCATCGATCATCCGTGGTCGAAGCCGGTCCTCAAGACCTGGCTGGAACCGGTTGAGCTCTTGGGGTTTCGCCTGCCCATCAATTTCGAAGGCCGGGGCGTCGTGGATGAATATATCAAAACGAATTCCCAGGGATTGCGGGACGTAGAGCACGCATGGAAGAAGGAAGAGGGAACCGTCCGGATTCTGGGACTCGGCGATTCATTCACGTTCGGCTGGGGGGTCAAGCTTGAGGAGACGTTCTTAAAACAACTTGAAAGTCGTCTCAGTCAGCAAATAGGCCGGCCAGTCGAAACGATTAATGCGGGAGTGCCCGGCTACGGGTTGAACCATTATTATGTCTACTTAAAGAACATCGGCATCAAGTATCAGCCCGATATTGTCGTTCTTGCCTATTTTACCGATGACCTCCCATATTCCTTGCTGGAAACGTTAAAGCCCTATGAGGAGGATTTCCCCGAGAGGTTGCAGTACAAAGGCGGGGGCTTGCACCGCTCGCGCCTTTATAATTTTCTCACGTCAGCGGCCGCGATCATCCGCGTCCGCAATCACGCCACGCAAGTGGACTTCATCCGTATCATGGAAGTTCGACGGGCGGCATGGGGACGATACGATCATCCGCTGATCACGAACGAGGGCGGAAAGGCGGCGGAAAAGATCGCTCTGCTGGAAGAATATCTGCGACGATTCAAAGCGATTACCACAGAGAATCACGCGTCGTTAGTGATGCTGTTTATTCCGGACATCTCTCATCTCTATCACCCGGAATACCAAAATATCAATCGCGTCCTCAGGCAATTGACGACCAAGCATGAGATTCCGTTCGTCGATATGACCCCGATTTTTGAGTCGTCGGCGGATCTGTCGACGTACTATCTGCACCCGAAAGATGCCCACACGAATGCCAACGGACACCGGGTCATGGCCTCCGCACTCACCGCGCTGATCTGCGAGGTTGCCCTGTCCGTGGCCCCGTGCGCGACAGGGGCCCAGATCGATGCAGCCGGGACATTGCGAAGACCACAAGAGGGAACTGCCAATTAAGCCAGACCCTATGTGTGGTATTGTCGGCATCTTTCAAGCAAGCCCTCTCGGCCACGAAACGCGGGATCTGCTCCTTGCGATGACGCAGCGTCTTCGCCACCGAGGCCCTGATGATGGCGATGTGTGGATCTCTGAGGAGTCGGGCATTGGCTTAGGCAATCGCCGGCTGTCGATTCTGGATCTCTCGGCGGCCGGTCATCAGCCGATGCATTCCGCGTCCGGGCGCCATGTCGTCACGTATAACGGCGAAATGTATAATTTCCTATCGTTGCGTCGGGAGTTGGAGGCGCTGGGGCAAAAATTTCGAGGGCATTCCGATACTGAGGTCTTGCTGGCGGCGGTGAGCCAGTGGGGTCTCGAGAAGGCACTCGGCCGCTTCAATGGAATGTTCGCATTTGCCTTATGGGACCGCGAGGCTCACTCCCTTCACCTGTGCCGCGACCGAATCGGCGAGAAGCCGCTGTACTACGGCTGGATGGACAAGACTTTTCTTTTCGCCTCTGAGCTGAAGGCCTTGCTGGCCCATCCCGCATGCAAGAAAGAGGTCGATCGAAACGCCTTGGCGCTCTATCTGCGCCATAACTATATCCCCGCGCCCTATTCCATTTACAAAGGCATCTGGAAACTTCAACCCGGCACGGTGCTGACGATCAATGCGGGAAGTGGGCACACCGAACCGACACCGGTCGCCTACTGGTCGGCCAGAGAGGTAGTCGAACAAGGTGCGCGCGAAGGCTTTGCCGGCTCGGAAGACGACGCGGCGGTACACTTGGAAGTCTTGCTACGCGACGCTATCAAGCTTCGAATGGTCGCCGATGTGCCGCTGGGGGCGTTTCTCTCTGGGGGGATTGATTCCTCCACCGTCGTTGCCTTGATGCAGGCACAGAGCGAGCGCCCGGTCAAGACATTCACAATCGGCTTTCATGAGGCAGTCTATGACGAGGCTCACCACGCCGGCGCGGTCGCGAAGCACCTGGGGACCGATCACACCGAACTGTATGTGACTCCAGAGCAAGCGCAAGCCGTGATCCCACGGCTGCCGACCCTCTACGATGAGCCCTTTTCGGATTCCTCGCAAATCCCGACCTTCCTCATCTCGGAATTGGCTCGCCGGCACGTGACCGTGGCGTTGTCTGGCGACGGCGGAGACGAGCTCTTTGCCGGCTACAACCGTTATTTCTGGGCGCAGGACATCTGGAGCGGGATTGGATGGATGCCGGCGGCGGTCCGAACCGGCGCCGCTGCGGCCCTCACCAGTGTTTCCGCCAATACGTGGAATCGAGGGCTCCGAGCTGTGCAGGGGATCTTGCCGCGGACGCTTCGCGTGCAGCACCCCGGCGAGAAACTTTACAAGCTTGCGGAAGTTCTCTGTGTGGAAGATGATGGCGCTCTCTATTGGGACTTGGTGTCCCATTGGAAGGCGCCGGCCAGGGTGGTGTTAGGTGCGATGGAACCGGTGACCGTCCTCACGGATCGCAGTCGCTGGGTCCATGGGACGGACTTTCGGCAGCAAATGATGTTTCTGGATATGATAACGTACTTGCCGGACGATATCCTCGTCAAAGTGGATCGGGCCAGCATGGGGGTCAGCCTGGAAGCGCGCGTGCCGCTCCTGGATCATCGCGTAGTCGAGTTTGCATGGCGGCTGCCGCTCTCTATGAAGATTCGAGGCAGGCGGGGCAAGCAGGTGCTTCGGCGGGTGCTCGGGAAATATGTGCCGCTGCAGTTGGTGAATCGTCCCAAGATGGGCTTCGGGGTGCCGATTGACTCCTGGCTCCGCGGGCCGCTTCGGGACTGGGCCGAGAATCTGCTGGACGAGCGACGCCTCGAGAAAGATGGGTTCTTCTCGCCTGGGCCGATCCGGGAAAAATGGATGGAGCATCTCTCGGGACGGTATAACTGGCAGTATCAGCTGTGGGACGTATTGATGTTTCAAGCGTGGTTGAACGAGCACGCGAACGCGTAGGGGAAGAAAACACATGGCGAGAGTACTGGTTACAGGCGCGGCAGGCTTCATCGGGTTTCACTTGGCCAAGCGATTGCTAGCGCAGCAAAATGAAGTCATCGGGCTGGACAACGTCAATGACTATTATGAGGTGAGCCTCAAAGAAGCACGCTTGGCACAGTTACAGGGACAACGGGGGTTTCGTTTTTACAAAATGGACCTCGTGGACCGCGAAGGGCTGCCTCGCCTGTTCAAAGAACATAAGCCCGAGATTGTCGTGAACCTGGCGGCCCAGGCAGGCGTCCGCTACGCGCAGAAAAATCCCTACGCCTACGTAGACAGCAACCTCGTCGGGTTCATGAATATTCTAGAATGCTGTCGCCATGGGGGCGTCAAGCATCTCGTGTTCGCTTCCTCCAGCTCGGTATACGGCGCCAACACTAAAATGCCGTTTTCGGTCCACGACAACGTCGACCATCCCATCAGCCTCTATGCCGCGACCAAAAAAGCCAACGAGCTGATGGCGCATACCTACAGCCATCTGTACAACCTGCCGGCGACGGGCTTGCGCTTTTTTACAGTCTACGGTCCCTGGGGACGGCCGGACATGGCGCTGTTTCTGTTCACCAAGGCGATTCTCCATGGCCGGCCGATCGATGTGTTCAACTTCGGAAAAATGCAGCGGGACTTCACTTATATTGATGACATCGTCGAAGGAGTGGTCCGTGTGATGGGCAAGACGCCCGAGCCGAACCCCGGGTGGAGCGGCAAAGCGCCGGATCCAGGCACCAGCCTGGCGCAATACAAGATCTATAACATCGGCAACAACCAGCCGGTGGAGTTGATGCGATTCATTGAGGTGCTGGAGCAACAGCTCGGCCGCAAGGCCGAGAAGAACATGCTGCCCCTGCAACCGGGCGATGTACCCGCCACCTGGGCAGATGTGGATGATCTGGTCCGCGATGTCGGCTTCAAGCCCAGCACCCCGATCGAGGAGGGCCTTGAACGGTTTGTCGCTTGGTACCGCTCCCATTATAAAGAATTTAGGTGATGACTCCCGAGCCTTACGCTGAACAGCCGCGCCTGCTCTTGCTCATTACCGAGGACTGGTATTTTTGGTCGCATCGCCTGGAATTAGCACGGGCGGCACGGTCCGCAGGTTGGGACGTGTCGATCGGCACCCGCGTGCGTGATCACGGCAAACGCATTGAGGACGAAGGATTTCACCTGCATCCTCTCAGGTTGGTAAGAAGCAGCCGGCACCCCGTCCGAGAGCTCCTCGCCATCTTCGAGCTTGTCCGTCTGTATCGGCGGGTGCGGCCGGATGTGGTTCATCACGTCGCTCTCAAGCCGATCTTGTACGGGTCTGTGGCTGCCCGCCTGAGCCGGGTGCCCGCTGTCGTGAACGGCTTCGCCGGCCTGGGCTATACATTCACCGAATCCGGCGAGCGCAAGGACGTGTTGCGATCGATGATAGGGATGGCTCTTCGCTGGGCCATCGCGCTCCCGCGCTCGCGTGTAGTGTTTCAGAATGAAGACGATGCCAGGGAATTTGCGGATGCGGGTATCGTGCGACACGACCAGATCCGGATCATTCGAGGGACCGGTGTGGATACGGACAAGTTCGTGCCCCCACCGGTGCATCACGACGGAAACCAAGAACCTTTGGTGGTGTTGGCAGGTCGCATGCTGTGGGACAAGGGCATCGGCGAATTCGTCGAGGCGGCGCGGTTGCTAAGTGCGAGCGGTGTCCGTGCCCGATGCGCCATTGTGGGAATGGTGGATGAGGAGAATCCGGCCGCCATCTCTGAAATGCAGCTTCGGGCCTGGCAAAAGGAGGGCGTGGTGCAGTGGTGGGGCCACCGCGACGACATGCCGAATGTCCTGGCTTCGGCGCAGATTGTCGTCCTGCCTTCCTACCGCGAAGGATTTCCGAAGGTATTGTTGGAAGCGGCCGCCTGCGCTCGACCTCTCGTCGCCACCGATGTGCCGGGCTGCCGTGCGATCGTTAAAGATGGAATCAATGGTTTTCTGGTTCCCACTAAAGACCCAATCTCATTGTGTCAGGCGCTGGTGAAATTGCTTCAGGATCCCGCCTTGCGGGCTCGGATGGGAGCCCAAGGACGCGAAATCGTCGTGAAGGAATTTTCCGTGGACCGGATCTCGCGAGAGACGCTCGCTCTCTACCGAGAGCTTTTAGAAAGCTCCGACCCCCTCCTTTGTAAGGAGGGGAAGGGGAGGTAGAAATTCGGTGACTCTACCCCGCCTTGCCTCCCCTTACAAAGGGGAGGGATTTGCGCAGAAACACACAACCCTGAAGAGATCACTATGAAATCGGCCCTCGTCACAGGAGCGTCCGGCTTCATTGGCCGGCATCTGCTTTTGCGCCTGCTTCAGGAGGGACATCAGGTACGGGTTCTGGCGCGTCCTTCATCTCTGCACAGAGCCTGGCCTCCAGCTGTGACGGTCATCGAAGGGGACGTCCGTGACCCCGTCAAGGTGAAGGAGGCCGCTGTGGGCGCCGATCGTATCTTTCACCTTGCCGGCCGCACGCACGTTCTTTCAGAGTGGGCCAAAGACGAGGCCGCCTACCGCGCCGACAACGTGGAAGGGACTCGAAATATTCTGGAGGGGGCGTTGGCCGGTGGGGCGGAAAGGGTCGTCTTTTTTAGCAGCGTGAAGGTCTTTGGCGAAGAAACCACGGAATGTCTCGACGAAACAGCTGCCACGCGGCCCGTCAGCCCCTATGGGCGTTCCAAAGCCGAGGCCGAGAACTTGGTGCAGGACTATGCGAAGACAACGGGTCTGCAAGGTATCAGTCTGCGTCTTCCTCTTGTGTACGGACCTGAGAACAAGGGCAATATCCAGCGGATGATCTGGGCGATCGACCATCATCTGTTTCCTCCATTTCCCGACCTCCCGAATCGCCGAAGCCTCGTCCATGTCGCTAATGTCGTGCAAGCTGCCCTGCTAGCCGCTCTATGCGCGCCCCCATCCCCCTGCTACATCGTGACAGATCGTCTGCCCTATTCGACTCGCCAGCTCTATGAATTGATCTGCCGGGGCCTCGGCCGGCGGGTCCCTCGCTGGCAGATGCCCCTTGACGCCTGGGTCATTGTCGGACGACTAGGTGATCGAGTGGGGCGAATAATGAAGCGGAGATCTCCGATCGATTCGGCTTCACTGAACAAGTTGGTCGGGTCAGCGTGGTATAGCTCTCAACGGATTTCCCATGAGCTGGGATACGTTCCCTCGATTGACTTCGAAGGCGCCTTACCGGAATTGATCGCTCAGTATCGAAAGCGATCTCACCATCAATCTGGAAAGGCGTAAATGGGGACATTGGAATCGCTGGGGCTTGCGGCGGTAGTGTTTCTCCTGGCTTATGGGGTCACACGCTATCTCTGTTCGCCGGCTGCTTGGCTCCGTCAGCTGGATCACCCCAATGAGCGCTCACTGCATGCCGTGCCCACGCCAAGAACCGGTGGTTTAGCAATCCTAGCAAGCATCGTGGTGGGCTTGGCCATTTCTCAGGCCCTGTTTGCAGATGGCGAAGGATCCGCAACTAACCGCTGGATTATTGGCGCGGCCCTCCTGCTCGGCGCAGTATCGTTCTGGGATGACCGCACAGGCCTTCCGCCTGGGCTTCGGTTTGCCGTACACAGCGCGGCGGCAGTCGCCGTCGTGGTCGGGACCGGTCTGACGGTACCCCAGATTTCGTTTCCGCTGCTCGGCACCTGGTCCTTGGGACCGCTCGGTCCTCCTGTGGCAGTGCTGCTTCTGATGTGGATGACAAATTTGTACAACTTCATGGACGGCATGGATGGATTTGCGGGCGGCATGACGGTGGTGGGGTTTGGATACCTGGCTTATATGGCGCTTCGCGGGGGACAGCCAGAGTTGGCGGCGCTCGCATTGTTGATAATCGGCGCGACCGGCGGTTTTCTTGTGTACAATATGCCGCCGGCGCGCATTTTCATGGGCGATGTCGGCAGTGCTCCCCTGGGATTTCTGGCCGGCGCCTTGTCACTACGAGGAGTTCAAGGACAGGCATTTGATTTCTGGGTGCCGGCGCTCATCTTCTCGCCCTTTCTCGTGGATGCCACTATGACGCTTTTGCGGAGACTGCTACGGGGCGAAAAAGTTTGGCAGGCGCATCGCGAGCACTATTACCAGCGACTGGTCCTGTCGGGCTGGAGCCATCGAAAGACGGTCGTCGTCGAGTATGTGTTGATGCTCGCGTGCGGCGCGAGCGCGCTGATGTACAGCCACGCCGGTGAGAGAGCGCGGCTCGGCATCCTTGCCGGCTGGGCTATTCTGTATGTCGTGCTGGCAAAAGGGGTCTCTAGGATTGAATGGCGACAACGGGAGGAGACAGCGGGTGAGATATGAAGGCATCCGCAGTCTTCCAGGAGCCGGCGCCGCGGCTCTTGGTCCGGCTCTGGAGCGCGTGGTCCGAGGCGTGCTCTTTATTTATATTATTGCTCTTCCTTTTCAGCGTCTTCTCTTCGTGGAGCGGAACGGCTTCATCCTCCTGCTTTTCCTGCTGGTGCTCTGGTCCGCAGTGAATCGGACCCATTTCTTTCAGCGGACGCCAATTGAGATGCCGCTTGCAGCGTTCGTGGGATGGGTCGGCCTATCGATTCCCTTCGCCACTTTTCCAGCCTATAGTGTGCAGGAGTTTGGCAAGCTCTTGCAGCAGGTGCTGCTTTTTTACGCGGTGCTCTACTTCTTCAATGCCGAGCAATATCGACGTCGACTTCTCTGGGCATTGATCGTCGTATCCATGATCATCAGCGCGTATGGCATAGAGGAATTCTTCGCCCAGGCGGGGTTGCTGCCGGCGTTCAAACAGGGCCTGATGATCGAGTCGTTCACCTCCGGCGAGGTCTGGCTCACGACGTATCTCGTCATGACAATCCCGATCTGCTTAGCCTTCATGTTGTTTGAACAGCGCCGCCTGGAGCGGGGCGTGTATGCCGGCGCGACAGCCCTCGGCGTCGTCTGCCTGCTGTTGACATTCTCTCGCGCCGGGCTGTTGGCCTTCCTGGCGGAGCTCGGGGTCATAAGTGCATTGCTGCGCCGCAAGGTGCTGGTGCTTGCGGTCGCGCTGTTCTACGTGGCCATCATGGGCCTGGCGGCTCTTCAGAATCATTACAAGGTTCTAGTGGTGCCGGGGACCTCTATCAATGTCAGAGGCCTCGGCCAGAGTTCTCTCCTGCATCGGCTCGAGATCTGGGAATTTACGACGAAGAAGATTTTTCAGCATCCTCTGCTCGGCGTAGGCTATGGTAAGGATAACTTTCGATTGGTCTACGCGGCATCGGGAGAGCCCGTACAGGCCCACTACGCGCCAGTGCTAGACGCCGGCACCCACAACATTTTTTTCGATCTGGCATTGGGTGCCGGCCTCCCCGCAGCTGCGGCTTTTGTATGGCTTCTGTGGAGGATTGTATCGACTGCTCTTGGGAAATTTCGAGCTTCCGGCTCACTGGTCCAGAAAGCGGTGACTTTAGGGGTCGGCGTCAGTGTGATCGGTATGGCCGTACGACTGTCTTTTGACCAGATGCTGGTGGGCACACTGGCAATTCAATTCTGGATCTGGATTGCGCTCTGCCTCGGCACGCTACGTCCGCATGAGGTGGGTCCAGCGGCATTGCTATGATCCGGGGCTGATGAGGTGCACATGGGAACCACGGTAAAGCATTTTGCCATGAAGCTGTTTCAGATGATGACAACTGTCTTGGGGCAGCAACTGCTTCATCATCGCGAAGCCGTGGTGATTGGTCTTCAGATGGGGCTTATCGTGGCTGCAAACCTCACCGCGTTTGTCCTGCGGTTTGAAGGGGACATTCCGCCGGCGTATCAAATACGGCTGCTTCAAGGGCTGCCGCTGGTTGCCTTGATCTATGGGTCGGGACTCTGGATTTTTGGGATTCACCGCGGGCTTTGGCGCTACGTAGGGCTGCATGATCTGGGGCGAATCTTTTGGAGCGCTCTCGCCAGCACCGTCGCTTTGTTCCTGCTCATCGCCCTGGTATTGGGCTGGAAGGACTATCCGCGTTCGGTCATCATTCTGACCGGCCTGCTCTCGGGCGGATTTTTGGCAGGCATCAGATTGGCTGTTCGCGCATTCCGAGAATGGCTGCAAATTGTCGGTCCGACCGCTCGGAGGGCCCTCATTGTCGGCGCGGGACACGCGGGTGAACTTCTGGTTCGCGATCTGCAGACCAGTCCTTCCTATAATTATCGGCCAGTGGCGTTCGTGGACGACGATCCGGTCAAACGAAAGATTCGGATTCATGGCATTCCGGTGGTAGGGACCATTGCTGACATCACTAAGGCCGTAGAGCGTTATCATGCCCATGAAATTATCGTTGCCATCCCCTCGGCAACCCCGAAAACCATGCAAAATATCTTGGCGGCCTGCGAATCCTCTCCGGTTGCTCTGAAGACCCTGCCGAACGTGAAGCAATTGCTGGACAGCCCGGTGACGATCCGGCGTGTGCGTCCTCTCAGTTTGGACGACCTGTTGCAGCGAGAACCGATTCAGACGGATCTCCAGGAACTTCACCCGCTTCTAGAAGGAAAACGGATCGTCATCACGGGTGCTGGCGGCTCGATCGGCTCGGAGTTGTGCCGGCAAATCGCCAAATATCGCCCGGCAGCGCTGATTCTCTTTGAGCGCCATGAAAACAGCCTTTACGCGATTGATCTGGAGCTACGGGATTCATTCCCCCACCTGCAAATCCTGGCGGTGATCGGCGACATCAATCATTCCGATCGGGTCAAGGAAGTCTTTACCGCCTGTTCTCCGAACCTGATCTTTCACGCCGCGGCCCATAAACACGTTCCGCTGATGGAACACAATGCTGTCGAAGCTATCCGAAACAACGTCTTCGGGACGGATGTGGTGGCGCACGCGGCGGCGGCGGCCGGCGTCGATCGCTTTGTCTTGATTTCAACGGATAAGGCCGTGAACCCGACGAGTGTCATGGGAGCCACTAAACAGCTTGCCGAGTGTCTCGTGCGGCGGATGAACCGACAGGCAGCCACGTTGTTTAGTGTTGTTCGGTTTGGAAATGTCCTGGGCAGCAGCGGTAGCGTGGTGCCACTCTTCACGGAACAGATTCGTAAGGGCGGGCCGTTGACGGTGACACATCCCGACATCAGGCGCTTTTTCATGACCATTCCGGAAGCGGTGCAATTGGTCCTGCAGGCCAGCGTGATGGGACAGGGCGGCGATGTGTTTGTCCTGGACATGGGTGAACAGATCCGGGTCGCGGATCTGGCTCGCAACATGATTTTGTTATCGGGTCAGCGGCCTGACCGCGATATCAAGATTCGGTACATTGGTCTTCGGCCCGGTGAGAAGCTCTATGAGGAACTCTTCGATGACAGAGAGCAGGTGGAGTCGACCTCCCACAAGAAAATCAAGCGCGCCATCGCCGAAGAAACATTCCCTGCTGATAGCCTGAGCCAGCATCTGACGGATCTGCACAGGGTGTGCGAGGCGGGAGGCGCCGATGATCTCATCATCGAAAAGCTGCGCGAGATAGTCTCCAATTATCGGCCCGCATTCAGCGATGCCCCGTAATCGACGCGTACCACGGGGGGCCTCTCGAGGGCTTCAGCAGAAGCTTCGTCGTGTCCGAATGCTGGCTATGGATGTGGATGGGGTGCTGACTGATGGCGGTATGTATTACTCCGAGATGGGAGACGAGCTGAAGAAGTTCCATACCCGTGATGGAATGGGTATTAAGATGCTGCAGTTTGCCGGTATCGTGACTGCTTTTATTACCAAAGAAAAGACTGCCATTGTGGAACGCCGAGGCCGCAAGCTCGCGGTGCCAGAAGTCCACCAAGCGGCGGATGACAAGCTGTCTGTCCTCACTCGCGTCCTCGAGAAATACGGGCTGGATCTGGATGAGGTCGCTTACATGGGGGACGACGTCAACGACCTGCAGGCCCTGCTGGCCGTGGGATTCTCCGCAGCTCCCGCGGATGCGATGCCATCGGTCCTGGATGTCGTGCATTATGTCTGCAAGAAACGAGGCGGAGAAGGCGCTGTGCGGGAAGTGGCGGACCTGATTCTAGGCGCAGGAAGTTCCCTCCCCTTTGTAAGGGGAGGCAAGGTGGGGTAGACTCTGTGCTTAGCGTTTCGCAAGGATCGAAGGAAAAAAAAGCAGTGAAAGTTATTTCTACCTCCCCAACCCCTCCTTACAAAGGAGGGGAAAATTATAAGGTGTCTGAGGCTGATGGACATCCTAGCTGAAATCCGCCGCGTGATCGAGCTCGAAAGCCGCACCGTGACGCGCCTTCTGGAGACGATTGGGCCGGCCTATGAAGAAGCCGTCCATTTGCTGTATGCCTGCCCCGGCAAGGTGATTCTCACCGGCATCGGCAAATCCGGAATTATCGCGCAGAAAATCGCCTCAACCATGGTGTCGACCGGCATGCCGGCCCTCTTCCTCCATCCAACCGAAGGCATGCATGGTGACATCGGCATAGCGCGTAAGGACGACATTATCATCGCGATTGGCAGATCGGGCGAAAGCGAGGAGCTCATCGCCTTGCTGCCGTCCATCCGCAAAATCGGGGCGCATCTCATCTCCATTACCGGACGGGCTGACTCCACGCTCGCTCGCCATTCGGATATCGTTCTGGTCATCCCGGTGGACGAAGAGGCGTGTCCGTTGAACATGGCCCCGACCTGCAGTACGACTGCGGCATTGGTCGTCGGGGATGCCCTGGCAATGGCGCTGATGAAGCTCCGAAACTTCCAACCCGAAGATTTTGCCCGGTTCCACCCTGGCGGCCAACTGGGCAAGCGCCTTCTGCTGACGGTCCGTGACTTGATGCGGACCGGACCCAGAAATCCCGTTGTGCGAATTACCGCCTCCATGAAAGATTTGTTTTCTGAGATTACCGAGAAGCATCTCGGGGCCGTCTCTGTCGTGGACGAGACCGGGGCACTCGTGGGTCTTGTCACCGATTACGACATTCGCCGGGCGGTCGGGGAAGGGCTGAACATTTTTTCGATGACGATTCCGCAAATCATGAATCCCCATCCGATCGCGATCGCAGCCGACCAGAAAGCCATCCAGGCGCTAAAGATCATGGAAGAACGGGAGAAGCCGTTAGCGGTCTTACCGGTCATTGAAGAGGACCGTCTGGTCTGCGGCATGATTCATCTTCATGATCTCGTCGATAAGGGATTGTGATCGTGAGGAATCACTTGTATGCCGTCATTCTGGCAGGTGGAAGCGGCACGCGCTTCTGGCCTCTGAGCCGCGAGCTCTATCCCAAGCAACTTCTCAAGGTGCTGAGCGATCGAACCCTGATCCAGGAAACCGTAAGGCGTGTGACGCCGCTGATCCCGGCTGAGCGCGTGTTAGTAGTGACCGGCGCGCAGCATGCCGAGGCAGTGCGGTTTCAACTGGCTGGAGCCGGTGTCCCGAAAGCAAACTTTCTGGTGGAACCGATCGGCCGCAACACCGCCCCGGCGATCGGCTGGGCGGCTGAGGCAATACGGCGGCGCGATCCCGAGGGCATCATCTTAGTCATGCCGTCCGACCACATCATTGCGGAGGATGGTGAGTTTATCCGAGCGGTGGAGCTGGCCGGGAATGTGGCTCAGGAGAAGTGGCTTGTCACGTTCGGGATTAAACCGAGCCGGCCCGAGACCGGCTATGGATACATCCAGGCGCAACCAAAACGATTGCTACAGTCACAGGACGAATTGACCGCCCTGGCTGTGGCGCGCTTTGTGGAAAAGCCCGATCTTCCCACCGCGAAACGCTACGTTCGAAGCGGCAAGTTCTACTGGAACAGCGGAATCTTCCTCTGGCGGGCCGATGCGATCCTCGAGGAGACGAAGAAATCATTGCCCGTCCTCTACTCAGGGTTGAGTCGGCTCGGTGATTTACTGGATACTCCTGACCAAGCCCGCGCGGTCGAGGAATTCTATCGCGACGCCGAGTCAATCTCGATCGACTATGGGGTGCTGCAAAAGGCCCGGCGGGTGGCCGTCATTCCGGCGCCGTTTCGCTGGAGCGATATCGGAAACTGGCGCAGTCTGGAAGAGGTCGCTGAAAAGGACCAAGCGGGTAACGTCTGTATCGGCCCGGTTCTGGATCTCGGCAGCCGGGGCTCGATTCTCTACGGGGAGCAGCGGCTGGTGGCAACGATCGGGCTCACCGACATGGTCGTCGTGGACACGGCTGACGCGACCTTGGTCTGCCCCAAAGAGCGTGCTCAAGACGTGAAGCGGCTCGTCGAATTGCTGCGCGAACGCAAGGCGCCTGAGCAATTGATCCATCGAACCGTCCAGCGCCCCTGGGGAAGCTATACGGTTCTTGAGGAGGGTCCGAACTATAAAGTAAAACGCGTGTCAGTAATCCCCGGGGGCCGGCTGTCGCTTCAATTCCACCACAAGCGTACCGAGCATTGGGTAGTGACGGCGGGACGAGCCCGTGTGACCTGTAACGACCTGGTGTTCGAGCTTGGAGTCAGCGAGAGCACGATGATCCCGCTAGGGGCCGCGCACCGGCTCGAGAATCCGGGAGAATGCGTTCTTGATATTATTGAAACCCAGTGTGGGGAGTATGTAGGTGAGGACGATATCGTCCGCTTAGCGGACGACTATGGCCGCTCCGAATTCAAGCCATGAGTATTTTCAGAGAATACGATATCCGGGGCATCGTCGGAAAGGATTTGACGCCCACATTGGCCGAGCACATCGGGCTCGCCTACGGGACGCGCGCGGCCCAGTCTGGCGCCACATCCGTTGCCGTGGCTCGCGATGGACGGACAAGCGCCATCGAGATGCGGGATGCCGTGATCAAAGGCATTACCGCGTGCGGAGTTGACGTCGTGGACATCGGTGTCTGTCCGACCCCGCTTTTGTATTTTGCCTTGTTTACCCTACCGGTGGGCGGCGGCGTCATGGTGACCGCCAGTCATAATCCACCCGAGTACAATGGCTTCAAGCTCTCGATCGGCAAAGCCTCGATACACGGGGCCGACATTCAGTCCTTGAAAGACGACATCGACCATCGCCGGTTTGTGACGGCACAACGGCCGGGCCAGGTCTCAGAGTGTACGATTATTCCCGCATATCTCGCCTATATTCAACGCGCCTTCGCTGATCTCAACGCCGACCGAATCCGGGTCGTGGTGGATTGCGGCAACGGCATGGGCGGGCTGGTCGGGCCCGACGCTCTACGGCTCTTGGGTTGTGGGGTGACCGCGATGTATGTCGAGGTCGATGGGCGATTTCCAAACCATTCTCCCGATCCCACCGTCGTCGCTAATCTCCAGGATTTGATTCGCAAAGTGCGCGAGACGAAAGCGCACGTGGGCGTCGCGTACGACGGCGATGCGGACCGTATCGGGGTGGTAGATGAACGCGGCGAGATACTCTGGGGTGACAAGCTCATGGTGCTCTTCGCCCGCGATATTCTCAAGGGCAAGCCCGGCGCGACCATCATCTCCGAAGTCAAAGCCTCCCAGACCCTTTATGACGATGTCGCCAAGCGCGGGGGCAGGCCGATTATGTGGAAGACCGGACACTCGCTGATCAAGGCCAAGATGAAGGAGGAGGATGCCGCTTTGGCCGGGGAAATGTCGGGGCACATGTTTTTCGCCGACCGCTACTTCGGCTATGACGACGCCGTCTATGCGTCTTGCCGGCTGATCGAGATCCTCGCCAAGGCCGGCCATCCGCTCTCGTCGTTGCTCGCCGATTTGCCTCCGACGATCGCCACCCCGGAAATCCGGGTGGACTGCCCGGATGACATCAAATTTCAAGTCGTGGAGGCTGCCAAGAAAGAACTGGCCCGTGAATATAATATCATCGATATCGATGGGGTACGGGTCTTGTTTCCCGATGGCTGGGGATTAATCCGTGCCTCCAACACGCAGCCTGCATTGGTGCTCAGATTCGAGGCCACCACCGAGAATGCCTTATCGCGTATTCGCGAGGTGGTCGAATCGCAAGTCAGAAAGCACGTCCCGTTAACTCCCGCTTTCCACTAGGGCGGGTGGAACTACGTTTTCTTTAACTACGATGGCTGGGATCCGCCGCCCATATTTTTTGCTTCTGCTCGCCCTTCTGTCGCCGGCGTCGTCGCTGGCCGATTCCTCTTCGGTTCGCCAGCACCAGCTTCACATCGGCGAGCACCTGAGCTATGACTTGAGTTGGGGAAAGATCTCCGCGGGGACGGCGGTGCTGGAGGTCGCGGGCCGCCAGGTTCTGAGCGGCCGGCCGGTCCTGAAGCTCTTGCATACTGCGCGCTCCAATGACTTCGTCTCGATTTTTTATCCCGTCAACAACCGCGTGGAATCCTACGTCGATGAAGGATCGATGTTGCCTGCTCGGCAGTCGTTCAAGCGCCGTGAGGGTAAGCGGAAAAACGACACGGACGTGGTCTTTGATCAAGTCGCCCATGTGGCCACGGTGACGAGAGATGGCCAGACAGAGACGGTGGCAGTGCCCCCTGGGGTGCAGGACACCCTTTCGTGCCTCTATTCCTTTCGATACCTCCCGCTGTCGAAGGCTGGTGATGTCGTCGGCATGGAGGTGCTACACGATAAGAAGAATTATCACCTAGAGCTTCGAGTCGAAGGGTTTGAGCGGATGCAGAGCCCGTTCGGTGAAGTTGAGGCCATTCGCGTCCTGGCGGTCATGCCGTTTCGCGGGCTCTTTTTGAATGAGGGCAACATCCGGGTATGGTTTACGAACGACGCGGCCCGAATTCCGATCCTGATGCGGGCAAAGGTGGTCATTGGATCTATTTCCGCCACGCTCACGTCGCTTGAGGGAACGGCGCTGGCGGCTCGGTGAGTGCGTAAGCAGTTTTTGTCAACCAGGGATCTCTTCCATTCGTCTTCTCGAAGGCCGGGGGAATAGTGAAATCCACGTTGCTCCTGTCGGGCGAGAGCAGATATAATCCTCCTATCATCTTGTAGGCACTCGTGAACCGCAAAGCCTTTACACTCGCCCGATTTATCACTGACACCCAAGCGGGCTATCCGGCCGCGACCGGGGAATTTTCCGCGCTGCTGGTCCAGATCGGCCTGGCGGGCAAAATCCTCACTCGTGATCTTCGCCGGGCTGGCTTGCTCGATATTCTGGGAACCACCGGTGAGATCAATGTGCAAGGTGAAGCCGTCAAGAAGCTCGACACCATCGCGAATGAGACGCTCATCAAAGTTTTCCAGCACACGGGATTGGTCTGCGCGCTCGCTTCCGAGGAGATGGAGAAACCGCTGTTCCTCTCCGAGAACTGGCCGCATGGAAAATACATGCTGCTGTTTGATCCCTTGGACGGTTCTTCCAACACCGATGTCAACATGCCAATGGGCACCATCTTCTCCGTCCTGCGCTATGAGGGCGCGGCCGGACCAGCCGCGGGGGACTTGCTGCGAGGAGGCACGCAGCAGGTGGCGGCGGGCTATCTCATGTATGGGTCCAGTACGGTGCTGGTCTTCACGTCCGGCAAAGGGGTGCATGAGTTCACGCTCGACCCGGCCCTGGGTGAATACCTCCTCTCCCAAGAAGGCATCCGCATGCCGCCGAAAGGCGCGGTCTACAGCGCCAACGAAGGCAATGCGTGCAAGTGGGTTCCTGGTGTCCGCCGATTCATCGACTATCTGAAAGAGCCAGACAAGCCCACGGCGCGGCCGTATGCCCTCCGATACTCCGGCTGCTTGGTAGCCGACGTGCATCGCCTCCTCATCGGCGGCGGCATCTATCTCTATCCGGCGGAAACGAACAAGCCGGAGGGAAAGCTTCGCTTGCTGTATGAGGCGAATCCACTCGCGATGGTGGTGGAACAGGCCGGCGGTCGGGCCAGTACCGGCGCGGAACGCATCTTGGCGATCACCCCGGAGGCTCTGCACCAGCGGGTACCGCTGCTGATCGGCAGCGGCGACGATGTCGCGATGGCTGAGGCCTTTATTCAAGGAAAGAGGTGAGGTGAGCCTATGACGAAGCGCGTCCATGAAATTCTTGGCTGGTACGCCGGCGAGAATCCCGGCGTTCTCACAAATCTGTCGCGTCTCTTGAACCATGGCACGTTGGCCGGTACCGGCAAATGCCTGATCCTGCCCGTGGACCAGGGGTTCGAGCATGGTCCTGCGAGAAGCTTCGCGCCGAATCCGCCCGGCTACAATCCGTTATTTCACTTTCAATTGGCGATCGACGCCGGCTGTAACGCCTACGCGGCGCCGTTGGGGTTTCTTGCGGCCGGCGCCGCCGAATATGCCGGCGAGATCCCGTTGATCCTCAAGCTCAACAATCACGACTCTCTCTATGAGGACAAAGATCCAGTCACGGCTGTCACCGGCAGTGTCAGGGATGCTCTCGAGCTGGGATGCAGCGCCATTGGGTACACGATCTACCCAGGCTCGGCGCACTGCAAGGAGATGTACGAGCAATTGCGGGAGATCGCCCGCGAGGCCCGGGAACATGGTTTGGCGGTGGTGGTCTGGTCGTATCCCCGTGGAAGCCAGCTCAGCAAAGATGGGGAAACTGCGATTGATGTCGTCGCGTACGCCGCGCAGCTCGCCGCTCAGCTCGGTGCGCATGTGATCAAGGTGAAACTTCCGACGGACTTCATGGAGCAGCCCGCAGCCAAGAAAATCTATGAATCCAAGCACATCCCGATCAAGACGCTTTCGGAACGAGTGCATCATGTCGTCCAGTCTGCGTTCGATGGACGGCGCATCGTGATTTTTTCGGGCGGTGTGGCCAAGGAGGATGACAAGGCCATCTTGGATGAAGTCCGGGCCATTCGGGATGGCGGAGGCTTTGGATCAATCATCGGCCGCAACTCCTTCCAGCGCAAAAAAGAGGACGCCCTGCAGCTTCTTAGAACTATCACCGGAATCTATGCCGGCACACTCCCGTAACTCCATCTTCCTCGGTCTGTTGCTGATCGGCGTCGGCGCACTGCTGGGTCTCGTCGTCGCCTCCGATCTCGGATGGCTGCCGACCGGACATGCCGTTCGAGAGGCGGCGACGCCGCCGGTACCGGCCGTTCTGCCGCCGTTGACCGGACCCGGTGGATCGGACCGGAATTTTGTGGAGGTTGCGAAAGCGGTCACTCCCTCGGTGGTCAATATTTCCACCACCCGCACCAGCCGGATGGCGGAAGGGCATGGCTCGGCTCCGTTCGAAGATCCGTTTTTCCGGCGATTTTTTGGTGACGAGCTGTTCCGCCGCTTTGAGGCTCCCAAGGACCGCCATGAGCGGAGCCTGGGTTCCGGCGTTATTGCGGATCCGAACGGTTACATCATCACCAATAACCACGTGGTCTCCAAGGCGGACGAAATCAAGGTGCTCCTGGGCGACAAACGCGAGCTGAAGGCGAAGGTGGTGGGCAAGGATCCGAAAACCGACATCGCGGTCATTAAGGTGGAGATGCAGGGCCTGCCGATCGTCCCATGGGCGGATTCGGATAAGCTCCAGGTGGGCGAGTATGTCCTGGCGATCGGCAATCCCTTCGGCTTGAATCAGACAGTGACGATGGGGATTGTCAGCGCCGTGGGCCGCGCCAATGTCGGCATTGCGGAATATGAGGACTTTATCCAAACCGATGCGGCCATCAACCCAGGGAATTCAGGAGGGGCCCTGGTCAATGCCCGCGGCGAATTGATTGGCATCAATACCGCCATTTTCAGCCAGAGCGGGGGGTACATGGGGATTGGGTTTGCGGTCCCCAGCAACATGGTCCGCTCGGTTATGGAGCAGTTGATCAAGGGGGGAAAGGTCGTCCGGGGCTATCTGGGTGTCTCCATCCAAGAGCTGAATCAGGAACTGGCCAAGCAATTCGGCGCCACAGAGAATCGGGGGGTTCTGATTACGGATGTGCTGGGGGACAGTCCGGCGAAGCGCGCGAAGCTGGAGCGCGGCGACGTCATTATCGAGTACGACGGCCATGCCGTTCTGAATCCCACGCAGTTTCGAAATCTGGTGGCGCAAACCCCCGTCGGGAAGAAGGTGCATATCAAATTGCTCCGGAACGGCAAGGAGCTGGATCAAGAGGTCTTGGTGGCGGAGCAACCGGTCACCATGGCCAAGACCGGAGGTGAGCCGGAAGAAGAGGATCTCAACGCCGACGGGGTCTTTGCGGGTGTCGAGGTGCGGGAGCTTCCTTCCGAGGGCAGTCGCCGGTTCAGCGTGCCGCGTGACAAGTCCGGAGTGTTGGTGGTGCGTGTGGCCCAAGGCAGCCCGGCCGAGGAAGCGGGGCTGAGGGCCGGCGATGTCATCGCCGAGATCAACAGAAAGCCGATCGGCGGCCTTCGGGACTTCTCAAAGATCGCAGGAAGCCTCGTCCCCAAAGAGTCCGCGCTCGTTCTCGTTCTTCGCAGTAATCGAAGCATCTACTTCACGATCAAACCGTAACCCCCTTCTTTTTAACTTCGTCGTTTGATTCCGCCCTTACGGTTCTTGGAAGGCTGTGCTATCATGCGAGCTTAATAAAATACTGGATTTTTTCGAAAGGGGGTGCCCGTATGGTGCTACGTGCGACATTTGTCGTTCTTTGCATCCTTGCTGGTCTTGCCCTGTTCTCTGATGGAGTTGATCAACAAGCCAGATTGATGCTCGCGTCTGTCGTCGGGCTGGGAATCGGCGGAGTCGTGCTGGGTCTTGAATACGTGCTGCGGAACACCAAGACGGCAGTGCTTTTGGGAGGCATCATCGGGCTCGCGTGTGGACTGGTGCTGGCGGGGATCGCTGCGTGGTCGGTTGCAGTCACGGTACCGGCAGTGGAATCGGTGCCGATTCTAGGGTTGCTGCTGTTGGCGGGGTTTCCCTATCTCGGTCTGGTGTACGGAGTGAGATTGTTTGGCGAGGCTGGATTTTTCAAGCGCGTGCGGGGAAACGAATCGGGCGGGGCGTCCTCGGTCAGCAATAAGATTCTTGATACCAGCGTCATCATCGACGGCCGTGTTGCCGATCTCTGCGAAACCGGTTTCTTGGAAGGCACCTTCATCTTGCCGCAATTTATTCTGAACGAGCTGCAGCATATCGCCGATTCCGCCGATCCTCTGAAACGTAGCCGGGGACGGCGCGGGTTGGACATTCTCAATAAGATTCAGAAGATGGTGGATGTTGAGGTTCGTATCGTCGATGAGGATTTTCCGCACGTCAAGGAAGTGGACTCGAAGATCGTGGTCCTGGCCAAGAAGATGAATGCCAAGGTCATCACCAACGATTTGAACTTGAGCAAGGTCGCCGAGCTGCAGGGTGTACGGGTCCTGAATATCAATGAGCTGTGTAATGCCCTCAAGCCCGTGGTCCTTCCCGGAGAGCAATTGCGTGTCTTTGTGCTGAAGGAAGGCAAGGAAGCCGCACAAGGGGTCGCCTACCTTGACGATGGGACGATGATTGTCGTGGATAACGCCAAGCGCTTTATCGGCTCCAACGTCAATGTGGTGGTCACCAGCGTCCTGCAGACTCAGGCCGGGCGGATGATCTTTACTCGTCTCAAGGAAGAGACGGAAAGCCAGGAACCGGCGGTTGCGCGAGGATAATTGCCGCCTTAGCCGAACTGTTGACCTGTTCTGATTAACGAATCGCGATGAAGACCCTGAGAGTGGCGGCGGTCATTCCTGCGGCCGGAACCGGCCGGCGGATGGAGGCCGCCATTCCCAAGCAATTCCTGATGCTCGGCGACGTCCCACTCCTGTTATATTCCCTCCAGGTGTTCGAACGAGCCGCGAGCATCTCGCAGGTGATTCTGGTGGTTCCGAAGGATGAACGGGAACGGACGCTCTCTGGGATTATCGAGCGATACGGCATCAAGAAGGTCGTGAAGGTTGTGGCAGGCGGCGCTACTCGGCAGGAATCGGTCTATCACGGGCTAAAGGAGACTGAACCTGATGCGGAGGTGGTGGTGGTGCATGACGCCGTGCGTCCCTTTGTGACGGAAGATCTTATCGAACGATCGATAGAGGCGGCTCAAAAGAGCGGCGGGGCGATTGTTGCCGTCCCGATGAAGGAGACTGTGAAGCAGGTCGGACCGGATGGCCACATTCTGCACACGGTCGATCGAGCTCAACTTTGGCTGGCACAAACCCCTCAAACCTTTCGCCGGGCCTTGTTATTGGAGGGGTACCGGAAGGCGGAATACGACGGATTCCAGGCCACAGATGAGGCCGGGGTGATGGAGCGCTTGGGGCAAAAGGTCGCCATCGTACCTGGCCGGTGGGATAATATTAAGATCACCACACCGGAAGATTTTCAAATGGCGGAAGCGATTCTGGCGGGTCGTCGCAACGCTTCCCAGGCCGATGCGCCTCAACGGGGGCTCCGCGCATGAGAATCGGAGTAGGGTACGATATTCATCCGCTCAAATCCGGGCGGAAGTTGATTCTCGGCGGGATCGAAATTCCGCATGGAGCGGGTCTCGACGGGCACTCCGACGCCGATGTCCTGACGCATGCCATCTGCGACGCTCTCTTGGGCGCCGCGGGAGAAGGAGATATCGGCACGCATTTCCCGGCCTCGGATCATCGGTACAAGGACATTGCGAGTCTGCAACTCTTGGAGCAGGTCATATCTCTTGTCATCCGGAAGGGCGGACGGCTGGTCAATCTTGATGCGGTGATCAATGCAGAAGCGCCACGCCTCGGCCCCCACTTGGCGGCCATGAAGGACGCATTGGCGAAGACGATAGGCGTCGAGGCGTCGCGCATCAATCTCAAGGTCAAAAGCGGTGAGGGTCAGGGCATGGTGGGCCGACAGGAAGCCATGACGGCGCACGCAGTCTGTCTCATAGAGGGTATCTAAGAAACGTGTTTCGAACGTTGAGAGACGATCTGGCCGTGGTGTTTCAACGGGATCCGGCGGCGACCAGCCGTCTGGAAGTGATCCTCACGTATGCCGGCTTCCATGCTTTGGCCGCGTATCGTCTCGCGCATCGTTTAGAGGCCTCGGGCGTTCCTTTTCTGCCGCGCGTGATTTCCCAGGTTGCGCGCTTCTTCACCGGTGTGGAGATTCATCCCGCTGCCAAGATCGGTCGCGGGTTTTTTATCGATCATGGCATGGGGGTTGTGATCGGGGAGACGGCGGAGATCGGCGACTATGTGACATTGTTTCAAGGTGTTACGTTGGGAGGAACCGGCAAGGACCGCGGCAAGCGCCATCCAACATTGGGAAACCATGTCGTGGTTGGGGCTGGCGCGAAAATCCTGGGCGGCATCCGAATCGGCGATAACGTCAAGATCGGGGCGAACTCCGTCGTGCTCAAATCGGTGCCGGAGAATTCCACGGTGATCGGGGTCCCCGGGCGCATCATCAAGGCGGACGGCGCGCGGCTTCCCGAGGTCACCATGGATCATACCAATATGCCCGACCCGCTCGCCGACCGCTTTGAGGCGCTTGAGCGCGAGCTCATCGAGCTCCGCAAGAAGCTCGACAGCCAAACCCCGCCCGAGAAGTAAATCCTGCTAGGTCGCGGGTCCTGTCTCCTGAGGGGTAAGTGTAGGGGATGGCTTAATGCCATCCCTTTTGTATCTCCTACCTGAAGTATCCCCCGCCCTACCTCCACCAACGTCCCCACGATATTTCCTCCCCATCTTTTGTGTAAGGCAAAAGCAGACAGGCTACTTTAGTGGTAGATGATCGCTGCACCTCGAGGTTTATATATAGAACGGTAGCAAACAGTGGGCTCTAATGATCAAGGCTTGGGCCCTAAAGGAGGATAAGCGATGGCAAATGTCACCATAGATACCTGGAAAATGACTGCGATTGGCTTGGTCCTGTTGGTTGCTGCGGTCGGCATCACCACATTTGTCGTGGGACAGAAGAGCGAGGGCGAGTCGCCGAAGGCGACACAGAAGGTAACATCGAAAAGAGCTGCAATTGAGCATCATCGCACCACCCAGGCGGAGATTAACCAATGTAACGAATATGCCGCCTCGCAGGTTAGCGATAAGACCACAGAAGTCCTGAAAGATGCGGGGATCGGGGGAGTGGCAGGAGCCGGTACCGGCGCGGCGGGTGGGGCTATCGCAAGCGGTGGTTCAGGCGCGGGCAAGGGCGCGGCGATCGGCGGAATTGTGGGCGTTGTGGGAGGAACCCTGTACGGATTAAACGAGAACAGGGCACACGATGAACGTTACCAGAAAGCGTATGCTTCCTGCATGCGTTCACATGGCTACGATTAGGGAGGCAGTCAGCGTCATCTGCTGATACGTTTTTGCGAACGACTCGGGAACTGAAAGAAGGGGACTGGCTCCAGTTGAGCCAGTCCCCTTCTTGTTAGTCGTGTAGAAATTAGTGGGCGGAGAGGCAGGAACTCATGAATTTCTTGCGCTCATCTCCCTTGAGTTCCTTCCCGGCGGCCTCCTTGTTACATACTTTCATTTTTTCCTGCTGAGCCGTAGTTGCTTTCATCGGCTTCGCTGACAGACATTCTTTCATGAAGGCCTTGCGCTCATCACCCTTTTGGCCGCTTGCTTGAGCATTGCAGTCCTTCATCTTTTGTTGCTGAGGCGTGTCCGCCAGTGAAAAGGGTGTCACCACGCAGAAGGATGCAAACAGCGTCATCACGAGCACGGACCCAAGTTTACGCATGCGATTCTCCTTTCGTAAGTGAAGGCCGGTGAAGAATATAGCAGAATCGCGCCATGTTGTCTGCTACGGGGTATTCAGTCAGTAGTCCACTCGCACTAGATACAGTCCGTGCGGCGGGGCCGTCGGGCCCGCCTTCGTCCGGTCGCGAGCCGCCAGGATATCTTTGATAGCTTCTGCTTGAACTTTTCCCCGCCCCACCTCCACCAACGTCCCCACAATATTCCGTACCATCTGCTTCAGGAATCGGTCGGCCTCGATCTCAAACACCAACTCATCAATAGAGCGGCGCCATTCCAGTCTCGTAACGTGGCAGACAGGATTTTCCGTATCTGTCGGCGACCCCTGGAATGAAGAAAAGTCCTGGCTTCCCAACAGGGCGCGAGAAGCGGACTCCATGGCTGCGAGGTCTAAGGGATAAGGAAAGTGCCAGACACCGAGCCGATCGAGCGCTGCGCGGTACGGGCGATTCAGAAGGCGATAGCGGTAGAGCTTGGAAGTGGCTGCAAACCGGGCATGGAAAGTGTCTGGCACGGTGGCTACGGACAGAACGGCGATGTCCTCCGGCAACAAGCCGTTCAACGCTCGAAGCCAGTCGTGTTTAGAGAGTGCCGTAGACGCCGTGAAGCCAACGACCTGTCCGAGCGCATGAACGCCCGCGTCCGTCCGTCCCGCGGCGGTTACGGTGATCGGCGCCTGGATGATTTGTCGGATAGCGGCCTGGACTTCGGCTTGAATGGTCGGAAGGCCAGGTTGAACTTGCCAGCCGTGATAGCGAGAGCCGTCGTACTCGAGTATCAACTTAAAAGTGCTCACGGCAATAACGGGAACAGCTACTTTTTGGGAGTGCAGATCATATCAGGGCAACGGGTGGGTAAAGTTGCCTCTTCCCTTTTTAAATGAGGATCAGCGGGCGGAGGCGACCTGAACGGAATTCAGGTAGTTGCGGATGCCTTCGAAGAGGGCTTCGGCCATTTTCTTGCGATAAGATGAGGCGCGCAGCAGTTTCTCGTCGCCCGAGTTGCTGATGAAAGAGAGTTCTGCCAGGATGCTCGGCATTGCCGTATACCGCAACACGTAGAAGGGTGCCGTCTTGACACCGTGGTCATCCAAATTATAGGCCGTTCCCACTACGTTCACGATCGCCAATTTCGTTTCCCACGCGAGATTTTGAGATTCTTCGATGCGCTTGCTCAGCGCCAGATCGGCTTTGATCATATCTACGAGGTCGCGCGCGCGGTCGATGTTATCGCCGTTTTCTCGCGCCGCCACTTCCATTGCACGCCGATCGGAGGCGATGCCGAAATGGTAAAGCTCGATGCCGTGCACGTTTCGGCTGGGATGGGAGTTAATATGGATGGAGACGAAGAGATCCGCCTTGTGCTCGTTCGCAAATTTCGCGCGGTCGTCAAGTTCAATAAATGTGTCAGTCGCCCGGGTCATCAGCACTTTCTTGCCCAACCGATCCTGGAGGAGTTCTCGCAGGCGCAGGGCGACGTCCAGGACCACTGCTTTTTCCGTAAGCCCGGTTCGGCCGATTGCGCCGGGATCCTTACCGCCGTGGCCGGCATCCAGGACAATCGTGTCGATGTCGAGCCGCGCCTGGCGTTGGAGTTCTGTGATTTGCCGACTGACAGGAGGCAACGTAATCTTGGGTTGAACGACTGCGGCGCCTATCCGCTTGGGCACGTAATCAACGACCAGCCGGTACGGCTTGAGAAGGGTGTGCACCTTCAGGCCGGTCATCTCCTCCATATTTAAGACCACCTGGACCCGACGGGCGCCTGCCTGCTTGATCTCGATTTCCGTTGGAAGCTTGTGCTCGTCAAGCTTGCGCTTCGCGATTCTCCCAAGGACAGCGTTGCTGAGGTTGATGACGACTTGATCGGGATCGCTCGTGTGTAGCTGCGTGTACTTCACCGGCCGGAGAAGGTCGAAGATCAGGCGATTTTGTTCCGGTGTACCATAGTAGCGCAGGTTCGCGATGGTCGCGGTCTTAGCCGACCCTTTCGGAGGGGCGCTGGAAAGCCCGAAGCTCGGTGAGGGAGCACAAAACAGAGTACCGAAAAGAATACACAACAGAAGCCGGAGGGGGAATTCCCCGCCAACCCCCTGTGCCGGATGATGTGTCGTGCCGCGGCTGTTGTTGGAAAGACCCGTCATTCCCTGCAATTTTCAAGCAAAAGCTAAGGTTTTGTCAAGGTTTTTACTGAGACGCGTTGACAGCTTCTCGGAGGGTATATACGCTAACCCTGTGATTCACCTCGTCGTTGACGGCTATAACCTCCTTGGCGTGCGCGGAGGATTGAGGGGAGATGTCGAAGCCCGGCGCGAAACGTTGATTCGTGAACTGGCCGGATATCGGCAGCGTAAGGGATACCCGCTTACGGTGGTCTTCGACGGTTGGCGATCGGGGCAAGCGGTCGAGCATGGTGACTGGCGGGAAGGCATCGAGGTCGTCTATTCACGCAAGGGTGAAACGGCTGATACCGTCATCAAGCGACTCGCGGAGAAATTCGGATCGGATGCCGCAGTGGTTTCCTCAGATCGTGAAGTCACCGCTTTCGCCCGCGCGCATGGCAGCACCATCATCAGCTCGGGCGAGTTTGAAACCCGTCTTCATGGGGCGGGTGCACGACCAATCGCGCGAAAGCAGGCGGCCGACGATGAGGAAGAAGATCGCCGAGCACAACGGGATCCCAAGAAGAAGGGAAATCCCAAGAAGCTGCCGAAGAGCGTCAGGCAGAAGGCGCGGCAAATGAAGCGATTCTGAGCGGGTCCTGTCACCGATCGGCCGCTGCTGTGCGGCGCTCCGCTAAGAAGCAAGCAAGTCGCGGCGCGCATCGCGGCCTGGATCGGCGCCACCCGCTGAAAAATATAACCCGCCGCCTCAGGCGACATAGGTGCTACCCGCTGGTAGTGGGTGACCCACTATCCACCCGTTGAGAATTTGAATCAGTCCAGGTTTCGGGCCGCGGGATGACTCGATCGCGGCCGTGGAGGAGCGCCCCTTCCGCCCTTGTCCATCATCCGAGGGCGCGCCGATCGGGAGCGGGAGGCACCCGCGGCCCGAAACCTTCTGCTTATTTTATTCCGAACAGCCGCTTTGTGTTTTGCGTGGTCGCGTCTTCGACTTCCTGCACGCTGATCCCATGCAGTTCCGCGATCTTCTCGGCGACCTGCCGGACGTAGGCGGGTTCGTTACGCTTGCCGCGATGCGGAGCCGGCGTAAGGTAAGGGCTGTCGGTCTCGACGAGAATGCGATCCAGCGGCACGTTCTTCACGATGTCGCGGAGCATCGTGGCGTTCTGAAACGTAATCACTCCCGAGAATGATAGATAGAATCCCAGGTCCAGCGCGTCTTTGGCCAGCCAGGCATCACCTGAGAAACAGTGGAACACGCCGCCGAGTTCGAAAGCCTTCTCCTCTTGAAGAATCGCGATTGTGTCTTCCTGCGCTTCCCGGGTATGGATCACGATGGGCAGTCCCAGTTCGCGCGCGAGTTGCACCTGTTCTCGAAAGCGTTGGCGCTGGACCTCCCGCGGGGAATGATCATAGTGATAATCGAGGCCGATCTCGCCGTAGGCGACGACCCCTTTACTTCTGGCCAACGACCGGAGTTCGTCATACCAAGTGGTCTCGATTCGCTTGACCTCATGCGGGTGCACGCCGACAGTTGCCGCAATAAATGGATGCTGCTGAGCGAGCGACACGGCTGCCCGGCTCGTCTCCACATCGCACCCGATGGTGACGAAATGCTCGATACCGGCTGCGCGGGCGCGCGTCATCATCGCCTCCCGGTCAATATCAAACCGAGCATCGTCAATGTGGCAGTGGCTGTCGATGAGCATAGCGCCTGCGGCTTCCGTAGCTGCGCGGTCTCGGCCAAGCAGCGTTCTGATTGCCGGAGTATAACAAACTTGACCTCCTTTAAGGTTCCATGTTACGGGTACAATGCTTTTCGCCGGTGACATGCATGAAACTTCGACTCCCCATTTTATTTCTCGTTTCGACGCTGGCGCTGTGCCTGGTGGCATTTCCTCCGTTCCTTGCCACCCTCGAACTGCACCATCAACTCGGTGATGCGGATGAAGACGGCCATCAGCACTCGGCCCATGATCTTTGCTCGTGGGTCCAGAGCCACGCTTCCTCTTCGGTTACTACGTGCGTCGTTATCGTTGTCTCTCAGTTAGCTACGCCAGAACCAGAAGCTGCTTATAAAGATCACTTCATCCAGCATCTCCTACTCAGTGAAATAGCCGCCCGCGGACCTCCTTCTCCTTTCCTATAAGTCCCGTTAACCATCCCACGCAGTGAGCACCGCTCCGTATCAACGGATACGCGTGGGTTTCTTTATGTATTCGGAACAGGAGGAGACGGCATGCGCGCGCAGCCCAAGCTACGTGTACTCATTGGAATGATTGTCCTTGTATTCGGTATCGGCGGAGGAGCCACCGACGTGTTCGCGCAAATTTCGGGAGCGCCGGAGGCTACCGAGATCGAGAATTTGAAGAAGCAAATGGCCCAGATGGAAGAGCAGCTGCAGCAATTGCGCTTGCAGGTGGAAAAATTAGCGGGACAGCCCGCCGCGCCCGGATCAACCGGCCGGCCCGTGGTCTCGACCGAAGAGCCCACTGTCCAGAAGCGGCTCAGTGAAGTCGAGAGCAAAGCGGACGCGGCGTTGACGGCTACGAAGAAGACTTTCGCGTCCCAATTCAATCCTTCCCTCTCGCTTGCCATTGATACTATTGGCTCCTACAAATCCAACGCCCAGGGATTCAATCCGGGCGATGGCACAGGTACCAGGGATGCAGGGGGGCGGATCAACAATACCCGACCGGCCGGGGCGGATTTCAATCTTCGCACTGCCGAGCTCTTCATCTCCGCCGACGTGGACCCCTTTACCAGAGCCTACGCGGTGATCAATGCTTCCGCCGATGCGGCGAATAACGACGAGGCGACGCTCGGCGTGGAGGAGGCCGCTATTGTCACAACGCGATTGCCGTATAACCTGACGGTCCGTGGCGGGCGCTTCTTCGCCGATTTCGGCACCCTGCCCCACCGCCATACCCACGATCTGCCGTTCGTGGACCGGCCGCCCTCAATTGATACATTTATCGGAGGCGAAAGTCAGACCAACGGTGTGGAGATGAGTTGGCTTGCCCCCACACCATTTTATCTGAGAGCCTCAGGCACCGTCGGCAATAAGCTCGGTGCCGATACCCGGGACGGCGTCAGCAACGTAAACAGCCGACCGATTAAAGGGCTGACTTATCTCGGACGGCTGCAGACCTATTTTGATTTCAATGACGACCACAACATCGAGATCGGCGGCTCGATTGCCGAGACGCCTAATGCGGAAGACATCACGAACAGCGGGCGGTTCGAGCGGCGGCTTGTCGGAATGGATTTCCGGTATCGCTGGTATCCGCTGGGAAGCGGCGTACGGCAGAGTTTGACGGTCGCGGGGGAGCTGCTGCATGACATCGGCGAAGCCGATCCCGTCAATGGAGGACGCCGGACCGACGTGTTCGGCAATTCCGTCCGTCAGGGCGCATGGGGCGGCTATGTCTACGCCGAGTATCGCCTGAGCAAACAGTGGCGGCCGGGTTTCAGGTTTGATTACTTTCAATTGCAGTCCGAGCCGCAGTTGGTAACAAATCCCTTCACGGGCCTGCCGGCCTCCACGTTGAACGCGACCGGCCATCGGACGGACAACCGGACGTGGAGTCCCTATGTGACGTGGTTCCCGAGCGAGTTCCAACGGCTGCGGTTGCAGTACAACCGGTCGGATCGCGGGAACGCCCAGGACGCCAACGAGTTCTTCCTCCAATGGACCGTATTTCTGGGAAGCCATTCGCACGGGTTCTCTGAACGTGAGTAAACCACGGTGCGCGATTGGTGAAAGGAGCAATCTGATGAATCTCGCATGGCGCAATCATGTTTGGGCGCTGCTTGTTGTGCTCATGTTCCTGGCCGGTGGACCGGCCAGTGCAGAGGAGAAAATCTACATCGTCACGTCATTGCCGGATCTGGCTGATATCGCAACTCGGATCGGGGGCGATTTGGTGACAGTCGAAAGCCTGGCGAAGGGCATTGAAGACCCGCATGGTGTGCCCATCAAGCCTTCGTTCGTGCCTAAGCTGAATCGCGCGCAGGTTTTGATCATCATGGGGCTTGAATACGAGCATTCCTGGATTCCTGCGCTGGTGACCGAATCCCGCAATTCAAGAATCATAAAGGGGAATGCCGGGTATATCGACGTGTCGCTCAAGGTGACTCCCAAAGAGGTTCCCACGGACCTTAGCCGGGCAAAAGGAGAGTTGCATCCGGCCGGCAATCCCCATTTCAATCTCGATCCGGAAGGAGGCCGGCTGATCGCGCAGACGATTGCGGAAGGGCTGTCTGCGAACTTTCCGCAACATCGGAAAAAGTTTGAGGCGAATTTGAAGGATTTCTTGGTACAACTGGATGCCAAGATCCGGGAGTGGGAAATATTGGCCAGGCCATTGAAAGGCGTGAAGTTCATTTCTTATCACGCGGACTTCACGTACTTTGCCGACCGGTTCGGGCTGGATTACGTGGGGACGATCGAATTCAAACCAGGTATTGAGCCGACCGCCGCGCATCTGGTGGAGCTGATGCAGAACATGAAGATTGGAGGGGTCAAAATCGTGCTCCGCGAGCCCCACTTCGGCGAGAAAGTACCGAACCAGATTGCGAACGAAGTCGGGGGACTGGTGGTGAAGCTGCCGATCATGGTTGGTGGGGTGCCGGAAGTGAAGACATATTTTGACTTGATCGAGTACAATCTGCGCACATTGCTGAAAGCGGCACAGGCGGCCGGTGTGGCGGGAAAAGTCTAGCGAGGGCAGCATTCATATGGGGGACGCGCTGATCAGCTTCCAGGACGTCGCGTTGGGATATGACGGGTTTCCCGTCCTCGAAGGCCTTATGTTGGATGTGCACCGGGGCGATTTTATCGCCCTTGTGGGGCCCAACGGATGCGGCAAGAGCACCATCCTGAAGGGCATGGCGGGCATCCTGGAGCCAATTCGCGGAAGCATCAGGTCTGTGTTGAATGGCCGGCCGGTCCGCTTCGGGTACGTCCCGCAGCGGGAGACCATCGAAATGGTCTTTCCGCTGACGGCCTTTCAGGTGGCGCTGATGGGAACCTATGGGCGCGTGGGACCCGGCCGGCCCGTCACCCACGCGGAGCGGGAGAGGGTCCATGGCTGTTTAGACGACGTTGGCCTTGGCGACCTTCAGGGGAAGCCGTTCCCTGCGCTGTCCGGTGGTCAGCGTCAAGGGGTGCTGATCGCGCGGGCTCTGGCGGCCGAGCCAGACATCCTGCTGTTGGACGAGCCATTGAGCGGTATTGACCTGCGAGCGGCGCAGGTCATCATGGACTTGATCGAGCGGCTGCACCGGGAGCGGCATCTGACGATGGTGATGGTCAGTCACCACCTCAAAGTGCTGCGCGAACACGAGATGGTGCGAGAGGTTGTCTGGGTCCACGAGGGGAAGCTGCAGCGCGGCCCTGCGACGGCCATGCTGGCCCCGGATATGGTCTTTCGCATGATGGACGCGGACATTGGCTGAGCGGACACTGGGAAAGGGGCTCGTTCCGGCGAGCCCGGGGCAGGCGGGTGAGATGTGATGGATACCTTCCTGGAAATCATCAATCCGAACTTTCTGCTCCGCAACTCGCTGTATGGCGGCCTCATCATCGGGCTCGTTGCGCCGTTGGTGGGTGTGTTTCTCTTAGCCCGTCGGATGGTGTTTATAGGGATTGCGCTGCCCCAGGTCTCGACAGCAGGTGTGGCCGCTGCGTTCGTGTGGCACACATTTTTCCATGGGCATCCCACTCGCGATGTGAATGATTTTTTGATCGCGCTGATCGGCTCCAGCATTCTGACCTTCGCCGTGATTCTGGGGCTGGCGCTCTTGGAGCGGCGTGGGCGCGGGCTCGGCGAAGGCCGGATCGGCATGTTGTATGCGATGGCGGGGGCCGTCATTATCCTCCTGCTGGCATCGGATCGCGTCACCGAGATCGGCATTTTGAGCTTGCTCAAGGGCGAGATCATCGCCATTCCGGATATTGAGCTTTTGATTCTGTTCCTCGGATATGGGGCGATCCTGATTCTCTTGACGGTCTTTCACAAGGAACTGGTGTTGGTTGCGGTGGATCGAGAGATGGCGGTCTCGCTTGGGAAGCGTGTGGTGGTGTGGGATCTACTGCTCTTCGGCATCATCGGCGTGACAATTTCCTTGGGCGTCCTAGTGGTCGGTCCGCTGGTGATGTTCGGCTTTCTGATCGTGCCGCCGATGATCGCAGGCCGACTGGTGGTGGGCATGCGAAGCGTCTCGATTGTGGCCGCGCTGGTGGGAGCGGGTATCGCGCTGGTGGGATTCGATTTAGCCTATCGGCTGGATTGGCCGACCGGGCCAACCGATGTGGCGCTTGCGGGCATGGTACTAGCCCTGGTGACGGCAGGTCGGATCATGCGTACGCTCGTATTGCAGCCGGCTGTGAAGTGAAGTCGTGGTGGATCTACACAATCATTGGGGTTGTAGCCGGAGCTTTGCTCGCAGGCTGCCACGGAGCGGACGGTCTCCGGCTTACCAACCTGCCGGCGCGCGAATCGGTGACGGTGGCGGTGATGAACGCGACGGGTCTGCCGCTGCCGCTGTCGCTGCCGCCCGACAACCCGCTGGCGGCATTGCGTCAGGAATTGGGTCTTGGAGACGAGAAGCCGGTCACCATCTCCGACGTCCTAGTCAATCGCCTCCTGCTGGCTTTTCAATCGCACGGTTATCAGGCGACTGAAATTGAAAAGGCGCGTGCGGTCTTCTCCGATCGGTCCACGGAGATCGCGAAGGTTGTCGAGGAGGCGCGTGCCGCCGGGCTCAAAGGTCTCGTCTTCTTGGCGATGCTTCGCCGGTGGGACGACAGTCGCTGGGTCGATACCCGTGCGGTGTTTGTCTCCATGGATGTGACCGTGGCGCGTATCAGTGACGGCCAGGTTCTGGATATGCGCACGATCCGCAACCAACCCGTGCCTGTGGGTGCGGCGACGACCATCGTTCAGGCAGCCGACGACGCGGCGCGTTGGCTGGCTGAACGGCTGTTTTAGTTCACCGTTAACACGAACTTAGGGATGCTTAATAGAGTTGGTCGGGCGCGCGGTCGTAGTAGGTCGGCATTTCGGGCGGGACTCCGGGAGGAGGGCGGCGGGTAAATTTCTTTTCGTAGCTTGTGTTCTCAATCGTTTTTTTCTTGGTGGCTTCGGATTCAACATTGGCAACCTTCTTTTCCGTCTTCACCATTTCCTTTTCCACAGTCTCTTCCGCCGCCTTGGGGGCGCCTTCGTAGGCAAGCTGGTCCGTGAGGAAAACATGGGTGACAATCTTGCTCACGCCACTCATGCGGGCGATGGTCACTACCCGATCAAGCTCCTCGCGACTTTTTGCCATGCCCATGAAATAGATAACCGAATTGACCGCGCGCCATCGGAAGTTGATTGAAGTCAGCCCAGCAGCAAAGACCAATTTGGCTTTCAGCTTATTTTCCATAATGAGGTCTTTGACGGTCGCAGCGACCCCTCCCTCCGTCGTAACCTGGATCTCATTGAACAGTTCACGGACGCCGTGGACTCGCCGCGCCAGTCTTTCCGCCTTACTCTTGTCTTTCTCGTCTTTGACGGTGCCCGTCAGCATTACCATCCCCTGATAGATATCGGTACTGATGCTCAACACCAGGGCCTCATCCACGAACGCGCTGGTGATCTCCGATTTGATGGAATAGTCATCCATGACATTATAGACAGAGCGGTCTGCGGCGAGCATCACGCCAAAATCAATGCCGGTATTCACGGCCGTCGATATCCATTCGCAGCCGGACACCAGGCCGAACGCCGCCAGCACCATGGCCATTCGAGCTCTCATGTTCCCTGACCTAAGCTTCAATTGCGTCAACGCCAAGCCTCTCGCTATCAACCTAAAGCGGGTCTAAGGGATACATCGGCAAGTGCCCAATGAATCTTGAGATCGGTGGGGAAGACCTTAATTTTCCGCGCTGGAGGCGGGGTTCTGCGCAAACTCCAGGAAATATTGGCGAGTCAGAAAGGTATGTTCCTTGGTCAGTCTGTAGCCGGCCTGGGCCATCTCGTGGATAACCGTATCCCGGCTTACTAGATGGTCTTTCGAGAAACCGAGCTCCCCGGAGCGCGCATCGTGAAAGAAGTCAATGATCGCGACACGCCCGTCTTTCTTCAGCGACGCTTTGACGCCCTTGAAATAGTCCGGACGATTTTCCAGGTGGTGGTAGGTGTTGCAGAGGAAGATGAGATCCACGGACTTCGCCGGCAACATCGGATCACCGGCCTTGGCGACGAGAAACTTGGCGTTGTAGGGTGTGTGTAGATGTTCGACCATTTCCTCGTTGTATTTCAGCATCTCAGGCTCGATGTCGATCGCGTACACCATGCCTTTATCCTGGACCGCCCAGACAAACTTTCGAGTGAAGTAGCCTGATCCCGCCCCGATGTCGGCGATCGTCATGTACTCGTCGAGGTTCAAGGCCTTAATGACCTCGTCCGGCCGCTGATCCTTATCCCGTTCTGGACGCTCAAGGGCCTCGATGTACTGCTTGATATCGGATGGGCCTCGGCGCTCCGAATGGCCCTGGCCGTGCTGCTGGGCCGCGGTGGGATTAGCGCAAAGGAAAACCGTCAGAAGTATGATGGCGGAACTTCGGTCTGCAATTCTCTTCATAGAGTACAGGACTTTCCAAAACCCCTCCTTTGTAAGGAGGGGTGAGGGGAGGTAGATCAAGCTCGCTCTACCCCACCCAGCCTCCCCTTAAAAAGGGGAGGAACACGGCTTAGTGCCATTCATCGTTGGGGTCGCGCGGCATCGTGGTCGCAAACATAATGGCATACGCGGGCTTGTCGGTCTTGTTGCCGGCCGCATGGTAGATCTCCTTCGGCACCAGGAGCAAGCGGTTTCCTGGCCGCAGCACGATAACTTCACGTTCGTGGGAGCGTACGTCTTCCAGGGTCATCTCAAGCTCCCCCTCCCGCATCCAAACGGCCACCTGATGCTCCTTGTGGTAATGCATCCCTGCCGTCGCGCCGGGCTGAATCTGATTCGAATAGACATAGGTGATCGTCGCTCCGATCGCCTTTTCAATGGCTTTCAGATCGAACACCTCCTGCCGGCGACCCGGCTTTCGGGGGTCTTCATCGATCTTGTATTCGAGCCATCGTGCAAGACTCATCGAACCTGCCAATGGTTACTTGATTTTCGATCCAAGAGGAACGTCTTCGATGGTTGTGAGGAGAGCCGTGACCTCCTGATCTCCAGCCGCCAGCACCATGCCCTGGGATTCGACGCCCATCAGCTTCGCGGGTTTCAAATTGGCGACGATGACGATGCGTTTCCCCAGCATTTCTTCAGGCGTATATTTTGTCCCGATGCCCGCCACGATCTGGCGCTGTTCAGCGCCGATGTCCACCTGAAGCTTAAGGAGCTTGGTAGATTTGGGGATGCGCTCAGCCGCGATGACCTTGCCTACGCGCAGGACGGCCTTTCTGAAGTCTTCTACAGAGATCTGTTCCGGGGTCATCGCGGGTGCTTGGGTGCTGATTTCCGGGGGCTTCAAAGTTGAGGGCTCATCCTGATTCACGCGGGTCTCTCCTTGGGTTTTTGACGCTTCGATTCTGGGAAACAGCGGCGCGCCTTTGGCGATCTCGGTCCCGGGGAGGAGGCCTCCCCAGCTGATATCATGAGCGAGCAATGGCTTCGAGAAATTAAGCAGCAGCCCGAGCTGTCGTTTCACCTCCTCGGCCGCGGCCGGCATGAATGGATAAAGCGTCAAGCACAAAAAGCGAAGCGTCTCGGCGGCATTATAGAGCACAGTGTTCAGCCGGGGCCGGTCCTCCGGCGTCTTGGCCAGGACCCACGGCGCGCATTTGTCGATGTATTGATTTCCCACCTGGACCAACCCCCAGATGGCTTCGAGGGCACGGTTGAACTCAAACTGGGCAACGTGGCGGTCAAGGAGAGGGAGCAGTTCCGACGCCATTTGTCGAAGAGAGGTGTCCAAGGCCAAATTGCCGGCGGGCCCTGGCTCCGGGACCTTGCCGTCTGCGTATCGCTCAATCATCGTCAACGTCCGGTGCAACAGGTTGCCGAGATCATTGGCCAGGTCGCTATTGATGCGGGTGATCAAAGTCTCTCTCGAGAAGTCTCCGTCCTGGCCGAAGGGAACCTCACGCAGGAGAAAGTAGCGGAACGGGTCCACGCCGAATTCGTCCACGATCGCATTCGGGTCGATCACGTTCCCGCGGCTCTTCGACATCTTCTCGCCATTCACCGTCCACCAGCCGTGCGCGAAAATCGTGGTCGGCGGCTCCAATTCCAATGCCTTGAGCATGGTCGACCAGTATACAGAATGGGTGGTGAGAATGTCCTTGCCGATGAGATGCACATCCGCCGGCCACCATTTGGAGAAACGGGCGTCGTCCACCAGATAGCCCGGCACCGAAATGTAGTTTACTAAAGCGTCGAACCAAACATAGGTCACGTAATTGGGGTCGAAGGGTAGCTCGATTCCCCACGCCAGTCGTGACTTGGGTCGGGAAATGGACAGGTCTTCCAGCGGCTTCTGCAGGAAACCAAGAACTTCATTGTGGCGGGACCGCGGCTCTAGAAAATCGGGATGCTGCTTGATGTATGCGATCAGCCATTCCTGGTACTTGCTCATTCGGAAGAAATAATTCGTCTCGCTGAGCTGCTCGACCGGCCGCTTGCACTCGGGACACAGGCCGCCGATGACATCTTTCTCAGTCCAGAACCGTTCGTCGAAGGTGCAGTACCAGCCCGTATAGGCCCGCTGGTAAATCTCGCCTTTGTCATACAGCTGCTGCAGCGCCTTCTGCACTACCCGCGTATGGCGCGGCTCCGTCGTGCGGACAAAGTCATCGTTCGAGATGTTCAGCCGTTTCCACAGGTTCACGAACTGCGGAGCCAGCCGGTCACAATGCGCTTGAGGCGCAATCCCGGCCCTGGCCGCGGCCTGTTGAACCTTCTGTCCATGCTCGTCGAGGCCGGTCAGAAAGAAGACGTTATCCTTGCCCAATCTCAGCCGGTGGTATCTTGCCAAGACGTCTGCGGCAATCGTCGTGTAGGCGTGCCCGATATGCGGGACGTCGTTGACATAATAGATCGGCGTTGTGATGTAAAACGTCTTCTTCATGATCGACTCTAAAATGGACTAGGCCGCTTTGGCCTGAAGGGCGGCGCGAAGCCGGAGGAGCAAGCCCTCCAGCATCAACTGCTTGTTGAGATTTCGTTCCAGTCCTTTTTCCATGGTCTCGACGAAGTCCGCCAATTCCAGGACCTTCTCAAGCGCCAGGTTCGTCGCGAAGCGGTTCAGTTCGTCGAGGCAATCAGTGTTGAGCAGCCGACTGGGGTCGCCGCCGACCTTGATGATGGCAAGATCCCGAAACCATCCCGCGAGCCAGCCAAGGGCCGCTTCCGCTTGTTCGGATTTGGCAACGGCTTCTGCCGCCCCGAACAGCGCCCCGACACTTTGCAGGGAGTTCCGGCTGACCAGTTCGAGAAAGGCCGCTCGTTCCACCCGGAGAGCCTCGACATCGGCTTCCAGCGCCAGGCCCAGCCGGCCGCCGGATACCATCGCGAGAAATCGCGCATCAGTGTCTGAAAGGCCCCGCCGCCGTTGGAGCACATCTTGAACGGTGTCGACGGCAAGCGGCGCAAATCGGAGTGCCTGGCAACGGGATCGGATAGTGGGGAGCAGTGATTCCGGATGCGAGGATACGAGAATGATCAGGCTATCAGGCGGAGGCTCTTCGATGGTCTTCAGCAATGCGTTCGCTGCTTCCTGCCGCAGCAAATCGGCATTGTCGAGGATCACGATTTTTCGGCTGCCGACAAGGGGACGGTAGATGAACCGTGATTCGATGTCGCGAGTCTGCTCGGTTTCACCCTTGCCGCTGGTCGCTTCGATCATTGTGACATCGGGATGAGAACCGATGTCGATCTGATGGCAGGAACGACAGGCGCCGCAGGCGTCCGGAGGGGACAAGGGCGGCGCCGCTTCGCAATTGACCGCCTGCGCGAGCACCTTGGCCATTAGGCGCTTCCCGATACGGTCTTGGCCGTGGAACAGCAGGGCATGCGGAAGGCGGCCGCTCTGGAGCGCGGATTGTAGGAAGCGCTTCGGCTGTTCGTGGCCGATGATGTTCTTAAACAGCATGCGTCTCCACTCTCGTGAGGTGATTTTTGCTCGTGCGCAACCGTCCCTCGACAATCCGTTGAACCGCTTCTGTGACCTGATCGACCGGCGCGGTGCCGTCAATCACCTGAACGCGTCGCGGTTCTTGCTGCGCGATCCGAAGATAACCTTTGCGAACTGTCCTGTGAAAGACTGCGCCTTCGAGATCGAGCCGATCCATACCCCCCGCGCGTCGTTTTCGCTCGAGACCAATGGCAACAGGGATATCCAGCAGGATCGTGAGGTTCGGGACAAGCCCGCCTGACGCAAAGCAATTCAGTTGCCGGATCATGGGACTCCCTAAGCGTCGCCCAAATCCCTGGTACGCAAGGGTCGCATCGGCATAGCGGTCGCAGAGCACCAGCGCGCCTTTTTCCATCGAAGGTCGAATGACGTCGGTCAGGTGTTGCGCGCGGCTGGCGAGGTAGAGGAGGAGCTCGCATCGCGCGTCGATTCCGCGATTGCCGGTGTCCAACAGGACGGTGCGGATCTGCTCACTGATAGGCGAGCCCCCAGGCTCACGGGTCTCAATCACGAGATACCCCAGCGATCGAAGCCGGTGCGCGAGTCTACGAAGCTGGGTGGTCTTCCCGCAGCCCTCAATCCCCTCAAAAGTTAGTAAAAACCCTCGCTTCCGGCGCTCGCTCGCCACGTACTGCCTCCTCCTCTTTTGGATAGTTTGGATGGAGTGCTGGATGATAGTTTAACTCATTGAAAATAGCAACAAATGGCTTGCGCGCTTGCGTGGAAGTTTGTATGATGACCGGCAGTACCTCTGAGGCCGTTTTGGGGTCCGAAAAACAGCATGCTCAAGCTCTCTCTCAAGCGCTACTTCCTGACGGGCCTGCTGGTGGTCGTGCCTATCTGGGGAACCATCCTCGTCCTCAAGACTCTCTTTGTCACCTTCGATGGTCTCGTGGGAGATTTGCCTGAACGCTACGTCCCTCACCGCTATCCTGGATTGGGAATTCTCCTTCTGGTCCTCGTGATTTTTGCGGCCGGTCTTCTCGCCACAAATATCGTCGGTCGGCGCATCGTCACATTGTGGGAACATCTTCTCCAGCGGGTACCCCTGGTGCGTGGAATATATGCCACCATCAAATCCATGATGGATGTTCTGTCCATGCAGGATAGGGATGGCAAGGAAAAGTACAGCCGGGTGGTTATGATTGAGTTTCCGCGAAAAGGACAATACGCACTGGCCCTTGTCACCGGCGTGACTCCCGGCGAAGTGCAGGAAATCAGCTCCGAGCGCGTCATCAATGTGTATGTGCCCACCTCTCCCAATCCCACCTCCGGCTACCTGCTGTTTGTGCCTGAAAGCGAATTGATCCCCGTCAGCATGACCGTCGACGAAGCGATGAAAATGATGTTTTCCGGCGGAATGTATACCCCGGCGCCGCCGGCCTCCGAGGCGGTTGTGACCGGTGCCGTGCGCCGGTGATCTAGGCCATGAAGCGACTGGCGGTCATCATCTTAGCGGCTGGTCAGGGAACGCGCATGCGTTCGAAACTTGCGAAGGTGCTCCATCCCGTCGGCGGCCGGCCGATGATTCTCTATGCGGTTGAGCTGGCGCAGGCCTTGGCGAAAAACGGTAAGGGAAGCATCGCGGTGGTCACCGGGCATCAAGCCGAAAAGGTCAAGGATGTATTGGCCGGCTGTGATGTCGTTCCGGTCGTGCAGACACGACGGCTTGGCACCGGGCATGCGGTCGCGCAGGCGCAGCAGGTCTTTCAAGCGGGCGAGGAGTGGCGAAAGCGCCGGTTCATTATCCTCAGCGGCGATACTCCATTGTTGACGCACGCGACTCTTCGCGGGATGCTGGCGCACCATGACGCCGAACGGGCCACGATGACGATGCTTACCGCCCATCTCCAGTCCCCCGCCGGTTACGGACGGGTCGTGCGCGGGCGCGATGGCTTTGTGTGGCGAATCATCGAAGACAAGGACGCGACCCCGCCCGAGCGACGGATTACCGAGATCAATGCCGGCAGCTATATCGTTGAAGGTGACTTCTTGTTTCCAGCCCTGAGCCAGCTTAAGCCCGCGAACGTCCAGAAGGAGTATTACCTGCCGGACATTGTGTCGATCGCCGTCGGGCAGGGGAAGCAGGTGGCGGCATACCCCGCTGATGATCCTTTCGAGGCCATGGGGATCAATACCCGTGGCGAGTTAGCGGAAGCGGAACGGCTGATGCGGGCCCGGATCAGGAAGCGGCTGATGACCGCCGGCGTTACGTTCTTGGCTCCGGAGACGAGTTTTGTGGATGCGGAGGTGCGGATCGGGCGTGATTCTGTCATTTATCCGCACACTGCCCTGGAAGGCCGGACGACGATCGGCGAAGACTGTGTGATCCGCTCCCATTCGCGCATCGCGGACAGTGTGTTGAGCGGGGGCGTGACGGTACTGGACTCGTGCGTGATTGAAGGAGCCAGGCTGGAAGAGAGCTGCGTCGTGGGCCCATTTTCGCGCCTGCGCCCGGGGACGATCATCAGACGTGCGGCGAGAGTCGGGAACTTCGTGGAAATGAAGAAAACGGAACTCGGCGTGGGAGCGAAAGCCAATCATCTGAGTTATCTTGGCGACGCCCAGGTCGGCAAACGTGTGAATGTTGGAGCCGGCACGATTACGTGCAATTATGACGGCGTGAACAAACATCAAACCGTGATCGGCGATGACGTATTTATCGGTAGCGATGTTTCACTCGTCGCCCCCGTCCGCATCGGCAAGGGCGCGGTCATCGGTGCGGGATCGGTCGTGACGGAAGATGTCCCTGCCGAGGCGCTGACGCTGGGCCGGGCCAGGCAAGTCATTAAGGCTGGTTGGGCAAAAAAAAATCAGCAGAGTGGACGGCAGAAAACCGCAGCATCGGAGCCGGTTCAGAGCAGCGCAACGGCCCCCATTAGGACTAGAGGAAAGCACTAGCATGTGTGGCATCATCGGCTATGTGGGAAGTCAAAATGCGGTACCCCTGCTACTTAAGGGCCTGAAGTGTCTGGAATACCGAGGCTACGATTCCGCCGGCGTGGCGGTGCTCGCGAACGGGAAAATTGAAGTCCGGCGCAGCGTCGGCAAGCTTGTCAACCTTGAGAAGCTCCTAGCCGGGGGTGGATTGGCTGGCCCTGTCGGCATCGGCCACACGCGATGGGCCACGCATGGGAAGCCGTCCGAGCAGAACGCCCACCCGCATCGGTCCGGGTCGTTGGCCCTTGTCCACAACGGCATTATCGAAAACTACCTCGCGCTGAAGGAGCTGTTGCGCAGGGATGGAGTCCGCTTTGACTCCGAGACGGATACTGAAGTTGTGGCGCACCTCATCGCCAGGTCAGTCAAGGCCGGCTTGAGTCTTGAAGACGCCGTGCGCGCGGCCGTGTGCGAAATCAAAGGAAGCTATGCGATTGCCGTGATCTGCGAGAGCAATCCCGCGATTCTAGTTGCGGCCCGCTCAGGGTGTCCCCTCGTGATCGGCATCGGCGAGGGCGGTGCCTTCGTCGCCTCGGACGTGACTGCGTTACTCGCGCATTTGCGCGACGTCGTTTTTCTTGAGGATGGCGAAGTGGCGGTGTTAAGCGAAAAAGAACTGGTCGTCAAGGACGCCAATGGCAAGGCTTTGGATCGGCCCTCGACGCGCATCACTTGGGACGCTACTGCGGCCGAGAAGGGCGGCTACCCGCATTACATGCTTAAGGAGATCCACGAACAGCCGCAAACGATTCTCGATACGATGCGCGGGCGCTATAGTTACGAGCAGGGCGAGGCGGATCTGCCGGACATTGGTGTGACCCCTGAGCAGCTCGCGAAGACTGGCCGGATCTGGATCGTGGCGTGCGGGACCTCGTGGCACTCGGGGCTAGTGGGCAAATACCTGATTGAGGAAATGGTCGGCGCCCCTGTCCTCGTGGACATCGGCTCCGAATTCCGGTACCGCAATCCGCTCATTCAGAAAGACGACCTATTCGTGGCTATCTCTCAATCCGGGGAAACCGCCGATACCCTGGCTGCCGCCCGAGAGGCGAAACGGCAGGGGGCCCGGGTCCTGTCCATCTGCAATGTGGTCGGGAGCACTTTGGCGCGCGAATCGGACGGGGTGCTCTATACCCGAGCCGGACCTGAGATTGGCGTCGCTTCCACGAAGGCATTCACCGCGCAACTCACTGCGCTGTATCTTCTCGCACTCCATTTAGGTCGGGTACGCGGCAGGATGTCGGTAGAGGACGGCAAGGTGTGGCTGGACCGCTTCGTCACGCTGCCGACCCACGTCGAGCGTCTCCTCGGGCGAGAAGCCGAGTTGGTCTCGATCGCCAAACGCTACCACACCAAGCGCAATTTCCTGTATCTCGGCCGCGGCATTAACTATCCCATCGCACTCGAAGGGGCTCTGAAACTAAAGGAAATCTCCTACATCCATGCCGAAGGCTATCCGGCGGGAGAGATGAAGCACGGCCCGATCGCCCTTATCGATAAGGATATGCCGGTAGTGGTCCTCGTCCCCCGGGACCGCCTCTACGAAAAGAGCGTGAGCAATCTTATGGAAGTGAAGGCTCGGGGGGCCCCGGTGATCGCATTTGTCACCGCAGGGGAACGGGAGCTGGGGAGAATCGCCGATGCCGTTTTTACGATACCGGATGTCCACCCGCTGCTATCGCCGATCCTCTTCACCGTGCCCTTACAGATCCTGGCCTATTACATGGCGGTGCTGAGGGGGACGGATGTGGATCAACCAAGGAACCTGGCGAAAAGCGTGACCGTAGAATAACGGGTTGTGTAGAGTAGTACACTAAGAAGAATGGATATTACGCAGAAAGAAGTGGAGCACGTGGCCAAGCTGGCGCGGTTGGAACTAAGCGAGGACGAAAAGGGAACTTTCACGCGGCAGCTCAGCGCTATCCTGACGTATATGGATCAACTCAAAACGCTGGACACGTGTGGTGTCGAGCCGACGATGACGGTGCTGCCGACCGAGAACGTTTTTCGGGACGATGAGGTGCGACCCTCGTTGCCTCAGGAGAGGGCCTTGGCGAATGCCCCGGAGCAGGCTGACGGCTTCTTCCGGGTACCAAGGATCCTCGAAGATCGATAACGAGTAGGGGAGTTCAAGAATGTTTCGACAAATGCTGCGGTCCAAAATCCATCGGGTAAAGGTGACCGATGCATGCCTGGAATACGAAGGCAGTATAACCGTGGATGAGACGCTGCTGGAAGCGGCGGGGATTTTACCGTATGAAGCCGTGGTGATCTCTAATCTTAACAACGGCGAGCGGTTCACGACGTATGCGATTCCCGGCGTGCGGGACTCGGGGACGGTTTCGCTTAACGGGCCGACCGCCCGTAAAGGCGCGATCGGCGATCAGATCATCATTTTTTGCTATGAATTCTACAATGAAGATGAAATCAAACGGCACGAGCCGCGCATTATTCGGGTCGACGACAAGAACAGAATGACTGCCTAATGTCGCTGCACAGACTGGGTCTTTTCGATCTCCAGAACGAATTCACTCGGGGCACGGTCTCCGCCACTGAGATTGCCACGGCTTTCCAGAAGCGTCTGACGTTTGTCGAGCCGAAGATTAAGGCCTATATCACCCCGACCAAGAAAGAAACGCTGCTCGCCTATGCCGAGGGCGTGGATCGCCAGCTCCGTGGCTGGCGGAAGACCATGCCGCTCATGGCCATGCCGATCGCGATCAAGGACAACATCTGCACGGAGGGCGTGAAAACGACCTGCGGCTCACGGATCCTTGAGAATTTCGTGCCGCCCTACGATGCCACGGTCGTTTCCCGTTTACGTGCCCAACAGTATTGTTTGATCGGCAAGACGAATTTAGATGAGTTCGCAATGGGTTCATCGACCGAGAACTCGGCGTTCGGGCCAACGCGTAACCCATGGAATCCGGCCTACATTCCTGGAGGCTCATCCGGGGGATCAGCCGCAGCCGTTGCCGCCGATCTGTGCGCGGCTGCGTTGGGGTCGGATACCGGCGGATCCATCCGACAACCGGCCGCCTGCTGCGGGGTGGTGGGACTCAAGCCCACCTATGGGCGAGTTTCGCGATACGGCCTGGTCGCCTTTGCATCTTCGTTGGATCAGATCGGCACGATTACCAAGGACGTGCGGGATGCCGCGATCCTGCTGAAGGTCATCGCCGGGCGAGATCCCCTGGACTCGACCTCTGCCGACTTCGAAGTGCCGGATTACATGAAAGCCCTCAAAGGGAATATGCGGGGGATGAAGGTCGGCGTGCCCAAGGAATTCTTTACCGAGGGAATGGATCCGGAGGTGGAAGAGGCGGTACGGGCCGCGATCGAAGAGATGAAGAAGCTCAAAGCGGAGGTCCAGGAGATCTCCCTGCCGACGACCCAATATGCAATCGCCGCTTATTATTTAATCGCTCCCTCGGAAGCCTCTTCAAATTTGGCGCGGTATGACGGGGTGCGGTACGGGTTCCGGGCTGCCAAGGAAAAAGGCCTGCTGGAGATGTACATGAGGACCCGACAGGAAGGGTTCGGCGCAGAGGTGAAGCGCCGGATTATGTTGGGAACATATGCGCTTTCAGCGGGATATTATGAGGCCTACTATGGAAAGGCCCAAGCGGTTCGAACGTTGATCAAGCGGGATTTCGAGGACGCATTCAAGACCGTCGACGTGATTGTCACCCCCACCATGCCGACGCCGGCGTTTAAGCTCGGCGATAAGGCCCATGATCCATTGCAAATGTACCTGTCCGATATCTTCACCATTTCTGTTAACCTGGCCGGTGTCCCGGCCGTCGTGGTGCCCTGCGGCGTCAGCAGCAAAAAACTGCCGATCGGCCTGCAGATCATTGGACGCCCCTTTGAGGAAGAGAAGATCCTCCGTGCGGCCTATGCATATGAGCAGGCCACGAATTGGCAGAGAAAGAGGCCAAACCTTACATGATCATCGAAATCGAAGTCGGCATTATTGCGCTCGCTGCGATCGTGCTGCTCGCATCTTTCGTGCCGCTATTGATTCAGCTTCGTAAGGCGGTTCAGGAATCGGAGAGGCTGCTCAAGAGTCTTAATTACGATTTGCCCAATTTGATTAAGGAAGCAACACGATCCGCGCAGGTCTTGAACCGGGTAGCGGGCGATGTGCAGGAGGCTACCTCGAGGGCCAAAGTTTTAGGCAACGCGATGGGTGCGATTGGGGACACCGTAAATCAGATCCACGGGGCGATTCGGACGAAGGCGGGGTCTCTAGTCCTGAACGCAACCGGGCTCGTGGCCGGCGTGCGCGCAGCGGTTCACGCCCTGGGGAAGGGCCGCCGCTGGAATCATACGGACGGCGGTGCTGGTCCCGAGAGTTGACAATAAAAGAAAGGTTTTGAGCAAAGGAGGTTCGCTGATGGGACATGATGATCAACAGGGATATTCCGGTGGTGCAATCGCATTCGCATTCTTAGCGGGGGCAATTATCGGAGCGGGAGCGGCCTTGCTCTTGGCACCCCAGACGGGCGCGCAAACACGGATGCTTCTCAGAGATTACGCGCAGAAGGCAGAGGATGAGGTGCGCGACAAGATGGGCGAGATGCGGGAGAAAATGAAGGAGGCGAAAACGACGCTGGATAGCGCGCTCGAGCAAGGCAAGCAGTTTCTTCAAGAGAAAAAATCGGTCTTAAGCGCAGCTTTTGAAGCCGGCAAGGACGCCATGAAAAAGGAGCGCTCGTAACAGTCTTCATGGCCCTTGAAGTCGTCATCGGTTTGGAGGTCCACGCCCAACTTCTCACACAGTCAAAGATGTTTTGCGGCTGCACCACGGCTTTTGGGGCGGCGCCGAACACCCAAACTTGTCCGGTTTGTCTAGGTATGCCCGGGGTATTGCCGGTGATTAACCGCAAGGCCGTGGAGTTTGCGATCCGGACGGGGCTGGCGTTGAACTGTACCGTTGCGTCACAGAACCGCTTCGCGCGAAAAAATTACTTCTACCCGGATCTGCCGAAGGGTTACCAGATTTCCCAATATGAGCTGCCTATTTGTGAGCATGGTTGGTTAGACATTGGCCAAAACGGCACGGCCAAGCGCGTGCGCATCCGCCGGGCGCATCTCGAAGAGGATGCGGGCAAAAACCTTCATGAGGGAATCGCCGGCGCCTCGCATGTCGACCTGAACCGGGCTGGGACGCCACTCCTGGAGATCGTCACAGAGCCGGACCTGAGCTCTCCAGAGGAGGCGATCCTCTATCTGAAATCCCTGCGGGACATCCTGGTCTACCTCGAGGTCTGCGACGGCAATATGGAGGAAGGAAGCTTGCGTTGCGAGCCGAATCTCTCTCTGAGACCGGCTGGCTCGAAGGAGTTGGGGACGAAGGTGGAGCTGAAGAATATCAATTCCTTCCGCTTCGCGAAGGCGGCGATGGAGTACGAGATTAAGCGGCAGGAGAAGATCCTGAGCGAAGGCGGCAAGATCCTTCAAGAGACGCGCCTCTGGAATCCGGATAAGGGCGAGACCGCGCCGATGCGCAGCAAGGAAGAGGCGCATGACTATCGCTATTTTCCCGATCCCGATCTCGTCCCGCTGCGCATTTCGGCCGAGATGGTCGAGGAGGTGCGAAAGACCCTTCCCGAACTGCCGGAAGCGATAAAGCACCGGTTTCAAGAAGAATATAGGCTTACGGAATATGATGCCGGTGTGCTGACCGCTGACAAAGCCTTGGCAAAATTCTTTGAGGAGACGGTGCAGGTACAGGCCGCCGCTACCGGCTTGTCCGCCAAAGAGCTTGGCAAGGAGACAAGCAATTGGGTAATGGTCGAGCTGCAGGGTTTGCCGAAGGACAAACACAGTACCGTTACCCCGCAGATGCTGGCCGATCTGTTGGTCAGGAAGCGTAAGGGCGAAGTGAGTGGAACGAGTGCGAAGACAATACTGGTGACAATGTCCACCACCGCCCAGAGCGCCGCTGAAATTATCAAGGCTAAGGGACTGATGCAGGTGTCCGATGAGGGCGCGCTGGAGAAGATCATCGATGAGGTGATGGCCAAGAACACGCAGCAGGTCGCGCAGTACCGGAGTGGCAAGGAAGCGGTCTTCGGGTTCTTCGTGGGGCAGGTGATGAAGGCGTCAGGCGGGATGGCCAATCCGGCCAAGGTGAATGAGTTGCTGAAGCGGAAGCTGGTAGAATGAGCGCGCGGGTGGCGTCGCAAGGATGCAGGCTGAAGAGGATAAGTAATTAGCATGAGTGCGATTGTGGAAATCAAGGCGCGGGAGATCCTGGATTCGCGGGGAAACCCGACGGTGGAAGTCGATGTGATTCTGGAATCCGGCGCAGTGGGCCGGGCCGCAGTGCCGTCCGGGGCGTCAACGGGTGAGCGCGAGGCGATTGAACTTAGGGACGGGGACAAACGCCGCTATCTGGGGAAGGGCGTCCGCAAAGCGGTCGCAAACGTTCATCGCGTGCTTGCTCCGAAGCTTATGGGCATGGACGCGATGAGCCAAGCGGAAATCGATACCGAAATGATTGCCTTGGACGGGACGCCTACGAAGGGTAAGCTGGGCGCCAACGCCATTCTCGGTGTATCTCTAGCGGTGGCGAAGGCCGCCGCGGCCGACACGGGAATGCCGCTGTACCGTTACCTCGGCGGAGTGAATGCCCACAAGCTGCCTGTGCCGATGCTGAACATCATCAACGGCGGAGCGCACGCCGACAACAACCTGGATCTCCAGGAATTCATGATCGTGCCGGTCGGCGCCCCGACCTTCGCCGAGGCCTTGCGAATGGCCGTCGAGGTGTTCCACACATTGAAAGCATTGCTGAAGAAGAAGGGGCTTCACACGGCCGTTGGGGACGAGGGCGGCTTCGCGCCCAACCTGCGGTCTAATGAAGAGGCGCTGGCCCTGGTCGTCGCTGCCATTGAACAGGCCGGGTATCGGCCGGGGCGTGAGATCGCGCTGGCCTTGGACGCGGCAGCCAATGAGTTTTATGAGCGCGGCCGGTACGTCATGAAGGGGGAGAAACAAACCGAACGCACCAGCGAGGAAATGATCCGGTACTATGAAGGGCTGGTACGGCGCTATCCGATCATCTCGATTGAGGACGGCCTGAGCGAGCAGGATGCAAAGGGGTGGCGGATCCTGACGGAACGTCTCGGGGAGCGGGTACAGCTTGTGGGCGATGACATCTTCGTCACAAACCCCAAGATCTTTGCGAAGGGCATCGCGGACGGGATCGCCAACGCCATTCTCGTGAAGCTCAATCAGATCGGCACCCTGACCGAGACATTGGAAACGATTGAGATGGCCAAACGGGCGGGATATGCCGCGGTCATCTCGCACCGCTCGGGAGAGACCGAGGATACGACGATCGCTGATCTTGCGGTCGGGCTAAATACCGGTCAGATTAAAACCGGCTCGTTATCACGTACTGACCGAACGGCCAAATATAACCGGCTGCTGCGGATCGAGGAGGAGCTGCAAAAAGCGGCTGTCTATCCAGGGCAGGCCGAGTTTGAAAAGACCAGGGAGGCGAGTCGATGAAGCGATCTAATCAACGACGCGAAGTGGCCCAAGCACAGCAAAAACGTCGCTGGAGACTTTACGTCATCGGTGCGATCCTCTTGACGAGCTACTTTACCTACTCGTTTCTTTTTGACTCGATGGGGTTCATGAAATACCTTAGCATGAAGCGCACCCAAGCCCAAGTTGCCGATGAAATTCAGGCTCTCCAGGAAAAGAATGCCCGATTGAGGAAGGATATCGATGCCGTTAAGAATGATCCGGTCACGGTAGAAACTCTCGCGCGCGAGCGTTTGGGCATGGTCCGGAAGGATGAAACTGTCTTTTTGGTTGTGCCTGAAGCGGGTCACCGATGAGCGAAGCCGGGGCGCATCGCTCCGGGTTCATCGCCCTTGTCGGGCGGCCGAATGTTGGCAAATCCACCCTTCTGAATCAGATCCTCGGCGAAAAAATCGCCATTATCTCCGATAAGCCGCAGACCACCAGGACCAGGATCCTGGGCGTCCGGCATCTTCCCAAGGCGCAGTTGGTTTTTCTGGATACCCCCGGCATTCACAAGCCGCTCTATCGGCTGAACCAAAGGATGGTGCGGGTGGCTTTGGAGGTGCTGGACGAGGTGGACCTGGTATTCTTCTTGGTCGAGGCCACGGAGGGCGTGGGAGCAGGCGATCGGTATGTGGTCGAACGCCTTAAGGAGCGGGCCGTGCCGGTGGTGCTTGTGATCAATAAGGTGGATCTGGTGCAGAAAGGACGGCTATTACCGCTCATCGATACCTACCGGCAAATGCATGAATTCGCCGAGATCGTCCCGGTTTCGGCGCTTACGGGCGATGGGGTGAACCGGCTGGTGGAGATTGCCGTCCCGTTCATGCCGCCAGGGCCGGTTTATTTTGAGGACGATGTAGTGACGGACCAACCGATGCAGTTATTAGCGGCGGAGTTCATTCGCGAGAAGATTCTTCAGAAGACGCGCGATGAGTTGCCCTTTTCGGTCGCCGTTCAGATTGAGTCCTTTACAGAGGAAGGCAAACTTGCGCGGATCGCGGCAATCGTGTATGTCGAGAAGGAATCGCAAAAGGCGATCGTGATTGGTAAGCGGGGAGAACTCTTAAAGGCGGTGGGCACGGAGGCCCGGATCGAGATGGAGCGCCTCTTCGGCATGAAGGTCTTCCTTGAGCTTTGGGTCAAGGTGAAAGAAGGTTGGCGGCAGGACGAGCGAATGTTGACCGCCTTGGGGTACTAGCCACAGGTTATGGAACGGACGGATAAAATCGAAAAGCCGGACAGGCCTGTCAGAGCGAGCCGGGCGCCGAGCCGATTCGACATGATCCTGGATTCTGTCCGTAGGCTGCTGCGGCGCGGTGCGATCAGTCATCTCGAGCGGATGGTCAACAAGATGCACCCGGCTGACGTCGCAAACGTCCTGCACCATCTCTATACCTCGCAAGAGAAGCGGACCTTGTTCGAGCTCGTGAAGGTCGAGGGAAATAAGGCTCAGGTTCTGGCCGAGATGGATGAGGGAGACCTAACAGAAATTCTGGCAGACGTCTCGTCCACCGAGATCGCCACACTGATCCAGAACTTGCCGGATGACGATCAGGCGTACATCCTTACGACACTGCCGGATGAGCGCGCACAGGAAGTCTTGCGGTTGATGAAGCCGGAGGAATCGGCGGAGGTCAAGGATCTCTTAAAATACGAGCCGCAGACCGCAGGGGCGATCATGACCGGCGAATACTTTGCGCTGCCGGCCAACACGACCGTACAGGAAGCGATCCGGAAGCTTCAATCAACCGATATCGGCAACATCTTTTATGTGTACGTCACTGACAAGGAAGAAAAGCTGATCGGCGTCCTCTCTTTGCGTCAGCTCCTGGGCTCTCCTGACCGGACTCTCGGCAGCATGATCACCAAGGAGGTCATCAGCGTCACGCCGGAGACCGATCAGGAAGAGGTGGCGAAACAGGTGGCCCGGTATAACCTGCTCGCAATCCCCGTTGTGGAGAAGGACGGCACGCTGGTCGGCATCATTACCGTGGACGACATCGTGGACGTCATGCGGGAAGAAGCCACCGAGGACATGCTGAAGATGTCCGGCACGAAGATCGAAGAGGAGGACACGTTCATGACCTCTTCGGTGTTGAGCGCTGTTCGGATGCGCGTGCCCTGGCTGCTGACGAACCTCGTTGGAAGCATGATTTCAGGACTGATTCTCTGGACTTTTCGCTTTACCATTCAGGAGGTCGTGGCGCTGGTGACATTTATCCCGGTCATTGCGGCGATGGGGGGCAATGTGGGCTTGCAGTCCTCTACGCTCGTGATCCGCGGCCTTGCCACCGGTCGGATCGAACTGTCCGATGTCAGGAAGGTCTTCTTGCGGGAGGTGAGCATCGGGCTGATCATCGGATTGCTGTGCGGGGTGGTCACATTGGCCGTGGCCTCCGTCATGCATATCAACCTGACCTTGGGGTTGGTGGTGGGGATGGCCATGCTCTGTGCCCTCGTGATGTCGACAACGATGGCGACGATTATGCCAGTCATCCTAAAACGGTACGGCGTCGATCCTGCGGTGGCAGCCGGGCCATTTGTCACGACTGCGAATGATATTACGGGCTCCGCGATCTATCTGGGGTTGGCCACGGCCTTTCTGTCGTATTTGAAATAATCCCGGCATGCCTCTTCTCAAAACAACAGGGATCGTCCTCAAGAGCCGCAAGTGGGGCGAGGCGGACCGGATCGTCACTTTCTTTACCCTGAAATATGGCAAGATCCGAGGCGTCGCTCGCGGGGCGCGACGGATGAAGAGCCGCTTCGGCAGCGCGCTCGAGCCCTTTGTCCACTGCGATCTTGACCTGTATGAGAAGCACGGTGACTCGCTGTATCGGATCTCGCAGGCGGACATCCGGAAATCCTTCTACACGCTGCGCGATTCCCTCGAGACGATTTCGGCGGCCGCGCGGCTCGCTAATCTGGCCGGCGCGATTACCGCCGACGGGGATGCCGTGCCCCGGATCTTCCATGCACTGCTTGAGGGATTTCATGCGGTAGGGGAAAGCAGCGACCCAAGCCATTCAGCCGCCTTGTACGAGGTGGAAATCCTCCGCTTCGCGGGGTATTTGCCTCACCTCGATCGGTGCACGAGTTGCCGGTCGCTTCAGAGCGGAGGCGCCTGGTTCTTTTCTCCGCGATGGGGAGGGACTCTCTGCACCCCGTGCGCGCGTCGAGAGCCGATACCCTGCCCCGTCGTCTCGCCAGCTTGTCTGGCCTTCTTCCGCCAAGCGCTGAAAATGGATCCAGCGCTCTTGCCTCGACTCAAACCAGGCCCTTCCATTCGGCAGGAATTGCGGGAAGTGATCGAGCTCTACGTGGAGTGTGTCGCCGGACGCCGGCTTCCCAGAAGGGACGGGCTCCTTGCCGCAGAGGCGACGGCACGATATCGCTCTTCGCGAGTCTCGGTGGCGCAAGGGTCGAGCCATCGCGTATAGTTAATTGGACCTCTCTGAGGGACAACGGTGGCCACACACATTGGACCCGGCGGGATGATCGCGCGGTTTACGGGGAAGGTCTTCGTCGCGCTGGGATTCATCATGGGCATCTATGGGTTGACAGAAGCACAGCCTGCCGTGTTGCAGGCAGGCCTCGGATTGCTCGTCGCAGGAGTCCTGGCCTCAGCCTATGGGCTATATCGTATACTTCCTAGGTTATGAGCGAGATCCAGCCGAAGGACATGGACTGGATTGAAAACGGCGTCCTCGGCATCGAATGGAGCGACGGCCACAAGGGGATTTATCCCATCCGCTATCTGCGCCAGCATTGTCCCTGCGCCGCCTGCACGGATGAATGGACCGGAGAGCTTCGGATCAAACCCACCGGCATTCCGATGCTGATCGCCGTTCAGGATATCGAAGCGGTGGGTCGGTACGGCCTGCGTATCCGATGGAGCGACGGCCACGACACCGGCATCTATTCCTTCGACATCTTGCGGCATAGATTCTGCCGCTGTCCCATCTGTAAGGCCAGAGAAAAGTAATGCGAACGTGTTGGTGCTGCAGCATATCGAATGCGAAGATCTCGGCAGTCTTGAGGCGCTTCTCTCTCGTTGATCGTTTAATCCAGGAGGATCCTTATGGCCGCACAATCCGCCGCCTCCAATCATATCAACATCACAGAAACTTTTGTGCGGCTGTATGTGTTTCTTGCGCAATCCCTCGATCGCTGTCTTGACAAGGCCCAGCGAGAGTCGTTCCCTGAAAAGGAGCACCAGGCCTTCCTCGCGGACACGCGAAATAAGTTGATGGAGGTCCTACGGGTCAATCCAGTCGTCAAGGGGAAGGTTGAGAAGGAATCCCACCGAGTCCTCGCGCTGGTCTCATCCTACCTTCAACCCTCTTCCGACAACCCTGTTAGTCTTGAGCAGATCAAGGCTGAGCGGACCATTCTTCAGATCAAGTTGATGGCCCTGAGCGATCTACTGGCCGTTTTTCGAGCCCTGTAGCTTCCAGTGGCGCGCCGATGGCTTATCGTCTTTGTGGCAGCACTCGAGGCGCTCTTACCCGTTCCTTTTCTCCATGCCTCTACCGCGCAAGAGCTGATTGCAGAGGGCGATTGGCTCCTGCAGGCCGAGGAGAAGTTTCCGGCATCATTCGAGCAGGCACTGTCTCTGTACCGGCAAGTTCCACCCATGCAGCCAGAGACGGTGGTTGCCTATCTGCGAGTCGCCCGAGTCTGCCTGGCATTGGGGGATGGGGGGAAAGGCAATTCCCAGGGATGGTACGAACAAGGGGAGCAAGCGGCGGAGAAAGCGGTGAGCCTCCAAGAGAGCAGCGCCGATGCCCATTTCTTGCTCGCGGCGAACCGGGGAAATGTGGTGAATCTCCTGCCGTTTTGGAAAGTGTCCCCCACGATCGTAGCGGATCTTGAGAAACATCTCCTGCGCGCATTGGCATTGGACCCTCGCCATGCCCGTGCCAACCATATGATGGGGATGTTGTTGTATCGCACTCCGGGTCCGTTGCGGCTGCTTCTCACAGGCAAGCGCGACCAGGTAGAGAGCTATCTGCTCCGATCCGTCGAGTCCGATCCGAACTTCGCTGAGGCCCGCTTCGATCTCGCGCAGTTTTACCAGGAGACTGGCCGGCCAAGCCAGGCGCGCACCCAGGCGCAAGCGATCCTGGCGATGACTGCTCCGTCACCCCGGCGGGACTGGACGGAAAAGTATCGGCCGGCGGCAGAAGTCCTTCTGAAAACTCTTCCCGGGCAGTAGTCTTTTGTCCTGAGCACATGTCGTAGTCGCCAGCGGTCTTTCGAAAAGGAGTTCGCGTCTTCGCTTCGCGCGTTGCTTCTCCCGGGGTCTTCATCTAGAATTTCTTCATGACGGCCGGTGACCTGCCTGCGCTTATTCGAACCGAATTGCCGTGTCAGGCGTGGCGGGTCATCTATATTCGATATCTCTGTGCCGCGGCCGTTTTACTAGGTACAATCGTCCTTGTCCACAACATGGGCGCGACGCTGAATCCGGTCCCTCCGTACTGGATAGCGGGAGCCCTTTTTGCTGTCAACGTTCTCTATAGCCTCCACCTTGTTCGTGCTGCGGGGAAGACGGGGAGGGCTTCACCGGATGCCGCCGGGCGGTCCCTGATGCTGCAACTCGGGTCCGATCTGTTCCTTCTGACCTTCCTTCTCCATTTTTTCGGAGGAGTGAGCAATCCGCTCATGGTCCTGTATGTCCTGCCGATTCTGCTTTCCGGGTTTCTTCAATCAGGGCAGGCGACGTTTTTCCTGACAGCCCTTACGGCGGTGCTCTACGGCGGCATGGCCCTGTTGGAATATCGGCGAGTGATTCCGCACGTTCCCGTCCCCGGACTCTTCCCCTCGACCGCCTATCGTAACGAGCCGTATCTCCTACTTGTCCTCGTAGCCTTCGGACTTGGCATCACCCTCACGGCAGTGTTGAGTTCGATGATCGGCGGTCGGTTGCGACTGTCCATTTCCGACACGGCTGCTGGGATTGAAGAGGAACTAACCAGATGATTTCCGGTCTTTTTCTCTGGAGCGCCCTTGTTGTGGCGTCCCCGGGTTCACTGCCACCGCCTGATTCTTCAACCCAGGGCCCTTCGATTGTGGAAGAACGGTTGGAGGTGGTCCGCAAGGAGCCGACGGATCCACGAGCGCGACTGGAGCTTGGAATGGCCTATGCCGAAACCGAAGAGTACGACTTTGCGATGTCCGAGCTCGTCGAAGCGATTCGTCTGAATCCCGACAACAAGGAGAACCTCAGCGCGCAAGCCAATTTTCAGCTCGGAATGGTCTTGTCGACCTTGGACCGGCCGGGCCTCGCCACCAAGGCGTATCGGGAGGCCTTGAGGTTGGGATTACGGGAGGCGCCTGTACATACGGCGCTGGGAGAAGCTCTGGCCGCTGAACGAAAGTATGAGGAAGCCATCGGCGAATACCGCGCGGCCCTGACCCTTTCTCCGAACTCCTTCCCGGCGCGCGCGGGTCTCGCGCTGGCCTTGGAGGCCTCCGGACATCCGGATGAAGCGATCTGCGAATACGAGGCGGCGCTCCAAATGTCGCCCCCCGCCGACGACCATGCGGTGGGAGCAATCAAGCAAAGACTGACCTTCCTGAAGGATCGCCGTCGATTGTAGCCGATGGCAGACGACGCGCTACAGTCGCGAAGACGGCACCGTGGGGTCATCGGCATCGAAAGCAAGGTTCCGATCCGGGACCGATCCGTTCTGAGTCTCATCTACACGCCCGGCGTCGCGGAACCGTGCCTGGCTATCCACGCAGATCCGCAGAAGTCTTTTGAATACACGAGCCGGGGAAACACCATTGCCCTCGTGACGGATGGTTCCAAGGTGTTGGATCTCGGCAACCGAGGCCCCTACGCCGCCATGCCGATCATGGAAGGGAACTCGGTACTGTTGAAGACCTTTGCCGGAGTGGACGCCTTTCCCATCTGTCTGAACACCCAGGATGCCGACGAGATCGTCGCCAATATCTCCCTGCTGGTGCCCACTTTCGGCGCGATCTGTCTCGAAGACATCACCGCGCCTCGGTGTTTCCCGATTGAAGAGCGGCTGGCCCGCGCGACGAATATCCCGGTCTTTCACACCGATCAACATGCGGCGGCCATCGAAGTCCTGGCCGCTCTCATGAATGCCGGCAAGCTCGTGGGGAAGGCCATCGCCTCCATGCGAATCGTCATCAATGGGGCCGGCGCGGCGGGGATTGGCACGGCCAAGCTGCTGCTGAGGTACGGTGTCAAGGACATAATTCTGTGCGATCGGGCGGGCGCGATTTACAAGTATCGGCCGACCCGGATGAACTGGGTAAAGTCGGAGATGGCCTTATCGACGAATCAGGAAGGCTGTCAGGGTTCGCTTGACGCAGTGCTGTCCGGCGCGGACGTCTTCATTGGTTTTTCGGAGGGCAAGGTCTTGAAGGGAGAAGCGATTGCCACAATGGCCCGAGACCCCATCGTCCTCGCGCTTGCCTTGCCGGAGCCGGAAATCCGTCCCGAGATCGCGAAGCGCTGTGGGGCTGCGATTGCCGCAAGCGGCCGGGCGGATCTGCCCAATGGCATCAATACCGCCATGGTGATCCCGGGCGTCTTTCGCGGACTGCTGGACGTTGCCGCACATCGCATGAACGATGAGATGAAGATCTCCGCTGCGGAGGCTCTTGCCGGGGCTGTCGCTCCAGAGGATCTGCGTCCGGATCGGATCCTCCCTGAGTTAATGGATTTTCGTGTGGCTCCCGCGATTGCGGCGGCAGTCGCGCGCGCCGCCATCGAGACAGGGCAGGCCCGAAAGCAGGTGAGGCCGGAGTCTATCCGAGACAAGACGCTCTACTACGTGTACGAGGGCCGGTTCCCGCTGCCTCCGGAAACGATCGGACCGGGTGCCACGCTCGCTGAACAGTCTCTCGATCTGCACGCGCGATATGGCGGCATTCTCCAGATCAAACCGAAGATTCCGGTCAGGGATTTGACCGTGCTCAAGGGGTTCTATGTCTCACCGGGTCTCGCGGGGCCGGTGGAAGAGATCGCCCGTGATCCGATGAAGGTCTACGACTACACCGCCAAAGGCAATCTGGTCGCGGTCGTGACCGATGGCTCGGCCGTGCTGGGACTCGGCGACCTCGGTCCGCGTGCGGCTCTGCCCGTTATGGAGGGCAAAGCGGTGTTGTTCAATTTTTACGCGGGCATTGAAGCGTTCCCGATCTGCCTAGGCACGCAGGACCCGGATGAGATCGTTGCTGTTGTCAAACATATCGCCCCGACCTTCGGTGGCATCAATTTGGAAGACATTGCCTCGCCCCGCTGTTTCGAGATTGAGACGAGGTTGCGAGCGGAATTGGACATTCCCGTGTTTCACGACGACCAGCACGGTACGGCGGTCGTGGTCCTTGCCGGTCTCTTGAATGCCATGCGGCTGCTTCACCGGACACTCGCGGAAGCGAGAATCGTCATTTGTGGGGCGGGCGCGGCCGGGACCGCGATTGCGCACCTGTTGCTGCGACGCGGGGTTCAGGAGCTGGTTCTCATCGACATACACGGGATTGTATACGAAGGACGCCAGGCGGGGATGAATCCGACCCTGACGGCATTGGCGCGACAGACAAACCCGCGGCGACTGACGGGGGATCTACCCGACGCATTAGCCGGCGCCGATGTCTTTATCGGTGTCTCGGTGGGTGGGATTCTGAAGCCCGAGATGATACACAGAATGGCGCCCGAACCCATCGTCTTCGCCTTAGCCAATCCCGTTCCGGAAATAATGCCGACAGTTGCCTTGGCGGCAGGAGCCCGGATTGTCGCGACCGGCCGCTCAGATTTCCCGAATCAAGTCAACAACAGCCTGGTGTTCCCGGGCGTGTTTCGCGGGGCATTGGATGTGCGGGCCACGACGATCACGATCGACATGGAGCTCGCGGCCGCGCAAGCGCTTGCGGATGTAATTCCCTTGTGCGACCTGAAGTGGGATTACATCATCCCCGAGGCGTTCGATTTTCAGGTCCCCCCCAGTGTGGCCGAGGCCGTGGCGCGCTCCGCGATTGCTGAAGGAGTGGCCAGGGTCAAGCGCGATCCCGCCGGGATCGCCAGGGACACGCGGGCGTATCTGTATGAAGGACAGTTAGGAAACTTTTGAAGCGCCCGCAGCAAAAGAGCGTGAGAAAGGAAGACGATATGAATGCATTGCAAATTGGAGACCCCGCGCTGGGCTTTCGATTGCCCGGCGTTGATGGGCGCACACGCAGTCTTGAAGAATTTGCGGACAAGCCGGTCTTGGTCGTCATCTTCAGTTGCAATCACTGTCCCTATGTACAGGCGTACGAAGATCGAATGATCGCCATTCAGAAGGATTATCAATCTCTCGGCGTTCAGTTGGTCGCGATTAACTCAAATGAAGAGATCAACTATCCCGAAGATAACCTCGAACACATGGTCGAGCGGGCGAACGCGAAAGGCTACAACTTTCCCTATCTGCGTGACGTCTCCCAGACAGTCGCAAGGGCCTATGGAGCGAGCCATACGCCGCAGCTTTTCGTCTTTGACCGGAATCGTCGCCTGGGCTATACGGGCAATATCGACGACAACTGGCAGAACCCCGGAGCCGTCAAGCGGCAGTATCTTCGGGGGGCGCTGGATGCCTTGTTGAAGGGAGTGGTGCCGGATGAGGCGCAAACCCACGCGATCGGTTGCACCGTCAAATGGGCGGGATAGCGGCGCGCCGGCAATACCTAAATCCACAAGGCCTTGCGGATTTTTGTTACGATCACGGCGGGCGGATCCGAGACATCGGCAATGATCGCGTCTTGCGGTTCTTCGAGAATAGCAAATTGACTTTGTAGTAATTGCGCCTGCAGGAAGTGATGGGTTCTTTGGCGCAGCCGCGCTTCGATAAGATCAAAGCTTCCTTTCAAATAGACAAACCGAACCCGGGCCGGATCGACAACGAGGGTTTGCCGGAAGGCCGCTTTGAGGCAAGAACAGGTCAAAACCGCGTTCGTGTCTTCTCGAAGCCAGGTCTCAACGGCCGCGCGCATGGCCGCAAGCCAGGGAGTGCGGTCCGCGTCTTCCAGGGCAATGGCACAGCTCATCTTCTCGATGTTCGATGCGGAATGAAACTCGTCCGCATCCCGAAAGCTCCAGGACAGCTCCTCGGCGAGAAGCCGTGCCACGGTTGTTTTGCCGGCACCGGCCACCCCCATGACAATAAGGATCATCCCCGAGCATCCACTTTTTTGCGATAAACGTCCAGCTCAGGAAGCGTAGCGGGGAAGCCCGTGCTATGGGAAGACTGTCTGAATCAGCGGCAGCCCCTTGACCCAGGCGCCGCGGTGTGGTCTTCTTGGCGGTTCGAATAGACCGACAAGGAACCCTTCCTGTGATGGATGACCAGCTCAAACTCCTCTACCGGTTGTTCCTGCAGCTGGGCGTGACCGCGATATTGGCGGCCATTCTTTTCGGCGTCTATTTCCTCATCGCGCACAAGAGAGCCAAACGCGTGCCAATAAGTTTCTTCGCGGTGTTCATCGGAACACTGGCCGTGTACATCATTCTTATCCTGGACGAGAGTGAACTGCCGCTCCTCCAAGCCATTGATCTCTGGGAGAGCGTCGCGCACTGGCTGAAGTTCACCGCCTATCTCGGCACGACGTTTTTCTTCATCAAGGCGGCGGACCTTCTCCTGGTAGAAGATTTTTTTATCACGAAGAAGGGATTTTACATTCCCGACCTGCTGCGGATGATGTTTATGATCGCGGGCCTGGCCCTTGCCGCGCTGATCTTTCTACGTACCGTCATGGGGATCAATGTGATTGCCCTGGTCGCGATTCCGACCGCCCTGACTGCGGTGGTTGGCTTCGCTCTGCAGGACACGATCAAACGCTTCTTCGCGGGCATTACGCTGGGCAAGTTGGTCCGCGTCGGGGATTGGGTCATGGTCGCGGGCCGCGAGGGCCGGGTCACAGATGTCGATCTTGGTCACTTGACCATCATGACCCGCGACGACGATCTCGTGATGATTCCCAATAATATCGTGCTTCAGCAGGATATCCTGAACTACAACCGGCCGACGACCAAACATGCCCGCTCGGTGTTGGTGGATGCGGCTTATGACGCCGCACCGGTAGAGGTGCAACGCATCCTTGTAGAAACCGCCAAGGCGGTTGCCGGGGTCTTGACCGAACCCAGCCCGCAGGCGTTCACCATTGCTTTTAAGGATTCCAGCGTCGGGTACCGCCTGAAATACTGGATCGACGAGTACGCCCGAGTGCCCGAGGTGGAAGGCCAGGTCTTGACCTATGTCTGGTACGCGTTCAAGCGACACGGCATTGAAATTCCTTTCCCGCAACGCACGATCCGGATGCACAACCCCGAGGCTGCCACCGCAACAGCCTCGAAAGAACGCAAGAGCATTGCAGAAGGACTTGGCCGGGTGGATTTTTTAGCAGTCCTGAGCCCTGAAGAGCTCCAGAGCCTGGCCGACGAGGTGACCATTCGCCTTTATTTGCCTGGCGAGGTAGTTGTCCGTCAGGGGGACGAAGGATCGGAGTTGTTCATCATCCTGGATGGCCTTGCTGACGTCCGGCTCGGCGAAGGCCCCCAGTCGGTTGTCGCGACGTTGAAATCCCTCCAGTTTTTCGGGGAGATGTCCTTGCTCACGGGCGAGCGCCGGGCGGCCACTGTCGTGGCCCAAACCCGTCTGGAGGTGTTGGTGCTGAACAAGGACAGTATGGGGCGTCTTTTTAAAAGTAACCCGCCTTTGGTGGAGCGCATGACCACGGTGCTCGTGCAGCGAAAGACAGGACTTGTGGAGCACCAGGAGCGGACAGCTCGGCAACGCGAGGGGGAGCGGCAGAGTCCGGCCCAATCCCTCGGAGACCGCATCCGAAAGTTCTTCGGGCTATCCTAATGCCCATTGCACCCGCCCGCCCCGCGCTCGCCGAGACGAGCGCTTTTCCCGTGGTCAGCTTCTAATGCTTTGGCAGATCGAAGGTGAGCTGCATGCCGTTGGCCAGCTTCTCGCGTTTGACGGACCCGGCTGGGACCTCCAAGGCGTAGGATGCGTCTTGAGCCGGTTGATACTGCAGACAGGGGTCGCCCTTGCAGCCGGGAATGTTTTCGACGAGGTCGACAATTTTCTTATGGTGATTCAACCATAAGATATCGAGTGGAATCGTCGTGTTCTTCATCCAGAAGACCCATTGGCCAGGCTCGCTGAATACGAACAGCATTCCGCGGTCATTTGGCAACTTTTCGCGGAACATCAGCCCCAGCGCGCGTTTCTCATTCGTATCCGCTAGATCTACCTGAATGCGGGTGCCGTTCGGGTACGTTACAGTCAGTAAAGGCGAGTTCACGGTCGCTCCTGATTCCACGCGCGTTCCAATTTCGGTGGAAAGGGAGGCAGTACAAACCCAGATGACAGAAAGAACGATGAAGCGCCCAATCATACGAGGGGTGTATCATAGGCAACACACGAGAGAGTGTCAATTTCCCCTTTCTTGACAAGCCCATCGGGCTGCGTTACGGTGACCGAGATCAAAGGAAAACCTCAGGAGACGTCGGCGATTTTTATGGAACGGCCCTGGCTCAAACACTATGAGGCCGGCCTTCCCGCAAATCTTTCCTATCCCGATATCCCCCTCCATCAAATATTAACCGAATCCGCCCGCCGCTATCCTGACCGGCCGGCGCTCGAATTTTACGGCCGCTGCCTGACGTATCGGGAGTTGGAGGATCTCACCGCCCGGTTTGCCACTGCGTTGATCCAGTTCGGCATCCAAAAAGGCGAGCGCGTGGCGGTCATGCTTCCCAACATGCCGCAAACACTCATCGCCTACTTCGGTATCCTCAGGGCGGGAGCGTGCGTGGTGCAAGTGAACCCGCTGTATGTGGCGCGGGAAGTTGTCGAGCAACTGAAGGACTCCGGCGCCGAAACAATTGTGGCGCTCGATCAGTTCTATCCGCGCATCCAAGAGGCAATGCCCCAGACAATGCTAAAGCGTGTCATCCTCACCAATGTCCGCGACTATCTACCCTGGCTGAAGCGGGTGCTCTATCCTCTGAAAGCATGGCGACAGGGCCAAGCGCTTGAGATCAAGCGTATACCGCCCATTTATGATTTCCGCGCTCTGTTAAAAGCCGTCCGTTCCCCTTCCCCTGCCCCAGAAGTGAGCCCGAGTGATCTTGCGCTCCTGCAGTACACAGGAGGGACCACCGGCGCGCCCAAAGGCGCCATGCTGACCCACCGCAACCTTGTCGCGAATGCCATGCAATGTCGCTACTGGCTGGGTGGACTTCAGGAAGGGACTGAGGTCTTTCTTGGGGTTCTGCCGCTTTTCCATGTCTACGGGATGAGCACCTGTCAAAACCTGGCGATCTTGCTCGGAGCAAAGATCGTTCTGTTGCCCAGATTTCAAGCCGACGAAGTCCTCACAGCAATCGTGACCCAGCGCGTGACGGCCTTTCCTGGAATTCCCGCCATGTATCTGGCGCTCAACAATCATCCGAAGGTCGGGCAATACGACATCCGATCGGTCCGGTTCTGTATCAGCGGAGCCGGGCCGCTGTTTGCCGACGTGCAGGCCCGGTTTGAAAAATTGACAGGGTCGTACGTCGTCGAGGGCTATGGCTTGACGGAAGCCTCCCCCGTGACCCATTGTAATCCCATTGTCGGACAACGGCGTTCCCGGAGCATCGGCTTGCCGGTCTCCGATACCGACGCCCGCCTGGTTGACCTCGAAAGCGGCACCCCGGTCACTGATCCGGAAACCGTCGGAGAACTTCAGATCAAAGGTCCACAGGTAATGCAGGGGTACTGGAATAACGAAACGGAAACGGCTGCGGTCTTCAAGGATGGCTGGCTTTGCACCGGGGACCTGGCTTCGATGGATAGGGACGGGTTCTTCTATATTCAAGATCGAAAGAAGGACATGATCAAGTCCGGGGGCATGAATGTCTACCCCCGGGAAGTGGACGAATGTCTGTGCGAGCATCCGAAAGTCAAGGATGCCTGCGTTATCGGAATTCCCGAGGAGTTGCGCGGCGAGCGGATCAAAGCCTTTGTGGTGCTCAAAGAGGGAGAGCGAGCCACGACCACCGAGCTGCTCGAGCATTGCCGCAAGCGTCTGGCGAAGTTCAAGATGCCGAAGCAGATTGAATTCCGCAAAGAGCTTCCCAAGACCCTCGTCGGCAAGGTTTTGCGTCGGGTGCTTCTTGCAGAAGAGCTCACGCGTCCGAAGGGGAGCGTCGACCTCCGCGCGACCGACAGTGATACGGTTTCATGAAGGCGAAAAAGGAGTTGGTCCGTGGCGTACGTGCTGCACACCGCCCAAGCGATTGAACGGGCGACGTTACATCGGGATCGCTGCCCGGAAGTGCCGGAAAATATCCAATACCACGATCTCTGGACCGGGACGTGGCAGGAAATCGTAGACAAGGAAAAAGCGTACGAGGCGCTCGAATTGAGCATGGCCAAGTTTAAGAAGAAGTGCCCCCTCTGTAAACCGTGAATATTATTATCGCTCTCGGGCACCTATTGCTCTTTCAATGCAATTGGTGGGTAATGGGGGCATGACGAATGTGAAGGAGCCATTATGAAAGAGAAGCGGATGGTGCATTACGTGCGGGGGACCTTTGCCTGCCCCCAGTGCCGGCAGACGTATGTGCAGGAAAACTGGATCGAGGAATGGCGCGTGCGTTGCCATAAATGCGAATATCGTGGCGCACTAACACATATCTCGGTGGAGGAGCAGCTGGACGAGGAGACTCGACGGCACTGACATCGAATGAATGTCATACTTCGACAAAGCTCAGTACGAACGGGTGGACAGAGCTCAGCACGAACGGTGAGTATTTAGGCTCCTCGTGCACAGCCATCAGTCACCGTTTACCCTGACCTTGTCGAAGGGTATTCCTCTGCTTATTTTTATCTGTACGTTTCTTTACGGCCTCTTTCCAAATCCTGCGTCTGCTGAAGAGCAGATTCCACCTATTATCGTACTGGTCGCGTACCATTCGCTGTCGGGCTATACCGAAAAGATGGCGCGGCAGGTGGCCGAGGGCGCGAAGTCGGTCTCCGGCACGCGGGTCGTCCTCAAGCGAGTGGGCGACGTAACCGGACCGGAACTTTTTTCATCGGATGCGGTGATTGTTGGCTCGCCGGTCTATTGGGCGAACATGGCGGGCGAAGTCAAAGCCTTCTTTGACAACTGGCAGTTCAAGTTTGGTGTTTTCCCCGAATTCAAGATGCGAAACAAAGTCGGCGCCGCCTTCACGACGGGTGGACAAATCTCGGGCGGCAAGGAGCTGACCATGCTGACCATCCTCGCGGCGATGCTTGGCAATCAGATGATCGTGGTGAGCGGCGGGGGAGCCTTCGGCGCCAGCGCCACGACCGAAGGAGATTCGCCGGGGTTGGATGAGAAAGAGCTGGGCGAGGCCCGCGCGTTGGGCAAGCGAGTCGCCGAAGTCGCGAAGATCGTCAAGCACGGATCGGCACAGTAGCGGCGCGTGGCGAGATACGCAATCGGGGATATTCAGGGCAGTTTTTCGGCGTTACAGCGACTCATCGCCAAAATCTGGTTTCATCCCCCTCAAGATACACTTTGGTTCGTGGGAGACCTCGTCAATCGAGGGCCTGAATCTCTCGCGGTGCTGCGGTGGGTCAAAGCCCTGGGGCCCTCAGCTGTGGTGGTCCTCGGGAATCACGATCTGCATCTGTTGGCGGCCGCCGAAGGACTCCGGCCGCTAGGGCCGGAAGACACGTTTCAAGACGTCCTCGCGGCGCCGGATCGTGATGAGTTACTCTGGTGGCTCCGGCAGCAGCGCCTGCTCTATCGGGAGAATCAGATGCTTCTTGTCCATGCCGGCCTTTTGCCGCAGTGGTCGGCCGCCGAGGCTCAGACGCTCGCGAACGAGGTCGAGAAAGTCTTACGTGGTTCCGACTATAAGGCGCTGCTCCAAGGGATGTATGGCTCGATTCCCTGCCAATGGTCGCCGGATCTGATCGGAATGGAAAGATACCGGGTCCTTGTCAATGCGCTCACGCGACTTCGGTTCTGTACGACCGATGGTAAGATGGACCTACGGCACACTGGCCCGCCCGAGAGTGCCCCTGACGGTTTTTATCCCTGGTTTGATCTGCCGAATAGACGTAGTAAAGACACGGTGATCGTCTGCGGACACTGGGCTGCTCTGGGCCTGCGCGTGAGCGACAATCTCCTCGCGCTCGACAGCGGTTGCGTCTGGGGGCATCAGCTCAGCGCGGTATGTCTTGAGGATCGCGAGGTCTTTCAGGTGCCGTGCAAAAGCGGGTAGACGCCGATCAGGTCAGCGTCTGTCGGATGGCTTCCAGCTTTTTGGTGACCTGCATGTCGCCGTTCTTCAGTGAGACCGCGTGGCCCTGTTCAAGGAACTGGGTGGCGCGATCCTTCTGGCCGATCTTCAGCAAAGCTTCGACGAGGGCCAGGTATGCCGCCGAATAGGAAGGTTTGACCGTGACACACTGCTCGAGATAGCCGGCCGCCTCTGCGTATTGGCCTTCGTCGATCAAGGCCTTGCCCAAGCCGAAATACACCACCTCATCATTGGGGTCGATCTGGAGCAGTTTTTTGAGGCCCTCGATGCGGGGATTTGGCATTGCGGAACTAGACTCTAGCATGAGGTCAGTGCCGTGTCTAGCCGCCTTGTCTGCGTGAAACACCGTGTGCTAGATTTTACTCATGGCGCACACTGGCTTCGTCTATCATCCCGATTATCTCAATCACGAGATGGGGCTCCATCATCCGGAGTCGCCCGAGCGCCTGCGGGCAATTCTGGCAAGGCTGAAAGCTTCTGGGAGTATGTCTCAACTGGTCCGGCTTGAGCCAACTCCGCCTGATCATGAGTGGATCGCAAGCTGGATCACAAAAGTGCACACTTCCGCGTACTTGAAGGATCTTCGGCGAGTGTCGCCGCAAGAGGGCCAAGTGGCGCTTGACCCCGACACGTCCATCTCCTCGGGTTCGTTGAACGCCGCGTGTTTGGCGGTCGCAGGGGCTTTGGCCGCCGCCGACGCGATCATGCAGGGGCGGGTCCAGAATGCTTTTTGTGCTGTCCGCCCCCCAGGCCACCACGCCGAGTCCTCACATGCGATGGGTTTTTGCCTTTTCAATAACGTGGCAATCGCGGCGAGATACCTGCAAGAGCACCATGGACTGGAGCGCATTGCGATTGTCGATTGGGATGTGCATCACGGCAACGGCACCCAGCGAACATTCTATGAAGACGCCTCGGTGTTTTTCTTCAGCACCCATCAGTACCCCTACTATCCAGGCACGGGGAAGGCGCATGAAACAGGCGCGGGCCGGGGCAGCGGATACACCAAGAATGTCCCATTACCCGCGGGGATGGGGGACACGGAATATCTTCAAATCTTCAATACAGTCCTGCGGCCGGCACTCAAAGCCTATCGTCCCGAGGCCATTATTGTGTCAGCCGGATTCGACGCCCATCGAGATGACCCTCTGGCCGGCATGAATCTCACGACGGAAGGCTATGTGGCGTTGACCCGCGTGGTGAAGGAGATCGCTGGTGAATTTTGCCAAGGCCGGGTACTCTCATGTCTGGAGGGCGGCTACAACCTCGAGGCGCTTGCCGCCTCCGTTGATGGGCATCTTCGTGTCCTGATGGAGGCATGAAAGAGTGAACCGGCGATGCGGAGGTTATTCCGTGGAAGGGCGAATCGCTCTCCAGTGAGTGAAGAGAGTATAGTGAAAGTTCCGGCCCCTCGTTTGTAAGGAGGGGTAAAGGGAGGTAGAGTCTACCCCACCTAACCTCCCCTTACAAAGGGGAGGGAAAACTTTTAGGAGACCCACATGCATCCGATGTTGATTACGACGGACGAACTTGACGCCATTCTCGATCGCGAGGATGTGGTAGTGGTGGATGTGCGATCGAAGATGGCGTTTACGGCCAGTGGTCATATTCTGCGAGCCGTCGCCGCCACTTGGCATGACTTCAGCGATCCGACTTCCGGGATCAAGGGTTTGCTGGATCCCGACCTTGCCCGGCTCGAAAAAAAATTGGGAGCCCTCGGCATCACCCGGGAGCGACAGGTCGTCGTCTATTCCAACCCGTTTGATAACTGGGGGGACGAAGGGCGGATGTACTGGATGCTGAATTACCTGGGCCATCCGAATGTTCGGGTACTGGACGGAGGCTGGATTAAATGGTCTGCAGAGATGCGACGTTTTGAGTGCGGACCCGCGAACCCACGCCCCGGGGTCTTCAAGGCTCAGGTGAATCCCTCATTGATCACGGCGAAGGCGGAGGTGCGGGCCCTTATCGACGGCCCTCATCCGCAGACTGTTCTGGCGGATGCTCGTTCCCCCGAAGAGTACAGTGGATCTGTCCAACACGGAATTGCCCGCGGCGGGCATATCCCGTCGGCGCTTAACGTCCCCTGGAATCAGTTTTTCAACCCGGACGGTACTGTAAAACCGGTTGAGCAGATCCGCGCCATTCTTGAGAAGGAAGGACTGACGCAGGAGAAAGAAGTGATCTGCTACTGCACGGGAGGGGTGCGGTCGGCCTGGTTGTATTTCATTCTCCGGCTCGCCGGCTATGGCCAAGTGAAAAACTATCCGGGCTCCTGGTGGGAGTGGGGCAACGACTACCTGCTTCCCGTGGTGAATCTCAAGGAATTGGCTCGCCCGAAACTCGATACGGTCCCGCCGAAGTCTTCAGCCACCCATTGAGTCGCATCGGAGTGGCCTGATGCGGTTTCGCCATCTCGCCGAGGTCTTCGAACGCCTTGAGGCCACCGCCAAGCGGCTTGAGATGTTCGAAATCCTCGCAGACCTCTTTCGTAGCACGAGCGCCGACGAGATCTCGCCCATCATTTATATGAGCCAGGGACGCCTGCTGCCGGCGTTTCAAGGACTGGAAATGGGGATGTCTGACAAGCTGCTGATGCGGGCGCTTGTCGAAGCCACGCGGCGTCCTCCGCAAGAAGTCCTGGCTCATTACAAACAAAGCGGTGATCTGGGTACTACGTCCGAGAACCTGCTCAAAGACCACGCCGGTGAGGGCTTGACGGTCCGCCAGGTCTATGAAGAATTGCTGCGGATCGCCCAGACCGGTGGAGGAGGATCGGTCGAGAAGAAGCTCTGTAACCTTGCGGAGCTCTTCGCGGCGTCTTCTCCGAAAGAAGCGAAGTACATTGCCAGGTTCGTGGTGGGGCGCCTTCGGCTGGGTGTCGGGGACGCAACTGTGCTGGAAGCCCTGGCCCTAGCGAAGCTCGGGGATCGCAAGCTAAAAGTGGACCTAGAGCGAGCCTACAATCTCTGCTCGGATCTTGGTCGCGTGGGAGAGGTCGCTAGCGAAGGGGGACGTGAGGGGATCGCTGCGATTCACGTCCAGGTCGGATATCCCATCCGCATGGCCTTGTGCGAACGGGTCGCCCAACCGGAAGATATCATCCAGAAGATCGGCCCATGTGCGGTAGAACCGAAACTGGACGGCTTTCGCTGCCAGATCCATAAAGACGGCGAAAAGGTGGAGATCTTCTCTCGAAACCTCGAGCGTACCACCGCCATGTTTCCGGATATCGCCGACGCCGTCAGGCGTCAGATCCGGGCCAAGAACGCGATCTTCGAAGGGGAAGCGCTCGCGTTCGATGAGGCCACCGGCGAACTGCTGTCTTTCCAGACAACGATCCAGCGGAAACGCAAGCATGGCATTGCCGATCACGCGAAGGAATTTCCCCTGAAGCTCTACGGCTTTGATCTGCTCTACGTGGATGGCGAGGACTACACGC
>Ga0207684_10000273_pt1 | contig 76521 bp, 60 predicted proteins | sample KBSK5501metaG_FD_184342 | JGI IMG/M metagenome (GOLD analysis project Ga0207684, IMG submission 184342) | Corn, switchgrass and miscanthus rhizosphere microbial communities from Kellogg Biological Station, Michigan, USA - KBS K5-50-1 metaG... | ecosystem: Host-associated > Plants > Roots >...
CGTTCTTGATCCGCGCGCGCAGTCCGGGCAAGCCCTGCTCCACGAAGCCGGGCCCCGCCTCGACCAGCAGCAGCAGGCGGTCGCTGCCGCCCGGGGCCCGCTCGAGCACGATCTGGTACTCGTGGCCCGCGCCGGGCTGGCTCAGGATCAGCGACTCGAGCTGGCGCGGGTAGAAGTTCACTCCGTGGAAGATCACCATGTCGTCGGTGCGGCCGCGGAAACGATCGAGTCGGAGGTGGCTACGACCACAGTCGCACGCCCCGCGACTCACCACGCGGGTGAGGTCGTGGGTGCGGTAGCGGATCAGGGGGAGCCCCTCCCGGCTGAGTGTGCTCACCACCAGCTCGCCCTCCTCCCCGTCCGCGCGGAGCGCGCCCGAGACCGGATCGACCACCTCGCAGAGGTAGTGGTCCTCCCACACGTGGATGCCGGCGCGGGCCGCGCACTCGATGCCGAGCCCGGGCCCGCCGGTCTCCGTCATGCCGATGATGTCGAACGCGGTCAGCCGCAGCTCGTGCTCGATCACCGACCGCAGGTCGTCTGACCACATCTCCGAGCCGAGCATGGCCACCCGCAGCCGCAGCGACCCGAGATCGAACCCCTCCTCCCGCGCGACCTCGATGAGGCGGAGCGGATAGGTCGCGATGGCCGCGAGCACGGTGGCGCCGAGATCGCGCATCAGGGCGAGCTGCAGGCTCGTGCGGCCCGCCCCGACCGGCACGACCTGCAGCCCGAGGCGCTCGGCGCCGTAGTGGAAGCCGAAGCCGCCCGTGAAGAGCCCGAAGGAGGGCGTGATCTGCACCACGTCCCCTGCCCGCGCCCCCGCCGCCACGTAGCAGCGCGCCATCACCTCGGCCCACTGCTCGATGTCGCCCGCGGTGTACGGGTTCACGATGGGATTGCCGGTGGTGCCGGAGGACATGTGCAGCCGGCGGATGGCCCCGGGCGGCGCGCAGGCGAGCCCGTAGGGATAGGCCTGGCGCAGCTCGTCCTTGGTGAGGAACGGCAGGCGCGCCCAGTCCGACGGCGCGCGCAGGTCCCCGGGCTGGGCCGCGCCGAGCCGGCGCGCGTAGGCCGGGTTGGTCCGCGCCCGCGCGAGCGTCGCCCGCATGCGCTCGAGCTGGAGCGCCCCGAGCCGCTCGCGCGGGAGGGCCTCGACCGCCGGCTGGTGCATCGGCTGACGATGCATCGGGGCGGTCAGCCGCGCGCGGCGAGCGCGCGGAAGACGCGCTCCGGGGTCATGGGCAGCTCGGTGAGCCGCACCCCGACCGCGTCCTTCACCGCGTTGGCCACCGCCGCCGCCACCGGGATGACGCCCGACTCGCCGAGGCCCTTGGCCCCGAAGGGCCCCGCCTCGTCCACCGTCTCGATGAGGCACACCGAGATCTCGGGCATGTCGGCGGCGGAGAGGAGCGCGTAGTCCATGAACTGAGGGTTGAGCACGCGCCCCTCGCGGATCACCAGCTCCTCGCAGAGGGCGTAGCCCAGGCCCATGTGGATGCCCCCGTGGATCTGCCCCTCGGCGGCCAGCGGGTTGAGCGCGCGGCCGACGTCGTGGGCGGAGACGATCCGCCGTACCCGCACCTGGCCGGTGGCCAGGCTCACGTCGGCCACGACCCCCTGGGCCGCGAAGCCGTAGGTGGCCGAGACATTGCCCTTCAGATCCTTGTCGAGCATGCGGCTGGGTGGATCGTAGAAGGCCTCGGCCACGAGGGTACGGCCGCCCTCTCGGAAGTGGCCGGCGCGGACCACGCGATCGTACTCCATGCCGCGCTCCGGCCGGCCCTTCACCGAGACGCGCCCACCCGCCAGCTCGAGGTCCTCCTCCCGCTCCTCGAGCACCGTCGCGGCCACCACGAGCAGCTTCCGGCGCAGCTCGCGCGCGGCGAGCAACGCCGCGTTGCCCGCGATGAACGTGGTCCGGCTCGCGTGCACCCCCACGTCCCACGGCTTGACCGCGGTGTCGCTGTTGATCACCTCGATCCGCGAGAGCGGGATGCCCAGCTCCTCGGCCACGATCATGGCCAGCACCGTCTCGGACCCTTGCCCGATCTCGCTGGCCCCGGTGAGCAGCGACACCTTGCCGAAGTCGTCGAGCTTCAGGATGGCCCCGCAGCCGTCGGAGCGGTAGACGCGGGCGCCGCCGCCCACGTGGAACATGGCCGCGTAGCCCACGCCGCGCTTCCAGCCGGCCTCGGGCGGGGGCAGCGTGGCCGCGTGGATGTCCCGCTCGACCGTGTCGAGGCACTCGGTCATGGCGCACGAGGTGATGAGGCTGCCCTGCGGGTTGACGTCGTCCGGGCGGGTGGCGTTGCGACGACGGATCTCGACCCGGTCGAGGCCGAGACGCTGGGCCAGCTCGTCCATCTGGGCCTCGATCGCGAAGGTGGACTCGAGGTTGCCATAGCCGCGCATCGAGCCCGAGTACGGGTTGTTGGTGTAGACGATGGTGGTGTCGAAGCGCACCGCGGGCACCCGGTAGAGGCCGGCGGTGGTCGAGAGCATCACGTAGGGCGTGGTGGAGCCCCACGAGACGTAGGCCCCGTTGTCGATCACCACACGCGCGTCGCGTCCGAGCAGCCGGCCCTCGCGGTCGGCCGCGGTGCGCAGGTGGATCACGCAGGGCTCCCGGGTGGGGCTCGCCAGAAACTCCTCGATGCGCTCGAAGGCGATGCGCGCCGGGCGGCCCGCGTGGCGGGCCAGGAGCGCGGTGATGATGTCGATCGGATAGAGATCGAGCCCGCGCCCGAAGTTGCCACCCACCGGCGGCTGCACCACCCGCACCCGATCGCCGGTGACGCCGAGCGCCTCCGCGAGGTCGCGCTGGTAGAGGAACGGCACCTGGGTGGTGCTCCACATGGTGAGGCTGTCGTCCTGGCTCCACGAGGCGATGGCCGCCATGGTGCCCAGGCAGGCGGTGGTGACGTAGTTGAGGCGGTAGGTCCCCTCCACCACCGCGGCGGCCTCGGCGAACGCCGCATCCACGTCGCCGTGGGTGAACTGGTAGCGCAGATTGACCAGGTTGGTGCCGAGCTCCTCGTGGACCAGCGGCGCGCCGGGCCGGAGGGCCGCGTCGGGATCGAGCACGACCGGCAGCTCGTCGTACTCCACCTCGATCAGCTCGAGGGCCCGGTACGCGATCTCCTCGGTCTCGGCCGCCACCGCCGCGATCTCGTCCCGGATGCAGCGCACCTTGCCGCCGCCCGATTTGCCGCCCTTGAGCGCGAGGTGATCCTTGGCGAAGCCGAACGGATGCTGCTCGACCGTGTCGGCGGTGATCACCGCCACCACGCCGGGCAGTGCCCGGGCGCGCGCGGTGTCGATGCGGCGGATGCGCGCGTGCGGGAAGCGCGTGCGGAGGATCGCCCCGTGGGTCATCCGGGGCAGCGTCAGATCGTGGAGGAACTGGGTGCGGCCGGTGACCTTCTCGGCCCCGTCCCGCTTGGGCGTCGCCTTGCCGATGACGCTGAAGGCGGAGGTCAAGGCGCTCAGAGCCCGACCGGCTCCTTGTGCTCCCCGAAGACGTCCTTCATCGCCCCCGCGATCTCGCCCAGCGTCGCGTAGGCGCGGACGGCCTCGAGGATGGGCTCCATCAGGTTGCGGGTGCCGCAAGCTTCCTCACGCAGGCGTGCCAGGGCGCGGGTCACGGCGGCGCCGTCGCGCTGGGCGCGGAGCTGGCCGAGCTTGGCGAGCTGGGCCTCGACGACGGAGCGATCGAACGAGTACAGCTCGAGCTGCGGGCCGGTCGTATCCGCGTCGGGCGCCACGTGGCGGTTGACGGTCACCTTGGCGATCTCGCCCGAGAGCAGCTTGCGCTCGAAGAGATAGGCCTGGCGCGCCACTTCGGCCTGGACCGCGCCCGTCTTCACCGCCTCCACGATGCCGCCCAGGCGCTCGATGTGGTCCAGCTCGACCTGGATCGCCCGCTCCATCTCGTTGGTGAGCCACTCGACATAGTAGGCGCCGCCGAGCGGGTCGACGGTGTCGGCCACCCCCGTCTCCTCTGCGCAGATCTGCATGGTGCGGAGCGCGATGAGCTGGGCCTTGGGCGACGGGATGGTGTAGGCCTCGTCGTAGGTGGGCAGGGCCATGGTCTGGGCACCCGAGAGCGCGGCGGTGAGCGCGAGGTAGGCGCCGCGGACGATGTTGTTCTCGGGCTCCTGGGCCGTGAAGGCGGAGCCGCCCCCGCCGATGAGCGAGCGGAACATCATCGAGCGCGGGTTCTTCGCGCCGAAGCGCTCCTTCATCAGGCGGGCGTACATGCGGCGTCCCGCCCGGAACTTGCCGACCTCCTCGAAGATCTTCCCCCAGCAGGTGAAGTTGAAGGACAGCCGCGGGGCGAACTCGTCGATGTCGAGCCCGCGGGCGAGCAGCCGCTCGGTGTAGGCGGCCACGATCGCGAGCCCGTAGGCCATCTCCTGCGCGGTGGTGCAGCCGGCCTCGCGGATGTGATAGCCGCAGATCGAGATCGGGTTGACCTTGGGCGCCCGGCGGGCGCAGAACTCGGCCAGGTCGATCACCAGGCGCAGCGACGCCTCCACCGGATAGACCCAGGTGCCGCGCGCCACGAACTCCTTCAGGATGTCGTTCTGCGGCGTGGTCACGACCCGGTCCCACGCGACGCCCTGCTTCTCGGCGACGACCAGGTACATGGCTTGGAGGATCGACGCCATCGAGTTGATGGTGAGCGACACACTCACCCGGTCGGCCGGGATGCCCGCGAAGGCCTCCTCCATGTCCGCCAGGCTGTCCACCGCCATGCCGACGCGCCCGACTTCGCCCTCGGCACGCGGGTCGTCGGAGTCGAGGCCGAGCTGGGTCGGCAGGTCGAAGGCCACGTTGAGCGCGTCCTGGCCACGGGCCATCAGGTACTTGAAGCGCTGGTTGGTCTCGGCCGGCGTGCCGAAGCCCACGTACTGGCGCATCGTCCAGACCCGCGCGCGGTACATCTCGGGATGGATGCCGCGCGTGAACGGGTACTCGCCCGGCCGCCCGAGATCCCGCGCCGGATCGAACCCGGCCAGGTCCTCCGGGCCGTACCGCGCCTTCACGGCAATCCCCGCGTGCAGCACTACGTCCTTGCTCTTCTTCTCCTCGGCCATCGCTAGTCCTCTCTCTGCAGCCTCTCGAACGCCTTGATGATCGCCGGCAGCGGCGTCCCCATCGGGAACACCTCCCACACCCCCGCGGCGCGAAGGTTCGGCACGTCCTGCTGCGGGATGGTCCCGCCGACCGCCACCCGGATGGACTCCCCGCCGGCGGCGCGCAAACCCTCCACGATCTTGCGCGACAAGGGCTCGTGAGCGCCAGAGAGGATGCTGAGCCCCACGACGTCCACGTCCTCCTGGAGCGCCGCCTGCACGATCGCCTCCGGGGAGCGCTTGAGCCCCGTGTAGATCACTTCCATGCCCGCATCGCGGAGGGCCTGCGCCACCACCTTGGCGCCGCGGTCGTGTCCGTCGAGGCCCGGCTTGGCGACGAGGACCCGTAGCGGCTTCATTCCGGCTCGAAGGCGACCAGGTGCCGGGGCGCGCCCTTCGGCTCGTCGGCCACCCGCACCGGGACGAAGCGCACGCGCGCCCCCACCTGGAGGGCGGCGGGCTCGCGCGTGAGGACCGGCGCGAAGAGCCGGAGCCCGCCCACCTTGACGATGGCGAAGACGAGCGGCGAGGTGAAGCCGGCCGGGATGCCGGTCTCCTGGACGGTGAAGCCGTGCACGGTCCCCTCGCGGGGCAGATCCACCCACTCGAAGGCATCGCCGGCGCATTCGGGGCAGAATCCGCGCGGGGGCCAGTCGAGCCGGCCGCATCCCAGGCACCGGGTGGTGGTGAGCCGGCCCGCCGCCAGGTGCGTGTAGAACTGGTGGAGCTTGGTGTGCTCCACCGACTGGAGCGGGAGCGGATCGACGGCCCGGAAGTAGGTCACCGCCCGTACACCATCACGACGTGCTCGCCCATGCCGCTGTTGTTGTGGGTGAGGCCGATCCGGGCGTCCGCCACCTGGCGCGGGCCCGCCTCGTCGCGGAGCTGCGCGAACACCTCGGCGGCCTGGGCCACTCCGGTGGCCCCGAGCGGGTGGCCACAGCCCATGAGCCCGCCGCGGGGATTCACCACCACGTCGCCGCCGTAGTCCGCGCGGCCCTTCTCGACGAAGCGCCCGCCCTCGCCCTTCTCGCAGAAACCCAGCTCCTCGTAGGCGATGATCTCCGCGATGGCGAAACAGTCGTGGACCTCGGCCAGATCCACCTCTCCGGCCGTGACCCCCGCCATCCGGTACGCGGAGTCCGCGGCCCGCTTCATGGCCGGCCAGTGGGCGTAGTCCTCGGGCAGCGAGGAGAGCGTGAAGCCGTCGAGGGCCTGGCCCGTGCCCATGATCCACACCGGCTTCGTGGTCAGGTCCCGGGCTCGCTCCTCGGAGGCCAGGATCACGGCGGCGGCCCCGTCGGTGATCGGCGAGCACATGAACAGACGCAGCGGCGCCGCGATCATGCGGGAGCAGAGCACCTGCTCGAGCGTGGCGCCCTTCTGGAAGTGGGCGGTGGGGTTGCGCGCGGCGTGGGTGTGGTTCTTCACCCCGACCCGCGCGAGCTGCTCCTCGGTGGTGGAGTACCGGGCCATGTGCTTCTGGGCGGCCAGGGCGAAGCACGGCGGCGCGGTGAGCCCGTGGCAGGCCTCCCACTCACGGTCCACGCCCGTGCCCATGTTGAGGATGGCCTCGTCGGTCACCGGCTGGTTCAGCTTCTCCACGCCGAGCACCATGACCAGGTCGGCCAGCCCGGCCGCGATGAAGGCGTAGGCGTAGCGGATCCCGACGGTGCCGGAGGCGCACATGTGCTCGGTGCGCGCAGAGAGCGACGAGGGCTTGATGCCGAGGGCCTCCGCCGCCATCGAGGAGATGTGGCTCTGGAAGGCGGTGCGCTCCGGCATCACGCTGCCGACCACGAGGCCGTCGAGGTCACGCGGCTTCACCGCCGGCACCGAATCGAAGCAGGCCTTGCCGGCCTCCCAGATGAGATCGCGGTAGCTCGCCTTGCGCACCCCGAACTTCGTGACTCCGGCTCCTACCAGGGCGACTCGCTTCATGACTGTCCCCTCACCCTAACCCTCTCCCCAGAGGGGAGAGGGGAATTGTTCACAGGTCTCGCGCGATGATCAGGCGCAGGATCTCGCTGGTGCCGCCGCCGAAGAGCAGGAAGCGCGAGTCCCGCAGGTAGCGCTGTACCGGGTACTCGGTGGCCAGGCTGTAGGAGGCAAAGATGCGTGCCGCATCGTCGGCCACCCGCACCGCCATCTCGGAGGCGCTCAGCTTGGCCATTGCCGCCTCGCGCGTCACCGTCCCGCCACGGTCCAGCGCGGCGGCGGCGTCATAGGTCATGAGGGTAGCGCCGTGGATGCCGGTCAGCATGTCGGCCAGCTTGAAGGCGACGGCCTGATGCTCGGCGATGGGCTTGCCGAAGGCTACTCGCTCCCGCGCGTAGCGGAGCGCGGCGTCGTAGGCCGCGCGCGCCAGGCCCACCGACAGCGCGGCCGTCATCACCCGGATCTCGGAGAGAATGGCCCCGATCTTCTCGACCCCGCCGCTCTCGCCACCCAGCACGTGGTCGGCCGGCACCCGCACGTCCTCGAGCGCGATCTCGCCGGTGTCGGAGGCACGCACCGACATCTTGGCGATCTTCCTCCCCTGCACCACGCCGGGCATGGTCTTCGGGTCCACCAGGAACAGCGCGATGTGCTTGAGGCCGCGCTCGTCCGAGGTCTTGGCTCCCACCGTCAGGAAGTCGGCGATCGGCGCGCTCGTCACCCAGGTCTTGGTGCCGTGGAGCACCCAGTGGTCACCGTCCCGGCGGGCGCGCGTCTGCATGTTGCCGAGATCGGAGCCGGCGCCGGGCTCGGTCAGCGCGAAGGCGCCGACCTTCTCGCCGCGCAGCGCGGGGACCAGGTAGCGCTGGCGCTGCTCCTCGCCGCCGTACTTGAAGACGAAGTGGGTCCCCATCAGCGCCTGCATCATGGCCGCGGCGGCCAGCGACATGGAGCCGCGGCCGAGCTCCTCGGCCAGCAGGCAGAACGTCACCATGTCGGCCTCGCTGCCGCCATAGCGCTCCGGGTAGCGCAGCCCGAAGTAGCCGAGCGCGCCGAGACGCCGGAACAGTACGGCGGGGAACTCGCCGCGGGCATCGATGTCGTCGGCCACCGGCGCGATCTCGGTGTCCACGAGCTTGGCGACCGAGCGGCGGAACTCCTCCTGCTCCGGGGTGAGCCTAGACATGGCGCGCCCGCCGGGTGGCCGCCCCATCGACCGTCATGCTCGACGGATCGATGACGACACCGTACTCGCGCCGCGCATGCTCGATGGACACGTAGCCCTCCCGCACGTCTTCCAGGACCCGCGCCGGGTCGCGCTCGAAGGGGGGCCCGTAGCCCCCGGCGCCCGACTGCTCGAAGGAGATCACATCGCCGGGCGCAAAGTCGGCCGACTCCTTGCCGTGCACCACGCGCTCCCCGGGGCCGGGATTGATCACGGTGCGTGCGAGACGCCCGCCCCGGCCACCGAACAGCCCGTAGGGGGCGAAGCGTTGGCGCTCCGAGAGATTGGTCAGCTTGCCGTCCTCGGCCAGGAACTTCAGGTCGCGCCGGACCCCGCAGCCGCCGCGGAAGCGCCCCGGTCCCGCCGAGTCCCGGATCAGCTCGAAGCGCTCGACGATGATCGGGTGGTTGGCCTCCTGGGCTTCGACCGGGATATTGGAGGCATTGAAGGCCGAGGCCATGGCCTCGCAGCCGTCCTTGCCCGCCCGCGCGCCCGTGCCGGAGAGCACCAGCTCGTAGGCCACGAACCGCCGGCCGCGCTGCGGATCGTAGCCGCCGAAGGTCGGGTTGGCGAAGTGCGACGAGGCGGCGGCCACCCGCTCCGGCAGCGCGGGCGCCAGGGCGCCGATCACCGCTTCGAAGATGCGATAGCAGATGATGGCCCGCGGCCCGCCCCCGGCGGGCGGGCGCGGATTGAGGAAGGAGCCGAGCGGCGCCTCCACCGTGATCGGCCGCAGCGCGCCCTCGTTCATGGGGCCGAAGGGGTCGGTCAGGCACTTGATCGCCGCGAAGGAGTAGGAGCGTGTGTAGTTGATGTAGGAGTTGAGGCCCGACGGCGTCTGGGCGGCCGAGCCCGCGAAGTCCACGGTCAGCCGATCACCGGCCACGCGTACACACACAGAAACCTTTACCGGGTCGGTATTTGGGCCCCAATCATCCAGGAAGTCCTCGAAGGCATAGTCGCCGGCCGGGATCCGGGCGATGGCCGCGCGCATGCTGACCTCGCTGCGGTCCATGATCTCCTCCATCGCGGCGGATAGCGTCTCGGTGCCGTAACGCTCGGCCAGCTCCTGCAGCCGCTGCTCGCCCACTCGGAGCGCGCTCCGCTGGGCCCGCAGGTCGCCCAGCACCTTCTCGGGGGTGCGGGTGTTGGCGCCGATGATGCCGATGACCGCTTCGTTCTCCTGGTACTCGCTCCACACCTTCGTGGGGAGCAGGCGCAGGCCTTCCTGGAAGTAGTCGAAGATGCCGACCACGCCCTGGCTGCCCGGCCGCTGCCCGCCCACGTCGGTGTGGTGGAGGATGTTCACCGCGAAGCCGATGAGCTGGTCGTCGAGAAACGCGGGCTGGGTGATGAAGAAGTCCGGGAAGTGCCCGGAGCCGAGCAAGGGGTCGTTGAGCAGGATGGCGTCGCCGGGCCGCAGGCTCTCCGCCGGATGGGCGGCCAGCGCGTTCCTCACCGCGAAGGACATCGCGCCCATGTGCCCGGGGCTGTAGGGTCCCTGCGCCACCATGCGCCCCGCGGGGTCGAAGAGGGCCACCGAGAAGTCCTGACCCTCGCGCGCCTGCTCGGAGTACGCGGTCTTGTGCACCGTGGTGCCGATCTCCACCGCGATCGACTGGAGCGCGCCCCAGATCACCGAGAGCGTGAGCGGATTGAGGCCGCGCCCGCTCATGAGCCCATCTCCACCAGCAGGCTCCCGTAGTCGTCCACGCGCCCCCCGCAGCCCGGCGGCAGCACCGAGGTGGACTCGCGCTCCTCGATCACCGCCGGGCCCACGAGCGTGACGCCGGGCGACAGGCGATAGCGGTCGTACACCGGCGTCTCGACGTAGCCGCCCTTCTCAGGAAAGTAAGCGGCCCGGCGCGCCTTGAGCGCCTGATCGGCGCCGCCCCGCGGCGTCTGCTTCGGGAGGGTGAGCCGCGCCCCGGCCGCGACCGCGCTCAGCTTCCAGTTCACGATCTCGACCGGCTCCTCCGGGCTCGCGTAGCCGTAGCGGCCGGCATAGGCCTCGTCGAAGGCGGCGCGGAAGCGGCGCAGGTCCGCCTCGGCCAGCACGCCGGGAGGGAGCGCCACGTTCAGCTCGTACCCCTGGCCCGCGTAGCGCGCGTCGGCGCTGCGGAGCTGGGCGACCGCCCCCGCCACCGCGGACTCGCGGACGACCGCGGCGGCCTGCACCTCCATCTCGCGGTACATCTCGTTCAGATAAGGCAGCGCCACCTCGTCGGTCTTCTTCACGTAGGTTCGGGACACGTCGAACTTCACGTCGGCGGCCAGCAGGCCGAGCGCCGCGGTCACCCCGGCCGCCGCGGGCAGGATGACGCGCGGGATCCGCAGGGCCTGCGCGAGGCGGCAGCCGTGGACGGGACCGGAGCCGCCGAAGGCGATGAGGGTGAGATCCCGCGGGTCGCGGCCGCGCTCGATGGACACCACGCGCGTGGCCAGCTCCATGTTGGTGTTGACCACGAGATGAATACCCCACGCGGCCTCCGCCAGCCCGAGGCCGAGCGGCCGCGCGACCTGTGATTCGATGGCGCGCCGAGCGGCCGCCGCGTCGAGCCGCATGGTCCCGCCCGCGAACTCGTCCGGGTTGAGATAGCCCAGGACGAGATTGGCGTCGGTCACGGTCGGGGCGGCGCCGCCGCGCCCGTAGCAGGCCGGACCCGGCATCGAGGACGCGCTCTCGGGCCCCACTGCGATCACCCCGAGGCCCGCGCGGGCGATCGAGCCGCCCCCCGCCCCGATCTCCACCAGGTCGATGGCGTGGATGTTCATGGGGATGCCGCTGCCCGCTGCGAGCCCGACCTTGTGCAGCTCGAAGAGCGCGGTGGTGGACGGCCGGCCCTTCTCGATCAGGGCCAGCTTGGCGGTGGTGCCACCCATGTCGAAAGCGATGAGGTCCCGGTGGCCGGTCGTCTCGCCGTAGGCGGCGGCCATCAGGGTTCCCGCGGCCGGGCCCGATTCGATCATGCGGACGGGGTACCGCTCCATGGTCTCGGAGGTCGCGATGCCGCCCGAGGACTGCATGACGAAGAGCCGGCCGCGGCACCCCCGCCGCTTCATCTCGTCGGTGAGGAGTCGAAGATAGTCCCGCACCGCGGTCATGACGTAGGCGTTCACCACCGTCGTGCTGGTGCGCTCGTACTCGCGGAACACCGGCGAGATCTCGTGGGACAGGCTCACCGAGGCCTCCGGCGCCTCCTCGGCGATGATCTCCCCCACCCGCCGCTCGTGGGCGGGATTGGCGTAGGCGTGGAGCAGGCACACCGCGATGGAGGCGACGCCGCGCCCGCGGAGCGCTCGCACCGCCCGGCGCGTCTCGGCCTCGTCCAGCGGCTGGAGCACCGAGCCGTCGGCCCGCAGCCGCTCCGGCACCTCCTCGATGCATCGCCGCGGAATGAGGGGTGGAGGCTTCTCGATCTGGAGGTCGTAGACCTGGTAGCGCTTCTCCCGGCCGATGATGAGCACGTCGCGGAAGCCCCGCGTCGTGATGAGGCCCACCCGACGGCCCTTGCGCTCGATGACGATGTTCGAGCCGAGCGTGGTGCCGTGCACGGCCTGAACGACCGCCGCCCACGGCGCTCCCGCCCGGATGAGCAGCTCGTCGAGACCGGCCAGGCAGGCCTCGGAGGGGTCGGGATACGTGGTGAGCCGTTTGGCGGTGTGGAGCTCGCCGGTCGGCGATTGCAGCACGAAGTCGGTGAAGGTGCCGCCCACGTCGAAGCCCACGCGGTAGCCGCCCTCCGGCATCGGTGACCCGATCAGCGCCCCGCCTCGGTCGGGGCGAGCGCGTGGATCAGCGCTTCCTCGAGATCGGCGACGGCCTCTATGATGTCGGCGGCGCTCTCCCATCGCTCCTGCACCCCCGCGTACTGCGCATCGCCGAAGCATCGGCCCTTGCGCTCGACGAGGCCCGCCGCCTCCACCCGCCCGGCCTCGCGGAGGAACGCGGCCACATCGTGGCTGCGCCGGGCCGCCAGCGGGAACGCGAAAAAGGTGAGATGCCCGGCCAGGCGCTTGGCCACCGCCCCGCGCAGGTCGGCGGCGAGCAGGCGGAAGGCGCGCGGGCCCCCGTAGTGATCCGGCCCGCCCGGATCGGCGGCGAGATTTGTCCGCATCACCGGCAAGGTGCGGGCGATCATCTCGTCGCGCCCGGGACGGCGGAGCTGGCGGAACGCCGAGCGCATCGTGTACGGCGCCCGGGCGTAGCGTACCCGCTCGGCCTTCCACGCGCGCAGGAACTCGGCGGCGGGCATCGCGGCGTACGGATAGCCGTCGGGATCGTGCACGCGCACGCGGTCGCCCTCGACCGCCAGCACGATGACGAAGTGGTCGCTCCCCGAGAGCTGCGTGTGGTGGGGCAGGTAACCGAGCGCCCCCATGTCCAGCGGGCCCGCGAGCACCGGGCCGCGCGCGGAGGCCTCCCCGAGGCGGGCGAGAGCGGCCTCCGGCGTGCCCTCGCGCTCCTCCCGGCATTCCCAGCCGAGCACGTCGAGAGCGGTCGTCACGCCCTGATCCGGGTTCACGAGCGACGAGCTGAAGAAGACGAGCAGCTCCCGCCCCACCCGCAGGTAGAGCGTGCCGAAGGGCACGGTGGTGAGGCACTCGATGAAGCCCGGCTCGGGCAGCTCGCTCGCGGGGGCGCCGGCCTCCCGCAGGGCCATGTACAGGCTGTTGGCGTAGCAGTACGCGCCGTTGCCGGTGTACGTCGTCACGCGCTACCCGGGCGGCCGTCGCGGTGCTCGCGTTCCTCGCGCGAGACGGGCGGGTCCTGTCGCACCGGCGGCGGGAGCACGATCAAGCTGTTGTGCCCCTCGTTCCCCCCGGGACGGGAGGCCATGCCGCTACTGGATGGTGGCGGTCAGGGTCAGGGCCGTCTCCTGCGCCGACTGCTCGGCGCGATAGCCGAGGACCTGGCGGGTGACCGCGTGGAGGCTTCCGGTGGCGCCGCCGATCTGCATGCGGCCGCCGTTCGGCACGATCAGTTCCGTCGACGCCTCGGTGACCTCGATCGTGCCCCCGCCTCCGGGCGTGAAGTAGCTGATCACCGGGGTGAGCGTCACCCGGATCTGGTTGCCCGGCAGCACGACCGGCCGGACCGCGAGCGCGGTGCCGACCCGTTGCCACGCGACCCCCTGGGCCACGTGGCCCTTGCCGGTCGCGTAGTCGTGGTAGTAGGCCAGCTGCTGGTATGGCACGTCCTGCGCCACCATGATCGAGCCGGCGCCGCCGTCCTGCACCACCGTGAACAGCCCCGACGAGCGGGTGACCCGCGTCGTGGTGTCCTCCACCGCGAGCCCGCCGCGACCCCGGGTGCGCACGTCCCCGCGCCGCTCCTCGACGATGATCCCGCCCTGCCCCTGCACGCCCTGCCGGCTGCCCTGCGTCTGCTGCTTGAATTCGAGGAGGACCTTGACCTGGCGCGTGCTCTGAGCACCGGAGGGTGACGCCACGACGCCGAAGACGGCGAGGGTGCTCACCACCACCGACAGGAGCCCGAGGACGCGGGAGGGCGGCACGCGCGCTACCCGGGGATCTGCGCCTCTTCCGGCAGGCGGTCCCACACGGGCGTCCACTCCGGCAGGGTCAGTCCCACCGCGGCCGCCTTCTCGGCCACCTCGCGCGCAAAGGTCTGGCGCACCTCGTCGTTGTCCCGCAGCTTGAGGCGGTACTTCCGGTAGAGAACGTTCTTGGCCGAGCCCGGGCGGCCGAAGATGTTCATGGTGCGGATGTACCACTTGTTGAGCGTCGCCTGCGCCTCGTCGTGGGTCTTGGGATCCTCGGCCAGCCGCTTCACCCACACCTCCCCGTGGCGGATGTGGAACTTCTCCTCCTTGAAGATGCCCTCGATGGCCCGGACCCAGGGGCCGTAGGAGCAGCCGCGCACGTCCTCCAGCTGGTGGCCCGCGCCGCGATCCATGCAGAAGTTGAAGAAGATGAAGTCGGCCCACGTCTCGATCGGGTAGTAGAAGATGTTGACCCGCTTGTCGGCGGTGATGCGCGCGGTCCCGATGTCCGCGTCGGACGCGATGCGCATGGTCAGCACCTCGTCGTGGGCTCGCACGTGGGCCTCCACATCCACCCCCAGGTCGGCGAGGAGCCCGTACATGACGGTGGCGTGGCGCAGCTCGTCCTTCACGATCTGGGAGACCACGTGCTTCTCCTCCACGCCGGGTGCCTTCAGGATCGAGGGCACGTAGCCGTAGCCGCCGGCCAGCTCCGAGTCGGCCTGCATGGTCATGAGATGGATGAGGTTCTCCCGGTAGATGTCCGTCATCTCGTCGGGAGACTCGATGCGCTCCCCCGCTTCGATGCGGGCGAGCAGTCGGGCTTCGTCGCGCTCGGCCATGACTATCTCCTTTCCACGACCCGCACTGCCTTGCCCTCGCTGCGCGGGATGGTCTTCGGGGCCACCACGGCGATCTCCGGGTTGAGGCCCAGGTGGCCGCGGAGGCACTCGGCCACCCGAACCGACAGCGCGGCGAGCTGGACTCTTCCCGCCTCGAAGCCGCCCCACTCGCGCACCACGCGCTCGGCCGGCTCCACCTGCACCGCCAGCGTCGGGAAGGCGGCGCGCCGGTCCACCAGGAGCTGGTAGTGCGGGGCCAGCTCCTCCACCGTCAGCAGTGCGGCCTCGAGCTGGGACGGGTAGACGTTGACTCCCTTGATGATCAGCATGTCGTCGGTGCGGCCCTTGATGCGGGCCATGCGCACGGTGGTCCGCCCGCAGCGGCACGGCTCGGGATCGAGCCGCGTGACGTCGCCGGTGCGGTAGCGGATCACGGGCAGCGCTTCCTTGGTGAGCGAGGTCAGCACCAGCTCCCCCTCGCACCCGAACGGGAGCGGCGCCCCGCTCGCCGGGTCCACGATCTCGGGCAGGAAGTGGTCTTCGTTGAGGTGCAAGCCGTCGCGGGCCTCCACGCATTCGCTCGCCACGCCGGGGCCGATCATCTCACTGAGTCCATAGAAGTCCACTGCCGGGCAGCCCCACAGCGCCTCGAGCTGGACGCGCATCTGCTCGGTCCACGGCTCCGCCCCGAACAGCCCGTAGCGCAGTCCGATCGCGCGCGGGTCGCCGCCCTGCTCCTGCAGGCTCTCGCCGATGTACAGCGCGAAGGAGGGCGTACAGGCCAGCCCGTGCGGGTGGAAGTCCTGCAGCAGGAGGATCTGACGCAGGGTATTGCCCGAGGAGACCGGCACCACCGTGAGCCCCATGTGCTCGGCCCCGTCGTGGAAGCCGAGCCCGCCGGTGAAGAGGCCGTAGCCGTACGCGATCTGGATGAGCTGCCCCGGTAGGGCGCCCGCCCCCGCGAGCGCCCGCGCCATCACCTCGCGCCACACCCGGAGGTCGTTCCGGGTGTAGCCGACCACCGTCGGCTTGCCGCGGGTGCCGGACGAGGCGTGGATGCGCACCACCTCCTCGCGGGGGACCGCGAAGAGGCCGAAGGGGTAGTGCTGCCGCAGGTGATCCTTCACCGTGAACGGCAGCTCGTGGAGCCGGTCGAGGTCGACCGCGTCCTCCTTCACCCGCGCGGCGTCGAGGGCCTCGCGATAGAACGGGACCCGCGCGCGGGCCCACGCCACGCTCGCGCGCAGGCGCTCGGCCTGCAGCGCGCGCAGCCCGGCCCGGGGCGCGGTCTCCATGTCGCGATTCCAGATCATGGGCGGTTCCAGATCATGAGGCTAGCTTACCGCCACCCGGCGCACGAGCCAGCTCTGGCGCTCGAGGAAGCGCGCCATCGTCTCGAGCGTGCGCGGATCGGCTCCCGCGTCGAGGCTGATGCGGTCGGGCAGGACGTAGCGCACCTCCGGGTAGGACACGAGCACCCGTAGCAGGGTCCGCACCCGTGAGTCCCAGGCGAGCAGCCCCTGACGGCTCGGGCCCGCGGCGTGGGGATCCCAATCGCTCTGCAATCCGACCCGCAGCGTGCGGCCGGACGGGGGCGCGGCCATCAGGCCGGGCCCGCGATCAGGGCTTCATAGTGCGCCACCATGCTCTCGACCTGCACCCGCGCCGAGAAGCGCGCCTCGGCGAGCCGGCGCGCCGCCTGCCCCATGGCGGCGCGGCGTCCGGCGTCGAGGAGCAGGCCGATGGCGGCGTCGGCCATCTCGCCCGTCTCGCCCTTGGTGAGGAACCCGGTCTCGCCGTCCGTGACCACCTCGTCCACTCCCGACGCGCGGACCGCCACCGCGGGCAGCGCGCAGGCGTGCGCCTCGGCCAGCACCAGTCCCTGCGTCTCGGTCTCCGACGCGAAGAGGAAGAGATCGGCCGCGCGGTAGTAGTCGGGCAGCGCCTCCCGCGCGAGCCCGCCGTGGAAGACGATACGCCGGCCGGCCCGCATGGCGGCCGCCCGGCGCTCGAGAGCGCGGCTGTGGCTGCCCTTCCCCACGAGATGCAGGGTGGCCGTCGACACCGCCGCCGCCACCGACTCGAAGGCGTCGAGCACGCGCTCGAGGCTCTTCTCCCGATCGAGCCGGCCGGTGTAGAGACAGATCAGCCCGTCCGCGGGCAGGCCGAGCCGCCGCCGCGCTCGCTCCCGGCTACCCGGGCTGAACAGCTCGAGGTCGACCCCGGTGGGAATCACCGTCACCGGCGCGCCCACCCCCCGCTGCCGCAGCATGTCGGCGACGTGGTCCGAGGGCGCCACGATCAGGTCGGCGGAATTCGCGAAGCGGCAGGCCAGCCGCACCGCGAGGCTTCGCACGAGGCGGGGCGGCAGCGGGACGTAGTGCGCGTACTTCTCGTAGCGCGTGTGGTAGGTGAAGACGAGTGGGCGGCGCTGGCGCCGGGCCAGCCGGCGGCCGGTCACCCCGAGCAGAAACGGGTGATGGACATGGACGACGTCGAGCGCGAGGGCGCGGGCCAGGCGCCCGAGACGCCGCGAGAGCGGCAGCGGCAGCGAGAAGCCCGGGTAGGTCGGGGCGGGGATCGACGGGTAGCGGAAGACGAACAGCGGATCGGGATGCGGCTGCTGAGCGGCGGGGGCGAAGACCCAGACTCGGTGGCCGAGCGCCTCAAGCCCCAGCCGCAGGGTCTCGACCGCGGTCGTGACCCCCCCGCGGAACGGCAGGTAGTTGTTGGTGAACAGCCCGACGCGCATCCACTATTCGTCCGGGCGCTTCGGGTCCTTGTCGCGCTCGATCCGGTCGAAGTCGCCCGGCTTGAGCGACTCGAGCCACTCCTTGATCTTGGCCTGGTCGTCGCCCTTGCCGGTGCCGATCTCGGTCTCCTTGGCGACCTCCACGGTGCGGGCCTTGTGCACCACTTCTTCGTCCACGAAGATCGGGGCGCCGACCCGCAAGGCGAGGGCGATGGCGTCCGACGGTCGCGAGTCCACCGTGATGTCGGCGCTGCCGAGCTTGAGGTGGATCACCGCGTAGAAGGTGTTGTCGCGCAGATCGTTGACGACGATCTTCTGGACCTGTGCGTTCACCGACTCCAGGATGTTCTTGATGAGGTCGTGCGTCATCGGGCGCGGGGTGGAGATCTTCTCCAGCTCCAGCGCGATGGCGTTGGCCTCGAAGAGCCCCACCCAGATGGGCAGGGAGCGCTTCTCCTCTTCGTCGCGGAGGATGATCATGGGCATGTTGGAGAGCGGATCCAGCGCCAGCCCCTTCACTTTCATCTCCAGCCACATGGTGCGCCTCCTCTAGGCCTGTAGCGCGGGAACGGCTTCGCCCGCCAAGATCCGATCGACCGCCACCCGGTCCTCGCGCGGCTCGGCCGGCTCCCCGCGAAGGCTGTGCGGTAGCGCGCGGACGATGCGCACCGGGACGACCCGGCCCAGCAGGTCGCGGCCTCCGACATCGAAGTTCACCACACGATTGCAGCGCGTACGCCCGGCCGCCTCACCCGCGCTCTTGCGAGAGACGCCGTCGACCAGGACCGGCAGCGTCCGGCCCTCGAGCCGCTGGCTGCGGGCGGCCGCGACGCGGGCGGTCACCTCCAGGAGCCGGCGGTTGCGCTCGGCCTTCACCTCGTCGGGGACCTGGTCCGGCATCTCGGCGGCGGGCGTGCCCGGCCGGCGCGAGTAGCGGAAGGCGAAGACGTTGTCGTAGCCCACCCGCTCCACCATCTCCACGGTCCGGGTGAAGTCCTCGTCGGTCTCCCCGGGGAAGCCCACGATGAGATCGGTGGAGAGCGCCAGATCGGGCACGGTCTCCTGGAGCTCCGCGATCAGCTCCAGATAGCGCGCGCGCGAGTAGCCGCGATTCATCCGCTCGAGCACGCGATCGGACCCGGACTGCAGCGGCAGGTGCAGGTACTCGCAGACCTTGGGGACGTCGCGGAGGGCGCGGATCAGCCGGGAGGTGAGGTTGTAGGGGTTCGAGGTCGTGAAGCGGATGCGCTCGATCCCGTCGATGTCATTGACGCGCTCGAGCAGCGCGGCGAGATCGGTGGGCGGGCTCAGATCGCGCCCGTAGGCGTTGACGGTCTGGCCGAGCAGGGTCACTTCCCGGCAGCCCGCCGCGGCCAGGCCGCGGATCTCTTCGACGACGACGTCCGGCGGGTGGCTGCGCTCGCGCCCGCGCGTGGTCGGCACGACACAGAAGGTGCAGTACTTCTCGCAGCCCTCCATGACCGTGACGAAGGCCTTCAGGCGCAGGCCGCCGGCGGGAGGCGCGGTGATCTTCACGAGCGCCCCCTCGCCCGTCTCCAGCACGGGGCCCCGGCCCTGCTTCGCGCGCTCGACCAGCTCGGCGACCCGGGCGATGGCGGGCGAGCCAAACACCAGGTCCACGTAGGGCGCGCGCTCCTGGATGCGCCCCTTCTGGAGCTGGGCCATGCAGCCCATGACGCCGATGACGAGGTCCGGGCGCTGGCGCTTCAGGTGCTTGAGGGCGCCGAGCTGCGAGAACACCTTGTCTTCTGCCTTCTCGCGGATCGAGCAGGTATTGAGCAGGATGAGGTCGGCGTCCTCCGGGCGGTCGGTCAGCTCGTAGCGCTCGCGCTTGAGTAGTGAGGCGACGCGCTCGGAGTCGTACTCGTTCATCTGGCAGCCGTAGGTGATCAAGTGAAGCTTGGAGGGAGTTTTCTGCATAGTTGGTCGGAACTTACGTTAGCATCCACCCCCGGGCATGTCAAACCGGTGGCAGATCAGACGGTCTCCTCGAAGACTCCGATGCGACGGAACTTGTCGTGGCGCTGCTCGATCAGCTCCGCCTCCGACTTCGATTTGAGCTCCCAGATCTGGTCCCGAAGCGCGGCCCGCAGGCTGGCCGCGGTCGCCTCCCAGTTTCGATGGGCGCCCCCTACCGGCTCGGGCACGATGGCGTCGATGACGCCCAGCTTCAGCAGATCGGGCGCGGTCACGCGCATCAGCTCGGCGGCCTCGGGTGCCTTCGCGCCGTCGCCCCAGAGGATGGCGGCGCAGCCCTCGGGCGAGATCACCGAGTAGATCGCGTACTCGAGCATCAGCACGCGGTTGCCGACCCCGATGGCGAGGGCGCCGCCGCTGCCCCCCTCGCCGGTGACCACGCAGATCACCGGGGTAGGCAGTCCGGCCATCTCGCGCAGGTTGCGCGCGATCGCCTCGGCCTGCCCGCGCTCCTCGGCGCCGAGCCCGGGGTAGGCGCCGGGGGTGTCGATGAAGGTGATGATGGGCTTGCCGAACCTGCCGGCGAGCTGCATCAGGCGGAGGGCCTTGCGGTAGCCCTCGGGATGCGGCATGCCGAAGTTCCGCGCGATGTTCTCGCGGGTGTCGCGGCCCTTCTGATGCCCGATGACGACCACCGGCTCGCCGTCGAAGGTGGCGAGACCACCCACGATCGCCTTGTCGTCGCCGAAGACCCGGTCGCCGTGGAGCTCCACCCAGTCCTCCAGCAGCAGGCCGACGAGGTCGAGGGTATGCGGACGCTTGGGGTGCCGGGCGATCTGGGTGCGCTGCCAGGCGGTCAGACTCGAGTAGATGCGCTGCTGCTGGCGGGTGAGCCGGTCCTCGAGCTTCGCGATCTCGTCGCGCGCGGCGAGCGGATCCTCCGAGGCGCGCAGCTCGGCGATGCGGTTCTCGAGCTCGAGGAGCGGCTTCTCGAATTCAAGCTCGTCCGGCATACTCGACGAGTATACTGCCCGGCCCGAGCAGGCCCTCCACTTTCGTCACCAGCCCCGGCGCCGGCTCCACCGCGAGCTCCTTCACACGCAGGACCACCTCCTGCTCGGGCAGCAGCACGTGCAGGAAGAGCGGAATGCGGCCCTCGTGCTCAAGGCAGGCCACCTTCACGGAGGCGAGCAGGTCGGGTAGAGCCTTGGCCGCCGCGCTCACCCGGATACGGCAGGCGTGCGCCGCGCCCCCTTGACCATTGGCGCCGGCGGCCCCGTTCGCGTCGCCCACCGCTTCCTCCAGCGGTTTGATCTCCTCGGTCAGCACCACGCGTCCCTTGTCGCTGTCGTCGGTGCGGCCGCGCACGATGACCGGGCCCTTGTGCCGGAGCGCCCCCGCGCAGCTCCGGTAAGGCTCGGGGAAGATCGTCAGCGGCACGCTGCCGTCCACCAGCTCGAGCGTGGCGAAGGCCATCCGGTTGCCGCTCTTGGTCGCGCTCTCGGTGAAAGCGCTCACCTGCCCCAGCAGCAGCACGCGCGCGCCGGTGGAGCGGGCGGCCAGCTCCGCGGCTCCCGCCGCGCCGATCCGCCGCGCCACCTCCCGGTACTGCTCGAGCGGGTGCCCGGAGAGGTAGAAGCCCAGCACCTCGCGCTCGAACGCGAGCATCTCCTCCTGCGGCCACTCGGGAACGCGCGCGGCCGCCGCCGGCGTCGTCTCGCGGCGGGCGTCGCCGCCGCCGAGGGCGTCGAAGAGCGAGACCTGTCCCTCTTCGCGATCGCGCTGCCGGCGCTGGCCGCTCTCCATCGCCTGGTCGAGCGCGGCCAGCAGGCCCGCCCGCGTGGTCTGCAGCGAGTCGAGCGCGCCCGCCTTGATCAGGCACTCGACGACTCGCCGGTTGACCAGACGCAGGTCGACGCGGGCGCAGAAATCGTCGAGGGAGGCGAAGCGGCCGTCGGTCTCGCGCGTCTTGACGATGGACTCGATGGCGGTCGACCCCACGTTCTTGATCGCGGCCAGCCCGAAGTGGATCGCGTCGCCGGCCACCGTGAACTGGGCCCGCGAGACGTTGACGTCGGGCGCCTCCACCCGCAGGCCCATGGCGCGGGTCTCCTCGACGTACTGGACGATCTTGTCCGTCCTCTCCATTTCGGATGTGAGCAGGGCGGCCATGAACTCGGTCGGATAGTTGGCCTTGAGATACGCGGTCTGGTACGCCACCACCCCATAGCACGCGGCGTGGGAATTGTGCACCGCGATCCCGTTGGCGATGAAGCTGGCCGCCCCGGGCACCTCGAAATCGAAGGTGGCCTCCTCCCCGTCAAGCGTGAAGCTCCGCCGCCGAGACCAGCCGATCGACGACTCGGCCAGCGCGTACAGTGGCGGCGAATCCAGCCGTTCAGCCAGGTACCTCAGCGTGTCACGGCGGATTCCTCGTTTTCGTTCATCCTCAAAGAGCACTCGGTAGGAGATTCCCAGAGCCTCGCAGCCCGCCCGAAGGCTGGGATGTGCCTTCAAGATAGCCTCCCGAAGTGGTCGGAGCGCCAAAGCTAGCGGTACGACATCGACGGTCCCGCCGGCCAGGGGCCTCGGGAAGTCGCCATAGTCTTCGATCAACGCCGCGAGGTCAATCCGCTTCTTGCCCACGAGGTGCGGACCAACGAGCTGCTTGAACCATTCGAAAGTCACCCGCCCGCCCAGCAGGTTTACCGTGTAACCAGGTCGACGCGTACCACGATAGGCGAACTGTTTACGGTGAATTGTCGACGAGAATCCGAGCTTCAACAGCAGTCGCCGCACATCGTCGGCCAGTCTCTCAGAAGAAGTGGCGTAGAAGATGGACCGCGTCCCCCGGTGGATGCAACCGTCGCCCTGAAAGAGTTTGGCGACGAGGATCGTGACAGCGCGAAGATCCCAAGATCCGACCAGGGCCGGTACGCGCTTCTCGAGAGCGCCTTTTCCCTGCAGGCCGCAGTCTGCAAAGAGGAATCGTACGGCTTCCGCTGGCGCCCGCCGGTCATCCCGGACCGGCCGGACTGACGAGGCCTTCGGCGCCGCACGATGCTCGATGCGCGGCACCGTGTTCGAGAAGAGGGCGAGGGCCCGGGCCATGTCGTCGAGCTCATCCTCGGAAGTCGAATAGAGATAGAAATGGCCATCGTAGTTGAGGCAGCCCTCGGATAGGGCATAACCGAGGAGGGCCGCGTGGTGGTCCGGGACTCGTCGTGAGCCACACGGAAGCTCTCGGGCAATGCCTACGAAGTCGTCGTCACCGAGCTCTTCGGCGTTGACCCAGCCACGGTGGGTGAAGATCGGGTGATCGGGCGTGCAGCGCACCGACATCCCGTTCGCGAGGCGCAGCCGGCCCACCGGGCGAGTCCCGCTCGACCGCACCGCGCGCGCCCGGTACGGGCCGTCCTTGGTGAGGACCAGATCCCCGGCCCCCACCTGGGTGATGGGCTTTTGGCTGCCGTCGGCCATCTCGATCTGCGTGTCGGCGGTCAGGCACTTGTTGAACCCGTACCCCGCGAACTTCTCGATGAGGTCCCAGATACGCTCGGCCTTCCGCGTCTCGATCTTGTTGGCCTTGCAGCCCGCGACGAACTTCTCGCGCTGGGTGGCCATCAGCTCGCGGTCCTTCTTGCCCATAGCCTTGCGCAGCGTGTCGGCCTCGCCCAGCGTGAAGCCGGCCAGGTCGGCGGCCAGCCGCATCACCTGCTCCTGGTAGACCATGATCCCGTAGGTCTCCTGGAGATGGCTTTCCATGAGCGGGTGCTCGTAGGCGATGGGCGCGCGGCCGTGCTTGCGGTTGACGAACTCTTCGATGAGGTCCATGGGGCCCGGCCGGTAGAGCGCCACCATCGCGATGATGTCTTCGATGCGCTGGGGCTTGAGACGCTTGAGCGCGTCCCGCATCCCGGCCGATTCCAGCTGGAACACGCCGAAGGTCCGCGCCTCGCTCAGGAGCTGGTAGGTCCGGGCGTCGTCGAGGGGCAACGCGTCGGCATCCAGGGTGACGCCGCGCGACTCCTCGATCAGGCGCACCGCGTCCGTGATCACGGTGAGCGTCTTGAGCCCGAGGAAATCCATCTTGAGCAGGCCGAGCTTCTCGATCGGCCCCATCGCGTAGCCGGTGATCAGCTCGGGCCGCTTCGGGTCCTTGTACAGCGGCACCCGCTCCATCAACGGCTCGTCGGAGATGACCACCGCGGAGGCGTGCACGGAGGCGTGCCGCGTGCAGCCCTCCAGCGCCCGCGCCACGCTCCACATCTCACCCACCCGCTGATCGCGCTTGACCTGCTCGGCCAGGGGCGGCGTCTTCTCGAGCGCCTCGTCCAGCGTGATGTTGAGCGGGAAGCCGGGTACCAGCTTGGCGATGCGGTCCGCCTCCCCGTAGGAGAAGCCGAGCACCCGCGCCACGTCGCGGATGACCGCCTTGGCCCCCATGGTGCCGAAGGTGATGATGTGGGCCACCCGATCGGCCCCGTAGCGGTCGACCACGTAGCGGATCACCTCGTCACGCCGGTCGTCCGCGAAATCGATGTCCATGTCCGGCATCGAGATCCGCTCCGGGTTGAGGAACCGCTCGAAGATGAGCCCGTAGCGGATGGGGTCCACGTTGGTGATGCCGAGGCAGTAGGCCACCAGCGAGCCAGCCGAGGAGCCGCGCCCCGGCCCCACCGCGATCCCCCGGCGCCGCGCGTGGCTGATGAAGTCCCAGACCACCAGGAAGTAGCCGGAGAAGCCCATCTTGGAGACCACGCCCAGCTCGTAGCGGAGCCGCTCCACCACCGCGTCAGCCGGTGACCCGCCGTAGCGGGTCTTGAGGCCCTCGAAGGCCAGGTGCTCGAGGTAGGAGTCGAGCGTGAACTCCTCCGGCACCTGGTACCGCGGCAGGTGGAACTGGCCGAACTGCAGATCGACGTTGCAGCGCTCGGCCACCGCCAGGGTGTTGCGGTAGGCCTCCGGCAGGTCCTTGAACACCGCGCGCATCTCGTCGGCCGACTTCACGTAGAACTCGTTGGTCGAGAACTTCCACCGGTTCGGGTCGCTCATGGTGGTGCCGGTCTGGATGCAGAGCAGCGCCTCGTGCGCGCGCGAGTGGTCGGCCTCGAGGTAGTGCGAGTCGTTGGTGCCGCAGAGCGGCGCCCCTATGGCCCGGGCGATCTTGATGGTGCCTTCCGTCACCGCCACCTGCTGCTCGAGGCCGTGCGACTGCACCTCCATGAAGTAGTAGTCCTTGCCGAATACCTCCTGGTACCAGCCGGCGGTCTCCCGCGCCTTCGCCCCGTCACCCGCAGCCAGGAGCCGGCTCACCTCCGAGTTGAGGCAGCCCGAGAGCACCAGGAGCCCATCCGCGTGCTGGGCGAGGAGCTCGCGGTCCACCCGCGGCTTGTAGTAGTAGCCCTCGAGGTAGGCCTTGGAGACGAGCTTCATGAGGTTGGCGTAGCCGGCGCGGGTCCGTGCCAGCACCGTGCAGTGGCTGGCGCCCTCGTAGCCCCCGTCCTGGCTCGAGCGCTCGAAGCGGCTGCCCGGGGCGACGTAGAGCTCGCAGCCCAAGATCGGCTTCACCCCCGCCTTCTCGCAGGCGGTGTAGAAATCCACCGCGCCGAAGAGGTTGCCGTGGTCGGTGATGGCCATGGCCGGGAAGCGCAGCTCCTTGGCTTTCTCGACCAGCTTCTCGAGACGGGCCGCGCCGTCGAGCAGGCTGTACTCGGAGTGCACGTGCAGATGCACGAAGTCCGCGTGTTTCACGGGCCGGCGCCGGGAGTTACTCCCACTCGATCGTGCTCGGGGGCTTGGAGGAGATGTCGAAGACGACCCGGTTGACGCCCTTGACCTCGTTGATGATGCGGTTGGAGATCTTGCCCAAGAGATCGTACGGCAGCCGCGCCCAGTCCGCGGTCATTGCGTCCTGGCTCATCACGGCCCGGAGCGCGATGACCTGCGCGTACGTCCGGAAGTCACCCATCACGCCCACCGTGCGCACGGGCAGCAGCACCGCGAAGGCCTGCCAGAGCTCCCGCTCGAGGCCGGCCCGGCGCACCTCGTCCTGGACGATGGCGTCGGCCTCCCGCAGGAGCGCCAGCCGGTCCTCCGTCACCTCGCCCAGCACGCGGATGGCGAGCCCGGGCCCCGGGAAGGGCTGACGCCAGATGATCTCGGGGGGCAGGCCGAGCAGCGCGCCCAGCTCGCGCACCTCGTCCTTGAACAGCTCGCGCAGCGGCTCTACTAGTTTGAATCGCATATTCGGCGGCAAGCCGCCGACGTTGTGGTGCGTCTTGATGGTGGCCGACGGACCCTTGAACGACACCGACTCGATCACGTCGGGGTAGAGCGTACCCTGAGCGAGCCAGGGGATGTGACCGAGCTTTCGGGCCTCGTCCTCGAAGACCGCGATGAATGCGGCGCCGATGCTCTTGCGCTTGATTTCAGGGTCCGTGACACCTTCGAGCTTGTCGAGGAATCGTCTGGTTGCGTCGACGTGGATCAGGTTCATCTTGAAGGCGTCGCGGAAGGTGCGCACGACCCCTTCCGCCTCCCCCTTCCGGAGCAGCCCGTTGTCGACGAACAGGCACGTGAGCTGAGGGCCCACCGCCCTGTGGATCAGGGCGGCCACCACGGAGGAGTCCACCCCTCCGGAGAGGGCGCAGAGGATCGAGTCCGTTCCCACCTGCCGCCGGATGCTCGCGACCGCCGAATCGACGAACGAAGGCATCGACCAGTCGGCCGTCGCGCCGGAGGCGGCCAGGAAGTTCTTCAGGATGGTCTTGCCCTGGGGGGTATGAGCCACCTCGGGATGGAACTGCACCGCGAAGAGCCTCCGGGTCGGATCCGCCATGGCGGCGACGGGGCAGTTCTCGGTGGTGGCCAGGCTCGTGAACCCGGGCGGCGGCTTCAGCACGGTGTCGCCGTGGCTCATCCACACGGAGACGAGGCCGTCGGCCTCCGCCTTGACTCCACTCAGCAGCCCGTGGTCGCTCAGCAGCCGCAGCCGGGCGGCGCCGTACTCACGGCGCTCGGCGGGCACGACGTGCCCGCCCAGGAGATAGCCCATCGCCTGCATGCCGTAGCAGATGCCGAGGAGCGGGACGCCGGCCTCGAGGAGGCGCTTGTCCGGCAGCGGGGCTTCGTCCTCGTACACGCTCGACGGCCCGCCCGAGAGCACGATGCCGGCGTAGCCGCCCCCGAGCACGCGGTCGACGTGCTCGGTGCACGGCAGGATCTCGGAGTAGACGCCCAGCTCACGGATGCGGCGGGCGATAAGCTGGGTGTATTGCCCCCCGAAATCCAGGATGGCGATCTTGCTGGGCACGCGGACTTTAGCGCGGGGTACCGAGCTTCTGCGCGCGCTGGAAGACCTTGCCTTCGGTCTTGATCGAGGGCGCGATGATCAGCTCGGTCTGCTGCAGCTCGCGGATGTTCATGGCGCCCACCGAGCCCATGCAGGTGCGGATCGCTCCCACCAGGTTGAGCGTGCCGTCCTCGGTGAAGGCCGGCCCGAAGAGAATCTGCTCGAGCGGCCCCGCGATGCCCACCCGGATGCGCGTGCCGCGCGGGAGGTTGGAATGCGGCGTCGCCATGCCCCAGTGGTAGCCGCGGCCCGGGGCCTCTTGGGCGCGCGCGAAGGCGGAGCCGATCATGACCGCGTCGGCGCCGGAGGCCAGCGCCTTGCAAATGTCCCCGCCAGTCGTCATGCCGCCGTCGGTGATGATCGGCACGTAGCGGCCGGTCTTCTTGTAGTAGAAGTCGCGCGCGGCCGCCGAGTCCGCGGTCGCGGTCACCTGGGGGACGCCGAGCCCGAGCACCTCACGGCTCGTGCAGGCGGCGCCTGGCCCCACCCCGATCAGCAGGGCGTCCACGCCGCAGTCCATCAGCTCGAGGCAGGCCTCGTAGGTGACCACGTTGCCGATGATGAGGGGGATCGAGAGGTGCTTCTTGAGCTTCCTGAGATCCACCGGCGTGTACTCGCGGGCGATGTGCCGCGCGGTGGTCACGGTGGACTGCACGACGAAGAAGTCGGCGCCCGCCTCCTCGGCGATCTTCGCGAAGCGCTCGGCCCGCTGCGGGATGGCGGAGACCAGCACCGGTCCGCCGCCCTTCTTGATCTCGGAGATGCGCTTGTGGATCAGCTCTTCCTTGATGGGCTCGCTGTAGATGCCCTGGATGATCTTGGTGGCTTCTTCCAGGCTGGCGGAGGTGATGCGGTCGAGCACCGCGTCTGGGTTCTCGTAGCGGGAGAAGATGCCTTCCAGGTTGAGCACGGCGAGGCCGCCCACCCGCCCCATCTCGATGGCGAAGGAGGGGCTCACCACCCCGTCCATGGCCGCGGCGATGATAGGGATGAGGAAGCGATGGCCACAGAGCTCCCAGGAGATGTCCACCTCGCCGGGATTGATGGTCAGGGCGCCGGGGACCAGCGCGATGTCATCGAAGCCGTACGCCGCCCGGGCCTTCCGGCCCCGCCCGACCCACATGCCCATACGCGCCGCCTCCTGGCCTCACCTGGCCCGGGCCTGGCACCGGCCGCCGGCCGCCCAGGCCCTGTATGTAGAGAACCGCCCGCCCCGACCTACTGTATTTAGGGGCTAAGTATACGAGCGGCCCGCCCCGGGTGTCAATTGACTGTCAGAGCGGCGGGCCCGGGTGAGCCCGCTCCCAGAGGATCCGGAGCCCCTCCAGCTTCAGGTCCGGGTTCACGAACTGCAGGCACTCGACGACCTCGCGCATCTGCGCCACCAGCCCACCCGTTCCGACCACTTTGACGTCGGCCTCCATCTCGCGGCGCATGCGCTCGACGATGCCGTCCACCAGCCCGGCCCATCCGTAGATCATCCCGGACTGGATATTGGTGACCGTGTTGCGGCCGATGGCGTCCTTCGGACGCACCAGCTCCACCCGGAACAGCCGCGCGGCCCGGGAGACCAGCGCCTCACCCGCAGTGTTGATGCCGGGGGCGATGGCCCCGCCGATGAACTCGCCGCGGCGGTTCACGCAGTCGAAGCGCGTGGCCGTCCCGAAGTCCACCACGATGAGCGGGGTGCCGTAGAGCGCCACGCCCGCCACGCAGCTGACGACTCGATCCGCGCCGACGTCGCGCGGAACGTCCACGTTCAGCGGGAGGTCCGCGGTGACGCCGGGCTCGACATTCAGCGCGTTCACGCCGAAATATCGGTCGCACATCCACTCGAGCGCCTGCTGGATGGGCGGCACGACGTTGGAGATCGCGACTCCTGAAATATCCTGCTGCCCGATGCCGCGCGTGGCGAGCAGGGTCTGGATGAACACGCCCCACTCGTCGGCGGTCTGCTCGCGGCGCGTGGTGAGCCGCCACGAGGCGCGCAGCCGCCCGTCCTCGTAGATGCCGAGCGAGGTGTTGGTATTGCCGACGTCAATGACCAGCAGCATGCGCCGTCACCTCCTCGCTCGCCGCGCCGGAGACCACGCGGAGGAGCCGTCCGTCGCTGGCCCGCGCCACGAGCACGCCGTCGTCCCCGACGTCGACGCCCGCGCCTTCGCCGCCGTCGGGCAAACGGACGACCTGGCCCGGCAGGGTCGATCGCCCGAGCCACGCCGCCCGGAGCGCCGCGAACCCGCCCGACCGCCACTCGGCATAGCGCCGGCCGAGGTGGGCGAGCGCCGCCGCGAGCACTGGCCTCGCCAAGTAGGTACGGCCGGTGACCAGACAGAGCGAGGTCGCCCGCTGCTGCAGCGTGGCCGGGAACGCGGTCTGGTTGAGGTTGATCCCGATGCCCAGGATCACGTAGTCGAGCCGGCCCGCCCCGTCGGACGCGGCCTCGGCGAGGATGCCGCAGACCTTTCGCCCGTCCACCAGGAGATCGTTGGGCCAGCGGATGCGCGCCGACACCGAGACCGTCTCCGCGAGCGCGTCCGCGACCGCGAGACCGCCGACGAGCGAGAGCTGCGGGACCGCCGCCGACGGGCCCGCCGGTCGCAGCAGCACCGAGAAGAGCAGGCTCTGGCCGGGCGCGTCCCACCAGTCGTGGCCGCGGCGCCCGCGCCCGGCCCGCTGGTGGCGCGCGCTCACCACCGTGCCCTCCGGTGCGCCACCGGCCGCGAGCCGCTTCACCTCGGACTGCGTCGAGTCGGTAGTCTCTAGATCGGTCACCGTGAACGTCAGTGGCGTGAGGTCTGGCCTCTTCGCCCCTTCGGGGCTCATCGGGGAGCTCGATCTCGCTAGCCGAGGGCGGCCAGGCTGGTGGAGAGCTTCTGCTCGGTCTGGCGCTGCTCCCCGAGGCGCTCCCGCTCGCGCTCCACCACCTCGGCGGGAGCCCGCTCGACGAACTCTGGCCGGCCGAGCTTGCCTTCCAGGAAGGCGATCTCCTTGCGCGCCCGCTCGATCTCCTTGCGCAGGCGCTGCCGCTCGGCCTCGAAGTCCACCACGCCTTCCAGGCGCACGAACACGTCGCCGCTCGGGGTCGTGGCCACCGCGGAGCCGGCCGGGCGCGCGCCGTCGCGGGAGACCGTGATGGCCGCGCGGGCCAGGCTGCCGATCACCGCCGAGCCGCTCTCGAGCGCGCCCGCCACCTCCGGCCCCGAGGGCTTGACCGTCACCGCCAGCTCCACCGCCGGCGAGATCCGGCTCTCGCTGCGGACGGTCCGGATGGCACTCACGAAGTCGAGGACCGGGGCCATCAGCCGCTCCGCCTCCGCGTCGCGCCCCTTGCGGGTGGCCTTGGGGAAGGGCGCGATCATTATTGAATCCCCCTTGTGGGGCAGACGCTGCCAGAGCTCCTCCGAGAGGAACGGCATGAACGGATGCAGGAGCCGCAGCGTGGTCTCCAGCGTCTCCACGAGCGTGCGCTGGGTGATCGCCTTCGCCTCTGGGCTCTCGGGCTGGTAGAGGCTCCGCTTGGCGATCTCGAGGTACCAGTCGCAGTACTCGTGCCACAGGAACTGGTAGACCGCGGAGGCCGCGTCGTTGAAGCGGTAGGTGTCCATCGCCTTGCGCATCTGGGCGGTGGCCTCGGTGAGCCGGCTCTTGATCCACCGGTCGGCCACCGACGGGCTGCCGCGCCGGGCCCGCGCGGGATCGTAGCCGTCGAGGTTGGTCAGGACGAGCCGCGCCGCGTTCCAGATCTTGTTGGCGAAGTTCCGGTAACCCTCGATGCGCTCCTCGCCCAAGCGGATGTCCCGCCCCTGGGCGGCCAGCGCGGCCAGGGTGAAGCGGAAGGCGTCGGTACCGTACCTGTCCATGACGCTCAAGGGATCGACCGCGTTCTCCTTGGACTTGGACATCTTCTGGCCCTCGGCGTCGCGGATCAGCGCGTGGATGTACACGTGCCGGAACGGGACGTCGCCCATGAACTTGATCCCGAGCATCGCCATCCGCGCCACCCAGAAGAACAGGATGTCGAACCCGGTGACCAGGACCGAGGTCGGGTAGAAGACCTTCAGCTCGGGAGTCTCCGCGGGCCAGCCGAGCGTGGAGAAGGGCCAGAGCCCGGAGGAGAACCACGTGTCGAGCACGTCGGTATCCTGGCGCAGCGGCCCCTGGCACTTGGGACAGGCGTTGAGGTCGGTGCGGGAGACGTGCATGCTCCCGTCCTTGTCGCAGTACCACACCGGGATGCGGTGTCCCCACCAGAGCTGGCGCGAGATCGCCCAGTCGCGGATGTTCTCCATCCAGTGAAAGTAGGTCTTGGACCACGCGCGCGGGACGATCTTGATCTTGCCGGTGCGCACCGCCTTGATGGCGGGCTCGGCCAGCGGCTTGGTGCGCACGTACCACTGCTTGGAGACGAGCGGCTCCACCACCGTCTTGCAGCGGTAGCACACGCCGACCGCGTGCCGGTAGGGCTCGATGCGGTCGATGAGGCCGAGGCCCTTCATGTCCTCCACGATGCGCTTCCGGGTCTCGAACCGGTCGAGCCCGGCATACTTGCCGGCCAGGGCGGTCATCTTGCCGTCGAAGCCGATCACGCTGCGGATCGGCAGGTTGTGCCGCTTCCCGATCTCGAAGTCGGTGGGATCGTGACCGGGGGTGACCTTGATGACCCCGGTCCCGAACTTGGGATCCACCGCGCTGTCCGCGACCACCTGGAGCCTGATGGTCCCCTCCACCGAGGGCACCTCGAGCGTCTTGCCCACGTAGCGCCGGTAGCGCTTGTCCTTGGGGTGGACCGCCACCGCGGTATCCCCGAGCTTGGTCTCCGGCCGCACCGTGCCGAGGGTGAGCGGGCCGTACTTGATGTAGACGAACTCGGCGTCCTGCTCCTCGCGCTCCACCTCGAGGTCCGAGAGCACGGTCTGGCAGCGCGGGCACCAGTTGACGATGTAGTCACCCTGGTAGATCAGCCCCTCTTCCCAGAGGCGCACGAACACCTCACGCACCGCCGCGGACAGGCCCGGATCCATCGTGAAGCGCAGACGGGCCCAGTCGCAGGAGGCGCCGAGACTCTTGAGCTGGCGGATGATGGTGCCGCCGGACTCTTCCTTCCACTGCCAGACGCGGGCGATGAAGGCCTCGCGCCCCAGGTCCTCCTTGGTCTTGCCCTCCTTCTCGAGCTGTCGCTCCACCACGTACTGGGTCGCGATGCCCGCGTGATCGGTGCCGGGCATCCAGAGCGCGTTGTAGCCGTCCATCCGCTTGTAGCGGATCAGGATGTCCTGCAGCGTGAAGGTGAACGCGTGGCCGATGTGGAGCGTGCCGGTGACGTTGGGGGGCGGGATGACGATGCAGTAGGGCTTCTTCGGCGAGTCGACGTCGGCATGGAAGTAGCCGCGCTCTTCCCAGACCGCGTACCAGTGCGGCTCGACGCGCGTGGGATCGTAGCGGTCGGCGATTTCACTCATGTTAACGCGTCATTGTAGCACGGCCGTCGCGGCGTGGAGCCGCCACCCCGCCGCCACTCGCGTCCACGAGAGCGCCCAGGGCACCCGCCGGCCGTCGCGGAGCTCGGTCGCGGCCATCGTCACCGCGCCGCGCGGTCCCGCCGCCTGCTCGCAGACCGCCTCGGGCACGAGCCTTCGCGGCAGCCGCGCGCGGAGGGCGGGCGCGGGCACGAGCTGGGCGAGGACGCGCTCGTCGCCGCCCGCGAGCGCGCGGAATACGCGATCGGCCGCCGCCCCGAGGTCGCGGTGCCAGCCGTTCGAGACCTGCCGGCGCGCCAGCACGAAGCCGCCCGACGGCGCGAGCCGGTAGTGGTCCTCGTGCTCGGTCTGGCCCGGGCAGGCGGGCTTCCAGCCGGGATAGGACGGCGAATAGCGGACGATCAGCTCGCCGGGCTGCGCGCGCCAGTCCGCGGCCCAGAGCCCGTCGGGCCACTGCGCGGCGCTGCTCCATACGCGCCGGACGCGCTCGCGGCTCTCCCACAGCTCGGCGCGCAGAGGGCGCGCCCCGTGAGCCGCGGGCGGACCACTCCAGAGCGCGAGCACCCGCGCGACCCGGTCGGGTCCGACCGGCCACGCCTGGGCGTCGAGGAGGCCATCGTGCGTGGAGGAGGCGGCGAGCGCGGCGCCCTCGCCCGTCCCCGCGTAGAGCCGCAGGGAGGCCGAGCCCTCCACGCCGCTCAAGGTGTAGAGCCCGATGGTGAGAGGCGGGCGCTCGCCCGCGCCGGGAATCCGCAGCACGCGGAGGGTGGCGCCGCCCCACGCCTCGGTCAGCGTCTCGAGCCGCTCCCGGATGAAGACGAGAGAGGCGAAGGCCTCGCCCCCGCGCAGGCTGTCGAGGACCTCGGCGTCCACCAGCTCGTAGAGCTCGCTCACCGCCCGCTCGGTCTCGGCCGCGCTCGTGGCCGCGCCCAGTCGCTCGCGGGTCAGCGTCCGGAAGAGCTCGAGGCGGTCCGGCGCGGCCGCGGGTGCGGGCGCGGCGAGGCCCGCGAGCAGGCCCGCCGCGAGCGCCCCCGGGAACCATCGCGGTCCCATGGCGCTAGCGTACAATGGTCGCGCATGACCCGCATCCTCGACCGCTACGTCTACAAAGAGCTCGGCGCGCCGTTCCTGATCGGGGTGGGCGTCTTCACGTTCTTCCTGGTCATCGATCGCCTCTACCAGCTCACCGACCTCGTCATCACCAAGAGCGTCCCCTTCGCGCTCGTGCTGCCGCTCCTGATCTACGTGGCGCGGCTGCGCGAGGGCGGCCACCGGGTGACTCGCTACGTGGTCCAGCTCTACTCGAAGCTCTCCTTCCCGCTCGTGCACGTGATCATGGCCGTATTCGCCGGCATCGGCACCGCCCTCTTCCTCAGCGCCCGCACCTAGCACGCGCTCCGAGTCGTCTGGAGGCGGGGCGGCGCGGCCGGGGCTCCTCGCCGGGACACGCTGACTCGCGGGCGCGCTCCTGCTCTCGATCGAGCCACGAGACGGGCGCGTCAGGCTTCGCGGCGCGCAGAAGACACGGTCCCGGGGAGCGCGCCCCCGCCACCCGCGCGCCCGCCGCCGCGGGCTGGTTCACCGAGGAAGCCGCGGCTGCTTTCCAAATGTAGGAATTCGAGACCTGACCCCAGCGTCGCGTGACCCCGACCTCGCGGCGGTGAGTGATCGGTGGGGGGACGCCGAGGCTAGCGGCCCTCGCGCAGAGCGCGGAGGGTTTCTTCGAGACGCTTCTGCTCCTGGCCGTAGGCCGCCCAGTCCCCGCGGCGCAGCGCGTCCTGGCCGCGCTGCCAGGCCTCCCAGGCGCGCTGCACGCCCGCGCTGACCGCCGCGCCGAGGCTCGGGGGGGCGGGGGCACGCTCGGCCGGTCGCGCGGACGGCGCCTCGTCACCCCGCACGCGCGCGCCGAAGATCCGGGCCAGCGCCGCTTCCAGCGTCGGCTCCATCGCGATCTGGTTGCCGTAGGCTACCACCACGCGACGCAGCTCGGGCAGCGCCCCCTGCTCGGCGGCGGCCAGGTAGAGCGGCTGCACGTAGATGAGCGACTGGTCGATGGGGATGGCGAGGAGGTGCCCGGTGATCACCCGCGAGCCCTGCTGGTTCCAGAGCGAGATCTGCTGGGAGATGACCGGGTCCTGGTTGATGCGCGCCTGGATGTTGCGCGGGCCGAAGACCAGCTTCTGCTTGGGGAAGGCATACGCGATGATGCGCCCGTAGTAGGGCGGATCCATGCGAGCCACCAGCAGCGCGATCATGTTGTCACGCCCGCTCGGGTTGAAGCCCGATAGCAGGACGAACTCCTCGCGGGGCTCGCCGGGCAGCCGCATCACCGTGAAGTAGGGGTCCATCTCGCGGTCGCGCCCGTCCTGCTGGAGCCGCGGGATCACCCACAGGTCCTCCTTGTTGTAGAACACTTGCGGCTCGTGCATGTGATAGGTGGCGTACATCCGCGCCTGCACCGTGAAGAGGTCCTCCGGGTAGCGGATGTGCGCCTGCAGGTCCTTCGGCATCTCGGTGAGCGGCTTGAGCAGACCCGGGAAGGCGCGGGAGTAGGTGCGGATCACCGGGTCCTCGGGGTCGGCGATGTAGTAGCTCACGGTGCCGTGGAAGGCGTCCACCGTCGCCTTCACCGAGTTCCGGATGTAGTTGTACCCCCGCACCGGCGTGGCGTACGGATAGCGGTCGCTCGTGGTGTAGCCGTCGATCATCCACACCAGGCGGCCGTCCACCCCGACCACCAGGTAGGGGTCGCGGTCGAACTTCAGGAACGGCGCGGCCTCCTGCACCCGCGCCCCGATGTCCCGGTAGATCATCACGCGGCTCTCGGGACCGAGATCGTTGGAGAGCAGCACCGTGAGGGCGCCGAAGCGCGCCGCGAAGGCCGCCTTCCGCAACAGCCCGTCGACCGGGATGCCGCCCCGGCCGTCGTAGCGCGAGTAGACGTTCTGGTCGCCCGAGGGATAGTCCAGCTCTTGCGAGCGGGTGCGCACGAAGACGTACTCGTTGCCGATCTCGCCGTAGTAGATCTCGGGCCGCGTGACCTTGGGAAGCCCCGTCACCGCCGGCGGGATGTCCTTGACGAAGAACTCGGGCAGGCCCTCCGCGCTGATGCGGTTGACCGGCCCCGCCACGAGCCCGTAGCCGTGGGTATAGGTCAGGTGCTCGTTGATCCAGCCGCGGCTCGGCAGGTCGCGATAGGAGAGCTCGCGGGCCGACAGCATCACCTGGCGGTACTCGCCGTTGACCGTGTAGCGATCGACGTCGACGTCACGGAACTTGTAGTAGGTCCGGATCTCCTGCAGCTTGCCGTAGGTGGTGAGTAGCGGGCGGTGGTCCCAGAGCCGCACGTTCTTGATCGTGAGGTTGTTGCGCTCGAGCGCGGCCGGATTCAGGTTGTCCTCGGCCGCGAAGTCCTTCTCCACCACCCGGTCGAGCGCGTAGGCCTGCCGGGTCATCTTGATGTTGTGCTCGATGTAGGGCCGCTCGAAGGCCAGCTCGTTGGGTTTGACCCGGTAGCTCTGCAGCAGCGCGGGCGCGACCCCGAGACCGGCGACCCACAGGACCACCAGCACCACGAGCCCCGCGACCAGGAAGCGCCACCCCGGCCGGAACATCTGGAAGACGCACGCCGCCGCGCACAGGAAGGCGAGCACGATCAGCCACTGCAGCACCGGCAGGGAGGCGTGCACGTCGGTGTAGGACGCGCCGAACACCAGGCCGCGGGGCGAGAAGAGCAGGTCGAAGCGGTCGAGCCAGAAGCCGACCCCGCGGAGCACCAGGAGCAGCGCGGCCAGCCCGAGCAGATGGGTGCGGGCGCCCGCCGCGAGTCGCGGCCCCCGCGCGGTGAGCACGAGGCTGCGCTGCAGCACGTAGACCGCGGCCACCAGGACCAGGGTGCCCGCCACCAGCGCGGTGGACCAGCCGTAGAGCAGCCGCCAGAAGGGCAGCGTGAAGAAGTAGAAGCTGAGGTCACGCCCGAAGAGCGGGTCCCCGTGGCCGAAGGGCGTGCGGTTGACGTACTCGAGCACGGTGGGCCAGGAGCCCGTCGCGCGCGCCCCCGCGAAGAACGAGAGGACCGCGATCACCGGCAACAGCAGGCGGCGCACCAGCGGCTCCAGGATGGCCCGCCCGGGAAGGCCGAGCTGATCCTCGAGCTCCCAGAGCACGTCGGGTGGCGCGGTTCGCGCGGCCACCGAGAGGTTGACGAAGAGGAAGACGAAGACGGAGGCGCCCAGACCCAGGAAGAGCCAGCCGCTCAAGGTCAGCCGCGTCGTGAAGACGGCGGTGTAGCCGACTTCCTGGAACCAGAGCCAGTCGGTGTACAGCGGCACCGCCTGGCCCACGAGGCTCAGCAGGATGAAGCCGAGCAGGATCCACAGCCCCAGCCGGGGACGCCGCAGGGACACTACGCGACCACCCGGGGGCCTCTGTGCCAAGCGCTCCCGTCCCTACGTTCCGCGCGTCCCACCGGGAAGGGCCGGCGGGACGGCGTTCATGTCATGGTCCGTCATGCACTCTCCCCCTTTGGAGGAGTCATGAAAACGCCCCGCGGTCGGGGCCGCCGGCCGCGGGGCGCGGGCCTCACCGGAGGGTGGGCGTCAGACGCCCGCGTCGTCGCGAAGGTCCTTGATCCGGTTCGTCCGCTCCCACGCGAACTCGGGCTCGCTGCGCCCGAAGTGTCCGTAGGCGGCGGTCTTCTTGTAGAAGGGCCGGCGCAGATCCAGGTACTTGATGATTCCAGCGGGGGTGAAATCGAAGTGCCCGCGGATCATCTGCTCGAGCTTGCTGTTCGGCACCTTGCCGGTGCCGAAGGTGTCGACCATGATCGAGACGGGATCGGCGACCCCGATCGCGTAGGCCACCTGCACCTGCGCCCGCTCCGCGAGCCCCGCCGCCACCACGTTCTTCGCCACGTGCCGCGCCATGTAGCAGGCCGAGCGGTCGACCTTCGTCGGATCCTTGCCCGAGAACGCGCCGCCCCCGTGCGGGCAGGAGCCCCCGTAGGTATCGACGATGATCTTGCGCCCGGTGAGTCCGGTGTCGCCCATGGGCCCCCCGGTGACGAAACGGCCGGTGGGGTTGATGTGGTACGTGATTCTCCGGGGATCGATGAGGTGCTTCGGGATCGTCGGCAGCACCACCTGCTCGATCATGTCCTCGCGGATCGTCGACAACCCCGCGTCCGGTCCGTGCTGCGTCGAGATCACCACCGTCTCCACCGAGACCGGCTTGCCGTCGACGTACCGCACCGTGACCTGGCTCTTGCCGTCCGGCCGCAGGTAGTCGAGCTGCCCGCTCTTGCGCACCTCGGTGAGCCGCTGGCAGAGCTTGTGGGCGAGCATGATGGGCAGTGGCATCAGCTCGTCGGTCTCGGTGCAGGCGTAGCCGAACATGAGCCCCTGATCGCCCGCGCCGAGCTTGTCCACCCCCATCGCGATGTCACCCGACTGCTCGTCGATGGCGGTGATGACCCCGCACGTCTCGAAGTCGAAGCCGAACTTGGCGCGTGTGTAGCCGACCTCGCGGATGGTTTCGCGGGCTACGCGAGGGATGTCCACGTAGCAGGAGGTCGTGATCTCGCCGGCCACCACCACGAGGCCGGTGGTGAGGAGCGACTCGCAGGCCACCCGCCCGGTCGGATCCTGGGCCAGGACCGCGTCGAGGACCGCGTCGGAGATCTGGTCGGCGATCTTGTCGGGATGCCCTTCCGTCACCGACTCCGAGGTGAACAGGTACTCCTCGCGCGCCATGCTGTGGTGTCCTCCGTGCTACGGGTTGGATCGACCGCGATGACGAGACCTTAGCACGCCCGGCGGGCCGCTCTCAAGCGGAATCCCGGGATTCCGGAGCGCCCGCGGCCATTTCGCCGACGCGCAGACGGAGCGACACCTCCCACGTCTGCCCGGGCGCGAGCCGCACCGGCCAGACGAACAGCAGCGCCGAGCCCTGGTAGATGCGCTCGAATCCCGCCTCGGAGAGCGACACCGTCTCCACCGGCGCCCACGCGACCTCGGCGGGCGTCGTCCAGGTCAGCGCCAGCTCGGCGCCGAGCCACTCGTCCACCATCGCGAGACCGTGCGCGGCGTCGATGCGGCCGCGGCCGCCGAGGGACGGGCGGCCCGCCACGCGGAAGTAGCGGCCCGGGGCGTCGCCCGCGCTGAGCGTGAGGTTGCACTGCACGGCCCAGCGCGCGTCGAGCGGCTGCTCCCCCTCCCAGCGCAGCCGATAGCCCACCGTCATCGCGGGATCGTCGGCCAGGACCACGACCGACTTCTCGAGAGCCATCGGCGTGCCGTCCGGACACCGAAGCGAGCACAACACCGCCGCCTCGCGCGGCGAGCTCTTCACCTCGTGTTCCAGCGGCCGCTCCCCCACCACCAGGCGCGCCGCGTCCCAGGGCTCGAGCGGATCCAGGGTGGCGGGCGCGGGGGGGAACAAGCCGTCCAGGAAGCAGGCGCGGCGAAAGCGGTCGTAGCGGAGCAGGGCGGTGAGTCCTGCCTCTTTCACCGCGGGCGCCGCGTGGATCGTCTTCACCTCGCCCGGGTGGGCCTCCCGCGGACGGTCCTCCACTCGCCGGTGATAGGCCTCCGGGCGCCGGGTGAGCACGTCTCCGACGTCGACCTCGCCGCCCATCCACAGGAGCTCGGTGAGCGTGCCGCCGCGGGCCGGGCGAAGGGTGAACCCGAGCGCACGCGTGCGCACGATGATCTCGGGCAGCCCGTCGCCGTCGATGTCGGCGCGCACGCACTCGATCCCGGGCGCCTTGCCGGGGCCCTCGAGCCGCCGCTCGCAGCCGATCAGGGCGGACTTGACCGCGCGCCGCAGGTGCGGAAGGTAGCAGCCCCCGAAGACACCGTGCCAGTACGCGTCGTTGGCCTGCCCCTGCCAGAGGCGCTCGCGCGCCGCGAGCAGGCGCGGATCGCGCGGACGCGCCGCGAGCCCGTCGTGCACGCGGCGCGAGAGGCGCAGCATCTTCCAGTAGGTGTCGCCGATCTCCGGGTACTTGACGAGGAAGTTCCGGAAGAAGCCCCCGCGCAGGAGCCGCGTGAACCGCTCGCCCTCCGAGAGCGCCTGCAGTCGCTCCCTCACCGCCTCCAGCTCGGCGGCCGCCGCCACCGGCAGGGCCCACTCGCCCATCTCGGTGTAGGCCGCGGTGGGCAGGTACACGCGCCCGGTGGGCGGCCGCGCGTCGAGATAGCGCGAGAAAGTGGAGACGGTGAGCCACGGGGTGGCGGAGAGCGCCTCCAGGAAGCGGACCAGCCACCGCTCGCCGTACACCAGCCGGTCGGTACCCGGCCAGACCCCGAACTTCTCGCCGTCGTCCATCAGGGTCACCGCCCCCGCCCCGCGGCGGCCCTCGAGATAGCGGACGGTCTCTCCGGGGTCCGCGAACGGGACGAGGTAGCGCAGACGCTGGTTGATCGGAAAGACCGCCACCGTCGCGCCCTGCTCCTCGGTGACGTAATACCCGCCCAGGATCTCGGGATCGAGCCCGGCGAGGGCGAAGTGCGAGTCGTCCACCAGGACGAACTCCACGCCGGCCTCGCGCAGCGTGCGGGGGAGCTGCGGCTCCCAGACCCGTTCGGCCAGCCACATGCCGCGCGGGCTCACTCCGAAGTGGGTTCGCAGGAAGTGGGTGAGGGCCTGGATCTGACCGACCTTGTCCCAGTCGGGCAGGAGGGCCAGGATCGGCTCGTAGAAGCCGCCGCCCAAGAGCTCGACCTGTCCATCGGCGGCGAGCCGACCCAGCAGATCGAAGGTGGAGCGGGCGCGCGCCTTCAGGGCCTCCAGCAGGCCCCCCGAGCAGTGAACGGTCAGCCGCAGGTCCGCGCCGACTTCGGAGACGGTCCGCAGAAAGGGGTCGTAGGCGCGGAGGATTGCGTCGTCGACGACCCCGTCGAAGTTGCCGACCGGCTGGTGGTTGTGGATCCCGAACAGGAACTGGAGGGCGTCACTCACGGTCCAGGTCTCGGTGCCTGACGATGGGACTCAGGCCGAGACCCGTCAGGAATGAGCGGAGCGCCTCCACCACCATCACGGAGCGGTGGCGGCCGCCCGTGCAGCCCACCGCGACGGTGAGGTAGGCCTTGCCTTCACGCTGGTAGAGAGGGATCAGGAACTTCAGCAGCCCCTCCAGGCGCGAGAGCAGCTCGCGACTCTCGGAGAACGACATCACGAATTCCTCGACGGCACTGTCGCGTCCGTCCAGCGCGCGCAGGCGCTCGACGAAGTGCGGGTTGGGCAGGAAGCGGACGTCGAACACGAGGTCGGCGTCGTAGGGCACCCCGTGCTTGAAGCCGAAGGAGACCAGCGCCACCGTGAGCCCGGCCCGCGCGGCGAGCGGCCCGTAGGACTGGACCATCTGGTCCTTCAGCTGATGAACCGTCAGGGCGGTGGTGTCGAAGATGCGATCGGCGATCTCCCGGAGATGGGCCAGGGCCTTGCGCTCGGCCCGGATGCCGTCGAGCACGTTGCCCTCGCCCGCGAGCGGATGCCGGCGGCGCGTCTCGTGATAGCGGCGCACCAGCGTCTCGTCGGAGGCCTCCAGGAAGAGCACGTCGACCCGGTGGCCCCGCAACCGCAGCTCCTGGAGCGTCTCTACCATGTTGGCGAGGTACTCGCCTTCCCGCACGTCGACCCCGAGCGCGATGGTCGGGATGCCGCGGCTCGAGTGGGCGCACAGCTCGGCGAAGGTCGGGATCAGGGTGGTGGGCAGGTTGTCCACGCAGAAGTAGCCCAGATCCTCGAGACACTTGATGGCGTAGCTCTTCCCCGCCCCGGACAGGCCGGTGATGATGACGAACCGGATGGGCTCGGCCACCGCCTCGCTCACGGGGCGCTCACGGACGAGGAGGACGGCGGGGCCGACGGGCCTTCGTCTCGCGCACCTGCCGCCGCAGGGCGTGGACGGCTCGGTCCACCGCGGCCGTCAGGTCGGCGGCGGTCTCCTCGCTGTGGAAGGCGCGCGCCGGGGCCACGAGGGTGAACGCGGCGGTGCGGCGGTGCTTCTCCTTGGAGAGGATCGCCCGCGTCTCGACGAGCGTGGGCAGCATCGGCTCGAGCTTGGCCAGCTTCCGGGTGAGCGCGTCCTTGTAGCTCTTGGAGACGGTCATCCCACGGGTGCTGATGATCACCATCATGGGAGCCCGCCTCAGCGCTTCTTGGATGAGAGCCGCCGCTGATGTGACGGCAGGATGCCCAGCTCCTCCCGGTACTTGGCCACCGTGCGCCGAGCGATGGTCAAGCCCTGACCCTGCAACGACTGGGCGATCTCCTGGTCGGACAGCGGCTTGCCGCCGTCCTCGCCCGTCACCATGTCCCGGATGGTCTTCTTGACCGACACCGAGGAGACCATGGAGCCGTTCTCCGACGCGATGCCGCTGTGGAAGAAGAACTTGAGCTCGAAGAGCCCCTGGGGGGTCTGCACGTACTTGTTGGTGGTCACCCGGCTGATCGTGGACTCGTGCATGCTGATGTCGTCGCCCACGTCGCGCAGGGCGAGCGGCCGAAGATGCGGCAGGCCCTTGTCGAGGAACTCGCGCTGGAAGTTGACCAGGCTCTGGGCGACCTTTCTCAAGGTACGCTGGCGCTGCTCCACGCTCTTGATCAGCCAGACCGCCGAGCGCAGCTTCTGTTCTACATATTGCTTGGCCTCGTCGCCCGAGCGCCGGAGCAGCGAGCGGTAGAGCGAGTTGACCCGGAGGCGGGGGATGCCTTCCTCGTTCAGGATCACCACGTAGTCCTCGCCCACCTTCTGGATGGTGACGTCGGGCACCACGTAGCGGGAGTCGTTGGCCGAGAAGCGCCGACCCGGCTTCGGCTCGAGGCCCTGGATCTCCTCGATGGACTCCATCACCCGCTCCAGCGGCTGCTTCAGGGCCCGGGCGATCTCCGCGTAGCGGCGGCGCTCCAGATCCTCGAAGTGGCGCTCGACGATCTCGACCGACACCGGGTCGGGCTCGGCGTCGGCGGTGAGCTGCAGCAGCAGGCACTCCTGCACGCTGCGCGCGGCCACCCCGGGCGGGTCGAAGGACTGGATGCGCCGGAGCGCGGCCTCCACCGCGTCGGCGGCGGCGCCCATGCCCTTGGCGATCTCGTCCAGGTCGGCCCGGAGGTAGCCGTCCTCGTCCAGGTTGCCGATGATGGCTTCGCCGAGGCGCAGCATGTCCTTGTCGTCGCTGCTCAAGCGGAGCTGCTCGCCGAGGTGCTCGGCGAGGGAGGTGTCGCTGCGGCCCAGGTTCTCGAAAGGCAGCTCGTCCCGCTCTTCCATCGACACCGGCGTCCGTTCGTCTCCATGATCATCGAAGATCGCGGAGGAAAGGTCGAACGGCAGGTCGTCGGCCTTCTCGCCGTCGACGGAGGAGGTCTCCTTGGACGCGGCCTCGGGCTCCGAGGAAGGGGGCGCTTCCGCGGGGGCCGGGGCCTCGGCGGTGGGCGTGGTCGCGGCCTCCCCGGTCTCCGTATTCTCCACCGGGACTTCCTCGAGAAGGGGGTTCTCCTCGAGCTCCTTGCGCACCACCTGCTCCAGCTCGAGCGTGGACAGCTGCAGGAGCTGGATCGCCTGCTGCAGCAGCGGGGTCATGACGACCCGCTGGCTCATTTTCTGAACGAGTTTCATGGCGTGGTCTGGCGCGTTCCGGTCAGAGCGAGAACTTCTCGCCCAGATAGATCTCGCGGGCCCGGGAGTTGCTGGCCAGCTCGGTGGCGGTCCCGGAGGCCAGGATGCGACCGTCGTGGAGAATGTAGGCGCGATCGGTGATGGCGAGCGTCTCGCGCACGTTGTGGTCGGTGATCAGCACGCCGATGCCCCGCTCCTTCAGCCGGCCCACGATCTCCTGGATGTCGCCGATCGCGATGGGATCGATGCCGGTGAACGGCTCGTCCAGCAGCAGGTAGCGCGGATTGGTCACGAGCGCCCGGGTGATCTCGAGACGGCGTCGCTCGCCGCCCGAGAGGGTAAAGGCCTTGTGGCAGGCGAGCGGGGTGAGGTCGAGCTCGGCGAGCAGCTCGGCGAGCCGGGCCATGCGCTCTCCGTGCGAGAGATCCAGCGTCTCCAGGATCGCGAGCAGGTTTTCCTCGACGGTGAGCTTGCGGAAGACGGACGACTCCTGCGGCAGGTAGCCCATGCCCAGACGGCAACGCTTGTACATCGGCAGCTCGGTCACGTCCTGGCCTTCGAGGAAGATTCGCCCCCCATCGGGCCGCAGCAGGCCGACGATCATGTAGAACGACGTGGTCTTCCCCGCCCCGTTGGGCCCGAGCAGCCCGACCACCTCGCCCGGATGGATGTCCAGGCTCACGCGGTTGACCACCACGCGGCTCCGGAATCGCTTGCGCAGCCCCTGGGCGATCAAGCCTTCCATCTTACGCGGGGGCCCCGAAATGGCCCCCGCGCTCCCCCAGCCGCGGACGACCATCGGTAAGTGGTGCCGACCGGATGCGCGCCGTCGACGGTAGGCACGTCTTCAGCTGCGGGGGCCCCGACATGGCCCCCGCGCTCCCCCAGCCGCGGACAACCGTTGGCTCGCTCGTTGGCCGGTTCATGAGCATTGGCCGGGGGCGGGTTTGGGGCGGGCGGCGGCTTGGTCCTGGCTCTTGGGGTAGAAGACGGCCTTCACCCGCTCCTGCTGGCCGCCCTCGACGACGCTGCGGTCCTCGGCCAGGTAGATCGTGATCCGCTCGCCGGTCACCACATTGTCGTCACGCCACACCCGCGCGTTGCCGATCAGCACGACGCGCTGCTCGGCATCGTAGTACTCGGCTCGCTTCGCGGTGCCGCTGCGGCAGTCCCTGGTGATGATGCGCACGTTGCCGGTGGAGACGGTGCGGACGATCTTGTCGCCGTTGTCGTCCAGGTACACTTCCATCCGGTCCGCCCACTGCGTCGAGTTGTTCTGGGTGGCCACCACGTTCCCGGTGAACACGACCAGCCCTTCCTTCTGGATGTTCTCGAGCTGGTCGGAGTCGACGGTGACCGGCGCATTGCGATCATTCTGATTGCCGGGCTGATTGCCGGCCGCCCCGTCCGGCCGTGGCGCCGGCGCCGCGGCTTGCGGGCGCGCGGGACGCGGGCGCCCTGGCGCGGTCTGCCCCCACGCCGGCGCGGTCAGGACCAGCGCCGACCACAGCGCGAGCGCGCCCATCGCGAGGGCTCGCCTCATGAGCGTCCGGGGACCGCCGGCTCCGGCGCGGGGCCGCCCTTGAAGGTGGCGCGAACGCGCCCCTTGATGCTGCTGACCTCCTCGGCCACCCGCGACTCGAAGCCGGTGCCGTGCACGACGGCGCCGGAGCGGTAGATGACGACCGGGGCATCCGTCCACGCGCGCTGCTCGTCCGCCTGCCAGCGCAACCGCTCCGTCTCGAGCCGAAGCCCATCGCTCGAGACCAGCACGACGTTGCCCCGCAGCTCCACGTCCTTGGTCTCCTGGTCGAAATCCCCTTCGTCGCCGGTGACGGTCCAGGAGCGCCCCGCCTGGCCATTCTTCGAGGACTGATCCACCTTGATGGTCACCTTCCTCATCGTCGTCTTGTTCTGGTTCTCGAACGTCTCAGAGTGCTCGGCGTCGAGCTGCCACTGCGAGCCATCGCGGCTCTGCTCCTGCAGGCGTACCTGCTTGAGCCGGTAGTCGGCGTTGGTGGCGGTGGGCTCAGTCGGAAGCGCCCGCGGCACCCGTGCCCGGTGGACGAGCACGCCCACCACCACGGATAGGAATACCACGACGAGCGTCAGAATTATGAAGGGCGCCTTCCTCATAGCAATCTCCGTGCCACGCTAGCACAGTATCGACGGCGGAGGCAAATGAAGAAGGCCGCTATCGGCGGATCAGCGAGGTGGCCAAGCCCGGCGGGCCTTTAACAGCATCTCCACCGCCTCTCGAACCGCCCCGTCACCGGCACGCCGGCGCGCCACCCAGTGGGCCGCGCGCTTCACCTCGGCCACCGCATTGGCCGGGGCCAGGGCGAGCCCGGCCCGGGCCATGGCGGCCAGATCCGGCAGATCATCGCCCATCACCGCGACCTCGGCGACGTCGAGCCCGAGCCGCGCCCGCAGCGCGTCCAGGGCACCCGCCTTGTCGGCCACGCCCTGATGGACCTCGCCCACGCCGAGCTCGGCCATGCGACGGGTCACCGCGGCGGAGGCCCGCGAAGAGAGCACGGCGACCTGGAGGCCGGCCTTGAGCGCGGCCACCACCGCGAGGCCGTCGTGAACGTGGAAGCGCTTGGTCTCCTCGCCGGAGGCGGAGTAGAGAAGCCCTCCGTCCGTGAGCACGCCGTCCACGTCCAGGACGAGGAGGCGGATGCGCGACGCGCGGGGAGCGGCCCTCACACGATCTTGGCGAGGAGGATGTCGTGCAGGCGGATCACGCCGGACGGGCGTCCGGCGTCATCGGTGATCACCAGGCTGCTGATCCGTCCTTCCATCAAGGCGAGCGCCGTCGTGGCCAGCTCCTGAGCGCCGATCACCTTGGGCTCGCGGGTCATGCACTCGCCCGCCCGGCGCTCGAGCAGCGCCGCCCCGTGCGCGAGCTGCTGGCGCCGCAGATCGCCGTCGGTGAGGATCCCGACGAGCCGCCCCCGATGATCCACGACGGTCGTGATGCCAAAGCCCTTGTTGGTCATCTCCTCGATGGCCTCTTTCATCGTCGCCTGCTCGGAGACCACCGGCACCGAGGGACCGGTGTGCATGAGGTCGCCGACCTTGAAGAGCGACTTCCAGCCGAGACTGCCGCGCGGGTGCAAGGCCGCGTAGTCTTCGGGGCGGAGCCCCCGGAGATCGAGCAGCGCCATCGCGAGGGCGTCACCCATGGCCAGCGCGGCGGTGGTGCTCGACGTGGGCGCGAGGTTGATGGGACAGGCCTCCTCGGCCACTCCGACATTCACCACGACGTCGGCCTGACGTGCGAGGGCGGAGGCGGGCGAGCCGGTGAGCAGGACGAGCGGGATGCCGAGCCGCTTCAGCGCGGGCAGCACCGCGAGCACCTCGTCGGTCTCGCCCGAGTTGGAGAGCGCCAGCACCACGTCCTCGCGCGCGACCATCCCGATGTCGCCGTGCACTCCCTCGGCGGGATGGAGGAAGTAGGCGGGCGTGCCGGTGCTCGCGAGCGTGGCCGCGATCTTGCGCCCGATGAGGCCCGACTTGCCCATGCCGGTGACGATCACGCGCCCCCGACAGCGGTGAAGCAGGCCCACCGCATCGACGAATCGATCGTCGAGCCGCGGGACGAGCGCGAGCACGCTCTCGGCCTCGAGCCGCAGCACGCGCTCGGCGAGGTCCAGGATGCGCGCCCGTTCCACCCGGGAATCCATCAGGGCTGGCCGAGTCCGGCCGCGATCGCGAGGATCTCGTCGAGCAGCCGCGGCAGGTCGTCCAGGCGGAGCATGTTGGGGCCGTCGGAGAGCGGGCGTCCGTCCTCGAGCGTGCGGTCCGGATCCTCGTGGATCTCCATGAAGAGCGCGTCGATGCCCACCGCCACCGCCGCGCGCGCGAGCGCCTGCACGTACTGACGCTCGCCGCCCGAGCGGTCGCCCTGTCCACCCGGGAGCTGCACGGAGTGGGTCGCGTCGAAGACCACGGGGTAGCCGAGAGCCCGCATGATCGGTAGCCCGCGGAAGTCGACGACCAGATTGTTGTATCCAAAGCTCGAGCCGCGCTCGGTCAGCAGCAGTTCCTCGCTCCCCGCCGAGCGCACCTTCTCCACCACGTTGGCCATGTCGCGCGGGGCCACGAACTGGCCCTTCTTCACGTTCACCGGCCGGCCGCTCCGGGCGCACGCCACGATCAGATCGGTCTGGCGACAGAGGAACGCGGGCACCTGCAGCACGTCGAGGACCTGGGCGGCGGGCGCCACTTCCGAGACGTCGTGCACGTCGGAGAGCACGGCCAGCCCGGTCTGCTCCTTGACCTTCCTCAAGATTCGGAGACCCTCGGTCAGGCCCGGCCCGCGGTAGGAGTGCACCGACAAGCGGTTGGCCTTGTCGTAGGACGACTTGTAGATGAACGGCACTGCCGCGTCGCCCGTGACCCGTTGCAGCCGCTCGGCCATCATGAGCGCGTGCTTCTCGTTCTCGATGGCGCAGGGGCCGCCGATCAGGGCCAGCGGGGCGCCGCCCCCGATGGTCACGCGGCCGATCCGGACCGGGCGGGTCGCGGTCACGCGGCCCCCTGGTGGTCGAGGGCCGCCTGGATGAAGGCGGCGAACAGGGGATGCGGCTCCCACGGGCGCGAGAGGAACTCGGGATGAAACTGGCCGGCCACGAACCAGGGATGGTCGGGCAGCTCGATGATCTCCACGAGCTGCTTCTCGGCCCAGATACCGGAGATGCGCAGCCCGTTCTTCTCGAGCCGGGCGAGATAGTCGTTGTTGACCTCGTAGCGGTGGCGGTGGCGCTCCTCGATCAGTCCTTGCCCGTAGGCGCGCGAGGCGGCGGTGCCCTCGCTCAGCAGGACCGGGTAGAGGCCGAGCCGCATCGTCCCGCCCTTGGCCTGGATCGTGCGCTGCTCGGGCAAGAGATCGATGACGTTGTGGGCTGGGGTGGGGTCGAACTCGGTGGAGTTGGCACCCTCGAGCCCACACATGTGGCGCGCGTACTCGATGACCGCGCACTGCATGCCGAGGCAGATCCCGAAGTAGGGCACGCGCTGCTCGCGCGCGTAGCGGATGGCCTGGATCTTCCCCTCGATGCCACGGTCGCCGAAGCCGCCGGGCACCAGGATGCCGTCGAGCCCGGCCACGTGGCCGGCGAGCCCCTCGCGCTCGATGCGCTCGGCGTCGACCCACACCACCTCGACCGCCGCCTCATGGGCGATGCCGCCGTGGGCGAGCGCCTCGTAGAGGCTCTTGTAGGAGTCCTTGACCTCGATGTACTTGCCCACCACCCCGATGCGGCAGCGGCGGCGCGGAGCCTTCACCCGCCGCACGATCTCCTCCCAGCGCGAGAGGTCGATCGGGCGCGCGGGCAGGCCGAGCAGCTTGACGATGGACTCGTCCAGGCCCTGATCGTGGAAGGCGAGCGGCACCTCGTAGATCGTGTCCACGTCGCGCGCGGCGATGACCGCTTCTTCCTCGACGTCGCAGAAGAGCGCGATCTTGGACTTGATCGACGGGGTGAGCGGGTGATCCTTGGCGGTCCGGCAAAGGAGAACGTCGGGCTGGATCCCGATGGCCCGCAGCTCCTTGACCGAGTGCTGGGTGGCCTTGGTCTTGAGCTCCTGCGCGGCCTGGATGAACGGCACCAGCGTGAGATGGACGTAGATGACGTTGTCCTTGCCCACGTCCTTCTTGAACTGGCGCACCGCCTCGAGGAACGGCAGGCCCTCGATGTCGCCCACCGTGCCCCCGATCTCGATGATCACCACGTCCACCCCGGCCGCCACCTTGCGGATCGAGGCCTTGATCTGATCGGTGATGTGCGGGATGACCTGGACCGTCCGGCCCAGGTAGTCCCCGCGGCGCTCCTTCTCGATCACGGTCCCGTAGACCTTGCCGGTCGTGACGTTATTGTCCCGGGTCATCCGGGCCGAGGTGAAGCGCTCGTAGTGCCCGAGATCGAGGTCGGTCTCACCGCCGTCGTCGGTCACGTAGACCTCGCCGTGCTGGTACGGACTCATGGTCCCCGCATCCACGTTGATGTAGGGATCCATCTTCTGCAGCGTGACCCGGAAGCCGCGCGCCTCGAGCAGGGAGCCGATCGAGGCCGCCGCCAGTCCCTTGCCCAGCGAGGACACGACGCCGCCCGTCACGAAGATGAATCTGGTCGTCACCTCACGCCTCCTTTCCCGATGTGAGCCATTCTTTCACGAGTTCGCGCTCCTCGGCCAGCGAGCCCGCGGCTCGATCCAGCCGATACCGCCGCAGCATGGCCAGCGCCGAGCCGACACGGGGCCCGCGCTCCACCCCGAGAGCCAGGAGATCTTCCCCGGTGAGCCGGGGCCGCACCGCGCGCCCGCGCGCGAGATACCACTGGATCCGCCGGCGGGCGCGGGCGCCCCCGCGAAGCCACGCCGAGAGCACTGCGGGCTCCGGCGCGGGCGCGAGCACCTCGTCCACCTCGCTCGGTCGGAGCCGCCGCGCCTCGAGTCGCCGGGCCAGTCGCGCCGCCATCGCTCCCGCCTCGAGCCGCGCGCGAGGCTCGCCGGTCAGGGCCAGGCGATCGAGACAGCGGCCGACCACCGCCACCGGCCGGCCCAGGAAGAGCGCGAGCAGGTAGAGCTCGGCGGGATCGACCGCCACGCCCTCTGCCTTCGCCCACTGGCACAGCCGCTCCGCGGAGGCCAGCCGCCCAGAAGAGGCGCCCGCAAGATTCCAGAGGCTTGCCGCTCTCCATCTCACAAGAAGCTCGAAGGCCTGCCGCGCGCGGGGCTCGGCCGCCGCCAGCTCGAGCTCGCGCCACAGTCGGCGACCTGATAGCGCGACGTAGCCGGGCCGCTCGACGGCCAGCCGGATGGCCGCCCGCGTCGCAGCCTCCACGCGGAAGCCGAGACGGGCGGCGTAGCGGGCCGCCCTGAGGACGCGGGTGGGATCCTCGACGAAGGCAAGCGGGTGAAGCGCCCGCACGATCCGCGCGCGCACGTCGCGCTGGCCACCCAGGGGATCGAGCAGATGCCCGAAGCGGTCCGGATCGAGGGCCACCGCCATCGCGTTCATCGAGAAGTCGCGGCGGCGCAGGTCCTCGACCAAACCCGCGGGGGCCACCTCCGGTAGCGCTCCCGCCGCCTCATAGCGCTCGCGCCGCGCGGAGGCCACGTCCACCCGGCCGAGGGCGGTCCCGTCGTGACCGACGCCGGCCGGCGCCCGTCCGCCTTCGATCGACGCGGTGCCGAAGCTTCCGTGCACGAGCAGCGTGCCGCCGATCTCCTCGGCGAGCCGGCGGGCGAAGGCGACGCCGTCCCCTTCCACGACCAGGTCGAGATCCGGGAGGGTGGGCGGCGCGGAGCCGCCGCGCAGCAGGTCTCGCACGAAGCCGCCGACCGCATAGGCCGGCGCGCCCATCCCCTCGCCGATCTTGCCCGCGACGCGCAGGAGCCAGAGCCGCGCCTCGCTCGGTCGGTCGGCGGAGCGCTCGAGACGCGCGAGCACCGACGACGGAGGCGGCGCCAGATCCAGGGCCTCGGCATCCACGACCCCGACGACCCGGCCGGCCCGGCGCACCAGGACGAGCGACGAGCCCGACAGCAGCAGTCGGCGCGCCGCGATCTCGGCGCCGCCGACCGGAAGGCTCGGGAGATCGCGCCACGCCACCTCGCGCGCGCGCCGCGAGCCGAGCCCCCACTGCGCCGCCCGTGCCAGCTCGGCTTCCCTGACCGCGCGTCCCGCGTCGAGCGCGACGAAGCGGGCTCCCACCGCCCGCGCGCGGGCGAGCGCGCCCACCGTCGAGACGCGAGGAGCGCAGGTCACCACGCGCGAGTCCATGAGGGCCGCCACCGTCGCTTCCACCTGCGGGTACGTGTGCCCGGCCCGCGCCATCTCAGCCGGCCTTCCGGGCCCGGATGCCCGCGGAGCGCCCGGCGCGCGGGTGGAACTTCCGGTACATGACGTGGACCACGCTCGACGGCAGATGGGTGTAGATCTGGGTGGTCGAGATGTCCACGTGGCCCAGCATGGCCTGCACCGAGCGGAGATCGGCGCCCCGCTCGAGCAGGTGGCTCGCGAAGGAGTGCCGGAGCGTGTGCGGGGAGACGGAGGCGCGGATCCCGGCGCGACGCGCCGCCCGCCGGATCAAGCTCCAGAGCGCCTGTCGCGACATCGGACGGCCCGAGCGGTTCAGGAAGACTTGCGCGCACTCGCGCCGGACGAGACGCGGGCGGACCGTGCTCAGATACCGGCGCAGCCAGTGGAGCGCGTGCGCGCCGGCGGGCACGAGCCGCTGCCGGTTCCCCTTCCCGGTGACCATCACGTAGCCTGCCCCGAAGTTCACGTCCTCGATGCGGAGCCCGAGGGCCTCCGAGGCGCGAAGGCCGGAGGCGTAGAGCAGCTCGAGCAGGGCGCGATCGCGCAGCCCGTCGAGCCGGCTCGGATCGGGGGCCTCGACCAGCGCCGCCACATCGTCCATCGACAGCGTGCGGGGCAGCCGCCGTGAGGGGCGTGGGCTGTCGAGGTGCTCGGTGGGATCGCGCGAGACCTGCCGCGCGTCGAGCAGGAAGCGATAGAGCCCGCGCACCGCCGACAGGTGCCGGGCGATGCTCCGGCTGCCGAGCCCGCGCCGGCGGAGGCTGGCCAGGTACCGCGACAGGTCGGTCACGCTGATCGCGTCGAGCCCGCGTCCCTCCCGGGTGAGAAAGCGCCCGAATCCGGTGAGGTCGCGCCGATAGGCCAAGAGCGTGTTCACGGACGCCCCTCGCTCGACCTGGAGGCTTCCGAGATAGTCGTCGATTGCCCGCGCCGCCGGCGGCGAGGACACCCGGGTCGGTTCGGAGACAGCTCCTGCAGCCCTCCGGTCCGCCGACGCCCCGGGTCGAGAGCCCACGAGGCTACATCCTGAGCTGGGGGCGGAGATGGAGCGGGAGCCGGAAAAAACGAAGGCCCCGGTGTCGGCCGATTCGTCCCGCCAAGGCCATCACCAGGGCGTCCTCCGTGAACGGCAGGAGCATGAGGGAGTCTATCATCGCGGCCCCGGCCCAGGCAAGGTTCCGCCGCGCCGGCGCAGCAAGCCCAGCAGCGAGCGCCCCTCCGGCGAGGAGAGCGCCACCGCGCTCCCCGCGTAGACTGCCATGCCACCCACGAGCGCGGCCAGCAGCCACGCGGGCCCGCGCCCGACCGGGGCCGGCACGCCCGGCAGCACGCCGCTCATCCACGCGCACCACAGGGCGAGGACCCCGGAAGCGGCCAGGGTGCGGCCGAGGGACCACCAGAGGTCGGCGCCGCGCGGGCCGTCGAGGCGGCGGCGCAGCAGCCAGCACAGGGCCAGCACGTTGACGTAGGACGAGAGCGACGAAGCCAGCGCCAGCCCGGTGTGGCGGAGGGGCCACATCAGGACGAGGGCCAGCACCACGTTCACCGCCACCGACAGGAACCCGGCGAGCACCGGGGTGCGGGTGTCGCCGAGCGCGTAGAAGGTCTGCGCCGCGATGCGCGTGGTCGAGAACGCGGGCAGCCCTACCGCATAGCCGGCGAGGGCCTGCGCGGTGAGCGCTGCATCGGAGGCGCTGAACTCACCGCGCTGGAAGAGGACCCGGACGATGGGGCCGCCCAAGATCACGAGGCCCACCGTGGCGGGCACCGCCACGAACGCCGACATCCGGAGGGCCCACTCGAGCGTGGCGCGCAGGGCCGCGAAGTCGCGGCGCGCCGCCTGCGCGGACATGCTGGGCAGGGCGGCGGTGGCCAGGGCGATGCCGAAGATGCCGAGCGGGAACTCCATGACCCGATCCGCGTAGTACAGGTAGGAGACGGTGCCGGCCGGCAGCAGCGAGGCCAGCAAGGTGTTGACCACCACCGTGACCTGTACCGCGGCCAGCGCGAACACCGCCGGCCAGAGGCGGTGGGCGATCTGAGCCACCGCCGGATGCCGCCACTCCCACGACGGCGTCAGCGGGACCCCGAGCCGCCGTAGCTCGGGCAGCTGGACGAGCAGCTGCCCCAGGCCGCCCACGAGCACGCCGACCGCGAGCGCCATGACCGGCGGGGTCAGGCGGCCCGCCAGGCCCAGCACCGCGCCGATCATCGCCACGTTGAGCAGGGCCGGCCCGAGCGCGGCGGTGAAGAAGCGGTGGTGGGCGTTGAGCGCCCCCATCGCGAGCGCGGCGAGGCCGACGAGCACGAGATACGGGAACATCACGCGGGTCAGCATGACCGCGAGGTCGAACAAGCCCGCGTCCGCGCGCCAGCCCGGCGCCATCACCGCCACCACCTGCGGGGAGAGCAGCGCCCCCAGCGCGGAGACCGTGCACAGGACCACGATGGCCGCGCCGGTCACCGCGCGCGCGAGGCGCCCGAAGGCCTCGGGCCCACCCCGGGTCAGCGTCTCCGTGAACACCGGGATCACCGCGGTGGAGAGCGCGCCCTCCGCGAGCAGCCGCCGCAGCAGGTTCGGGATCCGGAAGGCGACGAAGAAGGCGTCGGTGACCGGCCCCGCGCCGAAGACGTGGGCCACCACCACGTCCCGCGCGTAGCCGAGCACGCGGCTCGCGAGGGTGGCGAGCCCGATCGCGCCTACCGCGCCGACCACGCCGCGCTGGACGTGCTCCTGGGCGTCGGGCGACTCGCTCACCGGAGGGACAACGTCCTTGACACCGGTTGGAGCGGACGGTAGGCTCGTGTGTCGCTCACGCGTACGTCCAGAGAAGGAGAGAGACCTTGGCGAATACCCGCTCCGCGAGGAAGCGGATCAGGCAGAACGAGAAGCGCCGGCTTCGGAACCGGTCCGTGCGCAGCGCGGTCCGCGGGAGCGTGAAGAGCGCCCGCGAGGCGCTCGGAGGGAAGGCGGCCGAAGCCGCCACCGCGGTGCGCGACGCCATCCGGGCGCTCGACCGCGCGGTCACCCAGGGGGTCATCCACGGCAACACCGCCGCCCGCCGCAAGTCCGCGCTCGCCCGCCGGCTCAACGCCCCGGCCTGACCGGCCGTCGCGCCTGCCGCTCGCCCAGCTCGCGGAGCGCGCTGAGCGCGGCGTCGCGGACGATCTCGCCGCCCCGCTCCCCGTAGAGGCTCGCGCAGGAGATGTAGCTCGAGGTCCGGAAATGCTCGGACGCGAGGAAGTAGCCCTGGTAGGCGTTCGCGAGGCCGGCCACGAAGGTGTGGGCGAAGCGCGGGCGGCCCGCGCTCTTGATGTCCTGCCCGAGCCGCGTCTCCAGCTCGCCCGGGATCGCCACCCAGGCCCCGCGCCCGACGCTCACCGCGAGGATGTCGGCGGAGGCGGGGAGCGCCGAGCGGAGCCCCAGCCGGGTCCCCTTGGGGATCCACCCGCCCAGGCAATTGCGCAGCTCCAGCCCGGGAGGAGGTAGCGCCGCCGTCTCCACCGTCGCGCCCAGGCGCTGATCGGGATCGAGCGCGATGCGTGGCCACAGGGCGAGCACGCCCCCCGACAAGATCTTCCCGGTCGCCGCGACGCCGTCCCAGCCCCGCTGGCGCGGGCTCACGTCGCCGACCGCGCCGTTGAGGAAGAGCGCGGGCACCCCGAGCCGCTCCTCGATCCGCGCGCTCGCGTCGCCCATGATGTCGCCGGAGAGCCGGAAGTTCTCGCGGCTGAGCGCGGTGCCGTGGATGGAGTAGTTCCAGACCACCGCCACCGGCCGGCCGTCGGCCCCCATCACCTTGAGCACGCCCAGCTCGGGATCGAGCGGTCCCTTTACCCGGCTCTCGGTGATGCCGCTGATCTCGGCGCGTCCGGTCCCGACGGTGGCGGGGCGCTTGCGGCGCTCGGCCTGGCGGGCCGCGTCTTCCATGGCCGCGTAGATGCGGCCCCGCACGCGCGGCGACTCGCGATCGACGGCGATGAAGCCGAACAGCTCCGAGCGCGCGAAGGCGCCGGGGCCGGAGTGGGTGTGAGAGGCCGCCGCGATCACGGCGGCGTACCGGAGGCCCAGTTGATCGAGCCGCGTGCGGAGGTCGGCGAGCAGCGTGGGATCCATGCCCACCAGATCGACGCTGAGCCATAGGAGGCGCGCCCCGCCCGCCTCGAGTACGAGCGCGCGGACCTTGATGGGATCGTGAACTCCGGTGGCCGGGCGGAGCCAGAAGGTGTCGCGCGTCCGGCCGAGGAGATCCGGCAGCCAGGCGCGCCGCGGGAAGCCCCCATAGCCGGCCAGCGGCGAGCCCGCGGGCAGGTCGATCGTCACGCTGGCCGCGCCCGCGAGCAGCCGCGGCGCCGCCCCCGCCGCCGCCGGCGCCGCCCCCGGTCCCACGAGGAGGACGGCGATGACGAGCGCGCCGCGCGCTCGCGCCATCACACCGCGCACAGATCGGCGACGAGCAGCGACAGCTCCGGTCGGGCGAGCCCCCCCAGCTTGAGGCGCCGCTCGACGTCCCAGCAGCGGCCGAGGTGGAGCGCCGCCGCCGCCGGCGACAGGCTTCGGGCGCGCTCGAGCAGCGCGGCGGCCGCGGCGGGTGGGCGGCGCAGACTGCGCGCGATATCCTCGGCCGGGCGCCCGGCCCGCAGGGCGCCGACCGCCTGCCACGTGGCGCGGGCCTCGCGGGTCAGCATGCCCAGGACGGCCAGCGGGTCCTCACCCGCGCTGAGCAGCGACTCCAGCAGGGCCAGCGCCGCGCCGGTGTCGCGCGCCGAGAGCGCGCGGGTGAGATCGAAGACGTGGCGGAGCCGGTGCTCGCCGACCACCGCCCGGATCTCCGCCACCGTGACTCGCCGGTTGTCCGGTCCGCCCGCGAGCGCGGCCTTCTCGACCTCGCCCACGAGCTGGGTGAGATCGTCGCCCGACAGCTCCATGAGCAGCGAGGCCGCGTCATCGTGGAGCTCGTAGCCGATCGCCTGCGCGTGGGCCCGCAGCCAGGCCGCGAGCGCGCGGCCGCTCGGGGCCGGCGCCGCCACCACCGCCCCGGCCGGCACCGCCCGGAGCAGCCAGTGCGGGGCCTCCAGCAGCGTCTCGGCCACGAGCACCAGCGCGGTCGAAGGGTTAGGGGCCTTCGCGTAGGCCGCGAGCGGCTCGGCGGACCGGACCGGGAGCGTCTCGACCCCGCGGGCCACCACGAGTCGGCGGTCGCCGAGCCACGGCAGCAGGAGGGCCGAATGCACGATGCCGTCCGCGCCCGCCGCGCGCGCGTCCAGGATCTCGCGCACGAGGGAGAGCTCCGCCTGGTCCGGGAATAGCGCACGGGTTACCCGGGCCACCGCGTCGTCGAGGAGAAACGGCTCCGAGCCGTGGAGCACGGTCACCGGCGACAGCCGTCCCTGCTCGGCCGCCTTGATGAATCCCGCGTAGTCCACCGTTACGCGTCCGCCGGAAGATGCGCGACCGGCCGGCGCGGCACTAGAAGCGGTCCACCGCGAGGTTGACCACCTTGCGCCCGATCTCGGACGCGGCCTGTAGCACGGCCCCCTGCCCGCGGGCGACCGTGTCCGAGACCTTCCCCTCGACCTGGAAGTCGGAGGTCTGCTCCAGGCCCTCCTCCCGCCAGAGCAGGGCGCTGCGGCGCACGTCGCGGAATTCCACGTTCAGCACGAGTCGCAGCCGGTAGGCGCGCACGTTGGCATTCCGGTCGAAAGCCAGACCATCCAGGCTGTAGGCGACCACTTCGCCCTCGAGGATCGCTCGGCCTCATCGGGCGGCACCATCTTCACCCGCCCACCGTTGGTGAAGGCGTTGACCACCCCGGGGGTGCGCTCTCCACCCCCGGCTCGGAGGAGAAGGGCGGCCAGAACCAGCCCGCGGCGGGGGCCCGGACGGCGGCCGCGGTCAGCCACGGGTCACGATGTTGACGAGGCGACCCGGCACGACCACCACCTTCGCGACGCGGCGCCCGTCTAGCCACGGGCGGACCTTGCCGTCGGCGAGCGCCTTCTCGCGGATCTCCGCCTCCTGGGCGTCCACGCCCGCGGTGAGGCGGCCGCGCACGCGCCCGTCCACCTGCACCACGATCTCCACCTCGTCACGCGCCAGGGCCGCCTCATCGGCGGTGGGCCAGGCCTGACGGAAGAGACTCTCTCGATGCCCGAGCGCGGCCCAGAGCTCCTCGGTGATGTGCGGCGAGACCGGCCCCAGCAAGAGCAGCGTCGCCTCCACCGCCTCGCGGAGAAGCGCGCTCCGCTCCGGCCGCGCGATCCCGTCGAGGGACACCCGCTCGAAGTCGTGGAGCGCGTTCACGAGCTCCATCACCGCGCTGATCGCGGTGTTGAAGTGGAAGTCGTGCTCGATATCGTAGGTGACCTTGTGGATCGTCTCGTGGATCACGCGACGGAAGGCGCGGCCCGGATCGGAGAGCGGACCGGAAGGCACGCGCGGGGCCGTCCTGAGCTCGGGCAAGGCGGCGCGGACGAACCGCCAGATCCGGTTGAGGAAGCGCGAGGCCCCCTCGACGCCATGGTCGTTCCAGTCGAGGTCCTTCTCGGGCGGAGCCGCGAAGAGCGAGAAGAGGCGCGCGGTGTCGGCCCCATAGCGGCGGATCAGGTCGTCCGGATCCACCACGTTGCCCTTGGACTTCGACATCTTGGCCCCGTCCTTGATGACCATGCCCTGGGAGAGCAGGGCCAGAAACGGCTCGTCGACCTTCAGCATACCCAGGTCCCGGAGGACCTTCGTGTAGAAACGCGCGTAGAGGAGGTGGAGCACCGCGTGCTCGATACCGCCGATGTACTGGTCCACCGGCATCCAGTAGGCGGCGGCGCCCGGCTCGAACATGTCCCGGTCGTAGCTCGGCGAGCAGTAGCGCAGGAAGTACCAGGAAGACTCCACGAAGGTGTCCATGGTGTCGGTGTCCCGGCGCGCCTTGCCCCCGCACTTCGGACAGGTGGCGTTCACGAAGCTCGCCACCTCGGCGAGCGGTGAGCCGCCCTTGCCGCTGATCTGCACGTCGGGAGGCAGGACCACCGGCAGATTCTCCTCCCGCTCCGGCACCATGCCGTCGCGCTCGCAGTAGAGCACCGGGATCGGCGCGCCCCAGTAGCGCTGGCGGCTGATCCCCCAGTCGCGGAGCCGGAAGTTGATCTTGGCCTGCCCGAGCCCCTTGGCCACCAGCCAGTCGATGGCCTTGCGCTTGGCTTCCTCGATCGAGAGCCCGTCGAGGAAGCCGGAGTTGATCTTCACCCCGTCGCCGGTGTAGGCCTGATCCTCCTGCCAGCCCGCGGGGCGCTTGACGGTGGGGATGATCGCCAGGCGGTTCGCCTTGGCGAAGTCCCAATCGCGCTGGTCCTCCCCGGGCACCGCCATGATCGCGCCGGTGCCGTAGCCCATCAGGACGTAGTCGGCCAGGAAGAGCGGGATCTCTTGCCCGGTGAACGGATTGATCGCGCGGGCGGCCAGGCGAAGGCCACGCTTGGGCCGGTCGGCGGCGAGCCGCTCGATCTCGGTTTCGCGCGCCACCTCGGCCCGGAAGGCGTCTATCCGACGGCGCTCCTCCTCGTCGGCGGCCAAGGTGTCCACCAGTGGGTGCTCGGGGGCGAGGACCGCGTAGGTCATGCCGAAGGAGGTGTCCGGCCGGGTGGTGAAGATCGTGATCTTCACGTCGCGCCCCACCACCGGCAGCGCGAACTCGGCGCCCTCGCTGCGACCGATCCAGTTGCGCTGCATGGTCAGCACGCGCTCCGGCCAGCCGGGGAGCCGGTCACACCAGTCGAGCAGCTCCTGGGCGTAGTCGGTGATCTTGAAGAACCAGCCCTCGATCTCCCGGATCGTCACCTCCGAGTCGCAGCGCCAGCAGCGGCCGGCCTCCACCTGCTCGTTGGCGAGCACGGTCTGGCAGGACGGGCACCAGTTCACTCGCGAGCGGCGGCGATAGGCGAGACCGCGCTCGAGCATGCGGATGAACACGACCTGCTCCCACTTGTAGTAGGCGGGATCGCAGGTGGCCAGCTCGCGGTCCCAGTCGTAGGAGATGCCCATGCGCTTGAGCTGGGTGCGCATGTTGTCGATGTTCTCGTAGGTCCACACCGCGGGATGCACGCCGTTGTCGATGGCCGCGTTCTCGGCGGGCAGCCCGAAAGCGTCCCAGCCCATCGGATGCAGGACGTTGAAGCCCCGCATCCATTTGTAGCGCGCCAGGAGGTCGCCGATGGCGTAGACCCGCACGTGACCCATGTGGATGCGGCCCGAGGGGTACGGGAACATCTCGAGGCAGTAGTATTTGGGGCGGCCGGGGGTCTCGGTCACCTTGAACTGCTCCGAGTCCGCCCAGGCCTTCTGCCACTTGGCCTCGATCTCGGGAAACGGATAGCGGTCCGGGCGGTCGTCGAGCGCCATATTGGCGCTGATTTTTACACGCTTAGGCGGGGGGCGCAAGAAACGGCTCCCCGGGGGCAGGAGGCCCCCGGGGAATGCGGGGGCCTTGCTACTTCTTCTTCAGCGTCAGGTTGATCGCCTTGGCGGCTTCATCCGCCTTGGCCACCGACTCGGCGTGCTTGCCGGAGTCGTGGAGCGCCTTGGCCTCGTTGGCCAGGGCGATCGCCTTCTTGGAGGCGTCGTCCGTCTTGCCGGCCGTCGCGTCCTGGATCTGTTTGATCAGGAGCGGGCACTGGTTGGCCAGTGCCGGACCGGCCGCCAGCGCGACGATCGCGAGTGCCATCATGAGCATCTTCATCGAAGTCACCTCCTTTCGGTGTGATCCTGCACGCCTTAACCCCCTTGCCCCTGGGAAGGTTCCCCCTCGCCCGGGGCGCGGTGGAAGAAATCATAGATCCGTTGCGCCAGCTTCGGGGTGATTTTCGGCACGGAGGCCAGGTCCGCCACCGAGGCCTCGCGGACCCCCTTGGCCGAGCCCAGGGTCTTGAGCAGGCTGGTCCTCAAGGTCGGGCCGACGCCCGGAATCTGATCGAGCACGGACGCGATCGCGCGCCGCTGTCGCAGCTTCTTGTGGTAGGTGATCGCGAAGCGGTGCGCCTCGTCGCGGATCTTCTGCAGGGCCTGGAGCGCAGGGGAGCCCATGTCGAGCACGAGCGGCTCCAGGCGCTCCGGGGTGTAGACCTCCTCCGCCCGCTTCGCGAGCGCGGCCACCGGGATGTAGTCGAGGCCCAGGTCCTCGAGGGCCTTGAGCCCGGCCCCGAGCTGACCGCGGCCGCCGTCGAGCAGGATGAGATCGGGTAGCACGCTCTCACTCTCGAGCGCGCGGCCGTAGCGCCGGGTGAGCACCTCCTGCATCGAGGCGAAGTCGTCGGTGCCGGTGACGGTGCGGATCTTGTAGCGCTTGTAGTCGTCCTTCTTCATGTCGCCGTCCTGCCACACCACCATCGAGGCGACCGTCTCCTTCCCCTGGTGCGTGGAGATGTCGAAGGCCTCGATTCGGTGGGGCGGCCCCGGCAGGGCGAGCGAGCGCTCGAGGTCCTCCAGCACCACCTGCTGGCGGTTGCCGCGGGCCAGGAGATGCGTCTGCAGCGCGAGCGCCGCGTTCTCCTCCGCCATGACGACGAGGTCGCGCTTGCGCCCGCGCTGGGGTGCGGCCAGCTCGACGCGCCCGCCCCGGCGCTGGACCAGCCACTCGCCGGTCAGGTCCACCTCCGGGGGGGACTCCGAGAGCAGGATCTCGGGCGGCGGAATCACGTTCCGCGCGTAGAACTGGCGGATGAAGGCGGAGAGGATCTCGCCGTCGCTCCAGCCCGACACGCGCTCGAAAAAGAACGACTCGCGCCCGAGCAGCCGACCCTTGCGCACGAAGAAGAGCTGCACGCAGGCCTCCGAGCCCTGCCGGACCACGCCGACGACGTCCAGGTCCGTCTCCTCGGTGGAGATCATCTGTTGCCGCTCCCGCACCGTGTTGAGCGCCTGCACCCGGTCGCGGAGGGCGGCCGCCCGCTCGAACTTCATCTCCTCGGCCGCGGTCTCCATCTCGCGGGTGAGCCGGGCCGCGAGGTCGTCGTTCTTGCCCTCCAGGAACCGCTCCACGTCCTTCACGGTCCGGGCGTAGCCTTCGCTCGTCTCCCAGCCCGTGCAGGGGGCGTTGCAGCGGTGGATGTAGTACTGCAGGCACGGGCGGGAGAGGGTGCCGTCGATCTTGATACGGCAGGTGCGGAGCGGGAAGAGCTGCCGGACGAGGCGCAGCGTCTCGCGCATCGCGGTGGCCGGGTAGAACGGCCCGAAGTAGGTCGCCCCGTCCTTCTGCACCCGCCGGGCCACCACCAGGCGCGGAAACTCCTCGTTGGTGGTGAGCTTGAGAAACGGGTAGTGCTTGTCGTCGCGCAGGATGATGTTGTAGCGGGGCCGGTGCTTCTTGACCAGGGTGGACTCGAGGATCATCGCCTCCAGCTCGTTGGCGGTGACGATGTACTCGAGGTCGCGGATCTGCCCGACCAGCGCGTCCGTCTTGGGATCGCGCGCGCGCGACTCCTGGAAGTAGGAGCGCACGCGACTCCGCAGGGACGCGGCCTTGCCGATGTAGACGATCTGGGCCTTGGCGTCCTTGTAGAGGTAGACCCCGGGCCGCTCCGGGACTTGGTCGACCTTCTCCTGGAGGGTCATTCAGCCGACATCCCTGACTTCATTTTCAAATGCGCTCGGCTCGCCTTCGGCTGCGCCTCGCCAAGCAGTCACGGCTGGCGGAGCAGGGTCACCGCGAGCAGGACGAGCGCCAGCGCGGCGGGCACGAGCACGGTCCACGTGAGCGCCCGCCGCACGCGGCCCAGCATCGGTGGGAGCGGGCGGCCCGGCCGGGGCGGGTTCAGGAAGGCGATGACCTTCGAGAGCGCGAAGAGGGCGATCGAGAGCACCGCGAACAGCAGGAGCACCCACTTGAACACCATCACGGGGTCAGGCTCCCCTCACACTCCCAAGTCGACCTTCCGGAGGGCCTTGATGCGGTCCCGCAGCTCGGCGGCGCGCTCGAAGTCGAGCCTGCGCGCCGCGTCCTTCATCGCCGCCTCCAGCTCCGCCACGTGAGCGGCCAGCGCGGCCGGGCTCTGCCACTGCGTCTCGGGCGCACGCTCGACCTCGACCGTGTAGTAGTCGCGCTCGGGCACCGACTCGAGCAGGTCCCGGATCGAGCGCCGCACCGACTCGGGGGTGATCCCGTGGGCCTCGTTGTACTCGCCCTGCACCACCCGCCGCCGCTCGGTCTCCGCGAGCGCCGCCTTCATCGAGCCGGTGACGGTATCCGCGTACATGATCACCTCGCCGTTGACGTGGCGAGCTGCGCGCCCCGAGGTCTGGATCAGCGAGGTGGCCGAGCGCAGGTAGCCCTCCTTGTCCGCGTCGAGGATCGCGACCAGCGAGACCTCGGGGAGATCCAGCCCTTCTCGCAGGAGGTTGATGCCGATGAGCCCGTCGAACTTGCCCAGGCGCAGGTCGCGGATGAGGGCCACCCGCTCCAGGGTGTCGATGTCGGAGTGCAGGTAGCGGACCCGGAGGCCATTCTGCTGGTAGTACTCGGTGAGATCCTCCGCCATGCGCTTGGTCAGCGTGGTGATGAGCACCCGCTCGTCGCGCTCCGCGCGGGCCCTCACCTCCGCCATGAGGTCGTCCACCTGCGAGGAGGCGGGCCGCACCGTGATCTTCGGATCCATGAGCCCGGTGGGGCGGATGATCTGCTCGGCCACCGGTCCCCCCGCCAGCGCGCGGCCGGGTCCGCCGCGCTCGACCCCGGCCTTCTCGAGCTCGTAGGGGCCGGGGGTCGCGGAGACGTAGAGGGTCTGGGGCACGATCGCGGTGAACTCCTCGAAGGTGAGCGGCCGGTTGTCGAAAGCCGAGGGCAGGCGGAAGCCGTACTCGACCAGCGCCTCCTTGCGCGAGCGATCGCCCGGGTACATGCCGCGGATCTGCGGCGCGGTGACGTGCGACTCGTCGAGGATGACGAGCGCGTTCTTGGGCAAGTAGTCCATCAACGTGGGCGGGTTCTGCCCCGGCTTGCGCCCGGACAGATGCCGCGAGTAGTTCTCGACGCCGTGGCAGTAGCCCAGCTCGCGCAGCATCTCCATGTCGAAGAGGGTGCGCTGCTCGAGGCGTTGGGCCTCCAGGAGACGGCCGCGGGCCTTCAGGAACCCGAGCCGCTCCCGCAGCTCCTCCGTGATGCCCTCGATGGCGCGCTCGAGCTGGGCGGCCGGGGTCACGTAGTGGCTGGCCGGGTAGATGTGCACCTCGTCCAGCGTGCCGGTGGTGACCCCGCGCAGCGGGTCCATGGTCATGAGCCGCTCGACGCTGTCCCCCCAGAACTCGGCCCGCAGCGCCTCCGACTCTGCGTTGGCCGGGAACACCTCCACCACGTCGCCCCGCACCCGGAAGGTGCCCCGGCGGAAGTCGTAGTCGTTGCGCTCGTACTGCACGGCCACCAGGGCCCGGATCAGGGCGTCGCGGTCCATGCCCTGCCCGGTCCGCAGCGACACGTGCATGCCGCGATAGGTCTCCGGCTCGCCGATGCCGTAGATGCACGAGACCGACGCCACCACCACCACGTCGCGCCGCTCGAAGAGCGAGGTCGTCGCGGAGTGACGCATGCGATCGATCTCGTCGTTCACGAGCGCGTCCTTCTCGATGTAGGTGTCGGACTGCGGGATGTACGCCTCCGGCTGGTAGTAGTCGTAGTAGGAGACGAAGTACTCGACCGCGTTGCCCGGGAAGAACGCCTTGAACTCGCTGTAGAGCTGGGCGGCCAGCGTCTTGTTGGGCGAGATCACCAGGGCCGGCCGGTTGAGACGGCTGATCACGTTGGCGAGGGTGAAGGTCTTGCCGCTGCCGGTGACCCCCAGGAGCACGGTGTGGGGGCTCCCCTCGCCGATGACGGACGTGAGACGGTCGATCGCCTGCGGCTGGTCCCCGGACGGGGCGAACTCCGAGGAAAGCTTGAACACCGGATTCAGGACGTCGACGGCACCGCCACCAGGTACTTCCGCCACGAGTCGAGGAACGACGTGGCGTGCGGATGCCGGAGCAGGTGCACCGAGAAGAGGAACTGCGGGTGCACGGGCTCGCGGATCAGCCGCAGCCGGGCCTCTTCCAGCGTCCGGTTGCCCTTGAGCAGGTTGCAGCGCAGGCAGGCGGCGACGACGTTGGTCCAGGTGGTCTGGCCCCCGCGCGAGCGTGGGACCACGTGATCCACCGTGAGCTTCTCCCCGCGGCGCGAGCAGTACTGGCAGGTGTAGCCGTCACGGCGCAGGATGTTCTTCTTGTTGAAGGCCACGCGCTCGAGGAACGGCTTCCGGATGTAGGCGCCGAGCCGGATGACCGCGGGCAGGTGAAAGCTGCGCGAGGGCGAGCGCACCACGCGCGGCGAGGCCTCCACGCTCTCGGCCTTCCCCGCGAGCAGGAGGGTGATGGCCCTCTTGGCGTTGGTGAAATGCAGCGGCTCGTAGGTGTAATTCAGCACCAGGACCGCGATTTCATCCATATCCCCGGTTAGGATAGTCGGGCCGCCGGGGCCTGTCAACTCAGGGAGGCTAGACCAGGAGGCGCCAGACGAGGGGACCGAAGCCGGCGAGGAGGACCAGCAGGACCGCGAACGCATCGGTGGATCGAGTGAGCAGGGCAGCCAGCAGGCAAACCAGCGCGAAGCACGCCAGGTAGAAGCGAACCTCGCGCTTGTCGAGCCAGCCCCCCTTGCCGATCAGGTGCGGCGCCTTGTTGATGAGGTAGACCGGCGAGTAGGCCAAGAAGAAGAGCACGACCAGCAAGGAGAACCCCCAAATGCCAAACATCCCGAACACCAGGCCCCGTAGGATCCAATCCCATAGGGTGAGGTTGGTGTCCTCCTTGAGCGAGAGCGCGCGTGGTACCTGGTCCTGATGCCAGTAGAAATAGAGCATGGCGAGCGAGAACAGCGCGATGACCGTCTCCAGCCAGCGCCGCACGATCACTCGAGGGATGAGACTCATCTCGGCTAGGACAGCACACCAGCGGCCGGAGTGTCAACAAAACGGGCCCGCGCCGCGCGCGGCTAGAGCAGGAATCCGCCCGGAAAAGGGTCGGTGGGGTCGAGCGAGAGCGTGGCGCGGCCAATCATCCAGGCCCGTCCCGTGATCTCGGGCACCACCGCGGGCGTGCCCCCCACCTCGGTGACCGCCGCGATGCGCCCGGTGAACAGCGTCCCGATGATGGACTCGTGGCCGAACGTCTCCCCGACTCCGAGTCGCCCGCGCGCGTGGAGATTGGCCAGGCGCGCGGACGTCCCGGTTCCGCAGGGGGAGCGATCGAGCCCGGCCGGCGCCACCACCACCGCGTTGCGGAGCTGCGCGTCGGCGCGCCGTGCCGGCTCGTAGAACTGGACGTAGAGGAGTCCGCGCGCCTCCGGCATGGCGGGATGAACGAGCGGCACCCCCGCCTCGATGGCGGCGCGGATGCGCTCGCCCACCTCCACGAGCCGGGGGGCTTCCTTCGGCTCGAGCGAGAGCCCGAGGGGGCCCGCCTCGACGAGCGCGTAGAAGTGCCCGCCGTAGGCCAGGTCGAACGCGACGCGACCGAGGCTCGGCACGTCCACGTGCAGATCGAGGCCGGCCGAGAAGGCCGGGACGTTGCGGATGGTGACCGCGGTGGGCTGCCCCGCCCGCGCGTGGACGCGACAGGTCACGAGCCCGGCCGGCGTCTCGAGCGTCACCGTCGCGGTCCCGTCCGGCGCGGCCACGCGCCCGGTCTCCACCAGCATGGCCCCGAGCGCGATGGCTCCGTGTCCGCACATGTGCACGGGCCCGAGCGGCTCGATGAAGAGCACGCCCGAGTCGGCCCCCGGCGTCACCGGGTCGGTCAGGATGGCCCCGCACATGGCGGCGTGGCCCCGCGGCTCGTAGAGCGTGAAGCCGAGCAGGTCGCGGCCGTGGAGGGCCAGGTGCTCGCTCCGCTCCATGAGGGTGGCCCCCGGGATGCGCTCGACGCCGCCCACCACGATGCGCATGGGCTCACCCTCGGTGTGGTAGTCGACCACCGTCAGGGTGCGGGCCGCCGGCCTCACCGCGGCACGGCTCCGACGAGCTCGCAGAGGATCCCTTCCCGGAGCCCCCGGTCGCTCACCAGCACCGAGTCGCGCTCGAAGCGCGCCATCGCGGCGAGGCAGATCGCGATGCCGGGGATGATCACGTCCGCGCGGCCGGGCTCCAGGCACGGCAGGCGCCCGCGCTCGGCGACGTCGAGCGCGCCGAGGCGCGCGAGCTGCCGCTCCACCGCACCGCGATCGATCCGATGGCCGTGCACGCGGGCGGGATCGTACGCGGGCAGCCCCAGGTCGAGCGCGGCGAGGGTCGTCACCGTGCCCGCGGTGCCGACGAGATCCGTGGCGTCGGCGCGGGCGATGGCGTCCGGCACCTCGTCGGTCAGTCGGCGCTCGACGAGGCGGCGCAGACGCGCGAACCGCTCCCACCGCACCGGCCCGGGATCGCCCCACTCCTCCTGCAACGGCACCACGCCCAGCTTGAGGCTCACCGCCACCGTGGGCTCGCCGCCCCGCGCGAGCAGGAACTCGGTGCTGCCGCCCCCGATGTCGAACAGCGCGAAGGGGTCACCGAGGTCGGGCAGGCCCGAGGCGACGCCCCGGAGGGTCAAGCGCGCCTCGTCCTCACCTGAGACGACCTCTACGCGCTCGCCCGTCTCGGTCTCGACCCGGGTCACGAACTCTTCGCGGTTGACCGCCTCGCGGACCGCGCTGGTGGCCACGATGCGGATGCGGGTGGCCCCGAACCCGCGCGCCGCGCGTGCGAACTCGGCGACCGCGGCCGCCGTGCGGCGCATCGCCTCGGGGAGCAGGCGGCCGGCCGCGGCCTGTCCTTCTCCGAGCCGGGTCACCCGCTGGGCCTGATGGAGGGCGCGCCAGGCGCCGCCGGCCACGTCGACGACGAGGAGCCGGACCGTGTTGGTGCCGAGGTCGACGGTGGCGAAGCGCCCAGGCTGGCCGTCTCGAGACGTCACGCCGGCCGGCGGAGGCGGAGCGCTTGCGCGACGGCGGAGCGGACGCGATCGGGTTGCGCGGGCTTGACCAGCATGACGTCGACGCCCGACTCGCGGAGGCGCTCCTCGTGCAGCCGGCGACCCCAGCCGGTGAGGAGCACGACGGCGGCGTGCCGGCTCCGCTCCTTCACCGCCGCGGCGAGCTGCAGCCCGGAACGGTCGCGCAGGGCCAGGTCGGTCACGACCACGTCGATGCCCCCCTGGGCGAGCCGCGCGAGCGCGGCCGCTCCATCCTCGACGGCCTCGACGCGATGGCCAACGGCGGTCAGCGCGTCGAACACGCTGTCGCGTACGCCCTCCTCCTCCTCGACGACGAGGATCGAGCCGGTACGCTCCGCGGGCGCCGGCGCGCCGACCTCTACCCCCGCGACCGCGCCCGGCGCGGACATCTCGTGGCGGGCGCCGGCCGCGGGTAGCCAGACGGTGACCGTGGTGCCGTCGGGCCGCCCGAGGACGTCGAGCCGGCCACCCGCCCGGAGCACGACCGCCTGCGCGACGCAGAGCCCGAGGCCCAGGTGGCCCGGGCGGGTGGTGAAGAAGGGATCGAAGATCCTCGGACGGATGTCCTCGGCGATCCCGTCACCGGTGTCGGAGACGACCAGCTCCGCGCCGTCCGCGCGGCCCCGCGTGGAGACCGTCACGGTGCCGCCGGCCGGGATGGCTTCCATGGCGTTCAGGACCAGGTTGATGACGGCCTCGCGCAGCGCGGTCGCGCTGCCCGCGACCGAGGGCGTCGGGGCGAGGTCCGCCGTCATCTCGACACGCCCGCGTGCGTCCGGCGCTCTGAGCACCCGCGCGCGCGTGAAACCCATCGCCTCGTGCGCGATGGCCGAGAGGTCGCCCGCGGTCGCGCCTGGCTGATCGGCCTCGGCCAGCCCGAGGAGACGCTGGAGGACGTCAGTGCCGCGCCAGGCCGCCTCCTCCAGAGCGGTGAGCCCCTCCCGCAACGGATCGCTCTGCGCGCGCGCGAGCAGCAGCTGGGACTTCCCGAGCATCATCGCGAAGGCGGCGTTGAGCTCGCGGGTGAGCCCGGCGGCGAGGGCCGCCAGGACGCGCGCCTGCTCGCCCGCCGCGTGCTCGGCCTCGGACGCGCGCAGCTCGGCCATCGTGCGGTGCAGATCGAGGAGGCCCCGCTGCACCTCGAGGGCCGACGCGGTCAGCGCGGCGAGCATCAGCGCCGACTCGACCTCCTCCGGGGCGAAGTCGCGCGCGTCGGTATCGGCCAGGCAGAGCAGCCCGAGCACCCGCCCGCGGATCCGCATCGGCACCAGCAGGGCCGCGCGGAAGCCTTCCTCCTCGAAGAGGCCCGGCGGCGCGCTCGACCGGCCCTGGACGTCTCGGATCGCGACGGGCGCCTCGCCGGCGAAGCCCTCGGCGAGCAGCGCGTCGGTGGGGCGAATCCGCTCCGGCCCGACCGCGGCCAGCCGTCCGGCTCCGGCGAGCGCCTCGACCGCTCCGAGTCCCGCCCCGCCGAGCGCCAGGGCGCCCCGCACCCCGACGAGCCGGCAGGCGGTGTCGGCCGCGCGCGCGAGGATCTCGCGCGGGTCGCGCGCGGCCAGGTTCGCGTCCACGAGCGACCGGAGCTCGCGGAGGTGGGCGATGTGATCGCCCTGACGTTCGAGCAGCCGCTGATGGACCAGCGCCGAGCCGACGCGGTCGGCGATGACGAGGAGCAGAAGGATGTCGGTCGTGCTGAACGGGGCGCCCAGGTCCTGCCGGCCCGCGAAGAGCACGCCGCCCACCTCCCCGTCCGTCCGCACCGGCACCGCGATGGCCTGCCGCACCGGGAAACGCTCGACGAACGGATCGTCGACCGCGGGCGTGACGCCCGCGTCGTAGGTCAGCACGCGCTTCTCCTTGAACACGCGCCCGACCAAGTCCCCGGACGGATCGAGCGCCACGCTCTCCATGTCCTCGCGCCGGAAGCCGCGGCCCGAGCGCGGCACCAACAGACCGGTGGCCTCGTCCCGCACGAAGAGCAGGGCGCGGTCGGCGGCCAGGAGCCGGGAGAGACGGTCCATGGCCAGGCCGAACAACTCGCCCGGGGGCAGCCCGAGCGGCGGCACCGACAGGATCTCCTGGAAGATGGCGAGGGCATGCTCGTCGCGGTCGGCGAGCTGCTCGCGCTCCCGATCGCTCGCAGAGGCGGCGGCACTGTCCCGGAGGCGCTCGCGCAGGTCCTCCAGGGCGTCGCCGAGGTGGGACAACGCGGCGCGGACGGTGGGTGGACCAGCGGCGGGCGGCACGGGCTCGCCACTCACGGCGACTCCCGCGCGGTCACTTCCCCGCGAGCGTGCGGATGTACCGGACGATGGCCCAGCGGTCGTTCTCGGGCAGGTGGCGCCACGACGGCATGGGGCCGCGCCCGTTGGTGATCTTCCAGAAGATCTCCCCGTCCGGCATGTCCTGGACCCGCTTGGAGGTCCAGTCGGCCGGCTTCGGATTCAGCGCGACCGCGGCCGGGCCATCACCCTTGCCCTTGTTCCCGTGGCAGGACACGCAGTTGATCTTGGCGACCTTCTCGCCCTGCTCGATCGCCTTCTTGTCGCTGGGCAACGGGTTCTTCTTGGCCTTCTCGGACTCCGGCGCCACCCACGCACCCGCGCCCTGGGCGCCCGCGTCCCGCGGACCCCCGCCACCGCTCAAGAGCAGCACGGCCACGACCAGAACGAGCCCCGCGACGCGAACGCCGGCCGAATCGGACATCGATACCTCCTAGTCAAGATATCGCCTCGTCATCATTGACGAAACGCGAAATCATTTAACACCCGGCTTCACCGGGGGGTCAAGGGATTTCCCCGATGTGCTATCGTCACGGGCGTTCATGACCGACGAGACGCTCCACTTCGTGGCGGTGATCGGCGCCGGGCCGGCCGGCCTCTTCGCCACCCGCGCCCTCGCCGCGGCGGGCTGCCGCGTCCTGCTGCTCAACCGGGACATCAAGCCGGGCGGGCTCGCCGAGTACGGCATCTTCCTCAACAAGTACAAGATGAAGGGCGGCCTGCGCCGGCAGTTCCAGAAGATCCTCGCCAATCCCCGGGTCACCTACTTCGGCCACGTAGCGATCGGGCGCGACGGAGATCTGACGGTGACCGACCTCGACTCGATGGGCTTCGACGCGCTCGTCTACGCCATCGGCGCGCAGGGCACCAAGTATCTCGGCATCGAAGGCGAGCGGCTACCGGGCGCCTATCACGCCAAGGATCTCGTCTACCACTACAACCGCCTCCCACCGTTCAGCGAGCGGCCCTTCCCGATGGGCCGCCGGGTGGCCATCGTGGGGGTGGGCAACGTGATGGTGGACATCGCGAACTACTCCGTCCACTTCTGCGACTGCGACGAGGTGGTGGCGGTGGCGCGGCGCGGCCCCTTCGAGAAGGCGTACGACGACCGCGAGTTCGAGGATGTCGAGGACGCGTTCGATCACGCACTCCACCGCGAGGAGCTCGCGCGCATCCGCCCCCGGCTCGAGGCGGTGGGACAGAATCTCGACGAGCTGCTCGCCGCGCTCGCCGCGAGGCCCGAGGTCTCGCCCCCGGCGCGCACCCGCCTGCGCTTCCGGTTCCTGGCCTCGCCGCGGCGGGTCGTGGCGGACGGCGGGCGCGTGGTCGGGCTCGAGGTGGAAGAGACCCGGCTCGAGCGCAAGGGCGACCGCATCGCGGCCCTGGGCACCGGGCAGACCTCTCTGATTCCCTGCGACACCGTGGTGTTCGCGGTCGGAGACCGCGTCGACGAGCACGCGGGCCTCCCGTACAGGGACGGGCTCTATCTCACCGTCCCCGGCGAGGATCCGGCCGCGGCCTATCAGGTCCTGGATCCCGCCGCGGGCAAGGCGCAACCCGGCGTCTTCGTGGTCGGCTGGGCCCGGCGGGCCAGCGACGGCGTGGTGGGGCGCGCGCGCCTCGACGCCGAGACCGGGATCAAGCACGTCACGGCCTATCTGGCCCCGCGCGCCAGGCGGCCGAGCACCGAGGCGGAGCGGGTGATCGAGTCGCTCCGGCGAACGCTCGCCGAGCGGGGCACCGCCGTCGTCGACTACCCCGCGGTGCTGCGACTCGAGGCCGCGGAGCGGGCGCGGGCGGCCGCCGAGAAGATCGAAGAGTTCAAGTTCGCGAGCGACCGCGAGATGCTGGACCAGCTCGGCGGCTAGGTCTGTCGGCGGCCGAGCAGCAGCAGCACGCCGGCGGCCACCCCGTAGGAGGCGGCCAGCGTGTGGGGAGTGGCGCTCGCGACGGCCCAGGGCCAGAACACCGAGCCGTCGGACAGGGGCGAGTGGATCAGCCCGAACAGCGTCGCCATCGCCGCGATCGCCAGCACCGCCCCCCCGACACGCAGGTGTCGCTCGATGATCGCGACCAGCGCCGCCCCCCACAAGAGCGCGGTCAGGATGAACCCGTTGCCCAGGACGAGCAGCACGCTCCACAGCGCGCGGCCCTCGCCCGCGAGGTCGGCGGCGCTCTTCCCGACCCCGCCCAGCAGCAGGTTGCCCTGGATGAGCACGAGGGCTGCGACCGCGGGGAGAAAGGAGAGCGTGACCGCGGCGGCGTGGCGCGCCGGCGAGGCGAGGAACGCCTGCGCGGTGATCTGCAGGCCGACGAAGACCAGGATCGGCGCCACCGCCGCCTCCGGTAGGAGCTGCACGAGCAGCGCGACGACGCCGACCGCGGCACCGACGCCGATGACGAGGCCGGTCGCGAGCGTATAGCCGGCGCGGGCGCCCATCGCCTTGTAGGCCGGGTGGCCGATGTAGGGTGTGTTCTGGACCACCCCGCCGCAGCAGCCGGCCACGATCGTGGCGATCGCCTCCGTGAGCAGGATGTCGCGCGTGCGGTACTCGTCGCCCGCCACGATGGCGGATTCCGTGTTGTCGATGCCCCCCACCACGGTGGCGAGGGCGAACGGGAGCGCGAGCGGCAGATAGGGCAGCGTGTGCTCGAGCGCGCCCACCCAGGCCAGGGTCGGCCACGGTAGCGCCAGTCCGAGCGCGCCGATCGCCGCCACCGGGTGCAAGGTCGCGGGCCCGGTGGCCACGTCCAGCGCCCAGCGCCCCCAGAAGATCGCGCCGCCGGCCAGCACCGCGGCGAGTGCTCCCGGCAGCCCCCACGGCATCCGCACCCCACCTACCAGCGTGGCGAGCACGACGGTGAGCGACACCACCCCGACGAGCGGGTCCGCGAAGATCCGGATCGCGGGCATGAAGGCGATGAGCAGAACCGCCACGCCCGCGATGGAGCCGAGGAGGGCGGCACGGGGCACCACACGGCGCACCCAGTCGCCCGCGAACGAGAGAAGGAGCTTGATCACGCCCATCCCCACCGTCACGCCCATGCCGATCTTCCAGGCGAGGATCGGATCGCGCGTGATGAGCATGGCGGGGCCGAGCACGCCGAACACCACGCCGAAGAGCGAGGGGGTGTCGATGCCGAAGGGCATGGCGGTGACGTCGCTCCGCCCCGTCCGCCGCATGAGCCGCACCGCGAGCCAGGTGTAGACGAGGTCACCCACGAGGACCCCGACCGCGGTGCCCGGGATCATCACGCGCAGCACGAGGTCGGAGGGAAAGCCGAAGACCCCGATCAACAGACCCGACAGGATGACGAAGAGGCTGAGGTTGTCGAGGGCCAGCCCGAAGAAGGCGTTCCAGTCACCCGGGGCCCACCAGCGGGCGGCCGGCGCGGTCCTCACCGATCAGGCGGGGCGGAGCGGGCCCGACCCGGCCGCGGGCAGCTCTCGCGCGAGCGCGCGCACCCGGCTCGCGAGCGCGCTGCACCACGCGAGGCTCCCGCGATTCTGGGCGACCTCGGGATAGCCGAGCTCCACCGCGGGAGCGGGCGGGGCGGGCCGCAGGCCGTCGCCGAGCCTCAGCCGCACGCCGAAGCTCTGGCCCTCACGCGGGCCTTCGGTCTCCACCACCGCCTCGACCCGCAGGTTCTCCCGCTTGGCGTGCGCCATCACGAAGTTCCGCAGCCAGCGCCCTACCTCGTCGTACTCACCGCCGGAGAACAGGGCCGTCCCCTAGCACTCGTTGAAGCCGCAGGAGAGACACTTCTTGCAGCCTTCCTCGTAGACGAACGTCGCCTGCCCGCACTCGCGGCATAGATCGCCGACGCGGCGCAGCGGGGTCGCTCCCGACGCGGGCGCGCCCGGCTCCGTGGCACCGCGCGGCCCGCCGATATGCTCGGCCAGCGTGCGGGCGAGCGCGTCGGGCAGCGACAGCACCTTGGCCGCGCCGAAGCCGGTGGGCTGCCCGCCGCCGATCCGGGAGAGCTGGCTGATCGCCGCCTCGAGGCGCTGCCGCGGCGAGAGCGGCGAAGGGAGCCGCAGCACGAGGGAGACGAGCCGGCCGAGGGCCTCCGCCACCGCCATCGTATCGGAGCCGGCCTTGCCCACCTGCACGAAGACCTCGAAGGGCTCGCCGCCCCCGTTGTCGTTCACGGTGATGAACGCGGTGCCGATGGGGGTCTCCATCCGATAGGTCGCACCGGTGAGGCTGTGGGGGCGCGGCTTGACCCCGCCCGTGCCAGCCTCGGGGGCCGGGGCGTCGCGCCGCAGCCCCACGTTGAGCACCTGGCTGCCCTTGGAGCGGTCGCGGAACACGGTGATGCCGAGGCAGCCCAGATCCCACGCGAGCCGATAGGCGGCGGCCACGTCCTCCTCGGTCGCGCTCTCGGGAAGGTTGATGGTCTTCGACACCCCGTTGTCGGTGTGCTTCTGAAACGCGGCCTGATGCCGCACGTGCCAGACCGCCTCGATCTCGTGGGCGGTCTTGAAGACCTCCCGCGCCGCCTCCGGCACCCCCGCGATCTCACGCAAGGATCCGCGGCGGGCAACCTCGGTCATCAGCCCCTCCGAATGGAAGCCGTGGAGGCGGGCGAGGCGCTCGAAGGTCTCGCTGAAGAAGGGCAGGACGCGCTCGCCGTCCGGCCCCTTCACGCGGTGCTCGAAGGCGAGGGCGAAGACGGGCTCGATGCCCGACGAGCAACCCGCGATCATCGAGATGGTCCCGGTAGGCGCGATGGTGGTCACCGTGGCGTTGCGGAGCGGCCGGCCGTGGCGGTAGATGGAGCGGCTCCAGTGCGGGAACGGGCCGCGCTCCTCCGCGAGCCGCGCGGACTGATCGTGCCCCTTCTCGTTCACGAAGGCCATGAGGCGCTCCGCGAGCTCGAGCGCCTCGTCGCTGTCGTACGGGATGCCGAGGGTGAAGAGCAGATCGGCCCAGCCCATGATCCCGAGGCCGACCCGGCGGTTGGCCTTCACCATCTCGTCCACCTGCGGCAGCGGGTACGGGTTCACCTCGATCACGTCGTCGAGGAAGCGCACCGCCAGGCGTACCACCCGCTCCAGCTCGCCCCAGTCGAGCTCCCAGCGTCCCGGCGCGCGCTCGACCGCGAACTTGGCCACGTTGACCGAGCCGAGGTTGCACGCGTCGTTCGGCAAAAGAGGCTGCTCGCCGCATTGGTGGACGACGAGGCCGTTGGCGATCATCGAGTGGCTCTGCGGCTCGGTGAGGTCGTAGACCGGCCGCGCGCCAGCGGATACCACCGCCGCCACCGGGTCGCTAAACTTCTGGACGTAGGAGCCCGCGTAGCGGACGGGCTCGAGGCGCCGCTGCTTGTCGTTGAGGAAGCCGATCTCTCGCAAGAAGACGCCTCGCGACTTCCCGAAGATGCCCAGCTCGAAGAGCACGCCGTCGGAGCGGTAGGAGCGCACCTCGCCGCTCTTCGTCCGGTACGTGCAGAGGCCGGCGCGCGCCGGCCGGGACCGGTCCATGACCGCGCTCTTGATGCCGAGGTTCAGGAGCAGGAGCTGCACGCCGCGCAGCAGGTCGCGGCTCTTCGACGTGAGGGCGATCCAGGAGCTGTTCGTCGTCGGGTTCTCCCGAACGGTGCCATCGGCGGAGAAGAGGGCCTGCAGGAAGCCGACCACCGCCGGCCGCGGTGCCCGGAACAGCGTCTCGGGCACCGTCTTGGCGCCGGCATTCACCGTCCGGACCCCGAGCGACGCGAAGAACGCGGCGAAGAACTTGCCGGGGTACATGAGGTGCCGGACCCCCCGCGCGCGCGTCGACACCCGGGCCGGACGGCCGTGCCAGCCGTCCATGACCGAGGCGATGTATTCGAGGGCGTGGTCGTCATCGCGACCGAAGACGAAGCCGACGAGCGGGTTGGTCACGTCCGCCGCTCGCAGCCAGCCGTCGCCGACGAGCCAGCCGAGCGCGCGACCCAGGTCGGCGCTCCACCGCGTCGGGAGGTTGTGGCGATACCGCCGCCCGTTCCGGCCGATGAACTCCGCAGGCACGTCCAGCGGCAAGCTCGCGTCATCACCGAACGCGCCCGGATCGCTCTGGATCCAGACCCGATCGGATCCGACGCGCAACTTTCCGGCCGGGACCCAGCCGCGGTCCGTCATCACCCGGTGGTCCGGGGTGCACGTGACCTCGAAACCGGCCGCGGTCCGCACGGTGACCGTGTCGCGGGCGCCCGAGCTGAAGGCCTGGCTGATGGGGAGGCATCCCTGGCCATAGGCGGACAGGGGCACGTTGTGAGTGCCTTCCCACACCATGAGCCGGGACGGCAAGAGCCGAGGGTCAACCTTCACGGCCACCCCGCCATGCCGGAAGGAGTCCGCGATCTCCGCCATCCGCAGCAGGCCGCGATCGGTCGAGACGCGCGCGTCCCCGCTGATGCATGGATTGGTGGCCTCGATCAGGCCCACGTCCGGCGTGGGATTGGCCGGGCTCCGGTTGATGCGGTCGATGAAGATCATGCCCGGATCGCCGGTGCGCCACGCCGCGCCCACGATGCGGCCGAAGACGTCGCGCGCGCGGAGCCGGCCGGTCACCTGCCCGGTTCGGGGGTTGATCAGGTCGTATTCCCCGTCCCGGGCGAGCGCCTCCATGAACGTGTCGGTCGCGGCCACCGAGATGTTGAAGTTGGTGATCCCGCCGTCGAGCTTGCACTCGATGAACTCGAGGATGTCCGGGTGGTCCACTCGAAGGATCCCCATGTTCGCGCCCCGGCGCGCGCCGCCCTGCTTCACCGCCTCGGTGGCGGCGTTGAACACGCGCAGGAAGGACACCGGGCCGGAGGCCCGACCGCCCGTCGAGTGCACGACGTCGTCCTTGGGGCGCAGCCGGGAGAAGGCGAAGCCGGTGCCGCCGCCCGACTGCTGGATGATGGCGGCCGCCTTCACCGACTCGAAGATCTCTTCCATCGAGTCGCCCACCGGCAGCACGTAGCAGGCCGAGTACTGGAGCGGATTCTCCTTGCCCGCGTTCATCAGCGTCGGCGAGTTGGGCAGGAAGTAGCCGTCCACCATCATGTCGTAAAACGCGGAGGCGACCTCGTCCACCGCGGCCTGGCGGCGGCCGAACCGGGTCTCCGCGCTCGCGATGGCCAGCGCGACGCGCCAGCACATCTCCTCCGGCGTCTCGCGCACCTGCCCCTGCTCGCGCGCGAGGTAGCGCTCGCGCAGCACGCGCAGCGCCGGCTCGGACCAGCGGCCCAGCTTGGACGGGCGCGTCTCGGACGGCATGATTCCTCCCTACCCTTTCCCTGGTACCCGACGCCGGAGACACACCCGCGCGTGGGGTACCCCGCCGACTATCTCACAAACTTGACTACAGTCCAAACGTCCTTACAATTGGGCGGAATTGACTCTTCCAGGCGGCTTCCCCGGCCCCCGGCGGGCCACCTTATACCCATGCGCCTCCTGAGGCGGTATCGTGTCGGCCTGGTCCTGCTGAGCAACGCGAGGCCTTCAGCAGCATCAAGGTCACGTCGATCCGGGCCCCTGATGCTCGTCGACATGGTGATGGCCTCGCAGTTCAAGTCTCTGGAGGACCCGCTGATCATCATGTTCTCGGTGCCGCTCGGAGCGATCGGGGTGATCT
>Ga0207684_10000274_pt1 | contig 76497 bp, 68 predicted proteins | sample KBSK5501metaG_FD_184342 | JGI IMG/M metagenome (GOLD analysis project Ga0207684, IMG submission 184342) | Corn, switchgrass and miscanthus rhizosphere microbial communities from Kellogg Biological Station, Michigan, USA - KBS K5-50-1 metaG... | ecosystem: Host-associated > Plants > Roots >...
GCTTCGTCAATATAAGAGCCGTGTTCGATGGAATCCACTCCGGCTTCCGACGCCCACAGAATACCCTGCGCTCCGTGCGCATGGGCAGCAACTTTTCGTCCCAACCGGTGGGCATCGGCCACAATCGCCCTCATTTCCTCCAAGGTGTACTGCGATGCCTGCGGATCGTCGCCTTTCGATAAGACGCCGCCGGTGGCGCACACTTTGATCAGATCGGAGCCGTACTTGATGTTTTCGCGCACCTTGTGCTGGACAGCGGCAATGCCATCAGCCACGCCGTCGCCCACCGCGTGGTACTCAAAGGGCAGCAGGTTGTTGTCACAGTGGCCGCCGGTGATGCTCAGGGCTGGCCCGCTCACCAACATGCGCGGACCTGATACATCCCCCGCGTTGATTGCGTCGCGCAGGGCTACGTCGCTGTATCCGGAGGCGCCCACGTTGCGCACTGTTGTGAATCCGGCTTGAAGGGTAACTCGCGCATTCTTCGCCCCGATCAAAGTTTCGCGCGGCACGGAAACCGCCAGGCGGTCATACCCGAACTTGGGGTCGGCGGTAAGGTGAGTGTGGGCGTCAATTAGTCCGGGCAAAATAGTGGCGTTCGGAAGATCGATCCTTTTCGCGTCGGCAGGTACTTTGGACGCCGCCGCAGGTCCAACGCTCACAATCTTTTCGCCTTCAACGACAATGACTTGATTGGGGAGCAGCTTGCCACTCTTTACCTCCAGCACATTCCCGGCGTGCACAGCCACATGCTGAACCGATTGTTGGGCAACCGCCAGCCTAGTAAGCAAGAACAGTGCAGCGACAACCGAGCCTGAACGAACTCTTCCCATGGTGATTCTCTCTTCATTTCTTCGTTACTTAAGAAATTCGATGCGAATAATCCCTCGGTTCGGATTCAACCTAGTGTACTGTCTCTAAAATAGCTTTACAACGATTGATCTTCTCTAAGATCTTCTCCACACTCGCCGTCCATATGAACGGTTTCGGTTGACGGTTGTTCTCCTTGAGATATTCCTGAATCGCTTGCCCTAATTCCTGGACACTGAAAAAACTGCCGCGTCGAATACGTTGCTGGGTGAGCTTGCCGAACCAGCGCTCGACCAAATTCAGCCAGGAGGAACTGGTCGGGGTGAAATGAAGATGGAATCGCCGATGACGTGCCAGCCAATTCTTCACCTTGGGATGCTTATGCGTGCCGTAGTTATCCACGATCAGATGAAGTTGCAAGCTCAGGGGAAACTCTCGATCCAGTCGACGCAGAAATTGCAGGAATTCCTGATGCCGGTGTCGTGCCTTGCATTCCCCGATCACCGTCCCCTCTAACAGGTTCAAGGCTGCAAATAGCGTCGTCGTCCCGTTGCCTTTGTAATCGTGAGTCAGGGTTCCGCAGCGCCCCTTCTTCATCGGCAGACCAGGCTGGGTGCGGTTCAGGGCTTGAATCTGGCTCTTCTCGTCTACGCTAAGAACCACGGCTTTATCCGGCGGATTCAGATAGAGTCCCAGCACATCGGTCAGCTTCTCCACGAAATGTTTATCTCGCGAAAGCTTGAAGCCACGCGTGCGATGCGGCTCCAGACCGTGAGCGTCCCAGATCCGTTGCACTGTCGCCGGGCTGACACCCTGCGCCCTGGCCATCAGTCGCACACTCCAGTGCGTGGCTGCCCTGGGCTTGGTCTGCAAGGTCGCCTCGACGATCTGCTTGATCTTGCCCGTGGAAATGCGCGCTTTGCGGCCGCGCCCAGGCGCCTCTTCGGTCAAGGCCACCGGACCGCCTTCCGCAAACCGCTGCCGCCACAAAATCACGGTAGGACGGCTGGTCTGTAATTCCTGGGCGATTCTGCGATTGGCCTTTCCTTCGGCCGCCATGAGCACGATACGAGAACGAAAGACCACCTTCTGAGGCGTGTTCCGAGCCGCGATCCAGGCTTGCAGAGTTCGCTGCTGCTCGTCAGAAATCGCCAAGGGTTGAGGCACATCCCACATGGTAATCGCATCATGCACCGGTTTGGCTTCTGTAAAGTTATTTACGAGACACTACACTAGACTCACGCTCGCCGTCGGCCATCGAGTCCCCAGACCGTGCCGGCGTCAGTGGCGAAGAAAATGATAAACAGCAACAGCAGCGGGACAGTATCGAGCTCGGCTCCGAAGTAGCGCCACAAGGGTGCGTCATGGCCGGGCGCCCACCAAGTGCAGAGTGTCAGGTTGAGCATGAATAGTGCTCCCAGCACCGAAGCCGGCCGCACCCAAAGACCGAGGAGAAGGCTCAAGCCAATGAATATTTCCAGAAGGCCCACCACGTATCCCAGGAATACCGCATGCGGCAAAACCAGATGGGCAAGGACGGGCCGGTAGAAGCTCACCGCAGTTCCGTCGATGTAACCCCTGAGGTATTCCTGAAAACCGCCGTGGGCGAAGCCGGGACCGGCCAGCTTGTATTCGCCAAAGAGCAGGAAGAATACAGCCGTGGTTATGCGCGCGCCTGCGATGGCTTTGGACGAAGCAGATGAGGATGGCATCGATTGTGATATTTCAGCCAGGGTTCGCCAAGCTAACCACCGGGCCCGTCATTGGACACGTACTGTTCGAGCGAATCCAGTTGGCGGCCCAGATCTTCCACACGCCACTCCAGCAGGTTGCGGATGGAGAGAATCCCCAGGAGTTTACCATTGTCGTCGGCGACCGGCAGATGCCTGAAGTGGCGTTCCAGCATGATCGTCAATGCTTCCCCTGGGCCCGTAGCCCGGGTCGCCATCTCGACCGGCGTGGTCATCAGGTCGCGCACGGGCGTGCTGTGGGGATCCAGCCGGCTCAGCGCCATTTTTCGCAGCACGTCGCGTTCAGTGAAAATTCCCGCGACGCGATATTCGCTGTCGACCACGGCTACGGCTCCGACGTGGTGGTCCAGCATCTTATGCATGGCATCAGCCACGGTTGCGTCCAGCGGAACAGCCGCGATCTCCCGATCACAAAGCTCCAGTACGCTCATAACCCCTCCTTTCGGCTCTCGGCGACTAACACCTAGGAGCCGAGGCCCGTTCCAACCAGAGAACGGGATTGACGCATTATGCCCGCGGCGCAGCCGAAGTCAAGCACAGATTGTATGAAAAATCTCACGGCTGTGCCGGAACCAGGAACCGACGCTCGGCCCTGGCACAATTCGCGAGTTCCTTGAGCTCGCTTTGGCATACGTTTCCATCTTTCATCACCAACTGCACATTTTCCAGGGCCTTGATACTCCGCCATGGATCGCCATCTACGGCAATGCTATCCGCGCAGGCTCCTGGCCGCCTCTGCGGAATGCGGAAGTGCATGCGCGGGCTTGGCCTTCTGCTAGACTGTCGCCTCCGAATCAATTATGTCGGCAATTGCACAGACGCCCATCGTGGCCTCCGCTCCCATCACAATTCCCGACCGTACTCTACTGACCGGGCTCGCCCTCACGAGCTTTGCAGCTCTGTTACTGGAGCTTGCACTCACTCGATTGTTCTCCGTGGTGCTTTTCTATCATTTCGCATTTCTCGCAATATCGATTGCCCTGTTAGGGTTGGGCGCCGGCGGAGTCTTCGCCTATCTGTTCAAGACAAAATTGGCTGGCGTCTCTACCCGCAAGCTGGCTGCCTATTTGTGCATTGCGAATGCGTTGATGGTACCGGCAGTCCTGGAGACCGTCCTCCATGTGCCCGTAGCGCTTGAGGTTTCGAGCAAGAACTTTCTGCATCTGACCGCCCTTTACATGATCGCCGCAGTGCCTTTTCTCTTTACCGGCTTGTTGTTCTCCGTTGTTTTTGCGCGCGAGACTCGGCGCATTCCGTGGCTCTATGGAGCAGACTTGGCCGGGGGCTCAATGGCGTGTCTTGCAGTTGTACCCCTGTTGAACTGGTGGGGAGGGCCGAACACGATTCTCTTTGCCGGCGTCACTCAGGCCATCGCGGCAGTGTGTTGGGGCCAGAACAGGACCGGGCGGAGAGTGGCGGGGCTTTTCGCCGTCGCGTTGCTGACGCTGATCGTCGCCAACCATTCGGGAACTTTGATTGACGTGGTCTATGCCAAGGGGATGTTTCGCGATCCAGCATGGGTAGAATTTGCCCGCTGGAATGCGATCTCCCGCGTGGAAGTAGACCGCCAGGGCCAGGCTAAGGCCATCGTGATTGACGCCGACGCTTCCACTTACATCATGAATGCCGACCTGAAGCACTGGCATGATACGGAATGGGAAAGCGATTTGATGTCGGCTCCGCCTGCTTTGGCGAATGTGCTGCGGCCGCGCGGCGAGTTTGCCATCATCGGGCCCGGCGGCGGAGTTGACGTGTTGCGCGCCGTGGCGAACGGCAGTCCCAGCGTGACGGGCATTGAGATTAACCCCATTATCGCCACGACCATCATGCGCGAACGCTATGCCGACTACGCGCAGCACCTTTACCAGCGTCCCGAAGTACACGTCCACGTCACCGACGGCCGCTCTTTCCTTCGTTCGACTCGGCAGCGTTATGACGTCGTACAGATGACTCTGGTCGACACCTGGGCCTCCACCGCTGCGGGAGCCTTCGCCCTCAGTGAAAACAATCTGTACACCGTGGAAGCCTTTCGCGAATATTTCGATCATCTTAAGCCTGAGGGCATGATCGCAATCACTCGCTGGGAATTTCGCCAGCCGCGCGAGGCCCTGCGGGTGGTCTCGGTGGCGATGGATGCGCTGCATCGTCTAGGAGTGGCCGATCCGGCGCGCAACTTCATTGTTGCTTCCGAGGGCGCCCTCGATGAAGACGGTATTCCGGTGGTGGTGCTGGCGAAGAAAACAGCATTCACCGTTGAGGAGGAGTCAATCGTCCGGGCTCATATGGCGCAGTATCCCGACCTGACGGCTCTCTACTTGCCGTCACAACCGGAAAACAACCCCTTCTCCAATTTGATTGCCAGCAACGACCCTTATCGTTTTGCGCAAGGATATGCCTACAACGTCACCCCGGTTAGCGACAATGCTCCCTTCTTTTTTTTCACCCTCAAAGCGGGGCAGATTTTGGGCCAAGAGGGCCTCGAACGCGGCGTCGACTGGAAGGTGAATCTGGGCGTGTTGGTTCTACTGCTGGTTTTGGTCATCTCTTTTGCCGCGGTGTTGGTCTTTCTGATTCTGCCGCTGGCGCTGAAGAATGAAGCGGGGAGGCCTCTGCCCTGGAGGTTGCTCTATTTTGTCGCAGTGGGCTTAGGCTACATTCTGGTGGAAATCGCGTTCATCCAGCGCTTCGTGCTTTTTTTAGGGCATCCTACCTATGCTTTGACGGTGGTCATTTTCCTGCTGATGCTCTCAAGCGGCGCAGGCAGCCTGTTTTCCAGGCGGTGGCTTCTCCGGACGCAACTCGCCTGGATTCCCCTGGTATTGGTCATCGCGGTGCTTCTCGCTAATGTGTTCTTCTTACCCAGCCGGCTGGCGGCACTGGTCGGCCTCGGATTTGGACTCAGGCTCTTGGTCAGCGGAGTTCTTCTCATACCTCTGGGTTTCCTCATGGGCATGCCGTTCCCCACCGGCCTGCGCGCTCTGGCGAACCTTCCTCGATTCCGCATCCCGGGAGCGGAGTTGGATCCAGAAGCCTCCGACAATGCCGTGGAATGGGCGTGGGCGATGAACGCATCGGCCAGCGTGCTTGGGTCCGTGCTGGCAATGGTCGTAGCCATTCAATTCGGCTTGAATGTGACGCTGGCCTGTGGAGCAGCAGCCTATTTGTTCGCATTGTTGCTTATGCCCACTCTCCACCGGAATGCGGCTTAGAGGCAAGGCTTGAGTTTGTTATCATGCAGCGGTAGGCGAGTCAGGAATCTGAAACAGCTCATACAGCCCGGGCACGTGAACCGAACTGGCCGTTTGAGGGAAACATTTGCCTAGCCAGAAGCAGCTCAAATGGTCAGAACTGCGCGTCGGCCTGACGGTTGTTTTAGCCAGCATAACCCTTGGCGTGCTGCTGTTCCTGATGAGCGGCACAACCGGATTATTCACCCGTAGAATCATCCTAAAAGCCTATTTCGATAACGCCGGAGGGTTGCGCCAGGGAGCTGCCGTTCGGCTGAACGGCGTGGACATTGGCAATGTGACCAAGATCCGCGTTGTGCCCTATAAAGATAAACAACTTACGCCCGTTGAAGTCGGGATGAAAGTCAGTACGAAATACGGCTTCAACCTTCGCCGCGATTCGGTGTCTTCGCTAAGCACTGCAGGCGTGCTGGGTGAAACATACATCGACATCGACAGCTCCCAGGCCATCGGTCCGGTGGCGCAAAACGGCGATACCTTACCGACGCAGGTGCATCCTGACTTCAATCAGGTTGTGCGCTCCAGCCAGAGCACCCTTCAGAACATGGACGCCCTGCTCAAGCGCGCCGATCGCATCCTGGCCTTCGCGGAAAGCGGCAAGGGATCAATCGGCAAGCTGATTTACGATCCCACTCTGTATGACAAATTCTCGGCAACCGTGAGTGAGTTCAAGGGAATTGTGGATCAAATCAGCAAAGGCCAGGGCAGCCTGGGCCAATTGGTTTCGAGGAACGACGCTTACGACAAAGTCATGTCCATTCTGGACAAGCTGAATGGCATAGCAGACGATCTGCAGCAGGGCAAGGGCTCGGCTGGCAAGTTTCTCAAGGATCCGGCTCTCTACAACAACACCAACGACACCATCGCCAACGCCAAGAAGCTGACTGAAGAGATCAACGCAGGCAAGGGCACGCTCGGTAAATTAACCAAGGACGAAGAGCTGGCTCGCAAACTCGACAACACGATGAGCAAACTCTCCGCGATAACCACTGCTCTGGAAGCCGGTCAGGGCACTGTAGGCAAGCTATTTAAAGATGAGGCACTCTATAACAATACTGACAAGATGCTGGTAGAAACGCGTGAATTGATAAAGTCGATTCGCGAAAACCCGAAGAAATATCTCTCCATCAAGCTCCATATCTTCTGACGATCTCGATACGGGCAAGCGGCGTGCCATCCACTTTCCTGCTTCGCCACTAGTGCTCCCCGATCCCAAAAACTGCGCTGAGTAGTAAGATCACCAGCACGCCAAACGAAATAACGCCATATTTCCAATCCTTCTCACTCAAAAATAGGACACACGCTACGACCACCCTAATGACGGGTGTCGCCAACATGACAAGAACTCCGACGCGCTCGATGGCGAATGACATCTCACCGCTTGCGGATAATCCAACGACCAAGCCGGTCAGCATGATGAGAAATCCGCCGTACGCGCCAATCCGCAGCACCCGCGCAACTTGCCGGTCGAACGCGGGTTCTCGCAGTTGGCTCATGCCATGCCCGTCCTGAGCAGATGCACAATCAAGTGAGCCGCCAGGTAAAGCATGATTGCCACTAGCAGATAGACCACGTATTTCGCGTGGATGCGTGGTGCCATGCGCGCCCCGAGCAGCGATCCCAGAAAGACGCCAACTGCCAGAGGAGCCGCGACGTGCACCAGAATATCGCCGCGGCGGTAATACACGATCGCGCTGGCGGCTGCGGTCACGCCGATCATAAAATTCGACGTCGCCGTAGCCACCATGAGCGGTACGTTCATGAACAGGTACATCACCGGAACTTTAATGGGTCCGCCTCCGATGCCGAGCAGGCCTGAGAGTCCTCCCGCTACTAACGATGCACCCAGCCCCAGGGGATAGCGTTGCGGCTCATATTCCGGAATGACGGTCTCGCCATCCGTCTCGATCGCCAATTCGTTTTCTTCCTTAATCTTTCCCCGCCTGCGCAAAATGGTGACCACGCTGTACAGCAGAAAGGCTGCGAATAATCCCTCCAAGGCCACGCGATTGAAGTAGCCGACCAGATAGGCCGTGACCGCCGCGCCCAGAGACGTAGCCAGTTCGAGCGTCATGCCCAGACGAATATCCGTAGTGTGCCGTTGCAGGTGAACCGAGGAACTTGCCGCAGAAGTTGTGATGACGGCGACCAGACTTGTGCCCACGGCCTGTCGAATAGGAATGCCAAAGTACAACGCCAGAATGGGTGACAGCAGGACTCCGCCGCCGATGCCGGTGAGCGCGCCCAAAAGCCCGGCGAAGAAGCCCAACACGACCAAAATGGCGCTTACCACGGGCAGGAAACCTTCCGGGTCAAGATATCCCGGGGGCTGAAGATATGAATCGCCGAATTGCGGTGAGGATTGTTGTGCCTTTCGCGCAGGGGCATGTCCAGGCTAGAACACCATCCGGGGGATTGCCGTGGCGGCCGCCTGTTCATGCGCGTGATAGCTCGATCGTACTAGCGGACCCGATTCGACGTGGCGGAAGCCGAAACGCAGCGCTTGGTCTCTGAGATAATTGAACTCTTCTGGCGTGTAGAAGCGAGCCACCGGCAGATGATCCCGCGAGGGCCGCAGGTATTGCCCGACCGTAAGGATGTCCACATCGCGGCCGCCCAGATCGCGGAAAACCTCAATCAATTCTTCCGTGGTCTCGCCCAGACCAACCATCACACCGCTCTTGGTTACCATACCGGGGGAGAATTTCTTGACATTCTCCAGCAGCTTCAACGTGCGATCGTAGCGCGCCCCGGAGCGCACCACCCGGTAAAGACGTGGCACAGACTCGGTGTTGTGATTCAGCACATCGGGGTGCGCGTCGAGCACGACCTTTAGCGCCTCATCCATACCTTGAAAATCCGGGATGAGCACCTCGACCCTGCAATCCGGCGTCCGCTGACGAATCTCGCGGATGGTTTCGGCAAAAATCCTGGCGCCACCGAGGTTATCGTCGTCTCGATTCACGCTGGTCACAACCGCATGTTTCAATCCTAGCGTGGCGACGGCTTCGGCCACGCGCCGCGGCTCATCCCCGTCGATCGGCTGCGGCTTACCTTTGGGCACCGCGCAGAAACCGCAACGCCGGGTACAAATATCCCCCAACAGCATGAAGGTCGCGGTCTTGTGGCTCCAGCACTCTCCGATATTGGGACACTGCGCTGATTCACAAACGGTGTGCAGACCCAATCCGCGCGCTAGTTTTTTAAGATGGTGGAAGTTGTCACCGACTGGCGCTCGGGCTCTCAGCCATGACGGCTTAGGCATTCTGAGCGGCCCGCCCAGTTCAATTTGCACAAGTTGGGAAGTGCCTGCCATTGGCTCTTCCGATTCTATCAGTTTGGCGGTCAGGCCCTCAGCCCACTTCCACCAAGCCGTACGTGTGTTGCCAGCGAGAACGCATCTCGACCAATGCGCGGCTGATCTCCACTTCGGAAATTTCGGCATTCGGTCCTCGGATGACGGCCGCCGCTTCGCGCTTGGCCGCTTCCAGAAGTTGGCGGTCGCGAATGAGATTGGCCACGCGGAAGCTTGGCATGCCCGCTTGCCGGGTTCCGAAAAACTCGCCCGGCCCGCGCAATTCAAGATCGAGTTCGGCGATCTGAAAGCCATCGCTCGTGCGCACCATGGCGTCTAGGCGCTTCTCGCCATCTTCGCTGACCTTGCCGCCTGTCATGAGGATGCAATACGACTTTGCCGCTCCACGCCCAATCCGTCCGCGCAATTGATGAAGCTGCGCCAAGCCAAATCGCTCCGCGTGCTCAATCACCATGGCGGTGGCGTTGGGCACGTCCACGCCCACCTCAATAACGGTGGTAGCCACAAGAACTTGCAACTCGCCGCTCTGAAACATCCGCATAACCTGATCTTTCAAATCGGAATCAAGACGGCCATGCAACAGGCCGACTTTCAGGTCAGCAAACACCTTCCCGCTGAGTTCGCGGTACATCTTGATCGCCGCCTTGAGTTCGGTCTCTTCGTTCTCCTCGATGACGGGATAGACCACGTAAACCTGATGTCCCGCAGCCACCTGCTTGCGCACAAACTCCCACACCTCGGGCGCACGCTCGTCGGACACGCGCCGGGTGACGATGGGGGTGCGTCCCGGTGGAAGTTGGTCGAGCACGCTCAAATCGAGGTCGCCGTACAAGGTGAGCGCCAGCGTGCGGGGAATGGGAGTAGCCGTCATGACCAGCACATCGGCCTCTACCGCCAAGGCCGTCTGGCGGTTGATCGTTACGCCTGCCTGGCCCGCTGCTCCGCGTGCGCTGGAGTCCAGGTCTGCGGATTTCTTCATCAACTTCAATCGCTGCATCACGCCGAAGCGATGCTGTTCGTCCACAATGACGAGGCCGGGCTTGGCAAATTCAATTTTCTCTTCAAGCAGGGCATGTGTGCCAATGACGAGCTGCGCATTTCCTTGCGCGATGTGACGCCGGATTTCGCGTTTGCGATCACTGTCCAGCGAGCCCGTAAGCAGGACGATTCGGTATCCCGCATTTTCCAAAATCTGTCGCGCTGAAAAATAATGCTGCTGCGCCAAGATCTCCGTCGGCGCCATGAGCGCGACCTGGTAGCCGTTTTCGATGGCAATAATCGCCGCCTCGAAGCTGACAATCGTCTTCCCCGATCCCACGTCCCCTTGCAGCAGACGCCGCATGGGATACGGTTTCTCCATGTCAGAAGCAATTTCCTTCAATACTCTCTTCTGCGCGGCCGTGGGATGAAATGGCAGAATCTTCTTGATCGCCGCTCGCACCCGATCGTCGAGACGGAAGGCTATCCCGGTTTGGGCTTTCTGCTGGCGGAGTTTTAGTTCCAGACCGAGCTCCACGAAGAACAGCTCGTCAAAAATCAGCCGCAGGTGGGCAGGAGTGCGCGCGGATTGCAAATCCTGCAGGCTTTCCCCCGCCTCAGGCCAATGCACCTGCCACAGCGCTTGGCGTGGCGAGATCAATCCCAGGTGTGTGCGCACAGCCGTGGGAATCGATTCTGGCAGGTCAGGATTCAGGTTCTCCAGCGCCCCGCGAATGATCCGCCGAAACCAGCGCGAGGTCAGGCGACCCTGCCCGGCCGACTCGTAAATGGGCACGATGCGTCCCACTTCCAGGGAGGACTCTGCCGCCTTTTTCTCTGCGCCCGTCCCAACTTCTGCGGCGTCGCCCAGAATCTCGAACTGCGGTTGCACGATCTGCAGCTCATGGTTGCGAGGGTCTTCTTCTACTTTTCCGTAGAGGGCGATCAGCTGACCGGGCTCGAACTTGCCCTGAAGGTAAGTGGCGTTAAAGAATATGCAACGCAGGCGGCTGCGGCCCTGGCCGACGGTGAGCTGGAAGATCGGCATTCGGCGCGTGCGAAATAGTCCTGAATTCCGCACCTCACCAATAACCGTGGCCATTTCGCCAGGGCGCAACTCGGCGATGCCGCGCGGATTCAGCCGGTCCTCGTAGCGAAATGGCAGATAATGAAGAAGATCGTCAACTGTGGCGATGCCCTTGGCGGCAAGAATCTCGGCCAATTTCGGACCAATGCCCTTAACGTACTGGACCGGCGTGGAGAGTTCGAGCATGCGCGAAAGGTTCCGCAGGAATGTTAGCAGGAGCCCCCTGCCCGTGCTCCTCACCGCACGGGAGCGCCGCGGGGGTGACGGTGTCTAAACCCACTGTGCTGGTCAATCTCTTGCAGGCTTCGGCGGCCGTCGTCCTGGGAAACCTGGCTTATTTTATGCTGGAGCCATCCCTGCCGCCTGCCGCCCACCATCGGCTGTTTCAGCCAGACTTGGGACTGGTGGTCGACTTTTGGTTCTGCCTGGTGGCGTACGGCCTGATTCGTACCGCCAGAAGATGGAAATAAACCGGTATCCCGCTTGAGGCATCATTACTTTAGGCACCTCGGCCCCTCTTACCTCACAAGCTAGAATCACGCCTGAAGAAATATGCGCCAAATCGCGGTCCTTTACGACGCCGGCCAGGCCGTCCTCTCCACGTTTGATCTGGATGAGGTGTTACAGCGGATTCTCGCCATCGCTCGTGACTATTTCCATCTGCAAAACGTGGCCATCCTGTTGCTGGATAAGGGCACGCAGCAGCTGTGTGTCCGCTCACAGATTGGCTGGGACGATGGGCAGGACGAGATTCGACTGGGCCTGGGAGAAGGCCTCACCGGGGTTGCCGCCCTGAAGAAACAGCCTGTGTATGCGCCTGATGTGCGCAAAGATCCGCGCTACCTGTGCTCAGCCAAGTCCACTCGTTCAGAACTGGCCGTTCCCCTCATGGTGCGGGATGAAGTGGTAGGGGTGTTGGATTGTCAAAGCGATCGCCTCAACCACTTCAGCAATGAAACCGTGGATCTGTTGACCCTGTTTTCAACCCAGGCCTCCATGGCGCTGCAAAATGCGCGCCTGTATTCTCTGGAACGCCAGCGCGCTGCGCAATTGCAAGCCATCAACGCTATCGCCCAGCAAACTACCGCTGTGCTCGACCTGGAAGAACTGATGAGTAAGGTCTGTTGCCTGATTCAGGAGGCCTTCCAGGTGTCGCATGTTTCTCTTTTTCTGCGCGACGAGAACGACCTTGTTTTGCGAGCTCATCACGGAACGCTCACGCCTTCGATCCCCGAGGGCGGCCGCTTTCTGGCTAGCGCCGATCCTTGGTCGCGCATCCTGACCACCAGCACCACCGTCACCGAACGTGACTTGCGCGGCGCTCCCGAGGCCGCGAGGTTTTTCAAGGAATCGGCCTCGCGCATGTGCATACCGCTCATCTCGTTCGGACAGGTGCTGGGGGTGCTAGAGCTCGACAGTTCCAAGGTAGATGGGTTCGGCGAGGCGGACTTGCAGTCCCTGGAGTCTGTGACTGACATCTGCGCCACGGCTATCCAGAATGCCCACTACGTTGAGCGCGTAAAACAGTTGGCTTACCTGGATGGTCTTACCGGAATCTTCAACCGGCGCTTTTTCGAGCTGCGCATTATGGAAGAGATTGAACGCGCCCGAAGATATGGAACCGGAATGGCGGTCATCATGGCTGACATTGATCAATTCAAGCCTTTGAATGACGAATTCGGGCACCTTCTGGGCGATGAAGTGCTGCGGCAGGTCTCATCGCTATTCCATCAGCAGTTGCGGAAAATTGATGTGGTTTGCCGGTATGGAGGCGAGGAATTCGGCATTCTGCTGACCCAGACCAGCGCTCCCTACGCTGTCAGCGTCGCCGAAAAATTGCGAAAGATGGTGGAGAGCTGGCAGTTCCCGGGCGTGCCTCGGCAGGTCACAATCAGTGCTGGAGCTGCTGCTTTCCCGGACCACGGAACCACCCGGGACGAACTGGTTCGAGCGGCGGACACCGGTCTCTACACGGCCAAGCAGGCGGGACGAAATCGGATTTGCCTGGCGCCACTCGCTCGCGGCGCCACCATGGCTAGCCGGTAATAAAGCCTCGGGGATGGGGCTAGATATCCAGCCCCCCATCGCGCGTCTCGTAAACCAGACGTTCAATTTGGTTTTTCAGTTTCTGCCGGATTTCCGGCTTCAGCTCTTTGTTCATCTGTTCCATTTGCCGGCGCATGGCTTGGTGCGAGCACACGCCCCTCCCCGATTCTTCCGCGGATTGCATTTCTTTCACGGCTAGCTCCATTTGCGGCGCTAACCGGGCCATCTCCTCCTGCACCTCGCCCAGCTCGACCTGAGTCTCGGCATCGATCTCGGGCATCTCGAGGCTCTCTTCCATTTCGCCCGATTCTTTGCGCTGGGGCAGAGGCAGACTTAGATTCTGCTCTTTCTTATCGCGAATTACGTTCACCGTCACCGCGCCCGCATTACGCGAACGGAGCGCATGACTGAAGTCGCTGGTGTCATGCACTGGCTGATCGTTCACTCGGACGATTACGTCGCCCGCGCGAAAACCCGCTTTGTCGCCTCGGCTGCCTTTCTCCACCGAACGGACCAAAACCCCATTCCCATTTTTTACTCCGAAAAATTCTCCGAGTTGCGGAGTGATGTTCTCGACCATCAGACCGCTACGCGCCGAGGTGTGCACCACCACGACCGAAGTGGGCATATCGAAATCGGGCAAATTGGGGATGGGAGGGATTTCGATGTGGAAGTCTTTATCTTTCGGCACGTAGACGAATGTCTTCTTCCGATCCGCGAGCTGCACCTTGATGGTCATGGGTTGTCCATCGCGGCTGATGCCGAAAATCACCATCCGTCCCGCGGGCATTTCGTGAATCATCCTGCGCAGTTGCGCGCCGCTCTCGATGGCAGTGCCGTTCATGGTCAGGATGACATCGTGCTCCTTGATGCCCGCTTTACCCGCTGGCGCATCCTGGTCCACCATGGTGATTTCGACGCCCTGCTCTTCCTTAAGCTTCAGAGCTCCGAGCCGGTCGGAGGTGATGTCGCTAATGTCGACGCCGAGATAGGCGCCGGTGCCCGATTCTTCGCTGGGAAATCCATAAGGCTGCGCCGAAGGATCAACCGCCCAGCTCTGCGCTGCATGAGAAAAACTGAGCAGTAGGGGCAACACCGTGATGGTCGTCAAAATGTATTTGTGCATGGTCACCCTCGAGGTTGATTTCGTGAAGCTCCCAGGAGACGGATTCGCTTCCCTCCACCTATTGCTGTGCTAGCGGCCGGAAAAAACGCCACTTCTTGCCCAATCCCCGTCAGTGGCTCGAGCGCCGAAAGCAGATGTCGCCCGTCGTGGTACGCACTTTCAGCATTGGCCCCCCGCCGTTCAGGCTGCCTTCTGCGGTCAGCGTCTTCGGACCGTATCCGCCACCCTCACTGCGTACGTGGATGTCTGGAAAATCGGAAGTAATGCGATGCCCGTTTCCCAAGTCGACGCTGGCCCGGACCGTGATGCCCACATCGTTCGCAATGTAGACCGTGATATCTCCGGCGGAGGTTTCGAGCAGCGAATCGTTACGTTCTCCGCCAGCGTTGACCAGTTTCACAGTAATGCCACCCGCACCGGTTTCGGCGCGCGCCGAAGGCACGCCGTACAGCTCAATGCCGCCTCCACCCGTCTGCGCTCGCACATGCCCTTTGGCCGATGTCAGGTGAATGCTGCCGCCGCCGGTATCAATGTCGACCGGTCCGCCAATATCTCCAAGATCGATGCTGCCCCCGCCAGTGGAAACCTTCACTTTACCGTTGCACTGCCGCACCTCGATGCTGCCGCCCCCGGTTTCGATGGTCGCCCCTTGCATGCCCGACTGAATCTCCACACTCCCCCCACCGGTTTCCGCCACCACCTTACCCTTGGCCTTACGGACTTCAATCGCACCCCCGCCGGTGTGCAGGCTAAGATCTCCCCCGATCGTGCCCGCGTCAATCGATCCGCCGCCAGTTTCCGCGCTAACGATTCCGCCGATATCATCCACGTGGATACTGCCCCCGCCGCTTTGCGCGTCAACGCGACCCGAAAGGCTGGCAGCGTCAATGCTGCCGCCTGCAGTCTCCACCTTCACTCCCTCCATATCGCGCGGAACATTCACCGTGAACTCGCCAGAGAACTTCCGCGGTCTCCCACCCTGCCAGTCAGCGACGATCCAGGCGGTGTCTCCCCGCACATACGCATTGATCTTGTAGGAATCGAACTGACGGCGTGCGTCCTGCTGGGAAGAGGTGTAAGAGCGTGTACGGATGGCGTAATTGATGCCCTGCTGTTGGCCGCCTCTCACGGTGACGGACCCCACATCAACTTTGACCCGCAAGTTTTTGACTGCGGCAAGGGAACCCGTAACTTCTTGGCTCCAGGCGCCGCCTTCGCGCGCCACGCGTGTTTCCTGGGTCATCCCCAGCGGCACCAGCAAGGCCAGGGTAAGAACAAAAGTGACGAAATGTGGCAGACGTTTCAAATCTCAATCCTCTCAACTACAGTTCTGGCTGTCGCCTTTCAATCAATTTCCGGCAACTGAGCCAGCTGCGTGCGGGCCTGCGACCGGATGTATTGGTTCTGATCTTTCGCCGCTAATGTCATCAGCACCCCACGCACGCTGCCGTCGGCCTTGACCGGCTCTAGCATTCGCAAGGCTTCGGTTCGGACGCCCGGATTCGAATCGTTCACCAGCGCTTCCAGCATCGCATCTCGGACCTTGACATCATCTTTCACAAACTTGCCCAGGGCATCCAGAGACTTCAACCGCACTCCGGGATTCGAGTCATTCTGCAACGCATAAATCAATTCCTCACGAATCTGCGGGTCACTGGGTTTCTGCGTCAACAGTTCGACTGAATCCATGCGCACGCCGGAGTTGTAGTTGTTACGCGCCGCGAACAACAGCAGTTGCTGGATGCGCTGATCGTTCAGCGATCCATGCGTCTCCTCGGTAGCAACCGTATCGTATTTGATGTTGATCTGATTCGAGCCCGGCTCCTGAGTAATGGAGCGAATCCCCGTGATCGAGGCCTCCGCCGGTGGCTGGGCAGGACTTGCCGTTGGGCCTGGGGTGGGACGAGCCAGCACTCGGTAAGCCGTCCCCACTCCTCCGACGAATCCGAGCATCAAAATCGCAGACGCCAGAGCGGGCGAAAACTTCACTTGCCGCAGCCAGATTGACGGATCGAACGCCAGCCGCCGCCAGAGGCCGCCCTGCTCCGCCGTCTCCAGCGCCTCCTGAAAACGCAGGCGCGAGGCTGCCAACAGGTTGGGCGATGGCTCGCTCATGGGAGCCTGCGACAGCGCCGCATGGAACTCCTTCGCTGACTTCAGTTCGGCTGCGCAGTCAGCGCAGCGGGCCACGTGCTGCTCCAGTTCGTGGCGAGCATCATCCTCCAGCTCGTTGTAAACCTGGAGCACGATATTTTCTCTTACCCATTCACAGTTCATAACGCGCCCCCTTCATAAGGGCTATCGTGGGATCAAACCCTTGCGGCTTCGCCGCGACTTCAAATCTCCGGCTCATCGAACGTCCGCCAGCGCCCCCCGCAACTTCTGCGTGGCGCGGAACAGAGTGTTCTTGGCGGTCTCTTCCGTGGTATGCAAAATCTCGCCCACGGTCCGCAGCTTCAATCCGTGGTAATGCTTCAGCTCGAATACCATGCGCTCCCGGGGCGTCAGCTTCTCCAACGCACCGTGGATACGCTTACCCAACTCACGGCGCATCAGGTCACGCTCCGGACTCGCTCCAGCCCGGCCGTCAGGCACCTGCTCCAGCAGGTCGTACTCGCCGCCGGACGCATCCTTGGCCACGGGTGCATCCTCTTTTCGCACCTGCTTCTTACGCAGATGATCGAGGCAAAGGTTGGTCACAATCCGGTAGATCCAGGTGTAGAAGGAACATTCAAAACGAAAGCTGCCAATGTTCTTGTATGCCTTTAGGAAGGCATCCTGGTAGACATCCTGCGCGTCGTGTTCCGAACCGGTAAGGTGGAGAGCCAGTCGCAAAACAGCCTGGTCGTAGTGGCGTACGAGTTCCTCGAAGGCAGCGCGGTCGCCCCGCTGCGCCTCGCGGATCAGCATCGTATCGTCTATGCGGCGTTCTTGCGCAGTCATGCAGCCCCGGGTGATGGGGTCCTGATTCCTGCTGCCTCTTCCCACCCGTTGGCTAGTCGCTCCCGGGTGGACTCTCTCGCCAACCGCAATTGGGATTGCCCATGCATTGGCCGGCATGTTTTGTCATGTCCTCTACTTGCCCGGTAACGTGCCGTGTTCCGGGCTTGCATAGGAATAGACGCTGGGGCAGCCAAACGGTGAGCACCGATTATAGGACTGGCCTGAGTTTTTTTGTGCGCCTAGATGGTTCTCGGGCAAAGATTTAGAGGAAGACAGAACACGGTGCACTACCTCTTGTGTCGGATTTGGCACGAGAAATGCCCCAGCCAGCATGGGCAGCTGGAAAGACAGTTCAGGCGACGCACACGCTGGTGTGAAAACAATAAGGCCCGAACGGGAGCCCGGGACGAACCGTTGGCTTTACCCCGCAGCCGCTTCCTTCTCGATGACCACCTTTAGATGCGCGGTCACTTCTTTGTGCAGCTTGACGGGGACGGCGAACTCGCCCACCGTCTTCAGCGGCTCGTGTACCTGGATCTTGCGCCGGTCAATGTTGAATCCTTTCTTCGTGAGCGCATCGGCGATATCTCCGGAAGTGACCGAGCCAAAGAGCTGGTCGTGCTCACCGGAGCGGCGCTGGAAGGAAACCGCCAAGCCTTCAAACTGCTTGGCCAATTCCTCAGCCTGGATCTTCTCCTTGGCCGAACGACGCACCGAAGCTGCCTTCATCTGCGCGATCACGGCTTTGTTGCCGGTGGTGGCTTCGATCGCCAGCTTGCGCGGCAGCAGAAAATTGCGGCCGTACCCCTCTGCCACCTTGACCACGTCTCCGCGCGATCCCAGCTTGCCCACATCTTCCTTCAGAATGACTTCCATGTCATGACTCCGTACGGTTGAACTTTTCTGCCGTGTCTTGCTGCCACTCGTCAAGGATCGATTGCGGCGCGGTGCTTCTCAAACTCATCCGCGTCGCCCTGGTTTAGCGGCTTGCACCTGCAAACGGCAGCAAAGCAATGTTGCGCGCCTGCTTGATCGCCGTCGAAAGACGTCGTTGATGGGGAGTGCATACGCCGGTCAGCCGGCGGGGCACGATCTTACCGCTCTCAGCGACAAACTGCCCGAGCATGCGGTAGTCCTTGTAGTTGATGTTCTCGATCTTTTCCACGCAGAACTTGCAGACTTTCTTGCGCCGGAAAAACTTGCGTCCGCCTTCGCGCGGTGGTCCGCCGGGACCGGAACGGCTCCCGAATCGCGGCCCAGAACGGGGACCATCGTGGCGCGGCCCATCGGATCGCTGCCTTTCACTCGGGGCCGATCCCTCGACCGCAGGCGCGGGTGCTTTAGTCTCTTCAGTCATACTTGCTCCTTCTTTTCTGGCCGGAGTTCATCTCTCCGGCGCGGCCCAAGCCGCATTGAACGTTTTGCCCACAGACTGCCGGGGATACCGCTCAGGCCGTGGCAGGAGTTTCACTGGCCGCGGGCGCAGCCTCCACCGCAGGCGCGGTGCTCACTTTCTTGCGCGACTCGCGGAGCTGCTTGATCTTATCCAGACGCTTCTGCTCCTCGTCAATCCTCACGGTGAGGAACTTGATGACTGGCTCGGTCACGCGCAAGCGGCGCTCCAGTTCGTGGACCACAGCCCCCCCGCCTTCGACCGTCAGCAAAATGTAAATGCCATCGTGAAAGCGTCGCACGGCGTATGCCAGCCGACGTTTGCCCATGCGCTCTACGCTCTTGACGGCGCCACCAGCAGTCGTTACAGCCGACTCCAGGGTGGAAACCAGTTTGTCCAGATCGTCGTCCAGCATGTCGGGCCGAACGATGAACATCAACTCATAAGCACGATTCATTCGCTTTCTCCCAATTCACCCACAGATGTTTCCCGGATCATCCCCGATCAGTCACGAGCATCTCAGCTGCGTTGTACACCCGGGTAAATCCGCGGCTAATCTTTTTTTTCCTCTTCCGCTTTGCGGTTAAACCGATTCATCGCCGCCGCGGGACCGTCTTTCAAAATCGTCTTCACGGCTTCTGCCGCGGTATCGAGCATTTCACCCACCACTTTGAGCTGTGCCTTGCGCATCGGCGATAGCAGATAACGCTGACCATCCTCCACCTTGCGATCCGGCGCCACGCCAATCCGGATGCGCAAAAAATCCTGTGTGCCTAACGCCTCTATAATCGACTCGATGCCGTTATGTCCTGCCGAACTGCGCTGCCGATGGATGCGCAACGTGCCCAAGGGAAAGTCCAGTTCGTCCTGAATTACGATCAGGTCCGACTCAGGCTTGGCTTCATGCTTGGCCACCAACGCCCGGACCGAATCCCCGCTCAGGTTCATGAAGGTCTCGGGCTTGGCCAGCAGCACCGGCTCATCACCCATCACCGCCCGCGCCGTGAGCGCCCGGCACTGCCGGTTTCTCACTGTCACCCCTAGATCGTCCGCGATGCGGTCTATGGCAAGAAAGCCCAAGTTATGCGGCGTGGACTCGTATTCGATACCCGGATTGCCGAGACCGACGATGAGTTTCACGCTGCCATCCCTTGGGGGGACAGCCGCCCGGCTGTCCAGCCGGGCAAGGCCCGGCAGCTCTACCCACGGGGCTATTTTTTCTCCTTCTTCTCAGGCTTCTCAGCTTTCTCGGCCTTCTTCTCCTCGCCAGCTTCGCCCTCCGCCTCGGTCTCCTGCTTACCCTTCTTGATGACTTCAGGCTCAGCCGGAACGGCACCGGCCTCAGCCGCCACCACTTCAGGAGCCGCGACAACTTCTTCCTTCACCGTGGTCACGTGCGCCACTGTTTGGTTCGGATCGGTCAGGACCTTCACCTTTTCGCCGCGAGGCAGATCCGACACGCGCAGCACTTTGCCAAACACAAGATCGCTCACATCCGCGTCAATGTGGCTTGGAATATCGCCAGGCAAGCACTCCACTTCCACTTCGCGCAGTACCTGTTCGAGAATTCCGCCCTGCTGCTTCACGCCTTCGGCTTCGCCCTTGAGCTGGATGGGCACGCTAACCTTCAGCATGCGGTCCATGGCGATGCGCTTCAGGTCAATGTGGAGCAGGTGGCCCTTGATGGGCTCATATTGCCAATCCACGATCATGGCCTTGGTGCGCTCGCCGCCGTTGAGGGCAAGATCGAAAATGGTGTTATGGCCGCTCTCGGAGTGCAGAATCCGAAGCACATGCCGCGGATCTAAGCTGACGGGCAGCGAATCCTTGCCCGCACCGTAAAGCACCCCAGGAATTTTACCGCCCACGCGCACGCGGCGGGCTTCATTCTTGTTTCCCGAGGTTCGCGGTTGCGCTTCCAGAATGTTTGATTCAGTTGCAGTAGCCATAAGTCTCTTGCTTTCTTTACATAGATAACTTGCTTACCGAAGTTTCCTCGTGGATCGATTGAATTGCTCGGCCAATCAATCCCGCAATGGAGAGCACCTTGATCTTGGGCTCATGACTCGCCTCTTCGGTGAGCGGCACCGTATTGGTAACCACCACTTCCCTAAGAGCCGATTGCTGGATGTTCTCCACCGCCGGCCCGGAAAGGACCGGATGCGAGCAGCAGGCATACACATCCGTCGCGCCGTTTTGCAGCAACGCCGCCGCCGTTTTGACCAGCGTACCCGCCGTATCGATCAAATCGTCGATGATCAAGCATGTGCGCCCGTCAACATCACCGATGACGTTCATGACTTCGGCGACATTCATCTCCATGCGGCGTTTGTCGACGATGGCCAGCGCCGCATCCACTTTCTTGGCGAAAAAGCGTGCCCGCTCCACGCCGCCTGCATCCGGCGAAACCACGGTCAGGTTCGGCAGATTCAGCCTTTTGAAATGGTCCACCAGCACCGGAGAAGCAAATAAATGGTCCACCGGAATGTTGAAAAAACCCTGTAACTGAGGCGTATGCAAGTCCACAATCAGCGCCCGGTTGGCTCCGGCCGTGGTCAGCACATCGGCCACCAGCTTGGCTGAGATGGGCACTCGCGGCTTGTCTTTACGGTCCTGTCGGGCATAGCCAAAGTATGGAATGACGGCCGTAATGCGGCGCGCTGACGCTCGCTTCAGCGCATCCATCATAAGCAACAGCTCCATCAGATTGCTATCCACGGGGCGGCACGTCGACTGCATAACGAATACGTCAGCCCCCCGGACGTTCTCCTGGATCTGCACGTAGCACTCGCCGTCGGCAAAGCGCGTCAGCTGTGCCTGGCCCCGCTGCAAGCCCAGGAAGTGACAAACCTCGTCAGCAAGCGGCTCGTTGGCCGTGCCGCTGAAGATCTTGAACTTCTCATCCGCGCGCGGACGCGGCCTGCGCTCGGATTTTTCTTCCGGCAAAGGCGGCGCCTTCTTTTCGGCTTTCTCCGTCGGCGTGACTAAGGTTGCCATAAGTTAGCTCTCCGCCGTCAGCTTTCAGCCCTCAGCCATGAACGCCGTCGGCTCTCTTGCCCAAGCTGAGAGCGGATCGCTGAAGGCTGACCGCTGGTTTCTGGCTGGGCCGCTAGGATTCGAACCTAGACAAAGTGCTCCAAAGGCACTTGACCTACCATTAGTCGACGGCCCAGTGAATCATTGTCGAGTGATGATTCTTGATTGTTGACTGCACCTGGATCGGGCGCTTCTATTGTCAATCAACCATCAAAAATCAACAATCAAAAATTCTTCGCCAGTACCGCCCCCGCCCCAGCGTGACGGTAACATGCGCCGTCCAGCCCTGTTTCCCCAGCCGCGCCGCAGCCCCTCGCGCAGCTTGGGGCGACGCAAAAAGTCCGTATACCGCCGACCCGGAGCCTGACAGTGACGCATATTCCGCGCCCGCATGCATCAGCGCACGCTTGCCTTGGCACAGTTCGGGATACTCAGGAAAGACGACTCGTTCGAAGTCGTTATCGATCCCGGCCCGGACAAAGTCGAGAAGCGGGTTCTCGACCTGGCCCCTCCTGCGAGGAGCACCGGAGTAAGACCTTGCACTCCGCCACGCTGAAACAGCGCGGCCGAACTCCAACATTCTAGCGGATGGGGCGGGGAGCGTCAATTTTTGGGTCCGATCCCACTCCGCAAATGCTCTCGGAGTGGAAACACCAACTTCTGGAGTCACTACCACACACGCCGTCGCCGGTAAATCCGGGAGGGGATAAACCTGCTCTCCGCGGCCCACTCCCAGCACCACTCCGCCCACCAAAAATAGGGGCAGGTCCGATCCAACATCGGCTGCGATTGCTAGCCGTTCAGTCGCCCGTAACGACTTCTTCGAGGCCAGCTCCAGCCCCAACAACGTCGCCACCGCGTTTGCCGATGCTCCGCCCAGTCCACCCTGTATCGGTAATCGCTTGTCAATTTCAACGACGATCCGACCTTTCAGTCCAAGCGCCCGCAGAGCAGATTCTGCAATGCGAAAGCAGGTGTTCGATTCATCCGTTGGCACCCGCGGGTCAGCGCAGCGAATCTCAATACCTGTGCCACGCTCAATCCTGACCTTTACCAAGTCGTGCAGGCCGATGGTCTGATAAACCGTGAGCAATTCGTGAAATCCGTCATCCCGCGCTGCGCCAATGCGCAACCCAAGGTTGATCTTCGCAAAAGAACGGACGGTCACTGACATGGAAGAAACGATTGTAAGGTCTTGGCGGCTAAGTTGCGATGGTTGCTTTCCGGCCGGCCCTCAGCGGTGCGCACTCCACGGAAACCTCTAGGGGCGCCGCTTGTAGAGAATCGCGAAGTCAAAACCGGGGTTCGGCGGAAACATCTCAGCCACTTTCCTCAGACGCTCCGCCAGTGCCGTGGGAGCCAGCAAGGGATAATCCCGCTCCCGCAAGTCGTAATAATCCACGTCGAGATATAGCGATAGCAGGTAAATGGAAATCGTGTCGGAAAACGTAGCCTCGAAGTATTCGTTCCGGTAGCGCTCCGCATCGGGACCATCGCCTGTAGCCAGTTTGCGTGCCTCCCATGCGTCCAGCGAAGTCTCGCCTCGAATCCCTGCCTCGACTTGCTTCCAAGCCAGTTCACTGAAGTCACTCGATACGCCCACACGCTCGACCAAAGCATGGCCCACATTGATATAGAACTCGAAGGCAACAGAAAACTTGTCATCCATCAGGCGTGTGGAGATGAAGACGCATTGTGAATCGCCGAGATTCAAGTTGCGATGGCAAACCGCGTTGTCACTAAGGGTGACGTCATATCGGTCGGCGATCAACGTTTCCTCGCCATGGGATACGGTGAGCGGTACGAAGTAGTAAGCTTTGCGTTCGAGCGCTCCGGCAACTTTGGCCGGAACCGCCGCAATCATGCGCTCCAGGTCGATGGAAGTCACAGCCGTCTCGCCGGCCACGGCGTAACAAATTCCATTGCCGGCTTGGGACACCGGTGTCAGCCGGACCACCTCGGCGGGACTTCGCGTGATTGCTGGCGCAGCCTGTGACATATTTGTTTCTTTTATACACTAGCGGCAGGTCCACACTGCGGAGGCTACAAGCGAGCCCGCGTGCTCAGAACCCCCGAACCGAGGATAGTTGATCCAGATTCTGGGAGAATTAGGAATGTGAGAAAAGCCTTTAGAATCGAATCGCTTGAAATGCAGGGCTCTATTCCAGGCTATTGATTCTACAGTACTTGAATCAGCATACGGTATGAGCATGTCCTGCGATTCCAAGGTCCGAGAGCCACGCTGGTACGGCCTGCTGGCGCGGGTTTTGTTGGTCACTTTTGTCTGCACCCTGATCGTCTTTGCGCTGAGTCTGTTGCTGGGTATCGTGGGAACGGTCATCGGGTCGCGTTTACACGGGACGCGCCCTGACATGACGGTCGCCTATCGTTACATCGCTTTGCCCACGGCGGCTATTGCCGGCGTGATCGTGCTCGTACTGGCTCTTGCCATGGAGATCCGGCATTATCGGCAAGCCAAAGCTCTGGCGTCAATTTCGCGGGCCAGCTGATTGTGATCCGGTCAGCGCCGCAGACTTAATTCTGCCTAGTCCTTGCCGAACCACGGTTCTGCCGTCCCCGCAAGGGTTCTCGTGCCATCGGATCACGCTACAATCAGAGGATGCCCCCTTGGATTGCGATTCCCGTTCCTCACTCGGGCGACCCCGAGTACGCCGACCGTGCCCTGCCGCAATACCAGCGCGCGGTGATGATGGCGGGGGGAAAACCCATCCGCGTACCGCTCGATCAGACGCCTGCCGAAGTGATGAAGATTATCGAGCATTGCGATGGTGTGCTGTTGCCTGGCAGCAAGGCAGACGTAGATCCGGCGAAGTTCAATGCCGCACGCTCTTCCCAAACCGCGGCCCCCGATCCGCGTCGCGATACCGTCGACGAGCTTCTGTTGCAGGATGCATACAACATGCGCAAGCCCGTGCTCGGCATTTGCTACGGCCTGCAAAGTTTGAACGTTTACCGTAGCGGTTCGCTCATCCAGCACATTCCCCACTTCCTACCTCAAGCCCTGCGAACAACTGTGAATCACGACGCAGGACGGAAGGTAAAGGTCGCCCACACAGTCGACGTTGAGCCCCAATCGGTGCTGGCGGAGATCGTGCGGGGCAGCCTTCCAGCTAACGTTCAGTTCTCCCGGGGAGAGGATTCGGCCCAGCAGAAGCCAGCAGCTTCCCCGGGCGCGAGCGCAACCGTCGTAATTCCAGTAAATTCCTCCCACCATCAATCGGCGGACGTGATCGGAGACGGCCTCAGAGTGGTAGCGCGCTGTGTTGAAGACGGCGTGGTCGAGGCGCTGGAGGGAACGTCTCTGGATCACTTTGTCATGGCTGTGCAATGGCACCCGGAGCGGTCCGTGGATGACGACGAGCCTTCGCGCGCAATTTTTCGAGCACTGGTGGAAGCGGCATGGGCTCGGCACGAGCAGCTCAGGGGAGAATTCGAAAACGTGAAGTGGTGAACAACAATACGCGGAGCCGTTGCACCTCGCACACTCTTTGCAGCTGGACTTTGGGAGTTGAATCGGGTGCCGCAGGGGATGCCTTCTGAAGAAGATAGACCCCGAAGATCAGAATTAGGAGCAGGCGAGAATGACGCAGGAACCAGGAAAGGGTAATCGCGAAAACCAGGCGGCCGGGGGGAGGAAGATTTGGATGACACTCACCGGGCTGCCGCTAAGTTTTAAGTGGGAGTGGCCTTTCCATCGGTCAACCTCGGGAGCAGATTTCTGGGTGTTGCACGCTGATATTCAACTGGAAAACTCCGCTGGTCTCCACGCCCGGGTGGCGGTAAACCTTTCTGCCACGGTGCGCGAAGTGCTGCCCTCGCTTGAGCCCAAGGATGCTGAGGCGCCCGTGATCAACGCGTTGCGCAAGGAAGTCGACCGCAGGCAGATCGAGTTTTTGAAATCGGGCAAGCTGCTGCCTGTCCCGTTCTCGAGCCGGCACTACGATTTCAAGCGCCAGAAGTGGATGTTTGGCAAGGCGTCCGATGAGCTGATTGGGCAGTTCCTGGAGCGCAAAATCTATTGGCAGACGAAATTGGGCGGACCGGCTGCTGCCCGAGTGTGGATTGCTGATCCCACCGAGGCACAGTATCTGGAGACAACAACACCGCACCTGTTGGAACTGGCGGGTCGGCTGGTTGCGGCAGATGGCCTCATTCGTTTGGAAGGCGAGTGGGCCGAGCCTACCGCTGGACTCAATGGGCAGGGCGAGAAGTTCGAGGCAGCGATGCGGTTGGCGGTCGATGAGTTGGAGAACAAGCACGCGTTTGAGAGGGGTTGAAACACGACCAGTCCTGAGTTGCGATAGCTCCTGGTCGTGAAGTAGGTCGATTGGTTTCTTGCCTCAGCCATCAAGCCGACATCCGTGCCTAGCCTCTCTACAGAAACTGCTTTACATTGTCGCAACCTGCCCTATGCTGAGTTGAGACTGTGGCACCGCAATCGGCGTTCTGGAGCGGAGATCGAAACCGGTTTAGGATTTCTGCGTGGGTTCTCCCGCTGATTTTTTCTCTCCGGCTATGGGCCGGACGCTCCTCGGCCCAGGATCCCAACCAACAAAATCAGCCACCATCGAGTCAGCAACAAGAAAACCAAAGCGAAGCAAACTCGCCCCCCAAAAAAACCGATAAGCAGATCCCGAACACTCAGCAGGAACCTGGTCAAAAGTCGGGGGACACTCCCCAGCACAATCCCGCGGACAAGACTCCGGAGAATTCAGCAACGGCCAGGGGTTAGCGATCTCGATAGCACGTATGCGCCACCGTTGGTGAAGAGAATCACAAGATTCATGACCACAAAGAGAAGGTCGTAATGCCAGCCCGAAGCTTTCTCGCCCCAGAACCCCGTGTGCCATACGAAGATTTTTTTCTGGATGGCGCCCAGCATGATGAGAATGAGTCCGATCGCGGCGAGTTGAGTGAGAACGCCAAAGGCTACGCCAAGCCCGCCGGCAACTTCTGCAATACCCAGGAAAATGGTGAAGCCCTTGCCCCTTCCGATGCTTTTACCTCGGGCGCCTGGATCTTTTAGGTGGCTGTAGCCACTGGCAACGAAAACCACCCCGATCATGAGGCGCATCAGCAGCAGGCCCAGGTCAGTGAATCGCGCCAGTTGAGGAAACATAGGCCACTTACGATATGCAGCTGCTTCGATGTCGCGGGAACCCCTCCAGTCGCAGAAAACCCTGATGTGCTGCGGAAGTGGTATAGCCGCTTAAGACTCGGGCACGGCTACGCCTTGCCCTGGATCTTGGCCCACCACCATCGAACCCCGACAAACAGAAAGCGCCAATCGTGGAAAAATTCCGGCGGTTTGCCTTCGAAGGCGTGGCCGACAAATTGGAGCACCCATCCAAAGAGAAACAGAGCCGCGGCATAGATCCACAACCGGTGGACGAAAATGGCTGCCAGAAAAAGCGCGACCGAGACAAGAATGGTGGGAATACCCAGTGTGTGGCAAGCCCGATTTACGGGATGATGGTGACTGGTCCCGTATTCTGTGACCCACTGCTCGTCGCTGCGATCGCCTAACATTGCGCCTCGAATCATACACCCTCAGAAACACTTTTCTTTCCGCAGAACAGTTAACGGGCGATACCTGCAACAGAATCAAACTCTCGAACAACGATGTCGTCAGCGGGGGAGCTCCCTCACCGTATTTCCCAGGCGGACTGCCTACTTAAGATCGAAAGGCTTGACACTTGGATGAGTGCCACGGACGCAGGCTGCGGATCTACCCTGCGCCTTTTTCCCGGTTTCCAGTCATCGCTTGGTAGCTGCTTGTCAATTCGGAGATCGGTAGGAGATGGATCAACTCTGCCAGGCGCGCTGGCCACCCATTATTCGCTAGCTCCCGATGCCCGTCCATGGCCACGGATATGCAGCCTATGCAGCCGAGGTAGGTTGAGGCGCCCTCTTCCGGCGTGATAGCATCTGAGGTTTTCGCAGGTGATGTTGGGTGGCCTGTTCCCGTCCTAATCCTCTTCCGGGCCGAGTTCTGTTCCCAAGCCTGCCGAAGGAGTGGAACCCGTGAAAGTCTATTCAGGTGAAAATATCCGCAATGTTGCGATTGTGGGTCACGGACATGCGGGCAAGACCTCGCTGGTCTCTGCCATGCTTTACACGGCGGGCGCAAGCCCGCGCCTCGGCCGCGTGGACGATGGCTCCGCCACCACTGATTTCGAGGAAGAGGAAATTGCGCGCAAGATGTCGATTTCCATGGCGGCGGCGTGCGTGGAATGGGGCAAAACCAAGATCAATATTCTGGATACCCCCGGTTTCAGCATGTTTGTTCACGAGGCCAAGATGGTGCTCCCGGTGGTGGATGCGGCCATCGTTGTTGTCGACGGCGTGGCCGGCGTCGAAGTCGTAACCCAGCGGGTTTGGAATTATTGCGAAGAATACAAAACTCCACGGCTGATCGTAGTGAACCGCATGGATCGTGACCGTGCCAATGCAGGGCGTGTGTTGGAGTCACTGAGGAATGGGTTTGGCCGGGACGTGATTCCGATCGCGCTGCCCATCGGCAGTGAAAAGAATTTGAGCGGTGTGGTCGACCTGGTCCGCATGAAGGCTTACACCTATGAACTGGGGGGCAATGGCAAGGGAAAAGAGACCGAGATCCCGGCAAACATGAAAGCCCAGGTGCAGGAGGCTCATGAGCAACTGGTAGAACTCATCGCCGAGGGCGATGACAAGCTCATGGAGGAGTTCTTTGAGAAGGGCACGATTCCCGAGGAAGATCTGATCCCGGCGCTGCATAACGCCATTCGCGAAGACAAACTTTTCCCTGTGATCTTCAGCTCGGGCCTGGGCAACGTGGGCGCCGACCGGGTGATGGATTTCATTGTCGACTACACCCCTGCGCCTTCCGAACACGAGTGGGTGCAGGGTGAATCGGTGGCCTCTGGAAATGGGGACGCGCCGAAGCGCCATGAAACGGACAACGAGCCAGTGTCGTTGTATGTATTCAAGACCTTGTCGGATGCATTCTCGGGAAGGATTTCCTATTTCAAAGTTTTTTCGGGGGTGTTGAAGAATGATGCAACCCTACAAAACTTCAGCCGCGGATCGCAGGAAAAGCTCGCACATATATCCAGCATGCAGGGAAAGACGGCGATTCCAGTGCCCGAATTGCACGCCGGAGATATTGGCGCCGTTGCCAAATTGAAAGACACGCTCACGGGCGACACTCTCGGCGACAAATCGGCGCCCATTCAATATCCGCGAGTGAAGTTGCCCGAGCCAGCCATTACGTTTGCTATCGAGCCCAAAAGTCGCGCCGATGAAGACAAGCTGGGGCCGGGCATTCACAAGCTGATGGAAGAAGACGCCATGCTGCGATTTTTCCGCGATGCCCAGACCAAGGAATTCCTGATTGCGGGCACGGGGCAACAACACATTGAAGTCGTGGTCGCCAAACTCAAGAAGCGTTATCACACAGAAGTAATTCTGAAGGCCCCGAAAGTTCCCTATCGCGAGACGATTCGTGGCAAAGCGGACGTGCAGGGACGGCACAAGAAGCAGACTGGCGGGCACGGCCAGTATGGCGACTGCAAGATTAAAATTGAGCCTCTGCCGCGCGGTGGGCAGTTCGAATTCGTCAACGACATCTTCGGCGGAGCTATCCCTAAAAACTACATTCCCGCTATCGAGAAGGGAATTAAGGATGCCGCGGGCCGTGGATATCTCGCCGGCTTTCCCGTGGTCGACTTCCGCGTGATCTTGTATGACGGGTCATACCATGATGTGGATTCGAACGACATGTCATTCCAGATGGCCGGACGCATCGCCTTTAAGAAAGCGATGGAGCAGGCTAGGCCCACAATCCTCGAACCGGTGATGGCGGTCGAGATCACGGTGCCGGATGACTTTGCCGGCTCAATCATGGGCGATTTGAACAGCCGCCGTGGACGCATCCAGGGTATGGACGCCAAGGGTGGCAACACAATTGTGAAAGCCGAAGTCCCCATGGCCGAGATGCTGACTTATGGCGCAGACCTGACCTCCATGACGCAAGGCCGCGGCAGCTTCAACATGGAGATGCACCATTACGACATGGTCCCGGGGCAACTGCAAGAAAAAATTATTGAGAAAGCAAAAGCGGCACGGGGCGAGGTGAAGGAAGAAGAAGAGTAACGCTTACGAAGTCTTCAGCCCGACGGCCTTGGCGAATTTGGCCTGGGGTTCGTCGAAGGTCCAAAATTGTTCGGCTTTCAGTGGCAGCGCGCAGGCCACGTGCAGGGTATCGAGGGTACGGACGCCAAAGCGGTGGCCGTAGCGACGGGCCAGATCGGCACACCCCGCATAGGCATTCTCTGGTATTGCAGCAGCCCGATCGAGAGACCGGCAGTACGGCCCCGGAGGCAGCTGTCCGCACAAGGTTCGTGGTAACATCCGGCGAGTGGCTAGCGCGAAGAATAATCCCAACCTGAATTACAGCCCGGATCGGCTGGTGTCCGCGGCGCCGGTGGAGGATGATTCATCCTTTGAGTTGAAGCTGCGGCCGCAGAGGCTGAACCAGTTCATCGGCCAGACCAAAATAAAGGAAAACCTGGCGGTAGCGATTGAGGCGGCCCGCTCACGTGGCGAGGCCATGGATCACGTGCTGCTCTACGGGCCTCCGGGTCTGGGGAAGACCACGCTCGCCAACATCATTGCCAACGAACTCGGAGTGTATTTTCAGCAGACGGCCGCTCCATTGCTGCAGATCAAAGGCGACCTCACGGCGATCATCACCAACATGCAGGACAAGCAAGTCCTCTTCATTGACGAGATCCACCGCCTACAACCGGTGCTCGAGGAACTGCTCTATTCCGCGCTGGAGGATTACAAGCTCGACATCATTATTGGGCAGGGGCCCTCGGCCCGCACCCACACCTTGGCAGTAAAGCCGTTCACGTTCGTCGGCGCCACCACCCGGGCGGGGTTGATTTCGGCGCCACTGCGGTCGCGCTTTGGGATCGTGCTCCGGCTGGAGTTTTACACGCCGGAAGATTTGCTGGTGATCGTGAAACGATCAGCGGAAATTCTAGGAGTGGTGATCGACAAGCCGGGCGCTATGGAGATTGCAAGCCGCTCCCGTGGAACGCCGAGAATTGCAAATCGCCTCCTGCGCCGGGTGCGTGATTTTGCTCAGGTGCGCGGCGGTGGCACCATTGACCAGCCCACGGCAAAGTCCGCGTTGCTGATGTTGGAAGTGGACCACTATGGCTTCGACGAAGTCGACCGGCGCCTGCTGCTTACCATCATCGAGAAATATCAAGGCGGCCCAGTGGGCGTAAACACGCTGGCCGCTGCGTTGGCGGAAGAACCCGATGCGATCGAAGAGATCTACGAACCTTTTTTGATTCAGATCGGCTTTCTGAATCGCACTCCGCGCGGGCGCGTCGCCACTCAATTGGCATACGAGCATTTTGGGATCACGCCGAATCGCCGCCAGAGTTCATTGTTCTGAATGTACTGCGACATTGAAGCTCATCGCTGCGCATCCAGTAACCGCAAGAACGCACGGCCGCCAGGGATGACGACTTCGTTCCCAACATCGTTTTCCAGTTTCGTGGAGAGCGAGGATAGTGTATCTTGCTGTTTCCTCGCGGGGGGGCGGGGACCCGTGAGGATAGTTTGCGCTCAGGACGAGACCTCAGTCGGTCATTTCAAGCGCGGTTGAAATTTCTGCTGGCGGTTGCGCTCGCGCTGCCTGCTGGACCTGTATGCGCTTTGGCCGTGCCCCCGCCGGGGGATCAAGCACTCGCAGCAGCCGGGTCGCCGCGCTCCGCCGATGTCGTGAATTTCGGCGCGGTCCTGGATCCAGCCTCGGAGCCAAACGACGCTTCCTCGCCGCCCCCCGCCCCTCAGAGCGCCGGCTCTTCGCAAAATCCCGCTCCCGGACAGAATCCTGGGACCACGCCGCAGAATCCCCCCACCGCTCCCGAGGCGAATCCGGCTCCGCCGGGACAGAAGCCCGCGCCAACCACTCAATATCCATCTCCGTCAGCGCAGGAGCCCGAGCCAGAGGTCAAGAATCCGGAAACGCAACCGGCATCAAAGTCTGACCTCACCTCGCCGTCCCTGACTATCCCCCGGCTTAGTACAGCGCCAGCCTTGGAAGATTTTCTGACCATGAAGCCCCAGGGAGAGGCCGCCCTGCAGATGGCGAAGGTGACCGGCTTCGCGCAGCGCAACCCGCATGACGGCGAGAAAGTTTCCGAGCCAACCCAAGCCTATCTGGGATACGACCGCAAGTATCTCTACGCCGTATTCGTCTGTTTCGATGATCCCAAGAACGTCCGCGGCCGTAAGTCTCGCCGCGAGGACATTTACGACGACGACAATGTCGAAGTCATGCTCGATACTTTTCACGACCGCAGACGCGCCTATGCGTTTCAGACCACTCCACTCGGAGTGCAGTGGGACGCCATCTGGACCGAGGCTTCCCGTGAAGAAACCAACGGGAATTTCGACGTTTCTTTCGACACCGTGTGGAACTCGCGGGGGAAGATAACCGACCGCGGCTACGTAGTGTGGATCGCGATTCCATTCAAGAGTCTGCGTTTCCCGGCGACTGAAAAGCAAACTTGGGGCGTCATTCTCTACCGCGGCATCGTACGCAAAAATGAGGATTCATTTTGGCCGCACATCTCATACAAAATAGCCGGGCGTCTGGGACAAGCTGCGACGCTGAACGGGCTGGAAGGAATTTCGCCCGGCCACAGCATCGAACTCATTCCTTACGGAATAATGCGCGGCTTCCACGCCCTCGATACGCGCGCTCCCAGCAATCCATATTTTCAGCATGCCGTCGCCCAGGGACAAATCGGCATGGATGCCAAGTTCGTCATCCGCGACCACTTCGTCGTCGACATGACGGCGAATCCCGACTTTAGCCAGGTCGAATCGGAAGATCCGCAAATCACCGTGAACCAGCGCTTTGCCGTGTATTTTCCGGAGAAGAGGCCTTTTTTCCTGGAGAATGAAGATTACTTCCGCACTCCCCTCGACTTATTTTTCACGCGCAATATCGGCGATCCGTCCGCCGGAATTCGCTTGACCGGCAAGCAGGGCCCGTATTCGGTCGGGCTGATGTCAACCGACGACCGCAGTCCGGGCCTGCGTGTCCCGGATAATAATCCGCTCTCGGGAACGCGCGCCTACTTCACGATTGCGCGCGCCAGCCGCGACATCTTCAAGCAATCAAGCTTGGGCGTGATTTATACCGATTGGGAATATCCCGCGGCCAGCGAGTTCAATCGCATCGGCGGAGTGGATAGCCGCCTTAAGTTCAATCCCAACTGGACCTTGGAAGGTCAGGCCGTCGTAAGTTCGAGCCAATTCGGCCCGAATTACTATGCCGGTCCGGCTGACAAGCTCGAACTCAAGCGCGACGGTTTGCACTTTACTTACGACGCAATCTACGACGACATCAGCCCTAACTTTGTAACTGTGCCTGGCTTCGTAAATCGTACGGATATTCGCTATTCCTACCAGGAAGCAGACTACCGGTTCCGTCCGAAAAAAGGCTGGATTGTGGACTGGGGCCCGACCCTCATGAACCGCTACGTCTTTGATCACACCGGGCTGCGGCTGGATACAGATTACACTCCCTATTTGGCGATTCAGGGCCGCGGACAGACATTCATTTTTCTATTTCCCTATGAAGAGTTGCGGGAGCGGCTCCGTCCCCGGGATTTTGCCGCCTTGGGCGTTACTGCCACGCAGAATCAGGATTACCACGAGCACAGCAGCGGAGCTTCCATCCAGACCAGCTACTTCCCCAAGGTGACACTGGGTGCCAGCTATCGCTGGGGAGACGGGGTGAATTTTGTGCCTTCGTCCACTCTGCTGCCGCAGTCCATGCTGGGGAGGTCAGACACGGGCACCGCCACGCTCTCGCTGCGTCCCATTCGTCCGCTCAAGATCGAGAACACCTATCTGTTCGAACGCCTGCGAACCATTCATTCAGGATCCGGAATCTTCAACAACCACATCCTGCGCAGCAAATGGAACTGGCAGTTCAGTCCCCAGCTCTCCGTGCGTGTCATCCTGCAATACAACTCAGTCCTGGCTAATACGCCGTGCGACAGCGCGCTGCCCTGGTGCGTGGCGGCAACGGCCGCATCTTCTACCTATCTGCCGACGTCGAAACAATTCAATGCCGACTTTTTAATCACCTACCTGGTGCATCCCGGCACCGCGATCTATGTCGGCTATAACAGCGACCTGCAAAACCTGAATCGAAATTTGCACGTAGACCCCACCTACGGCCTGCACAGTTCCAACGGCTACATTAACGACAGCCGGCAGTTTTTCGTCAAGGTGTCCTATCTATTCCGATTTTAAAAAATCTTGACTTCAGCGGATACTGAAAATCTCCGTACTTAATTTCGGTCAATTTGAAATCCACAAGCCTCGCCAGAAGAGCAATAATCCGTGTCATATGTTTACAGTTGTAGGGACTGTCTGAGAGGAGAGGAAGCGAGAGTGCTAGAAAGGACAGGGATGAAAACCACAACCAGGGGAACGCTTGCCAGAACGACGAGACGAGATTCTCGCTCCCGGCGCTCGCCTACAGGTTACCTTCCACGGCCGTGGAGGTACCGGTGAAGTCGCGGTAAAGGGAAATCGAAAAGGCCTCCAAGCTCTTGCCGCAATGGGCTCAGGCCTTGCTGAATTAACCACAGAGGTCCGCTGATCGTCTCCTGCCTCGAGAATGGGTGGCCGCAGCCCTCAAGCTGAGCTCCGGCCGCTGGCGGCGTTTGCTGAATCCCGCAGCCTTCGGGTAGAATCTAAACCTTGGTATCGAGGCCTGAATATCATATGAAACCAGCTATTCATCCCGCTTATAACGAAGTGCGCGTCCATTGCGCCTGCGGCAATGCCTTTGTCACTCGCTCCGCCCATCGCGGCGACATCAGCGTTGAAATCTGCTCGGCGTGCCATCCGTTCTTTACCGGCAAACAGAAGTTGATGGACACGGCCGGCCGCGTAGAGCGCTTCCGCCGCAAGTACGCCAAGAAAGACAGTGCTGCGACTACGCCGGCAAAGAACTGACCCTCAAGTAGAGGCATCGTCCAAAATCAGCCCTCGCCCTTGGCGGGGGCTTTTGCTTGGGATCACCGTTACAATAGAGTTCGGCATAATGGGGAAGGGCCAGGCTAATCCTGGCATGCCGGTAGGGCTGAAGGTAGTCGAAGAACGCTGCCCAGGCCTGGATTGGAGAAGGCCTGGCTTCTCAACGGGCACGAAATTCTATGCAGCTTTGAAGGGCCCGGCTGTCAGCCGGGCCGTAGGGGTTACAGAAGCAATGGGTTTTGGCCGCTGAGGGAGGCTTTCCGACATGCGCAAGTTCTGGGACAACTCGGCAGACTCGCGTGACGCGGGCGCCCTCGCCCCCGAGGCACCATTGCTGAAGCCAGTCCCCGCAAGTCTTTCGATCGGGACCATCAACATCTCCCCCGCAACCGTCCTCGCCCCCATGGCCGGAGTGACCGACACTGTCTTCCGCCGCTTTATCCGCAACCTCGGCGGATGCGGCCTGATCATGACCGAGTTCACCTCGGCCGACGGCGTGCTCCGCAAGAAAGACCAGAAGGCCAAACGTTACCTGCACTTCTACCAAGACGAGCACCCCATCTCTGCCCAGCTCTTTGGGAGCGATCCCCGTGTCATGGCAGACGCCGCCTGCATGGTCGAAGATCTGGGCTTCGACCTCATCGATCTGAATCTAGGCTGCCCCGCGAAAAAAGTCGTGAAGTGCAACGGAGGCTCAGGCCTGCTGCGCGATCTACCCGCCATTGGAAAGATCTTCGAGGCCGTCCGCGCGGCCGTGACGATTCCGTTCACAGTGAAATTCCGTGCGGGATGGAACGACGAAGAAATCGTCTGCGTCGAGCTGGCCAGAATGGCTGAGGACTGCGGCCTCTGCGCCGTAGCTCTCCACGCCCGCACTCGCGAACAGGGATACAGCGGCCACGCCCGCTGGGAGTGGATCGCCGCCGTGAAGAACGCCGTAAAGATTCCTGTAATCGGCAACGGCGACATCCGCACCCCCGAAGATGCCTGCGCCATGGTCAGCCAAACCGGCTGCGACGCCGTGATGATAGGCCGCACCGCCCCCTCAAACCCCTGGATCTTCCGCCAAATCCAACACTTCTGCGCGGCGCTCGAGACTTACGAAGTAGGCATGAGCGTTGGGCCCAGCAACCGCCATGTGGGGACAGCCGCCCCCGGCTATCCGGTCGAGCAAAGCTCGACAGCTGTCGATATCGGCAGAACCTTCGATGTCGAGACCACCAGTAAAGGGCACGACCTCACAAGCCCCGAAAAAACTCAAGATTCGCATCAGGGCACAACTTTTAGCTTTGCGCCTGCCCTGAGCGAGCAAAGCGAGTCGAAGGGTGCCACAAACGCCAGCAGGTTGACGGCTTTGGCCGCTGAGGGACTTTACGAGGGCAAGATTCGCGCCTTCGGCGCGCTTCCCTACGACCAGCCCAGCGAGCTCGACCGCTACCAAATGATTCGCACCTACTTCCAGATGCTGATCGAAGAAGAACTCCCCGACGCCGTGGGCAAGATGAAGCAGTTCGCCTCCTGGTTCACGCACGGAGTTCCCGGCGGAGCAGGCCTGCGCAAAGCCATCTACGAATCGAAGAGCGCGCCGGAGATTCTGGGCCGCGTAGAAGAATTCTTCGAAGCTCGTCTCCAGCCCGGGGGCGCGGCAGCGCCCGCGAAGGCTGATTCAGACCTTGCTGTCCTTAGATAACCAACCTGAGATAAACGAACCTGGCCGCGGTTGCGAATCTTTGACCTGAAAGAATAGCCGTCCTTCCGACAGCCCGCGCTTTGCTTCGCCGGCGGAGAAATCTCAGTCTCATCTGCTTAATGGGGGAAGGGTCGCGTGTTCCTTCAAGACAGCACCCGCTTGTTTTCGTTTGGTCATGGCAAATGTACGTGTGCCCGAAACGTGAAATTCACGATGGTGCAGATTCAGTGACTTACGGATAAGCAGCCCAGAAAAGCTGAAATCCGAGCTCGCCAATAAAATGAAATTCCCACCGGCTTTAGCGCCATATCCTGAAATTTTCATTAGTTATGACCTCAACAAGCGCGGAGTCGCGCCCGCGAAGACGAAACTATGTGACGGCCTATGTTCGCGATCCCAACGAGGGCAGGACGGAATGTCGCTGATCACTTCGAAGCTTTTTCCGGCAACTGCGTTAAATGGCCAAGAAGACGACTGTTTGAATCGGCCGTCAGTTGGACTCCGTTGGATCGGAAAATTTCGTCGAGTCTCGTTAGCTCGCAATTATCTCCAACTGTCGCAAACAAGGCGATTACGCTCAAGTTCCCGGTAGGCGGAAGCATTCGCCGTCACCGCGAGCGCGGTCGGGCCGAGCGGGTACTCTCTAGCCGGTCATGAAATACTCCAGGTTCGCTCGGCACGGAGGTCGAACCCTGAAGAGTCTGGTAGGGCGTTGTTACCCGCTTGTGGTTGGTCAACACGCGCACTGGCCGAAAAGACAACGCCTCGTTTCGATCTCTTCTGCGGACAAATGCCTGTCTTACTTCCTCACGCTGGTATTTCACCACAACCATCGGAATGTGCTTTGCTGCGCACTGTCGCATGAGGGCTGCTGCACTGCTCCCGATATCGCGCGCTATAGACATGAGTGGCACGTATTTCTTTTTGAACCTTGCGATCGACGGTTCCGAAATGCGCAAACCTGTCGGAGTATGCCAACCATTAAGTAATCCGCGCTCAACCAGGCTACGGACACACTTCTTTTCGCAATGTATCTCCTTTGCGACCTCCGACGGCGTTCTCGCGTGACCATTATGGCAAGCACGTTCGTTCATGCCGAACTGATGGAATTCGGCCCGGGAAACAAACAAGCCTCGAACTGTCCCGTCGACGTTTCCCAACACTCGCAGTTCACCGGACAGGAGCGCACGAATGATGCTCACACCGCCTTCGCCAGTTCCGTGATATAGGCACATAGCTTGATATAACGTGATGCAATCGCGAGGGAGAGTCTTGGTCATTGGATTGGGGTTCAATGAGAGTAGTCGTTCAATAAACTGCTTGATATCGCGCTCATGATATCCATTACGCCTGACAAGATACTTGACTTCAAATTGGCGAGACGCTCGCAGCTTACTAAGAGCTGCCGCCGTTACCCCAATCGCTGCGGCGGCGGTTGGCAGCGTGCGGATTCTCCCAGGTATCGTAGGAGGCTCCTGCAGTTGTTTGAGATCTATGAGCGTGTGGTTCCTTTGGTTCCTTTTGCCCAGGGAATCGTAATCGTACGAATGTTCTTCATGGCTAACACTCGCGCAACCGTAGGCTTTCCAAGTCCGTAACGCTCGCCGAATTCAGCACGCGTGATAAACCGTTTGGAAATGCCATTGGGGAAGCGGTCGAGCACACTCCTACATGATGTGACGGGCTGAGGCACGCCGTATGGGATAGTAAACGAAGAATACCAGCCCTTAATCGATCTTGGCGCACCACCTTGTTTGACCGTGACTCTTCGAAGCTCGGCTTTTAGGATGCGACTTCGCGCTTTTTCGCAGCACCCGCACTGGCACCGGTTGAGACATCTGTCTTGCACGAATTTTCAGGTACTTGGCAGTCCCCGCTAGCCTTTTAAGTTGTTGAAAGTATTGATTAGGAGAGAATTGGCAAGGTTGCACTCTAGCCCTGAGTTACAGGACAACTCGCTGACACGAAGAATTGGCCTAGGACAGTCGAAATTGGCATTTGCTCATTCGCTAACCGGCTGAAAAAACAGAGAGTTCGCTGACAACAAAGACGATTGAATCGGGGCTGATCGGTACTTGGTCTCCGTTTTTCTTTTTTCGCGCGAAAACGGGGGTGTAGCCGAATTTTTCCCGAAGTGTACCACCCCCGGCTCGGCCCTGCGGTATCCGTTTAGACGGGCTAATGCTCGCCTATGCTCTTGTCCCTGAGGACTTTAGTTCTGTTTCATCTTTTGGGGTCCGGACTTTCATCTTTGCAAGCCGAACTTTCATCATTTGCGCACACCCACAGCAAACTCTTTCAGATCCCCCTCGCCACCATCTTCCCCAACCCATCCCTCTCCACGTACGCCCACGGCGTCTTCGGATCGTGGGTAAACACCATCAACCACCTCCCCGGCACCGACTGCGCGTAGCACTGCTTCTTGCTCTCGATAGTCTGAAGCGGAAAGAGATCGAAGGCCATTCCCCAAACCAGATCAATGTGCGCGGTGGTTGGAATCAGGTCGGAGATGTAACACGCCGTCTGGCCGCCGGCGGTTACGACCACCGCTTGCATATGCGCGGTGTGGCCGGGAAAGACTTTCACTGAAATGCCAGGAACTATTTCCTGGTCACCCTTGACCAAAGTCATCTGGCCGCTCTGAACCAAGGGATCGTAATTCTCAGGAACGTAGCTAATCGCATCACGCGGCGAAGGCTCGCGAGCATACTGCCATTCGCCCTCCTGCACATAATATTTTGCCCGCGGAAAAGTGGGGACGATTTTGCCGTCTTGGTTGCGGATAGTATTCCAGCCGCAGTGATCGAAGTGCAGGTGGGTGTTGATGACGATGTCGATATCTTCCGGAGAAATCCCGTCAGCCGAGAGGTTGTCGAAGAGCTTGGCGGGCTGGCCAAAAATCTTTACCATGCGCTCCGATAGCTTGTTGCCCATACCGGTTTCGACCAGCACGTTCTGCTTACCCGTGCGGATAAGCAGAGAGTTGAGCCCCGCCGTCACGTAGTTCTTTTCGTCCGATTCGACTTTGCGCGACCACATCACCTTCGGAATCACGCCGAAGAAAGCGCCCCCATCCAAAGGGTAGGTGCCGTCAGAAAAAATTGTCAATTCGAAGTCGCCGACCGTAATCCGATGCATGCAGCAAGTTTGCCATAAAGGAAACACAACCCGCCCTGCAGACGACGAAAGCCGCAGAAACCAGCCGCCTCGCGGCGGCAGAATGCAACCCACGGCGTAAGCCGTGGGTGGAGACTTGGGCTCGGCCCAGCCCCGAAGAGGGGCGGTAGAAATAGAGCAAACCAACCTTCCAAGTGCCACAATCGCGATGGATTTTGCTGAAAACGACCACACTCAGGATCTCCAGAGATGTCCGCCGTCGCCTCAAAACCATGCAATATCCAACCTCGCTTCCACCCATAAACTCAGACCTTCAGGGTCAAAGGCGGAGCCGGTGGCGCGAGCCAGGGCTACGACAGGCCTAAGTCCCATGGGGAGGGGTACCGCGGCAACACGCAAAAATCCCAGATTGGCATACGCGTAAGCAAGATCAAATTGACGGTTTTCCAAAGTTTAATTTCAGACAGAAATCCACAACCATCCGTAGCGGTCTTGCAGTCGGTCGCCGCGAATCCTCCCGTTTCGTCCCGCATCTAAATGTCGGTACTAAATAGTTAACAGAGCGAGAGCACAGCATGATTCAAATCAGAAAAAGCAACGAACGCGGCGGCGGAGATCAGGGCTGGCTGAAGAGCCATCACACCTTCAGCTTCAACGATTACTGGGATCCAAAATGGATGGGATTCCGTTCGCTGCGCGTCATCAACGAAGATTGGGTCGCACCTGATAACGGCTTCCCCGCACATCCGCACCGCGACATGGAGATCATCACCTACATCCTCGAAGGCAAACTCGAACACAAAGACAGCCTGGGGACGGGCTCGGTCATTCTGCCCGGCGACGGCCAGCGCATGACCGCCGGCAGCGGCATACGCCACAGCGAGTTCAATCCGTCGAAAACCGAGCCGGCGCACTTTCTGCAAATTTGGATTGTGCCAGAGAAGGAAGGCTTGCAGCCCAGCTACGAACAGAAAAGTTTTCCGGAAGCAGAGAAGCGCGGCCAGTTGCGGGTGATTGCTTCGCGAGACGCGCAAGATGAATCGGTCAAGATTAATCAGGATGCGCGGCTCTACGTCTCACTGCTCAAACCGGGCCAAGAGGTTGCGCATGAGTTTGGAGAAGGACGTCACGGCTGGCTACAGGTAGCGCGCGGAGTCGTAGAGCTGAACGGCCATAAATTGGTCCAGGGCGACGGTGCCGCCATCAGCGCAGAAAAAAAGTTAAGCATCAAGGGCGCCCAGGACGCCGAAGTATTGTTGTTTGATCTAGCCTGAGCACAGATCCGCAAAATTCATTGCCGCGGATTTACGCGGGTAACACGGATCTCTTAACATCTCTGGACCATCCGTGTGAACCCCGTGAAAATCCGCGGCGCTCTTGTTTTGCGGACAAAAACCAAGGTTAGCGTTTCGCCCTGGCTGGTTCCTTCTCTCCGACGCGCTTGCTGATCGCAAACGTCATCTTGCCAAGGCGTTTGTCGGCGTCGACGATTACGTGGTCGCCGTTCAAGATTTCGCCGTCGAGAATCTTCAAGGCCAGCGGGTCCTGCACTAACTTCTGGATAGCCCGCTTCAACGGACGCGCGCCAAAGTTCGGATCGTAGCCCTGCGCGAATAGCAGTTCTTTGGCTGCGTCCGTGAGCTCAAGCGAAATCTTCCGGTCAGCCAGCAAGCGACGCACATCTTCAAGGCGAAGCTCGATGATTTTGACCAGTTGCTCCTTGCCGAGCGGGTGAAAGACGATGATATCGTCCACCCGATTAAGGAACTCGGGCTTGAAGTGAGCGTGCAAAGCCTCCAAGACCTGCCTCGAGGCCTCTTCGAAATCACGGTCAGAACGCACCCCTTCGGCTTGCAGATACGAGGATCCGATGTTCGAAGTCATGATGATGATCGCATTCTTGAAGTCCACGATGCGGCCTTTACCGTCGGTGAGGCGGCCATCATCCATGATCTGCAACAGAACGTTGAACACATCGGGATGTGCTTTCTCGATTTCGTCGAAGAGCACAACCGAGTACGGACGGCGACGGACCTGCTCGGTGAGCTGCCCCCCCTCTTCGTAACCGACGTATCCGGGAGGGGCGCCGATCAAGCGGGCGACCGAATGTTTCTCTTGATATTCCGACATGTCAATGCGGATCATGGCATGCTCGTCGTCGAAGAGAAAGTCAGCAAGGGCGCGAGCGACTTCGGTTTTGCCGACACCGGTTGGACCGAGGAAGATAAATGAGCCAATCGGACGCTTCGGATCGCTAAGTCCGGCGCGCGAGCGACGGATGGCGTTAGCCACACGTTCAAGAGCCTCGTCTTGGCCGACAACACGGTGGCGCAAGCGCTCTTCCATGGTGACCAGCTTTTTCACTTCGCCTTCCAGCATTTTGGAGACTGGGATGCCGGTCCATTTGGAGACGATGCGCGCGACGTCTTCTTCGTCAACTTCTTCCTTGAGCATGCGCGAGCCCTGACTCTCCATTTGTTTCGTGAGCTTGGCGAGTTCGTCTTCAGCCTGCCGGATGAGGCTGTAACGGATTTCAGCTACGCGCTGCAGATTGCCTTTGCGCTCTTCCGCCTGCTCTTCAATCCTCAGCTTCTCGATGCGTTCTTTCAGTTCGCGAGTGCGCGCAATCAGGTCCTTCTCTTTTTTCCAGTTAGCCTTGAGCGTGTTGGCTTTCTCGCGTATCTCGGCCAGTTCACGGTCGATGATGGCCAGCCGCTGCTTGGAATTCGGATCGCTTTCCTTCTTGAGCGCCTGCTTCTCGATTTCGAGCTGTGTGGCCCTGCGCTCGAGCTGATCAATGTCCGTGGGCATGGAATCGATCTGGATGCGCAGTGAGGCAGCAGCTTCGTCGATGAGATCGATGGCCTTGTCAGGGAGAAAACGGTCCGAGATGTAGCGATGCGACAGGGTGGCAGCCGCGACGATAGCGGAGTCTTTGACGCGCACGCCGTGATGCACCTCGTAACGTTCCTTCAAGCCGCGCAAGATTGCGATGGTGTCTTCGACATTGGGTTCGCCGACAAAGACAATCTGGAAGCGACGTTCGAGGGCGGCGTCCTTTTCGATGTATTTACGGTACTCATTGAGCGTGGTCGCGCCGATGGCGCGCAACTCTCCGCGGGCCAGCGCGGGCTTGAGCATGTTGGAGGCGTCAATGGCGCCCTCGGCGGCTCCGGCTCCGACCAAAGTGTGAAGTTCGTCGATGAAGAGAATGACCTGGCCCTGGGATTCTTCGATCTCCTTGAGAACGGCCTTCAGGCGGTCCTCAAATTCGCCGCGATATTTTGCGCCCGCCAGCATGGCGCCGAGGTCGAGCGCGACCACGCGTTTGTGCTTAAGCACCTCAGGCACATCGCCCGAGATGATGCGCTGGGCTAGGCCTTCGACGATCGCGGTCTTGCCTACGCCAGGTTCGCCGATGAGCACGGGGTTGTTCTTCGTGCGGCGGGAAAGAACTTGGATCACGCGACGAATCTCTTCGTCACGGCCGATGACTGGGTCGAGCTTGCCGCGGCGGGCTTGCTCCGTCAGATCGCGGGCGTAGCGCTCGAGCGCCTGGTACTTGGCTTCGGGGTTCTGGTCGGTTACTTTCTGCGACCCACGGACGACGGTCAGAGCTTTGAGGATGGCGTCGTAGGTTGCGCCATGACTCTTGAGAATCTGCTGGGCCGCGTCCTTGAGGTGCGTGGCTGCGAGCAAAAGGTGCTCGGTGGAGACGTATTCGTCTTTGAAATTCGAGGCTTCTTTGAACGCCTGGTCGAGCAGCCTGTCGGCGGCATTCGAGATGGTGGGCTGGGCCGCTTCTCCGGAAACTTTTGGAAGCTTCTCGAGTTCGCGATAGAGATCGCCAAGCACGGCCTGCGGGCCGATGCCGATCTTTTCCAGGATCGGGGGAACGATTCCCGCTTTGTCTTCCATCAAGGCCGCGAGCAGGTGGACCGGCATCAACTCTGGATTGCCGTGCTCAGACGCAAGTTCGCTCGCGCGCTGGACCGCCTCCTGCGCTTTTACGGTGAATTTGTCCCAACGTATTGCCATACCTTGTTCCTCTGATTTCTTGTGGTTCTGAGCGCAGCGAAGAACACTGCATCGGCTAGAGGAAGACCAATACTCGGTCCTTCGCTTCGCTCAGGATGACAAGTTTTTCGATGTAAAAAGAATGGGAGGCGGTCGCTTTCTTCCGCCTCCCGGTTTCTCAGATTGATGTCCTTCAGTGGCTGAAGCCGACTGTTAGCTTGCGTTTTGGCGGCACGGCTTACAGTTGTGCCCTGCCAAATACAACACCTTATGCGGCTTTGCTGGGCCCCTTGCTCTCGATCGTTTTCTGCCCTGCGCTCTGGCCTACGTTCACCTTGATCTGCTTGGGCTTGGCTTCGGCCTTCTTGGGTAGAGTGATCTTCAAAACGCCTTTGTCGTAGTCAGCCTGGACTTTTTCGGCGTCCACGGTGGCAGGAAGATTGAAGGTGCGGGTGAAGCTGCCGTACTGACGCTCCACACGGCGATAGTTCTCTTCCTTTTCTTCCTTTTCGATTTTGCGCTCGCCGTGCACGGTGAGAGTGTTGTTTTCGACGCGTACATCGATGTCTTTCTCGTCGATGCCCGGTACTTCGATCTTCAGCGTGACGTTATGCTCGTCCTCGTAAACGTCGACTGCCGGGGCGAAGCTCGAGCTCGTCAGAGACTCATCCTGGCTATTGCCCTGCGTTTCACGAAACAGGCGGTTCATGCGGTCCTGCAGGGTGGAAAACTCACGGAACGGTTCCCAGCGTGTAAGTACGGTCATTGCTAAATTCCTCCTTCAGAAGTTTCTTGAATTTGCTTAAGAACTGATGTTGTTAAGAAGCTCGGCACAGCGGGCTTCCGTCTCCTATCAGATGCCTAGTTAGCGTAAAAGAAGCATAAAAGCTGAGTTGATTATTGTCAAGTACAAGTTAGGCTGTATTTTCAATTACTTACATGCGCTATCACGCACTTTAGGTAAGAGGTTTCGGGCACATTCAGCAGCACGGGATGGTCCTTTGCCTGGCCGCGCATCTCGACTATTCGCAGGCCTCGGTGGGCATCGCGCGAAGCCTGGGCAAGCATTTGAAGGAAGTCGGCTTGGCTGACGTGGTATGAGCAGGAACAAGTCACAAGCAGACCGCCGGGCCGGAGCATTTTGAGAGCCCGAAGATTTAGCTCTTTATAACCACGCATCGCAGTATCGAGGTCGCGCTTCGACTTGGCGAATGCGGGAGGGTCCAGGACGATGGTGTCGTAGCGGCGTCCCGAGCCGGCATAGTCCCGGAGAAGGTCGAAAGCATTGGCTTCGATCCATGCAATGTCGCGATGATTCAGGGCTGCGTTTTGGTCGGCCATTTCCAGCGCTGGACGGGAACTATCGACGCCCGTGATGGATGAGCAGCGTGGAGCCAGGTGCAGGGCGAATCCACCCTGATAACAGAAGACGTCGAGCGCCGCTCCGCCGGCATAGCGAGCAGCGGCGGCGTAATTCTCCCGTTGATCGAGGAAGGCACCGGTCTTCTGCCCTGCCAGTGCGTCATAGTGAAACTGGACCCCGTTCATGGTGAAGATGGCGGTCGCTCTTTCGCCGTGCAGCAGGGAGGAATCACGCGGCGGCAGCTGTTCGAGCTCCCGTATTCGCGGATCGACGCGTTCGAAGATAGAAGCTGGCTGTAAGCGATCGGCTAAGTCAGAAATGATGGTTTCGCGAACTGGCGTGGCATCCATGGCTTGGGTGAGGATTTGAACCGAGAGCACGTCGTTGTAACGATCGACGATGAGGCCAGGCAGGAAGTCGGCTTCGCTGAAGATGACCCGATAGGCATCGGTGTCGCCGATGATGGGCTCGCGATCGCGAATAGCCGCAGCAATTCGCTTGCGCAGCAGAGCCGGAAGATCCGCGACAGGCTCGCGGGAAATGAGGCGAATCGCTATCTGCGAGGCGCTGGAATAGAGCGCCATACCAAGCGCCTGGCCGCGATGGTCTGTGACGGTGACGAGAGAGCCGGGAGAAACTCCATCCGCGGAAACAATGTCGGAGCGATAGACCCAGACGTGGCCGTCTTGCAGGCGGGCCGCGCCGCGAGCGGAAACTTTCACCGTAGGGAGATTCGCGGCGCTTGAGGTAATCCTTTTAGACATGATGAAATCTTAAACCGCGACTCTTCCTAAGGATGGAACCCGGTCATACAGCTCAGACTATGCCCATAAAACCAAGGTAATCGAAGAGTTTGTAGGAGAGCTTTAGCTTGCGGCTTGCTCAGTAGCTGGGGCGGCGCGCTTGGTATGAGATGCAGCAGCGCTGGCTTCGGCTCGCGCAGCCTCGAGGTCGGCTTGTAGAGCATCGAGGACGACCATAGGGAGTTCCGCACCCCATGCTTCCAGGTCGGCCTCGTCCCAGCTTCCGTTCAGGCGAATAGCGTCCGCAAGGTCTTCGGGAAAGGCCGCGTGATACTCGCCCTCACGGATGAGGATATCGCCGACCTGCCGCCCGTTATGAACGTCGTAGACCCGGCGAGTGGATTGGCCCTGGTTCTTGATGAAGCAGAGGTAGGTCTCTCCCGCTTCGCCATACTCGCCGCGGTAGTACCAGGCCTGTTTGGCGTCCATTTTGGGATGATGGCGGCGAGGACGCGCTGCGACCGGCTTATTCGCGGCGAGTTCATGGGCAGGATTGAAATAGAGGATGCGCTGACAGGAATCGCATAGCACAGCGTGCTGCCCAGTGCGGACCTCATTGTAGGTCTGGGGGCGCAGCATGACCTGGCATGTCGTGCACTTGTGATCAAACGCTTCCGAAATGCCGGTTCCGCGGAATTTGGCGACTCGTTCGTAGTGGCGCAATAGGTCGGCATCAATTCCACCCCGCAGTTGCTCGCGTTGGGCACGCCATTCGGTGAGTTGCGTTTGATCTTCGCCGGTTCGTTGGTGGGCGTCGGCCTTTTCTTTCTCGATTTCGGCAGTCTCGGCCTTGAGTTCAGCCTGTGCCAGTTTTACTTCTTTTTCGCGAGCATCCGTGTTCAACATCAGCTCGAGAATCTTGTCCTCAGCGGCGGCAATTTCTTTCTCTGCGAATTGAATCTCATGCAGAAGCGCTTTGTATTGATCGTTGGTCTTGACCTCGAGCGACTGATCGCGGTATTTGGAGATTTTGCCGCGAAGATCCTGAATGGAAGTCTCGTGTTTTCGGCGTGCTGCTTCATCAGCCTTGACACTGGCTTGCGCCCTTTCCAATTGAGCTTTGGTGCCGGCCAGTTTCTGTTCGATAGCGGCCACACGCTTGGGCAATTCGGCGATTTCCTCCTGCAGGCGGCGTATTTCTTTGTCCGCGTCTTGCAGTTTCAACAGGTTTTCGATGTCAGGAAGCATCCCGGAATGAAGCTGCAATCATTTTAGCACCTGCATGCCGGAATTCGACCGAAGGACACGACTGGTGGCGTTCTTAGGGTGTACACTCATCCGGCGGTTCTTCCTTCTGCGGCATCTTGCAGGCAGTCAATTCTCTTGGCAGGAGTCCCTGGTGAAGCGTTTTGCGCCCATTGTTGTGCTCGCCCCACTGCTGGTCCTAACGACGCCCTTCGTGGTTCCGCCGGCTGCGGGACAATCCGCGCCGCAAGGCGTAAAGCCGCTAACGATTGAAAGCATCTTCGCACCCGGTGGTTTAACCGGACGCGGCCCAGAAACTGTGGAGTGGAGTCCGGACGGCACGAAACTTTCATTCGTACAGCGGGATGCTGACGGCGAAAAAGGGGAGCTTTGGTATGTGGATGCGGCCACAGGCGAAAAGAAAGTGTTGGTCAGCGCCGCCAAACTGGCGTCACTGGCGCCCGATTACAACAAAGTCACCAACGAGCGGGAAAGAGAGCGCCTTACCCGATATCACGTGGCCGCCTATTTGTGGGCTCCGGATTCGAAGCATCTGATGTTTGATTCGCAGCGACAGCTCTGGCTCTATGACTTGAACAGCGCCACCGCAGTGCAGTTCACCTCGGCTCCCGACCCCAGCGGAGACCCCAAGTTTTCTCCGGACGGCAGCCATGTCTCATACCTGCGCAAACATAACTTGTATCTACGAGCGGTGACCGGCAAAGACGAAAAGCAACTCACCAAAGACAAAGATGACAACCTGTTCAACGGCGATATCGACTGGATTTATGCGGAAGAGCTGGCGGTGCGAAGCAACTACTTTTGGTCACCCGACAATAAGGAGATCGTATTCCTGCACATGGACGAAACCAAGGTGCCCAGCTATCCCATCTCCGATTGGATACCCACTCATCCGACGGTGGACTATGAGAAATATCCCAAGGTGGGAGATCCCAACCCGGTGGTGAAGCTGGGGATCGTGAAGACTGACAACGCCAAGATTCGGTGGATCTCCCTGACGGATGACAGCGATACCTACATTCCGCGTTTTGGCTGGGTGCGCGCGGGGCTGCTGTGGGCTGAAGTGCTTAATCGCACCCAGGACAAGATGGATTTATATTTCGTGGACGCCAACTCGGGCAAGTCCGCAAAAGTTTTAACCGAGACCAGTCCGGGCGCGTGGATCAACGTGAATGACGACTTCAAGATCCTGAAATCGGGAGACCGCTTCTTGTGGTCGAGCTGGCGCGACGGGCACACGCATCTTTACCTCTACAGTTTTGACAAGCAAAATCCGCTGGCGGCTGATGCCAAGTTGGAGCGGCAGTTGACCCAGGGCGACTTTGAGGTGCTGGGACTAGAGGCAGTGGATGACGCGGCGGGCCTGGTGCTGTTCGCTGCGAACAAGGATGACCCACGGCAGCGCCACTTGTTCTCGGTGAAGCTCGATGGTTCGGGTATGCAGGCGCTAACTCACGACCAAGGAATGCACTTTGGCGAGTTCTCGGACGACGGCAAGCACTATGCCGACACGTACTCGAATGTGCTTGCGCCGCCTCAGCTATCTGTGTGTGCGGTGGGCGCATCGTGCAGCCCGGTGTGGCAAGCGCGCAGCGTGTCCGCTTACGGATTGAGCGCACCGAAATTTCTAGAGTTCAAGGCAGACGACGGCCCTCTCTATGGGCGTTTGCTCTTGCCGGCGGACTCGCCTGCCGGTGGAAAGATCCCGCTGATCGTGAACATATACGGTGGCCCGGCCGCGCAGATGGTGCTTAAGGGCTGGGGCGGCTCTAGCGAACTCTTCGATCAGATTCTGATCCGAAAAGGTTTCGCCATCTTTGCCGTCGACAACCGCGGGACGCCGGGGCGCGATCGTAAGTTCCAGACTGCGATCCGGCATGAGTTTGGCGCGATCGAATTGAAGGATCAGCTCACCGCGCTGGATCAGCTTTTTGCGCAGTATCCGCAGCTGGATCGGGACCGCATGGCGATTTGGGGCTGGTCGAACGGCGGCTCGATGACGATTTATGCGATGACACACTCGGAAATCTTCCGCGCCGGCGTGGCGGTGGCTCCGGTGACGAATCAACTGAACTATGACACGATTTATACCGAGCGCTACATGGGTTTGCCAAAGGACGACGCAAAAGGATATGCGGAGTCCGATGTAACAAAGTCGGCCGCCAAGCTGCACGGGGCGCTGCTGCTGGCCCACGGCACCAGCGATGACAACGTGCACTTCCAGAACAGCATTCAGATGATCGAAGCGTTGATCAAGGCCGGCAAGAAGTTCCAGTTAATGGTGTATCCGAATAAGACCCACAGCATTGCTGGTCCCGAGGCTCGCATTCACCTGTTCCATATGATCGAAGATCACTTTGAGCAGGAGTTGAAGTAGGAACCGTAGTACGGAGGTTGCGGGCACCGAGTACTAGTCTAGGGTCGAGAACCTGAAAGCGCGGGGAACAGGAAGGCAGAGCGGAGGCGAGACGGGGTCTGCTACCCGTTCTTCTCGGCCTTTTTCGAAGAACTTTCCTTCGAACCACTTTCTTTAGAAGAGACTTCTTTCGACGAGCCCTCCTTGGAAGATCCCTGTTTCGAGGAACTTTCTGACTTGGACTTATCTTCCTTCTTGGAGTCTTTGCCGGAACCGTCGGAAGAGGATTGCGAAGAAGACTTCGTCGCGTAATCGGTCACATACCATCCCGAGCCCTTGAACTGCACCGCCGGGGCGGAGATCATCTGCTCGACCGGACCGCCGCAGTCCGGGCATTTCTTGACCATCCGGTCGGAAAATTTCTGGATTTTCTCAAAGCGGTGATGGCACTTCTTACACTCGTATTCGTAAAGGGGCATGGGGCGTAAGACTTAAATGAGACTCTTGTGAGGGCACTCACGGCTTGCATTTTGATTTTAGGGGTGCAGCTTCCCTGGCGTCAATCCAGGCTGCCAAGTCAGGGCTAAACTCTGAGTGATAGACTTCGGCGCATGAAATCAAGAGTCAACCCGTCGGATGAGGCTCAAGCGACAGACGCCACGGCCGCGGATCGCAATCGCCGTGACCTTGATCCAGGAGCGGCGCTCTACCTGGTGGGCACGCCCATCGGTAATCTGGAGGACATCACTCTGCGGGCTGTGCGAGTTTTGAAGGAAGTAGATGTGATCGCCTGCGAAGATACGCGGCAGACGCAGAAGTTGCTCAACCACTACGGCATCACCACGCGCACCATCAGCTATCACCAGCATAATGAGATGACGCGCTCGGCCGAACTGGTCAAGGAAATGCAGGAAGGTGCGAGCGTCGCCCTGGTGACCGATGCCGGAATGCCGGGAATTTCTGATCCGGGATTTCGGTTGGTGTCGTTGGCAATTCGGCATCGTGTGCCGGTTGTCCCAATTCCGGGGGCGGCGGCGTTCCTGGCTGCGCTGGTGGCGAGTGGGCTGCCCACGGATTCGTTCCGCTTCAGTGGATTTCTTCCGGCGGAGCGGGGGGAGCGGCGGGCGGCGTTGGAGGCGATCAAGAGTTCGCCGCGCACGCAGGTTTTCTACGAGACTCCTCATAGAATCGTGCAGGCTCTGGAAGATATCGTCGAGGTTCTGGGGGCGCGGCGGCATGTCGTGATTGCGCGGGAAGTGACCAAGCTGCATGAGGAGTTTCTACGCGGGCGGGCGGGGGAGGTTGTGGAGACTTTGAAATCGCGGGATGGAGTGAAGGGGGAGATCACGCTGCTGATTGGTAAGGCTGAGGAAGCGCCGGTTCAGGTTTCTGCGGAGTCACGGGTAAGCCTCCGCCACAGGGTTGCGCAAATCATGGCAGCAGAGAAGGTCGACGAGAAGGCGGCCCTGAAGAAAGCGGCCAAAGAGCGGGGCGTTTCGAAGAGCGCAGCGTATCGGGAACTGCAGAGGAGCAGGTGAAACCCGCTACTTCCCCGCCAGCTCCCGCTTCACGATTTCACTGACCACCTTGCCGTCCACGCGCATGCCAGCTCCGGCGAAGCGGGCCATGACGTTTTTCATCACCGTACCCATATCTTTGATGCTGGGCGAGCCCATTTCAGCAATCACCGCCTTCACCCCAGCGTCGACTTCCGCCTCGCCCGCGGCTTTCGGTAGATAGGCCTCGATGATGCCGATCTCGGCGGTCTCTTTGTCTGCCATCTCCTGGCGTCCGCCCTTGCTGAACTGCTCGACGGACTCCTTGCGCTGCTTGATCAGCGTGGTCAGCACGGCCTGGGATTCTTTATCGTCGAGGGGCGCCATTTTCTCGATCTCGCGGTTTTTCAGCGCGGTCTTGACCATCCGAAGAGTGGATAGGCGCTGCTCTGCGCGCGCTTTCATGGCGGTCGTGATGTCTTTCTGGATCTGGTCGACGAGGCTCATGGTGGGATTATAGCGGTTGGCATTGTTGACATTGACCGAATGTTAGGCGGGAAAATATTTTACACTTCCCCACGGACTCGCCTTGGTCCACCATTCGTTAGTTCGCGACGGATAAGTAGCGAATGCGTAGGTCGTGCATCTGATTCGAAGGAGGAAAATCACTATGGGAAAGCTTGCCATTTGGGCACAACTGGAAGCCAAGCCGGGCAAGGAACAGGAAGTGGAGAAATTTCTGAAGTCCGCGCAACCGCTTGCCGAAAAAGAACCGGGGACGATTACCTGGTATGCCGTAAAAATGGGACCGTCGAGTTATGGCATTTTTGATACATTCGCCGACGAGAGCGGCCGGAATGCGCACCTGAACGGCGAGATCGCCAAAGCTCTCTTTGCCAAGGCCCAAGACCTGTTCGCAAAACCTCCGGAAATTGCCAAGCCCGAGATTCTCGCGTCCAAGTCTGCGCGCGGATAAATTCAGGCGTACGCACGCCTAACCTGGGACTCTTGTGATGAGGGGTAAAGGCGCTCTGGTGCCACAATCTGCCATGCTTCCGGTAAACTCCTAGAGAATGGCATTTTCAGGATCTCGAGGACTTTACCGGAATGCTGCGCAAAAATCGTCTTTTTACTCCCGGACCGACGCCCCTGCTGCCAGCGGCGCAAACGGCAATGGCGTCGTTTACGGCGCATCATCGCACCGCTGACTTCCGTGCGCTGTTTCAGCGTGTGCTGTCCGACATGAAGGAATTCATCGGCACACGGAATGATGTGCTGGTGCTGGCTTGTTCGGGCACGGGCGTGATGGAAGCTTCGGTCTCGAACCTCACGTCCCCTGGTGACAAGGTTCTAGTGCTGACCGCGGGAAAGTTTGGCGAACGCTGGACCGGACTGACCAAAGCTTTCGGTTGCAAAGTCGAGGTGCTTAGCCGGCCATACGGCGAGACCTTCTCGCTCGATGATGTCCAGGCCAAGCTCACATCCGACGTCCGCGCTGTGTACGTCCAGGCAACGGAGAGTTCAACGGGCGTGCGACACGACGTGGAACGCATCGCGAAGATGGTGCACGCCCAAGACGACACCCTGCTCATCGTGGACGCCATCACTGGGCTGGGCACGACACACCTCGACGTTGATGCCTGGGGAGTGGACTTCATCATTGGCGGCTCGCAGAAGGCTCTGATGATGCCTCCCGGCCTGGCTTACTGCGCCGTCAGCGAGCGGGCATGGAAACGCATGGAGAGCACTACTTCACCTCGCTTCTATTTTGATCTGCGCAAGGAGCGCAAGTCCGCGGCTAAGGGCGAATCCGCCTATACGCCAGCGACCTCTCTGTTTGCGGCGCTGGGGGCGGCGCTGGACTTCATCCGCGACATGGGCAACGGAAATCTGGCCCAAGGAGGCAAAGACCTCGTTCATAATGCTGGATTGTGCGCCGAGATGACGCGCGCCGGGGCCAGGGCGCTGGGATTAAAACTCTACGCGTCTGCACCCGCGTCGGCGCTCACTGCCATCTCTTCGCCTGATGGGGTCGACGCCGGCGTGATCGTGAAGGAATTCCGCGAATCGTTCGATGCGGTCGTAGCCAACGGCCAGGGCGAGATGAAGGGCAAGCTCTTCCGCATCGCGCACATCGGCTACTACGACTACCTCGATACAATTGGCATTCTGGCCGCGCTCGAACACGTATTAGCGAAAGTGACCGCCAAGCCCGTCGAGTATGGCGCGGCGGTTCGGGCAGCGCAGGAAGTTTACGCCGGCAGTCTGTCCGACAAGCGACAACTGATTGGAGCTTGAAGACTGGGCGCCGAGGCGATCCTTGATCTCCATCCCAAGTCCCATCCCAGCTAGTTGATCGTAAAGTTCATCGGGGCTGAAGTTTCAGGCAGTGTGCCCCCGCCGTACTGTCCGCCTGGGGTACCGGAATTCGTCACGGCAACTGGCACAGTGCCGGAATTCATGTCGGCTGACCCCGGGATCGCGGCGGTAAGCTGGTTTGCGCTCACGTGCGTGGTCGTCTGGGCCGCGCCGTTGAAGTCACAGCCGCGTTGCTTGCAAAGTTACTCCCGTTAACGGTCAAGGTGAAAGCAGCACCCGCATTTGCATGGTTAGGACTAAGCTGGGTAATGGCGGGCATCGTTCCCGGTTGCGGCGGCGTGGTCGTATGGGTTGGAGTAGCCGCACGCCAGTCCGATCGCCAGTAGCCCGGCGAGCGCTACGATTTGCATAGTCTTCATGATGAGCTCCTCATGGGCAATAGCCCAATGGTAGCAGTCTAGGAACGAACACCAAGCTGTATGTCAGCAGGGCGTCATTTTGCTGTAAAGGTTTTGTCACGCCTGGCGCAAAGGCCATTGACAACAAATTTCGCTACGGGGAAGAACACATTGGCAAAAGTCATCATCGCGGAAAAGATCTCAGCAGCGGCAGTGGATGAGCTCCAAGAGCCGGGCTGGACCGTGCTCACATGGGACCAGCTGGATGGCAAGCTGACGACGCATCTGGAGTCTGCCGACGCACTGATCGTCCGCTCGGCGGTACAGGCGGACGCGGCGCTCCTTCAACATGCCAAAAAACTGCGTGTGATCGGACGCGCTGGTGTGGGAGTCGACAACATCGATCTCGACGCCGCCACCCATAAGGGCATTGCCGTGATGAACACTCCGGGTGCGAATGCCGTGGCCGTGGCAGAGCAGACTCTGGGTATGATGCTGGCCATGGCCCGCCATCTGTGCCGGGCGGACGCACTGATGCACGCAGGAAAGTGGGAGAAGAAATCACTGCAAGGCACGGAACTTCGAGGAAAAACCCTGGGAGTTGTGGGTCTGGGGCGCATCGGCATCGAAGTAGCCCGGCGCGCCCGCGCGTTCGGCATGGATATTGTGGCGCACGATCCGTTTGTCTCCGTGGGAGTAGCGAAGGAACAGGGAATCCGCATGTCTGGTCTGGACGAACTTTACGCCACTGCCGACTACATCACCCTGCACGTGGGCCTCACGCCACACACCACGGGAATGATTGACGCCGGTTCGATCAAGAAAATGAAGAAGGGGGTACGGCTAGTGAATTGCGCTCGCGGAGAGTTAGTGAACGAGAGCGATCTTGTGCAGGCACTGAAGCAAGGCCGTGTAGCAGGCGCGGCGCTCGATGTCTTTGCCGAAGAGCCTCCGAAGAATTCACCCTTGCTTGCGCTGGAAAACGTAGTGCTCACGCCCCACACCGCTGGATCCACTTACGAAGCGCAGAACGCCGTGGGAGTACAGATTGCGCGCCAGGTCAGGGAGTATTTGAAGCATGGGGTCATCCAGAATGCGGTGAATGTGCCCTCAGTTTCTGCCGAGGAATATGCCGTGATGCAGCCCTACATCGTGCTGGCCGAACGCTTGGGAGCTTTTCTCGCTCAGGTCTCCGAAGGGAGCACTGAGGAAATTTCGCTGCACTACAGCGGTCACATTGCCGAGTGGAAAACAGAGCTGATTCGAAATGCGGCCATCAAGGGCATCCTGAACCAGGCCCTAGAAGAGAAAGCCAACTTGGTAAATGCCGCGTCCATCGCTGACTCGCGTGGCTTGCGCGTGCATGAAGCGCACAAAGCCAAGGGTTCCACGGGGGGTTCGGGCAGCGTGCTCTCGATTCTGCTCAAGACCGCGAGCGAAGAGCACTGGGTAAAGGGCGCGGTGCTGCACAAGAGCGCGCCGCGATTGCTGCACGTAGATGACATCGACGTGGAGGCTCCCCTCGAACGCAACCTCATCTACTTGCGAAATCGCGACGTGCCCGGTGTGATCGGTAAGGTGGGCACGATTCTTGGCGAGCACAAAATCAATATCGCGAATTTTTCCTTGGGTCGACGGGCAGCCAACGGAGAGTCGGCGACGCAACCTGAGGCGATTGCGGTGGTGCACATCGACGGACGCGTACCTGAAGAAGTACTGAAGAAGCTGCGTAAGATTCCAGCCGTGCAGCAGGCCAAAGCTGTCCGGCTGTTCTGATCATTCCCGATGGGCGGCTTCACCAAGTCGCGAATTGCAATCGGCAACGGGAAATCGAAAATTGGAAATCACAGACCCCGACCGCCGGGGTGAGTTCACTCTGCGCCGTCCCGTCGCAGTTTCCGGCTCTCTGCCAGCAAGGCCATAGAGTGCATCAAGTTCTGCAAAGTCACAATACCTATGAGGCGCTGGTCTTCGACCACGGGAATGATGCTGAGGTTGCGGGCCGTAAGCTTTCGGAACGCCGAGGCGAGTGACTCCTGCCGCGCGGACACTTCAAAAAGTTTGTTCATCACCGCCTGCACGTAGCCGTTGCCTTCCAGGCGCAGCGCATCAAGGATGCGCTGTTTCGAAATCACTCCTACCATGTCACTGCCGCGAACGACTGGAAAATCGTCCTGTAAGGAATGCACCGCCTTTTGCAGGGCGTCTTCGAGCGTGTCTGCGGGCGAGAGCGTGGCGAAGTCGGTGAGCATCACTTCCTCAAGCCGTACGCTGTCGAGCACGGACTGAAATACGACTGCACGCTCCTCCAGTTGCGCGGCCGAGAACACAATTACCCCGACCATGGTGAGCCAAGTGTCGCTGAACAGGCCGGAGACGATGAGCACCATTGCCATGGTGTTACCGATGGAGACAGCCCGCCGAGTTGCTGCGGAGGAATCCATGGTCCGCGAGAACAACGCTCGCAAAATGCGGCCGCCATCGAGGGGATAGGCAGGCAGAATGTTCAGGCCAGCCAGATACAAATTGGCCCACACCGCGCTACGCGGCAAATTGGCGGACTGGAGGAAGGGCCACTTCCAAAGATCAATGCCCGGGACCATTGCAAAGACAATTCCGGCGGTGAGTGCGGCAAGGGTCAAATTGACCAACGGGCCCACCAGCGCAAGGCGGATCTCGCGCTTCCAGGCGGCCACTCCCGACTGCGGCTTCTCCACCCGCGATTCGTCTGCCACGGTCACTCCACAGATGGGCAGCAGAATGACCGCTTTGGGGACAATGCCCGCGCGCGCGGCCGCCAGCATGTGCCCGAGTTCGTGGGCGATGACGCAGGCCAGAATGATGCCCACCAGCGCGAGATCGCGGGGCCCGTTGGCCGAACCGTGTGCTCCGTATTCAGTCCAGAAAATGAACAGAGGTAGGACGAAGAATGTAAGGTGAATGCGGACTTCAACGCCGAACAGACGCCCGATAGAAACCGACCAGCTTCTCATGAAACTCCCGCCACTACCGTTATTCTACATGGATGGATATCTTGGTTCGGCCAACCGAAGGTGCATAAGACATGCGAGTGATCGCCGGCAAATATGGAAGCCGTCCGCTGCATTCGCTGCGCGGAATGAATATTCGCCCGACTTCGGATCGCTTGCGCGAGGCGCTTTTTAACGTTCTGACCGCGGGAAATCCTGCTGCACTGGAGGGCACCGTCTGGATCGATTGGTATGCCGGTACCGGAGCAGTGGGCATCGAAGCGCTAAGCCGCGGGGCCGGTCAGGTTTACTTCGTTGAATCCTCCACCGCAGCCGTGGAACTGATTCGCCAAAATCTGAATAGTCTCGGTATCGAAAGCGGTTTCAAAGTATTGCGGGACGATCTGGCCCGAGCGGTCTGGCGGATGGAGCGACAACATGTGGCTGCCGACGTCGTTTTTCTTGATCCACCCTACAAGATGCGTGATGCGTACAGCGAGACACTGAGAGCGCTGGCGGACTCTAAGCTGGTGTGGGCCATGTCGCTAGTGGTTGCGGAGCACGAAAAGAAATTTGATCCTGGGGAAAAGTTTGGACCTCTGGTGAGATTTCGAAAGTTGGTCCAAGGGGATGCGGCCCTGAGCTTCTACCGCCACGGCTAGCCATAAAACACTCACCGAGGCCTCCATCTCCAGCAGCTTGAATCCTACATCAGCAGCTCATCGGCGCGACGGGCGATGGGATGCTGCATCTCCTCCAGGTCGTTTTTCACCATATTTAATCCGTAAACGCATCCTTCGAAATTTCTCGAGAGGTTCGCAAACAGCGGCGCGACCTTGGTGTACTCGAAATGTTCGAACTTAGAGACGATGTAATAACTCTCTTTGCCGGCTTTCACCCAATCCACGAAATTTTCCAGACGCTGATGGCGGAGGCGGAAGTGATTGATGCTCTCGGGAAACATGCCGGTGAAAAACAGGGTGTAGTCCCCGATATGCTTGCGCACCTGGCGCTCACGATCAAATGAGGGCGCCGGGCCGGAGACTGGATCAGACTCCAGTAGCATCTCTCCCACATCGGCCAGCGGGCGATCAGCCGTATCGTGAATCTTGAATAGCTGATCGGCGTCACAAAACTCGGCCAGCAGATGCGCGACATATGCGACCAGCTGCGGGTCACGAAGGCCGATCTCCTCGGCGTAGTGGCGCCCAACCAATTCTTGAAAGAGCTGCTGCAGGGGATGAGATTCCGAAATCATCGTGTTTGTCCCTCCCAGAGCACTGCGCTGCTAGGACTTTCAATCACTCGACTTGCAATCACTCGACCTGCAATTGCCTATGGTGACTGATACCTCACTTCGACTTCAAACGCAAGTGACTTTTGTTTATCGCCGTGATCCATATTTCTAATGCATTAGACGTGAGTAGCCGCGCCGGGGTTTTCTTGGGCATAGACGTTGGCACTCGGCTACGCCGGCTGCCAATTTCCCATTAAATAGGCGCCCGTAACCAGGCTCGATGGAGCCAGTAACTTGCGACCAAGAACTCTGTAGAATGGACGCCGGTCGAGGATGAGTGTCATGGAAGCACGAATCGAACGGCGAAATTTTTCGAGCGGCGCACCCTGGGAACCCATCGTGGGATACTCGCGCGCGGTGAAACTTGGTCCTCATGTTCACGTCTCGGGAACTACGGCCACCGGGGCCGATGGGAAGATTGTCGGCTTGGGAGATCCTTACGCCCAGGCTATGCAAACTTTGAAAAATATTGAAACTGCTTTGAAGATGGCTGGGGCCAGCCTGAAAGACGTCGTTCGCACTCGGATGTTTGTGACCAATATTGCGGATTGGGAGAAGATCGGCCGAGCCCATGGCGAGTTTTTTGGTGGGATTCGGCCGGCCACGTCCCTGATTCAGGTCAGCGCGCTAATCTCTCCCCAGATGCTGATTGAGATTGAGGCCGACGCCTATGTCACTGATGGAGGCACAGAGTGAAGCACTTTGGTTCCTGGCTGTTTCTTAAATGTCTGCCGTGAGCTAAGTTTCCAGGATGACTTGCGCGATGGCCTGATCGACAGTGTGAGAAATGGAGAGCGCGGAGTTTTTCACTCCCAGCTGGGCCGCGAATTCCGCAGCCTTCCCGTGAAAAACAATGTTCGGGCGTCCCCCCGGCATGCGCACAACTTCGCAATCGCGCCAGCGCACTCCGTGGTTCCAGCCCGTTCCCAGAGCTTTCATCGCAGCTTCCTTGGCCGCAAAGCGGGCGGCGTAACGTTCCACCCGGTTGGCCTTCGAGTCACAATAGCGGATCTCGCCGGCAGTGTATATCCGTTGCAGAAACCGGCCATGGAAGCGCTCGATCGCTTTGCGTATGCGCGGAACTTCCGCGATGTCAATGCCGGTGCCAACGATCATAGGAAGAACTTTCAATTTCCAACTTGCAATGGCCGACGGTTACGAGCTCCTTCGCCATTCCACGAAAACGGCAATCGCCAATCCGAAATCTAGAGCAACCGGTCACCGCGATAGATCAGCCGTCCGTCCACGACGCACGCTTCGGCAGTGAGCTTATGAGGCCGCGCCGTTCCGGGGCCATCGATATGCTGCACCTCATGACCGTGAGCGACCAGCCAATCTGACACCAGCATACGATGACAGCGGAAATAAACTCTCTCCGAACACATGTAGGCTGTCGGCGATTGCTCCGCCAGCGAAGACAATTCGGCCATGGCATTCTCAAATTCGGGCGTGAGCATGTGATCGGCGTAATTGCGAAAGCTGACGTTGCGTAGACCAAGGTTGGGCGATTCATCAAGAATCTTCTTGCGATAGCCGCCGAGAGACTTCATCCAAACGTAGTTGATTCCGGCCACCGGCAAGCTCTTCTCCAGAGATTCGTGATTGAAATGCGGCAAGCGTCGCGACCTGGGGAAGGCGCGGATATCCACCAGGGTGCGAATAGCATGGGCATGCAAGGCCTCAATCAAGTCCTCGAACGTGCGAGTTGAATGGCCGATTGTGTTCAGGCGCGCCAATATGAGTTTGGATGCCAGTTGATCATGGACAGATTCGGTTCACGACATCTGCGATTGAACAATCCTGCTCTGGAAATACAGTTCGCAAATCCAGTAGCACCCGCCCGTCTTCGACGCGTGCAATCACCGGCGGATCGGATGTGCGAAGCCGCGCGGCAAGCTCCTCAGCGCTAAGGTCCTTACAGCTCAACGCCAAAAGCCGCGTCGGCAACACAGCGGACGGCGCGGCGCCGCCGCCGATGATTGACTCTCCGTCAACGATCGCGACTCTCCACTGCGATGCTGCGCATCTCGCTCTCAGAGCCTCGGCTCGATTTCCAATTGCTTCTTTGGAAAGCCGCATCATCCGCAACGCTGGAATGGCATCGTGATCCCGTTTCACATACGCCAGCAGTGTCGCTTCCAGAGCAGCGTACGTGAGCTTGTCCACGCGCAGAGCACGGAACAGGGAATTCGAACGCATGCGCGCAACCAAATCTTGCCGTCCGCTGATCAACCCCGCTTGCGGGCCACCGAGCAGTTTGTCGCCGCTGTAAGTGACGATGTCCACTCCGCTGCGCAAGCGGTCGAGCAAGCCCGGTTCACCGGTAATGCCAATCGCACGCAAGTCAAACAGCGCACCACTGCCCAGATCCTCCATCAGAGGCAGGCCGCGACCCCGCGACAGTGTCACCAGGTCATCCACGGAAGGTTGCTCAGTAAAGCCCGTTATTTCGAAGTTAGAACGGTGTACGCGCAGCAGCAGGCGCGTGCGTTCATTGATAGCACGCTCGTAATCGGAGATCCGTGTTCGATTAGTAGTGCCAACTTCGCGCAGAATTGCCGCCGACTTCGTCATCACATCCGGAATGCGGAACGATCCGCCAATTTCTACCAGTTCGCCGCGTGAGACGATGACCTCGCCGCCTTCGGCCAAAGTATTCAGCGCCAGCAGCACCGCTGCGGCGTTGTTGTTGACGACAATGGTGGAGACGGCGGCCTGTGCAGGGACGGGGCCGCCCGTCCTAGCCGACCCAAACCCGGCGGATTTCGTCGAAACGTCTGCTCGCAGGTAATGGTCGCCGAGAAGTTTGCGAAACAGGTGGTCGACGTGGACATCACGCTGGCCACGATTGCCCGATTTGAGATCAAACTCCAGATTTGAGTAGGCGGCTCCAGCCTGGCGAACATGCTCCAGCGCAACCTCGGCCAGCGGAGCTCTGCCAAGATTGGTGTGCAGGATTACCCCTGTCGCATTGACCACCGGACGCAGTGAATAGCCGAGATCCTGGCGAAGTTGGCCTTCCACCGCAACCTCGAGGTTCGAGAGCGCGAGGTCGACACCCCGATCATCGAGTTCTCCCGAGCCGATCTCGCGCCGCAAACCCTCGAGCACGGCGCGAACCGCGTCCAACGCGGCGGCATGGCCATGATCGGCCCTGAGCGAGGACACTGCAGGAGCGTGCATAAGCTCATCCACAGAAGGGAGCAAACGGAAAAGGTCTTTTTGCGCAGCTTTCTTCACCGGGAAATTATCCCACGAACGGAATCTCATGATGCTTCGATCTCCGGTCTTGTGCCGATACCGAAGCCTTCAGAGCGTATGCAGATAGGCCAGCAAATCAGCCGTCTGCTGTGGAGTGAGCACCTGGCTGTAACCCGGCATGTCCTTGCGGCCATGGCTTATGATGTCTAACACTCGCTCGTCATTCGCGGGAAGTGCGCTCACCGAAAGATACTGATGCTTGAACAGGCCTTGCAGTCCCGGACCTTTCTTGTCTTTGGTCGAATAAGGCTCGTGACAACGCTCACAGCGATCTTGGTAAATCCTGCGTCCCGTCGCCTGCTGAGCAGTTAATCCCAGCTCCGCATCCGACTTCCGTCGTTGAACGTCACAGTCTAAAGTTGAGGCAAGAGAGAACCAAGCTACAAGCGCGGCGAGAACCCCCCGAAGGCATTGCGCTCGCGATGTTGCGACTGCTTTCTCGGAACGCTGCGGTAACCCTCGCATGCGTCTCATCGTGCCCGGATCTGTCAACATAGGAAGCGCGCCCACCTTACAATAATAGAGCAAGCCATGCCCGTTTCCTTGAAGCGCATTTATGAACCAGCCTCGCGCAGCGACGGAGCCCGCATTTTGGTGGATCGTCTCTGGCCGCGCGGTCTCAGCCAGCAGCGCGCCTCAGTGGACCGGTGGCTGCGCGATCTTGCTCCTTCCCGTGAGCTGCGTGAGTGGTACCATGCCCATCCTGGGCTATGGAGTGATTTCCGACGGCAGTATCTCAAAGAGCTAGCGCGTCCTGAAGCCGAACAAGACCTGCGGACGCTCTACAGTTTCCCGCACCACAGGAAGCGCCTCACGCTCCTGTTTGCCGCCAAGGATGAAAGACACAATAATGCAGTCGTGCTGAAAGAGTTGCTGGACGGGATGCGGAAGCCACCGACCGGCACGGGTCCCGGCGCCATTCGCGCCATCAGGAAGCAAGATGCAGCGATGCGGCGCCGCTAGGCAATCCCTCAGATCGAACCCAGATTTTCTCCTACTCACTTTTCTGCCTTTGGCCCCGAGTTTTGCTACCTTCAGTTAGAATCGACCCAGATGAGAGCCGTTTTTCACTGGAGCCTCGGAGCGCGTGCCCTAGAGCTCGGGAAACGCACGCTGATCATGGGAATCGTGAATGTCACGCCTGACTCTTTTTCTGACGGCGGCTTATATCTCGACAGCGGCACAGCGCTGGAACACGCTGTTCATATGCTCGACGAAGGCGCAGATATCATTGATGTTGGCGGTGAATCCACGCGTCCCGGAGTGAAAGTGGGGGTTGCGGGAAATCCGCAAGCGCCGACGGAATCTAACCAGCATGGAGTCAGCGCAAAGCCCGCGGTCACTGCCGAACAAGAACTCACGCGCATACTCCCGGTCATCTCTGCGCTCAAAAAACAGCGACCACAGGCAGTAGTCTCCGTCGACACCTACAAATCGAGTGTAGCGCGAGCGGTAGTGGAGGCAGGAGCAGAGATCGTAAACGACGTCAGCGGCTTTCGCTGGGATCGGCAGATGGCAAAAACGGTTACGGAATTGAAGTGTGGCGCGCTGCTAATGCATATGCGCGGACGGCCAGAGCAATGGCGGAGCCTGCCGCCGCCCGGCGACGTTGTGCTCCTGGTAAAGCGCGAGCTCAAAGAATGGACGGAATCGGCCATTCTCGCCGGTGTGCGAAGGGAACGAATCGCGGTCGATCCGGGTTTCGGCTTCGGCAAAAGTTTTGACGAAAATTATCCGCTGCTGGCTCGGTTCAGCGACTTGCAAGCATTAGGATTCCCGTTAGTCGCAGGCACTTCCCGTAAGTCCTTTATCGGCCGGTCGCTCGCCAAAGATGGTAAAGACGCGCCCCCGCAAGAGCGTTTGTTCGGAACTCTCGCAACGCATACTGCGCTGCTCTTGAAGGGCGCACACATTCTGCGCACTCACGACGTAAAGGCGGCCGTGGAAGCAGCTCGGGTTACCGACGCCATTCTTCAGGCGCGCTGAAATAGACCAACGGAACCTAAAACATCTTTGTCGAGTCCAGCAGGATGGTCACCGGCCCATCATTGACGAGTTCCACTCGCATCATTTCCTGGAATCGACCCATTTCGCAGCGCAAGCCGGATTTTCTCAGCTGTTCGACGAAGAATTCGTACATCCCGCGCGCATTCTCCGGTGCGGCCGCATCGTCGAATGAGGGCCGCTTGCCTCGGCGGACGTCTCCATACAGCGTGAATTGCGAAACCACCAGGATTCCGCCGCGTATGTCCTGAACACTGCGGTTCATTTTCCCACGTTCATCTTGGAAGATCCGCAACCCAACAATTTTCTCGGCCAGGTAGGAGGCGTCCGCCTCAGTGTCGGATCTGCCGACGCCCAGCAAAACCAGCAGCCCAGCGTCAATCGCGCCGACACTCTCGTCGATCACCGTGACTTGGGCACGGCTCACGCGCTGCACGACGGCCCGCATGTGGTTTGACCGGTACGAGTGACCGCAGTTAGGATGCAGAAGGTATACCACAAGCCTGGATCGGTCACCGAATCCGCGCTTCCTTTACAGCCATTTAGCCGGACTATTACACTACAAACTCGCCTTTTTATTGACGTGGCACGCGAAGGTGGCGAAATGGTGGACTACCCGAGCGCGGCCTGACCGGAAAAGTAGCGGACCGCGACCCCGGCGACCTGGAATCGGCGTTCGAACAAAATCGAGGCAAGCGAGGAAAAATATGGCAGCAGTGGACGAGAAAGTTAAGCAAATCATTGTGGAACAACTGGGCGTCGATGAGGGCGAAGTCACATCGAGCGCCTCGTTCGTAGACGATCTGGGCGCGGATTCGCTGGATACGGTCGAACTGGTCATGGCTTTCGAAGAGGCCTTCGACATCGAAATTCCCGATGAAGACGCGGAGAAAATCCGCACCGTGCAGGACGCGGTCGATTACATCTCCAAGCACTCGAAAGGTGGCAAGTAGTTTGGGACGCAGGGTCGTCGTTACCGGCCTGGGGCTGATCTGCGGAGTGGGCAATACCACCGGGGACGTGTGGAAAGCCCTACTTGCGGGCAAGAGCGGGGTTGCACGCATCACGCAGTTCGACGCCGGCAATTTTGCTTGCCAGATCGCGGCCGAGGTCAAGAACTTCGACCCTTTGAAGTTCATCGAGAAAAAAGAACTGAAAAAGATGGGACGTTTTATCCATCTGGCTATCGCGGCCTCAGACGAAGCCATGCAGATGTCAGGCCTCAAAATCACTTCAGAGAATGACGAACGGGTTGGGGTCCATATCGGCTCGGGCATCGGAGGCTTCGACATCATCGAGCGCGAGCATACCGCGCTGATGGAAGGCGGCCCGCGCAAGATATCTCCCTTCTTCATTCCCGCGGCCATCGTCAATTTGGCGGCTGGGCACGTCTCCATGCGCTATGGTGCAAAGGGACCAAATGAAGCCACAGCTACGGCCTGCACGACCAGCGCACATTCCATCGGGGATTCCTTCCGCATCATTCAGCACAACGACGCCGATGTCATGATAGCCGGCGGCTCGGAAGCCGCAATCACTCCCATGGGGGTTGGCGGATTCGCGGCCATGCGCGCTCTTTCCACGCGCAATGACCATCCCGAAAAAGCCAGCCGACCGTGGGACAAGGACCGCGATGGCTTTGTCATCGGCGAAGGCGCGGGCATCCTGATCCTTGAAGAGTTGGAATACGCTCGGAAGCGCGACGCTCCGATCCTGGCTGAAATCGTTGGCTACGGCATGAGCGGCGACGCATATCACATGACCCAGCCGGCGCCGGAGCATGAAGGCGGCTTCCGCGTGATGCGCAATGCCGTGCGCGATGCCGGCCTTCGTCCAGATGTCGTCGGTTACGTGAACGCGCACGGCACATCGACTCCGATCGGCGATACGCTCGAAGCTCACGCCATCCGCAATTTCTTCGGAGAGCACAAAGTTCCCGTCAGCTCCACCAAGTCAATGACAGGCCATCTTCTCGGTGGTGCGGGCGGGCTCGAGGCCGGAATTACCGTGCTGGCGCTTCGGGATCAAGTGCTGCCTCCAACCGTCAACTTGGAAAGCCAGGATCCGGAAACTGCGGGAATGGATTTTGTTGCCAACCACACCCGCAAGACGGAAATTGAATACGCCATGTCGAATTCTTTCGGTTTCGGTGGCACCAACGGGGCGCTGCTGTTTCGTCGCTGGTCGGCCTGACCGGCTCGAGAGAACTCTAGCTTTGCGTCGCGGCAGCCCTTGCGGTACAACGAATGGTTGGATTGCTGCTTCTTAATCGGCTAGGGGGACTCTCCCAATCTGCAATAGATCTATAGACTTGCGTCAATTACTCCCGAGTGCCACTGAAGTAATGGCACTTTTGTACTTGTCTGACTAGCCCGTTCGGGTCTTTCCAAGTGCCAGATCGCAGGCCAGAATAGACTTTCGTTGCCTACGCAGTTCCCGACCATGGAAAAAGCCTTCGCTACCGCCTTCGCTACCGTCTCTCCCGTAAGAAAGGCCGCAGCCCGTACCGCGCTGGTCAACCTGAAAGACTCGGCACGAAGCCTTCTGTCCGAGTGCTTCCGGCAATTTGGCATCGAGACTGTGGCCATGTCCGCAAACGCGGCCGAGCGGCTTCAAACGGAGAAGTTTGAGGCCTGCGTGCTGACGCTTGACTCTGGCGCGGAGGCCGTGATGCAGGCAGCCCGCAGCTCGCGGTCAAACAGCCGCCTCGTGATTTATGGCGTCGGAGGCAATGCGCAACACGCCATACGCTACTCCAAGTACGGAATCAACGCCATGTTTCAGGAGCCCTTGGAGCGGCCTGCTGCTCTCAAGTTAGTTCGTGCCACCCGTATTCTTGTCCTCCACGAATTCAGGCGCTATGCCCGCATCCCGGTCATGACTGAAGTCTCGCTGGTATGCGCCGACGGGCGCAGGTTAAGCACCAGCAGCGCCGAAATTAGCTCCGGCGGCATGTCGTTGAAGAGTGCGGAAGATATTTCTACCGGTACCAACGTAGACGTTTCCTTCGCCCTGTTGACCCTGCCTCGAGTCAACGTTCGGGGCGTGATTAGCTGGCGCAAACCCAAATCGTTTGGGGTACGTTTCGATTCCGCTGATGAACGCCGCCACAAGATCAAAGAGTGGATCGATTCCTACCTTGAAAGCTAGAGCACCCTCTGATTTTGGATGGCGCAGCGCGCTGCAATCAATGCCTGCCACTGTCCAGGACCGCTGTCCAGGGCTTTAGCCCCTGTGCTCCCGCACATTACAATAGCCAGGTGAGCCAAGTCAGCACACCTCCAGCCGCTCCTGCTACCGCCCAGCCCGCATCCGGCGCCCGCCGCTTCACCCTCCGTCAAAGAATCATTCTGAGCCTGATCGTCGGGGGTGGATCCACGCTGATCCGCCTCATCGGCGCCACTCTGCGCGTTTGCGTCTCCCGCGAAGAAGAGGCCCCCGCCCGGGAAGCCCGTCCCCTGATCGCCTCTTCGTGGCACTCGTGCATCATTCCCTCGACCTACATATGCCGCAATCTCGGCATACGGGTGATGAGCAGCAACAGTTACGACGGCGAGTATATGGGCCGCATCGCCATCAAGTTCGGCTTTGTCCCCGTGAAGGGCTCGAGCAGTCGAAATGCGGTCCGCGCTCTCCTCGGATTGCGTCGCGCACTGCAAGGGGGTTGGACCGTATCCTTTACCCTCGATGGCCCACGCGGTCCACGTCACAAGGTGAAACCTGGTCCCGTTGCGCTGGGACGAGCCACCGGCGTGCCTCTGGCGATGTTTCACATTGCAGTCGACAAAGCCTGGGTTCTTAACACCTGGGACCGATTGATCATTCCCATGCCGTTCTCGCGGGCCATGATGCGCATCGGTAAGTCCATTGCGGTTCCCCCTGACGCCACCGATGAAGATCTCGAGCGATACCAAGCCCAGCTACAGGAATCGCTCGACCGTGTGGTGGAGTTCGCAGACGCCAACGTAAGCAAGGTTGGTTCAGCCGAGTTTCCGTGTTACAAGCGAGATGCCTGATGCCAAGCCCAGTGCACGATAAAAATTTGACTTCCACAACTCGGCCCCGGTAAATTCCTCACACGAGTTTTTTCTCGCTCTTTCAAAAGTCTTTCGATTTGCGCGTCTTTGCCATTTCGGCAAAGACAGGGAAGCGGGTGAAAATCCCGCGCTGCCGCGCAACTGTAAGCGAGGAAATAGCAGCCGGTCACTGGGGGATGCCCGGGAAGGCCGTCTGCCGCAATCGGATGCTGTCAGATCGCCGCGTTTTTAATGCGATCAAGCCTCATCCTCACTCGCAAGCCAGGAGACCGGCGCAAACCGTCCACCGCAACCCTTTCGCGTGTAAAGGAGGATGGTATGCGTGCACTTTGCGCTCTGCTTTTTGTTTGCTCATACTGGGCCGCGTCATTAGCTGCTGATCTCAAAGTCAAGGTGGTTGATCCCCAATCCGCAGCCGTCTCCGGGGCCCAGGTATCGCTGCTCAGGAACAACGGACCCGCCCTGCACACTGTCACCTCCGCCGGAGATGGAACTGTCTCGTTTGAGAATATCCCCGACGGTGAATACCAGGTGCAGGTTCTCGCCCCGGGATTCGCCAGCCTCACCGTCACTGTTCCCCACCCGGCCTCGCTCACGGCGCAACTCCAGTTGGCCTCGGCCACGGAGGTGGTGGTGGTGGTCGCCACGCGAACACCTGTTCCCGCAGCCGAATCGGGAGCCAGTGTCGCGGTCTTGGAGGCTGCACAGCTCCAGGTGATGCAGCCCCTTGACGCCTCCGATGCACTCCGCTTCCTGCCTGGCGCCATCGTGGACACCGCGGGGCAGCGCGGTGGCTTGGCCTCGTTGTTCGTGCGCGGCGGGGATTCCCGTTACAACAAGGTGCTCATCGACAGCGTACCGGTGAACGATTCCGGGGGCACCATGGACTTCGGGCCCGTCCGATTGACCGATGTCTCTCGGGTCGAGTTTGCTCGTGGCGCCCAGAGCACGCTCTACGGTTCCGACGCCATGACCAGCGTTGTGCAGACGTTCAGCACCACAGGCAATACCCACACTCCCGAACTTCGCTTTGGCGCCGACGGAGGAAACTTCGATACCGCCCATGGTTTTGCCAGCCTCTCGGGCGCACTGCGTCGCTGGGACTACAACTTTTTCGGCGATCAGTTCAACAGCGCCGGCAAAGGTCCGAACGACGATTACTCTAACTCTCTCCAAGGGGCCAACATTGGCCTCGAGCTCAGCCCCAGCGCGCTGCTCCGCGTGCGTGCGCGTCATGCCAACAGCCACACCGGCGTGCAGGGCGAATGGGAGTTCAACAACCAGCCCCGGCTTGCGCCCGACGCGGATCAGCAGGCACGCACCAACGATCTTTTAGGAAGCGCCGAATTGACCCTGAGCGGGCCATCGGGCTGGCAGCACCGCCTCACCGGCTTCGAATATAACCACAGAAGATCCAACCAAGATAGCGTCCCCGATCGGGGCTGCGATCCTACGAACTTTGTTTTCCTCGACTGTCCCTTCCACGCCGTCGACCATTTCAACCGCGCCGGATTTGACTACCAGGGAGATTATTCCGAGCGCACCTGGGCGCACACTACCCTGGGCTATGAATTGGAAGACGAAAACGCCTTCGTGGGCGACACCAACTTCCCGCCCGTTACTCACGGGTTGCGGCGGAACCACGCCGGCTACGCTCAGCAGGTGCTACAGGTCAACAGGTTATCTGTGGTGGCCGGAGGCCGCTTCGTTCACAATGAAACCTTTGGCAACAAATTCGTGCCCCGGGTGGCATTGAACTACCGGGCGCTGCGTGGCGGCCAATTCTTTTCCGGGACCCGGCTGCGGTTTTCCTACGCCACCGGAATCAAAGAGGCGCGTTTCGAAGAGGCCTTCGCCAGCGGACCGGGAATCGTTCCCAATCCTCATCTGAAAGCGGAAGAAAACCGCGCCTTCGAGGCCGGGATGGAGCAGTTATTCCTGTCGGGACGGTATACGTTTTCGGCCATCTATTTCAACAACCTGTTTCGGAACCAGATTGACTTTGCCCTCGTCGATCCCTCCACATTCACGGGCGAATACGAAAACATTGACAAGTCTTTCGCGCAGGGCGCAGAGGTGGAATTCCACGGCCGACTGCTCTCCCGCCTATCCTTCGACGCTGCCTACAACTATGCCTCCACTCAGATCCTTGAGCAGCCCTTCGCTTTTGATCCGCAGCACGAGCCAGGAAATCCATTGATCCGCCGTCCCAAACATTCGGGAAGCCTGTTGCTCTCATACTTGGGTAGCCGCTGGGCCGCGAACTTGGGCGGCAGCTTTGTCGGACGCAGACCGGATTCTGATTTCTTCGTGTTACCCACCCCAGTGGATCACGCCGCAGGCTACGCCCGAGTCGATCTCGGCGGCTGGTACGCGGTCCATCCCCGCGTCACCGCTTACCTGAACATCGAGAACGCCCTCGAGAGGCGGTACAACGAAGTCGTGGGCTATCCCGCCTTACCCATCAACTTCCGCGCCGGATTGCGCTTCCGAATCGGAGGAGATTAAGAATTCACCTAGGGACAGCCGCCCCGGCTGTCCACCCGAGCGCAGCGAAGGTCCTTCTGAGTGGGGCGTGCCGGCTCGGCGCCTAGCTGGCCTTATCGGGCGAGGCGCCCGCCGGCGCGGGCATGGAAGCGGCCATCTTTGCGCCAAAATACTTGGCGCGCGCCAGCAGTAGTTTTTCGACCTCATCTTCCCCCAGCGGCTGCTGCCGGCCGAGCAGGTGCGTGACTAGGGCAATTTGGGCAAAGTGCTCTACGGTTTCCATCTTCATGTAAGCGTGCTCAAGGGTGTCGCCATAGGCCACTACCCCGTGGTTCGACATGAGAATGGCGTCGTAATGGGGAACGTAGGGGGCGAGAGTTTCAGCCAGTTCAGAGGTCCCGGGGGTTCCGTAGCGCGCCAAAGGAATCGACCCCAGCCCAATGACGACCTCGCACACTAACGGCTCATTGAGGGCCATGCCAGCCGCCGCAAAGCCCGTCGCCGTAGGCGGATGCGCGTGCACGATGGCCGTGATATCCGGCCGCAGGTCATAAATCAGAAGATGCATGCCAATTTCGCTGGTCACCGCCCGGCGCCCGGCGAGTCGGTGTCCTTGCCGGTCCACCACGACCATATCCGCCGCTCGCATGGCTCCCTTGCTCACGCAGGTGGGGGTGACCAGAATTCGCCGGTTGTCCAGCCGGATCGACAGATTTCCGTCCATCGCCGCAACGAAGCCACGCTGGTGCAGCATGCGCCCGAAGCGAACGATTTCTTCCCTCTGTTTGCGATCAGCCGCCATGGAGAGTTTGGGGGGAGCGGCGAAAACAAGCCGCAGTACAGCCTCCGCATACTACAGCACTGTGCGCCAAGAGACAATCCAATTTACTCATAAAAATATGAAATTTTCTCGGCCGATTCCAGAACAGTTTAACGCAGCCTTTCCCACCCTCTCCCTATAATCTGACTGGGTGCAGATTTCCGACTTCCACTACCATCTTCCCCGCGACCTGATCGCGCAAGAACCCCTTGCGGATCGCTCTGCATCGCGGATGCTGCACGTGGAGAAATCGAGTGGCCGCTTCTCGGATCGCCGGTTTCTCGATTTCCCAGATCTCTTGCGATCCACGGATCTCCTGGTCTTCAACAACACTCGAGTGCTTCCCGCCCGGCTGTATGGCCGCCGCGCCGGCATCCAATCGCAGCCACTGAGTCCGCACAATCCCGCCGCTAGGGATTTCCTTCAAGGCCGCGTCGAAGTCCTGCTAATCCGCCAAATCTCAACAGATGCCAACGACTGGGAGTGCCTGGTCCGCCCCGGACGCAAAATTTTGGTCGGAGAGCGCCTGTTTTTTGGAGAGAATGACGAACTTCAAGCGGAAGTGATCGCCCGGGCTTCATTCGGAGAGCGCAAGATTCGGTTTCTCCCCGTGCATGACTTTTTTTCCAGGCTGGAGCAACTTGGACACATCCCCCTTCCCCCCTATATTGCCCGCCCGGATTCTCCCGCCGACCGGGAACGCTACCAGACCGTCTATGCAGAAGCACGAGGATCTGTAGCCGCTCCCACCGCGGGTCTCCATTTCACCCCAGAGATCCTGGCTCGCATCAGGGAGCGCGGCATCGAAACCGCTAACATCACCCTCCACGTGGGCCTGGGAACATTTCAACCGGTACGGGTTGAGCGTGTGGAGGAACACAAGTTACACTCCGAGTCTTATTTCATTACCGCCGAAGCCGCGGCAAAGATTGCTGGGGCACTAAGGGCATCTCGCCGCGTCGTTGCCGTAGGTACAACAACAGTCAGGGCTCTGGAGCACGCGGCCCAGCGCGGATCCGGCACCGTCAGCGCGGGCCAAGGCGAGGCCAATATCTTCATCTATCCGGGATACGATTTTAGGGTCGTCAGCGCGTTGCTAACCAACTTCCACTTGCCGCAATCCACGCTGCTCATGCTGGTAAGCGCCCTGGGTGGCGGCAAAAACATTTTACGTGCCTATCAGCATGCCATCGCCGCGCGTTACCGTTTTTATTCCTACGGCGATTGCATGTACCTCGAGTAGTGTCCTAGCCCCGCCTGCACCCCTGCGCTATACTTTTTCTCCGGAGCAGATCATGACCACCTTGGCGAAAACGGTCTCCATTGCGGATTTCGTAGCCGAATTGCGGAAGTTTCCCGACGCTGCCTTCGATCAAACCAAACAGATCTGGAAATTTCTTCAGGACACTCCGGTCGCTTCGGATTCGCTGGCCCCCTATCTCGCCTGGGACGCGCAGCATTACACCCGCAATTTGGTCGATAAGACTCCACTCTATGAGTTGGTTGCCATTTGCTGGGAGGTCGGCCAGGTCAGCTCCGTGCATAACCACCGCGACCAGAAATGCTGGATGGCTGTCCCCATGGGTCGCTTACAGGTTGAAAATTTCCGTGTCCTCCATCAGGACGTCGATGCCGGCGTGTGTAAGCTGGAACCCACCGATACCATAGAGATGAATATCTCCCAACCATGCGCCGTCGACCCGCGTGAGCCCGTGCATCGTGTGCTCAATCCCCGCCCCTTCAATGCGCGCGCTGTCAGCCTGCACGTCTATTCCCGGCCCTTCGACACCTGCATCGTCTATTCAGCCGAACAGGGTACGTGTGGTGAGATTAAACTGCACTACACCACCGAATACGGCAAGTCCTGCAAGTGACTTCCGGAATCTTGGCGAACCGGAATCCGTCGGCGACAATCCATACTCAATGAAGGCCTCGCAAGGACCACGCCAATGATGAAGAGATTCTCATGGCTGCTGCTCGGTGGGCTATTGGCATTAGGCTGTGGCTTTGTCCGCGAAAATCCGAAGCAAAGGTTGTTAGCCGTGTTCAATCGACTGCCGCAGGCCGACTCCGGTGAAGCGGAATCCACAGAAACCGAGCCGCCACCAGCCCCTGAGCCGGCCACGCAACCAATGATGAAGGTTGTCAGTCCCCTAGCCTCGTGGATGGGCAAAGACGAATCGGAACCACCCAGGCAGGAACCTTCCGCACCCAGAAAACCGCATCCCTCGGATCACATCGCTGGCTCCCCGGTGGGCAGCACGAACAGCATCCTGCATAGAACCTTCGCCGTCAGCACGCTGATAAAAGTTCCGTTCGAAATTCCAGCCCACGCCGCCACACCGCACCTGCACGGGACCTTCCGCTCTTTTGTCCAGCAGGCCGGAGCCCAGTCCGGCGACGACAGCGCGAACGTGGACTTTCTCATTCTGAACCAACAGCAATATGCCGAACTGGCTAATGGGCGCCCGAGCGAAGCACTGTTTTCAGCAGACGCGACCCATGACCAGGAAGTAAACCTCGGTCTTCCCGTCTCTGAGGCCGAACCACAAAAGTATTACCTGCTCTTCCGCAACAGCTCCAGGGAAGAGGGCAAGAAAATCGTGGAAGCAAACTTTACCGTGGATTTCTAGCCCGCATTTTCTGCTGATAAACTATCAAGTTGTCTCCACGAAAACAATCTTCGCTAGCAAAGGTTGAGGCTACCATTCCTTCGCCCGGACCTTCGTCTGCCCGCAAAGTGGCGCAGCCGCAGGCCGGTGTAGACAAAGGTCGAATCTTCCTGATCGACGCCATGTCGTTCATCTTCCGCGCCTATCACGCTATGGCGCGGCAGCGCCCGATGTCGACCAGGACTGGTCTTCCCACAGCGGCGATTTACGTCTTCCTCAATATGCTGCGCAAGCTGCGTGATGATTTTGCGCCAGAGTACTTGGCAGCGGTTTTCGATGTGGCCGCACCTACCTTCCGCGATCAGCAAGCCGAGGCCATTACGAAAGTCCGTAAGTTTGACATCAAGACCCAGACCTTCACCGAGATCGAATACAAAGGTTACAAAGCCAATCGCGTCGCCATGCCCGAGGATCTGGCACAGCAAGTCCCATACATCCGCCGCGCGCTGGAGGCGTATCGCATACCGATTCTCGAGCTTGCGGGTTTCGAAGCCGACGACGTGATCGGAACTCTGGCCCGCCAGGCCGCAGCTACTTCGCACTTTGTCTACGTGGTCTCCAGCGACAAGGACATGATGCAGCTGGTGAATGAAAGAGTCTGCGTCCTGAATCCGCCTAAAGACAATTTGATCTGTGACGCCGCCAAGGTGGAAGAAATCCTCGGCGTTCCGCCCGAGCGCGTGATTGATATCATGGCTCTCCGCGGTGACAGCATCGACAACATTCCCGGAGCTCCCGGCATTGGCGAAAAAGGGTCCGTCGAGATCATCAAGCGCTTCGGCTCCGTAGAGCAAGCCCTGGAGCGCGCCGCCGAGGTCGAGCGCAAGACCTACCGCGAATCCCTGCAGAACAATCGCGACACGATTCTCTTCAGCAAGAGCATGGCGACCATTGCCACGAACGTTCCCGTGGAACTTGATGTTGAAGCCATGCGCGCCGGCAACCCCGATGCGGAATCGCTGAAAGCGCTTTTCACGGAATTGGAATTCACTTCACTGCTCAAAGAGTTGTTGCCGGTCACAGAAGTTACGGAAGCGCACTACTCTGAGGCAAATTCTGCCGCGGATGTGGAAGCGGTCCTCAATTCCGTAGTCGTAGGTGGCGCGCTTGCAATCGCCATCGAGCAGGCGGAAGTCGCCTCCACGCCAGAAGAAGAACCCGCCCAAGAGGAGTCGCAAGGAGGCATGCTGCCGCTCAGCGCGGCTACCGCCGCTGTAACCACAGCTGCATCGCGCCGCGCCGCGATATCCGCAGCTGCGGGCTCGGCCATCACAGTGCGTCTGGACTCAGGCGAACCAGCAGCGAAACTCCGTGCCGCCCTGACCGACAAGTCCGTGGCCAAAGCGATCCACGATTACAAATCCGCCATTCACGCGCTCGATGCTCTCGGTGTCAATCTTGCGGGTGTAAAGCACGACTCCACGCTGTATTCATATCTGCTCGACCCCACGTACTCATCACACCTCCTCTCTGACGTAGCTCTGCGCCGCTTCAACCTCAAACTCTCGGGAGAGCTTGCGGAAGCAGCCGACATCACCTTCAGGCTAGCCGTTGCTCTCCGCGAAGAACTTGAACGCGAAGGACTCGCGAAGCTTTACGAAGAAATAGATCTGCCGCTCATTCCCGTGCTCGCCCGCATGGAGCATTGCGGAGTAAAGATCGACACCAAAGCCCTGGCCAAGATGTCCACAAAGCTGGAGCGCGAAGCCGACGCCAAAGCCAGAGAAATCTACGATGTCGCTGGAACCGAATTCAACATCAGTTCCCCCAAGCAATTGGGCGACGTACTCTTCCACAAGCTAAACTTGCCTACCCCGGTCAAATATGGCAAAGGCAAGAAAATTTCGACTGCGGTCGATGTGCTCGAAGGCCTTGCCGAAGATCATCCCATCGCCCGCATGGTTCTCGACTACCGCCAGCTCACCAAGCTCAAATCCACTTACGTCGACGCACTTCCGTCGCTTCTCGACCCCGCCAGCGGTCGCCTGCACACCACCTTCGGCCAGACCGGAACCGCCACCGGACGCCTCTCCTCGGCCAATCCCAATCTCCAGAACATTCCCATCCGCACCGAGTTAGGACGCGAAATCCGCGCAGCATTCATCGCCGAGCCCGGCCACGTTCTCCTCGCCGCCGATTACTCGCAAATCGAACTTCGCCTGCTCGCCCACTTCTCCCGCGATCCCTTGCTGGTTGAGGCCTACCGCCGCGGCGACGACATTCACACGCTCACGGCCTCCCAAGTGTTCGGAGTTCCTCCGCTCATGGTGACGTCCGATCACCGCCGACAGGCCAAAGTGGTCAATTTCGGAATCGTCTACGGTCTCTCCGCCTTCGGCCTCTCACAAAATCTCGGCATCGAGCCTGCCGAGGCCAAACAGTTCATCGCCGCCTATTTCGAGAGATACAGAGGGGTTCGCACCTTCATCGACAAAACACTTGATGAAGCTCGTCGTGACCTGAAAGTGAGAACGCTCTTTGGACGGGTGCGCCCCATCCCCGATATTAATAGCAAGAACACCAACCAGCGAGGTTTCGCCGAGCGCACCGCCGTAAACACTCCGCTGCAAGGCACCGCCGCCGATTTGATCAAACTAGCCATGATCCGCATCGATGCCGCCCTGCAAGAACGCAGCCTGAAATCCCGAATGACCTTGCAGGTTCACGACGAACTGGTCTTCGAAGTTCCCGACAAAGAAGTAGAGACCATGCAATCTCTGGTCCGCGAGCAAATGGAAAAAGTTCACACCCTGGCCGTGCCGCTGTTAGTGGAAATCGGCATCGGCCCCAACTGGAGAGATCTCCAGGACTCCTAGTTTAAATCTCGTCATCCTGGCAATCTTGTCATCCTGGCGCTCTTGTCATCCTGAGCAAAACGAAGGACCTCTGCATCTTCTGCCTGCTCCACCGCTCAAGGGCCTCATCTCCTAGTGAAAGCCCCTCTAGGCCGCGCTCTCGCTTGCGCCAGCGCGTGCCAGGTGCGTGAGAAACCAATCCCTGGCCAATTCTGCGACACGCTCCAGCGCTCCTGGCTCTTCGAAAAGATGCGTAGCGCCGCGGACAATTTCCAGCTTCTTCTGCGCAGGAATGAGTTCAAACGCCCTCTGATTGAGTGCCATGACCTGCGTGTCCCTGCCGCCCACAATCAGTAAAGTGGGCGAAATCACTTTGTGCAGCGCATCGCCCGGCCAGATCAGGCCTCCCTCCGCGTGCGACCACCGCCGAGATCAGATCAGGCAACTCCGCCGCGGCGACAAGCGCCGCTGCGGCCCCAGTGCTTGCGCCAAAATAACCGATTGGGAGTTTCGCGGGCTGTGATTGATCGGCCAGCCCACAGGTTGCGCGCAGCAGACGCCTGCCCAGCA